>Ga0207701_10002600_pt1 | contig 18675 bp, 22 predicted proteins | sample KBSSwiSSwithPhiX_FD_184294 | JGI IMG/M metagenome (GOLD analysis project Ga0207701, IMG submission 184294) | Switchgrass rhizosphere bulk soil microbial communities from Kellogg Biological Station, Michigan, USA, with PhiX - S5 (SPAdes) (version 2) | ecosystem: Environmental > Terrestrial >... | reverse complement strand
AAATCGGCACGATCGAAAAAGGCGGCACGATTTCATATCGCTCGTAATACTCCCGATATGGCAGACGCAATGGATGACCGTGACGCGGTAATTATCATACGCGCGCGCCAAGATTCGCGCTCCCTGTGCGCTCCAGATAATCCGCGTTTTGGATTTTCATCAAATTGGAGGGCCGCCAATGAAGATCGTCCGGCGGGATCAAAAAGTAATCTTCGATCGCCTTCATCGTACTTTTTTCAGGGCATGACAACTCTCAACGCCAAGAACTCACAAAGTCCCGAACCAACGCGCTGATTTCATCTGCCGCCGTGTCCAACGCAAAATGACCGGCGTCGAGAACATGAATCTGGGCGTTGGACACATCCTTGCGGTAGCGTTCCGGCTCACCGGGATCGAAGGAAAGATCGTACTTGCCCCAGATCACCAGGAGGCGCGGTTGTTTCTCGCGCATCCATGCCTGCCATTTCGGGTAGGCATCCACATTGGTGCGATAGTCGTAAAACAGATCGCTTTGAATCTGCGCCTGTCCCGGTTGATTCAGAAACGCGAACTCGTCCGTCCATAAATCAGGATCGTAGCGATCGACGTTCGGATCATTACCGACATGGCGCGTACGCGTTGTCTGCAGTGACAGGAGATTTGTGCGAAGAGCGCTTTCGTTCGCCGCGCGATCATTCCAAAACTCGCGCCTGGTCTTCCAATTCGCGCCGAGCCCTTCGTTGTGTGCGACTGCGTCTTGAACAATAAGGGCTTCTACGCGCTCCGGGTGCGCAAGTGCCATGCGAAAACCAACAGGGCCGCCGTAATCCTGCATATAAAGGGTATAGCGCGAGAACCCAAGCCCTTCGGTGAAGTGATTGGTGATCTCAGCGATGTGATCGAACGTGTACGCGAATTTTTTCGGATCGGGCCAGTCGCTGTGTCCGAACCCCGGATAATCGGGCGCCACAAGGTGAAATCGGTCCGAGAGCCGGGCGAAGAGAGGCTCGAACATCCGGGATGAAGACGGCAATCCGTGGAGCAGGAGAATCGTCGGAGCATCCTTCGGTCCCGCCTCTCTGTAAAAGACGGAATGCCCGTCTATCTGTATCGTGCGATAAAAAGTTGGATGTTCCATTGGGCGTTCCTTTCCTTGTGGTTGGGCCAGTAATTGAAATGATGGGAGGAGCGCAAAAACGACAAACGCCATGCGCGAAAATGTTGGCGATAAGCGCATCACAGATTATCTCACCACCTCAAAGATCACTTCCAGCTCGACCGGAGTGCCTAGCGGGAGGCTTGCGACACCGTACACCAACCGGCATGGGTTTTTGTCTTTTCCGAAGACGTTTTGCAATAACTCCGAGGCGGCGTCAGCGACTTTCGGTTGATCACGAACGTCTCCCGAAGTGGCTACTGAAACGCCGAGACGCACGATCCGCACTACTTTGTCGAGCGATCCCAAATGCTGCCGCGCGACAGCGAGTACGTTAAGCGCCGCGAGGTAAGCCGCTCTGCGTCCCGTTTCCACATCGAGCTCGGCGCCGACCCGCCCAATGAATTTCGCCTCGCGTCCTTCCGTAGGAAGCATCCCGGTCAGAAAAAGCAGATTGCCCGTCTGCACTGCCTCCACATAAGTGCCGAACGGCTCAGGTGGTGCCGGGAGTTTGATGGCAAGTCTTTTCAACCGCTGCTCGGCGTTGGCCGGCCGGGAGGTTTCGCGCATTACCATTTACCAACGTGCGCACCGCCGTCCACGTGCAGCACCTCCCCTGTCACTTGACGCGCTTCTGTCAGATAAACGATCGCATCCACGATGTCTTTCACATCGGAAATCTGTCCCATCGGTTGCAGTGTTTTTAGAAGATCCTTCGGGTCATCTTTGTGCAAGGGCGTATCGACTTCGCCCGGTGCAACGGCGTTCACACGTATACCCTGTTTCGCGTATTCCATCGCCAGGCTTCGTGTAACCGCTTCAAGGCCGCCCTTCGTGATCATTGCAACCGCGACGTTTACTCCCGCGATCGGGTGATCCACCATCGTCGATGTGATGTTGACGATGCTTCCGCCGGTCTTCTGAGCCAACATCCGCCTGATCGCCAGCTGTGTGATGAAAAGAAAACCTTCGATGTTGACGGAAATGAGAGACCGTAAATCATCAAGTGTATAATCCGTGAAGCGTTTCGAGAAAAATATGCCGGCGTTGTTCACGAGCGCGTCGATGCGGTCGAATCGGGATACGGCAATATCTGCGATTTTTGTGGCAGTATTTGGATCACTGATGTCTCCATCCACCAAGGCAAGATTCGCAGACGTGGGGAATGGATTTGTTTTGGTGATTTTTCGCGAAGTTGCCACCACGTTGTAATCGCGATCCAGGAACGCCTTTACAAGACCTGCTCCGATGCCTTGCGAGCCACCGGTCACGATAACTGTTTTGTGCGTCGCTGAGATTCTACGCTCCTTTCATTAGGTTCTACTTTCGTTTTCGGACCGACGTTTTCTAAGTCAGCGTCAGCGCGATTCTCAAGTATACCTCACTTCGCACCAAGGCGATTTGAAGGCCGTAAAGAACTCTAACTTTGCCGCGAAACGTAGGGCGCGATCTGTCACGTAACGCCAGGAAAAAAGCACCCCAGACGTGTGCACGTCTGGGGCGCGACACTGCGCTTGCCTAACCAAATTATTCCGCGTCAGTCACGGGGAAAAACTTCGAACAAGTTGTTTTCGCCATGCTGCTCCGTAAAGAAAAGCCTGGCCCGGTCGGTCCTGAATTCCCTCGTCCCGATCAATCCGTGGATCGAGCTGTCTCCCTCGGACATGTGCAGCCCGGTCGGCTCGTTATCTTCGTCCGCCGCCATACGATCCAAACCAAGCGCAACAAATCGAGCCGCCAAACTTCTCTCCGGGTGCTGCCTGTTCAGCTTGTAAGTCCAGATCGAATCGAGCTTGTTCAACTGATCGTGCAACCCATCGCCACGATCTTCTGCCACCAGAATCGTATCTCTGTCATCTACGAACGTAATATTATCGAAGGAAGCATGGTCGGCGTCGCCAAGCACAACGAGAGATACGGTTCCAGTGTTTCGGTTTCCGTTGAGATCGACGCGGAACACTCCCCCCCACGCGCCGCGCGCCGCCAGCACCGGATCTGAACCCGCCGTGTTATCTGTGTCGCCAGTGACGGTAAAGAAGAACGTCCGAAAATGTGAACCAGGCTGGAACTGCCCATTCTCCGGCCGCTTGAATGGCGTTGCGCCAGCAGTCTTTGCCAGAGCGTTGGCATCGAAAGGATCCGTGCCATTTATCTGGGTGTCATGAACCGTGACCCATTGCACCGGCCAGGACGCCCCGATGGTGTATAGCCGCAGTTGATTGTCCGACCGCGTGTCGCCGTTTGGGTGCTGGGGGTCCACAGGGACGAACACGACCGGGTTGCCGTTAATGGAGACCTGGAGGGCCTGCAATTTGCCATTCGTCAAATCGCCCGGAGAGGTAGGAACAAACCGGTACACGAACGAGTTCGGATTCCTTCCATTGTTCATTACCGTGGTGCCGCCGACGTCCTCGACAATCCAGATATTGCCCTGGTCGTCAGGATGAATACCCTCGTAACCGCCCCGGCCAAGGCTACCATAAAGCGTCCGCAAACCAGCGCCTGCTCCGGTGTTCGGATCAAAATCGGAGCCCATTTCGATGACACCGCCGTTCGGGCCGGCCTCTTGGGCAAAGAGCATGGTTCCAGTAAATGGATCCCATGTTGAACCATCGATGCTGTTAAAGTGGGTCAAACCATTCGCGTCAACCGGCGTCAGAAGCGTGATGCGATGGTCGGGACTCGCCACATCCAGATTGATGCGCGTCACGTGAGCGAGGTTACCACTGTTCTCATGTCCCTGAAAAAGGAAATGGCGGCCGTAATCGTAGTCAGGTGTCGGACCACCCGGATTATGATCCAGAATGAGATATGTGTTTTCGTCCGGCTCAGTGCGAGTGCCATCGCTCAAGTTGCCGAATTCCGTAATCAAGCCCGAGGGATTCTCGAGCAGATCGATGCCTTCTACGACCAGCGCCGGAGCAAATTCCGGCGAATAGACGTTGTCGGAGATCGCCACAGGATTGGCTGCGGGCACACCGCTTACTCTTTCATTGAAAACCCTCAGTTGGTCGGCGGCAGCCTTTGAGGCAGCCATCGTAGCGAGGGCAATCGAGGCGACTACGAGCAGGCAGGTCTTTGCCTGTAGTGAAGTTTTGGAAGTTAGATTCATAGTAATTTGTATTGGGTTTTTCTGTTTTGATTTCGGCGGAATTCTCCGCACCGCCGGAACACATACAGGCCAATTGTGACAGTCCGGTTTAAAACATGTAAAAACCGTGTGACTTCGCGTAACAGAGCTGTTACCTGGGCTCGGCGGCTGCTACCGCTCGCCTGCGGCCGATCGTGCTGCGCAAGTTCGAGATTCCCTTGAGAGCACCCGGGTCAGTCGATCTCGGCGTCCCAGACGGTCCAGTGTAATTACCCGTCCGATACGTAACCTTGATCTGATCGTTTTCGCGCAACTTCTCCCATTGCGCTCGATCGGCGCGGACTTGGATCGTTCGTCCTTGTCGCGCATCCGGGCTTTTACGATCCATTGGTCGTGATTGGTCGCCCGCTGATCTTTGATTTCCTCGCCTTTTTTCACAGCCGCGAAGTAATCCTTCCCGATCACGACGGCGTCGCCACTTTTCTTTTCGCATCCGAGGAACCCGATTAACAACAGCGCACCAACATAGCCGGAGACGACCGATTTCTTCATTCGTGACGTTCTTATCACGACGGCTCGATTTTGTAACCTGATTGCCGCTTGTGAGTCATCACTGGGTGTGTAGCATGGCAGCGCCGCTTCAGGCCAAAAGGAACGCGAGTTATGGGTGTCATGTTGCAAGCCTTTTATTGGGACTGTCCCAGGGCGGAAAACCGGGAGCACGAATGGTGGGCCTTGATCAAATCAAGACTGCCTGCCATCGCGGAAGCCGGTTTCACTGCGTTGTGGCTTCCGCCCGCAAACAAAGCCGCCGGATGGAAATCGATGGGCTACGATCCCTACGACTTCTATGACCTGGGCGAGTTCGATCAGAAAGGCGGCGTGCCTACGTGGTTCGGTTCCAAAGCAGAATTGCTCGACCTGATCCAGTCTGCTCACGCACTCGGGCTGCAACTATACGCCGATCTGGTATTCAATCATAATAGCGGCGGCGATGCGCAGGAACTGAATCCGATCGACGCCCAGTCGCGCTGGACAAAGTTCGATCCAAGAAGCGGCAAATTCCTGCGCGACTGGAAATGCTTTCATCCAAGCCAGTACGAGACCTGGGACGGCGCGACTTTCGGGGACATGCCAGACCTCTGTCATCGAACGCCTTTGGTTTACACCGAGCTCATCAACTATGCTCGCTGGCTCTTGGAAGAAGTTGGGTTCGATGGATTCCGTTACGACATGGTCAAGGGTTATGGCGGCTGGATGGTTCGCTCGATTCAGGAACTGCGCGCCCTGCGCGGAAGCACCAGCTTCAAACCGTACGCCGTCGGTGAATGCTGGGACAGCGAACGCACGATCGGTGATTGGCTCGATGAAGCAAATGCTTGGTCGGACAATTCGGTCGGTGCGTTTGATTTCCCGCTGCGCTGGCGTCTGCGTGACTTGTGCGACGGCTACGGATTCAGCCTCCGCAATCTCGCAGAACGCGGAGTCCTGGTGTCGGACCGCCCCGCGCAAGCTGTCACTTTCGTCGAGAACCACGATGTGGTGCGTGACAGTCCAATCGTTAATGACAAGCTGCTCGCTTACGCGTTTATACTTACGCACGAAGGTTATCCGTGCGTCTTCTGGCAGGATTACTTCAACTGGGATCTTGCCCAGCCTAGTAATCAAAGCGGCATCAATGCGCTCATCAAGATTCACGAGCAAAATGCAGGCGGCGCGGCCCGAGTGCTTTTCGTCAACGACGATCTCTATGTCATGCAACGTCCGGGCGACAGGAACCAGAGCGGACTGGTTTTTGTGTTAAACAACCGAGGTGGTTGGAACGGCACGTGGGTTCAAACACGATGGAACCACACCCGTCTTGTTCCCGCAGCGTGGCGCGGTCACGATGACGCAGGGGTGCCGGAGGAAAAATGGACTAACGAGTCCGGCTGGGTCGATCTCTCGGCGCCGCCTCGTGGCTATGCTGTGTACTTGCCGATGTGAACTAGAGAATTTGAGTCGCGAATGGCGGCTGACACAGCAGCCACTACAAGCACTTAGCTGGCAAAGTAGCTGCGTTGCCGGGATTCGAAGCTGTCGCCAAAGTAGCGTTTCCACCATTGATTTTCTCTTCCTTTGCGGCTGGCACAGCAGTGCTTGGATGTCAGACTGCCAGTGGAGTCAACCGAACTGGCCGAGACCCTCTGCTGAACGTTCAAACACGACTGCCCGGCGTAGGCCAATCATCGGCCAAACGCCGGGGCAGACGATTAAGTCTCTTTTGAATTCTCCGAATGAACTAGTTACATCCTTCGCGGCCATTCGCGGGTTTCTTCCAGCGACTTGCCGGTTTCCAGAAGACTTTTGAGACTGGCCAGGATATGCGGCCATCCAGTCGACACTGCTTCGATGAATTTCGAGCCTTCCTTCTCAATCTCGTGAATGACGGTGAGCTTGACCGAGTTACCTTCCTTCTCCAATCGGTAAGTCAGGCGCGAATAACCTTCGGCTTTTAGCTCAGGTCCCAATTCATGGCGCCATTTCAATACGAGTCGCCGACGCGGTTCGATTTCGAGCACTTCACCGCTGTCAGCGACGCCTCCGTCCGGCATTAGAATCTTCCAGGACGCACCGGCTTTCCACTCGGATTCCTGCGTCGTATTGAACCAGAATTGCCGGGTGAATTCAGGTTGGATGAGCGCGTTCCACAATTTCTCGGGCGTGGTGCGAATATAGGTTACGTAGACGAATTGATCTTTCTTCATGGGACTACTTTGATTTGGTTTTCTTGGTTTTCTTTTGTCCGCCACGGCGGATCCGTCCGGTAGCGGATTCGAGACCTTTTTTTAGATCGCTCAACGCCTGAAGACGGTGGCGCTCGTATTTGCCAATCCAACGCTCGTAGATCTCATGCAACGGCATCGGATTGAGATAATGCAGCTTCTCGCGCCCGCGCCATACGACGGCGATGAGGTTTGCTTTTTCCAGCAACACCAAATGTTTGGTCACCGCCTGCCGCGTCATGTCCAGATGCTCGCATAACTCGCTCAAGGTCTGCCCATTCTCCTTGTGCAATTCATCGAGCAGTTTTCTTCGACTCGCCGTGGCGAGCGCTTTAAAGACTGCGTCCATCGGCCTCATTATGCAACTATTTAGTTGCATGTCAAGCAAGGCATTTCAGCTACATTGCGTCATGAGCTTTCTGAATCTCGAGCAGTTGCCGTTTGTTGGAATGTCATATGAATTCGTGGGGGAAAAACAGGGCACGCCGTTCTCGGCGTATATTGTTAGCGCGAAGCCCGGACAGGGTCCGCAATTGCACACACATCCTTATGTCGAGGTGGCGTTCACACTGGAAGGCGACGCCACCATCACGGTGGGCGATGACACGCGCGAAGTGAAATCCGGCGGTATCGTGGTCATCCCCGCAAACACGCCACACCGCTTTGTTAACTCGGGGGACACGGTTCTGCGTCAGATTGATATCCACGCCAGCCCGCAATTCATTCAAACGAATCTCTAGGCAGGTTACTAGTCACTGCGGCTTGGTCTGAGTAGCCGGAAGCATTTCGATTAACTCTTTTTGCCCGTTGAGCAGGTAGTAAAGAATAACCTTTGCGGGCGCGCTGTCCGATGCGTTGTCGAAATGCTCAATGATCGCGCCGGCCGGCTCATAACCCACCTGGCCGGTATGAATGATCTGCACCTTTTCTCCTCTGATCTGAAACTTGATTGTGCCTTCCACGACATAACTAATTACCGGACAGGGATGCCGATGCAGTCCAGTCATTCTGCTTCGGCTGAAAAACGACCTCCCGCACATCGACCATCGAGATCGGTTGTGTCCGAATGTTGGCTTTGTATAACTCTTTCCGCACAATTTTTTGCTGAGCTGACGCATTAGCGATGAAAACTAGAATGCTCACACCCAAAATCGACATCGTCGTCATGCAACATCAGGTTGCACGAATCCGGCTCCAACGCCATTGACTTCTCAGACCGCTTGCTCGTTGCGACTCTTAACTCTCGACCATTAACTAAAACCTTATGAAATGGGTAGTTTTCCTTCGTGGGGTGAATGTCGGTGGCGCGAATCGTTGCCAACCGGCGGCAATAGCCAAACAACTGGCGAAGTTCGGTGTCGTTAACATCGGCGCGGTGGGCACGTTTGTTGTGCGCGAAAATGTTAGCAAATCCGTTCTGCGTAATGCGATCGCGAAAAAGTTGCCGTTCAAATGCGAAATCATGATTTGTCCCGCGCGCGATATCATCAAGCTCGCGTCAAAGGACCCCTTCTCGCGGCAACCGGCAGGATCGAACATAACTCGGTTTGTCAACGTTCTGGCCAAACGAATCCCCTCACCGCCGCCTCTCCCTCTCACCCTGCCTTCGGACGACGACTGGTTGATCAAGATCATTGCGATCGAGGACAGATTCGTCCTGGGTCTGTATCGCCGGCAGATGAAAGCAATCAGCTATCTCGGTAAGATCGAGAAGCTCCTGGGCCTACCTGCAACCAACCGCAATTGGAACACGATCGAGAAAATCGTGAAAATCCTTAAACAGAATTCACAAAATTGACCGACTTCGAAGTTTTTACCTCTGACGTCTGACTTCTTCCTTCTTACTTGTAGCCTCACCGGCCTGTCATTTGTTCGAACTTTTCCGGGTATCGATCTCCCTGCACATTAATTTTTGACGTAGCGCTTTTGATGTCGCGAAGATCGTCAGAAGTAAATTCGATTTCTGCTGCGCCAATGTTTTCCTCCAGGCGCTTCAGTTTCGTTGTGCCTGGAATTGGAACAATCCACGGTTTCTGCGCGAGCAACCACGCTAGCGCGATTTGAGCAGGGGTAGCTTTCTTGCGCTTCGCGAGCTCGCCAAGCAGATCAATCAAAGCCTGGTTCGCTTTCCGAGCCTCCGGCGTAAAGCGAGGGAGCATGTTGCGAAAGTCCGAACTGTCGAACGTTGTGTTCTCGTCCATTTTTCCAGTGAGAAAACCTCTTCCAAGCGGACTGTACGGGACAAAACCGATCGCGAGCTCCTCGAGTGCCGGCAGCAGTTCCTTCTCAGGATCTCGGAACCACAACGAATATTCGCTCTGAACTGCAGTGACGGGCTGCACCGCGTGTGCGCGACGGATCGTTTGCACTCCTGCCTCAGAAAGACCGAAGTGCTTCACCTTTCCCTCCCCAATGAGCTCCTTCACCGCTCCCGCCACATCTTCGATTGGCACTTTGGGATCAACACGGTGTTGATAAAACAGATCGATCACATCGGTCCGGAGTCGCTTGAGCGAGGCTTCAGCGACTTGTTTAATGCGTTCGGGTCGACTATCCAAATCGCTCCACCTTGATTCGACTTTGGAAGCGGGTTTGAAACCAAACTTGGTGGCTATCACCACCTGCTTGCGAAACGGAGCGAGCGCTTCGCCAACGAGTTCTTCATTCGTGTACGGACCATAAACTTCGGCGGTATCAAAAAACGTGACGCCGCGTTCAACAGCCGACCGAATCAATGCGATCATCTCCTCTTTGTTGCCAGGCGGACCGTACGCAAAGGTCATCCCCATACAGCCGAGTCCCATGGCCGAGACTTCCAGATTACTTTTTCCAAGTTTGCGTTTTTTCATTTTCTGAACTCCAAAAGCGAATCAGCTCTCAACTATCAACTATTTGGATCACTCCGACTTGAGTGAAGCCATGTCTATGGAGAAACGGTACTTCACATCGGACTTGAGCAATCGCTCGTAGGCTTCGTTGACCTTTTGAATAGGAATCACTTCGACATCGGCGGTGATGTTATTGGCGCCGCAAAAGTCGAGCATCTCCTGCGTTTCAGCGATGCCCCCAATCGCAGAGCCGGAGAAACTGCGACGCCGCACGATGAGGCTGAATGCCGGCACCGCGAGAGGCTCTGAGGGAGCGCCGACCATCGTAAGATTGCCATCGACACCGAGTAAATTGATGTAGGCATTAATGTCGTGATTACCGGAGACGGTATCGATGATGAAGTCGAAACTGCCGGCGTGCGGCTTCATCTCGTCGGCGTTACGAGAAATGACAGTTTCGTCAGCGCCGAGGCGAAGCGCGTCTTCCTTCTTGTTAGGCGAGGTGGTGAACACGACAACGTGGGCTCCGAACGCGTGGCCGAACTTCACGGCCATGTGACCAAGCCCACCGAGACCAACCACACCGACTTTCTTGCCCTTGCCCACACCCCAGTGGCGCATCGGCGAGTATGTCGTGATTCCAGCGCAAAGCAGTGGTGCGGCACCGGCGGGATTCAAATTAGACGGGACACGCAGAACGAAGTGTTCGTCGACGACGATGCTTTCAGAATAGCCACCATAGGTAGAGCCGCCAAGGCGCTTGTCCGGCGAATTGAAAGTAAGGACCATGTTCGGACAGAACTGTTCAAGGCCTGCTTTGCAGTTGTGGCAAGTACCATCCGATTCGACCATGCAACCGACCGCGACGAGATCGCCTGCCTTGTACTTGGTAACTGCCGATCCGACTTTAATAACACGACCGATAATCTCATGCCCGGGAACGATTGGATAGTTCGTGGCCATGAACTCACTCCATTCGTTGCGCACCGAATGAAGATCGGAGTGACAGATGCCGCAGAAGAGGATCTCGATCTGCACGTCGCGATCGGTTGGATCACGACGCTGGATTTTGGTTGAGGCCAGCGGCGATGTTTCACTGGAGGCGGAATAAGCTTTCGCGGTAAACGTAGTTGGATGCATGGTTGATCTTATCTCTAATTCAATCGGGGTCGCTGCGCGTGCGTGGGATTTTGCAGTGCCACCTTAGAGTGAATCCTGATTCCCTCCTAAAGACGGAATCGAAACGCAATCAAGCGTCGCGTTTAGTTATCGGATTGGCCACTGCATAGGAATGGCGACTCGAACTGCATCATCGGCGAGGAACATGAAGAGTTTCCTCCATGTAACGGTCGGCGGCGGCGGCTGCCTCCTCTGGGTTGCTACCGTTCTGACGCGCGCTCAAGTAGGACCCGTACCAGTCCCACCAGTGATGTTTGGCGTGCGTCTTCTCAAAACGTCCGTGGTACTCCTCGGTCTCATGAAGGAGTTCTGCAAGAGTTGCAACTTCCGTGGCTCGTCCTCGCGGCGACTTCCATTCGCGGCCAGGAAGTCGCGCCGTGATCTCCTGGAGCAGCCAGCCGTTCCCATCTGGATCTTCGAACGAAGCAAACGAGTAATAGGAACGACCTTGCGGATCGCGGCCGCCGATACGCGGGTTCTCCACTGAGTTGTTGAACGGACCGCCGGCGTAATGGAACACGTCGCTCACGTTGACGCCGCGACCAATCAAGTCGTCGCGGGCGGCGGCGATGTCGTCCACAGCGAGGACCAGGCTGTCCGCCAGACCAGACTTTGCCGGCGTGATTCCCTTGCCGAAGATGATCGACGCCTCTGAATTAGGAGGAGTGAATTGCACAACCCGAAATTTATCATTCGCGACGTAATCGATATCTAACCGAAATCCCAGTTTCTCGTAGAACGCTTTGGCGCGATCGACATCGGAAACAGGTATAACTAAAACTTCTAATTTCATGTCCATGATTACTGCTCCTGAATACTACAAACCGAGCTCGCGCAGTCCTGGGTGATCATCCGGGCGACGACCAAGCGGCCAGTGATATTTGCGATCTGATTCCGAGATGGGGAGATCGTTGATGGACGCAAAGCGAAAGGCCATGAGCCCGTCGGGATTGAACTCCCAGTTCTCGTTGCCATAGGAGCGATACCAATGGCCCGAGTCGTCGTGCCACTCGTAAGCAAAGCGTACTGCAATGCGATTTCCGGTAAACGCCCAGAGTTCCTTGATGAGTCTGTAGTCCAGCTCTTTCGCCCACTTCCGCTCTAAAAACTGAATGATCTCCTGTCGTCCATTCGGAAATTCTGCGCGATTTCTCCAGCGCGAGTCGACTGCATAAGCGAGTGCCACTTTTTCCGGATCGCGAGTGTTCCAGCCATCTTCTGCCAAGCGAACCTTTTGAATGGCAGTCTCTCGAGTGAACGGAGGCAACGGCGGACGGGTTGCTGTCGTTTCAGGTGTCATGCTTCTTTTCCTTGAGCAGTTCGAACCTCTAAACCTGGGGTTGTGCGAGCAGGCCCTTCGCTCGCGGCTATGCCCGGCGGGAAGCGGGTCAGGTGACTCTTTTTGCAGAGACGCCTAACGGACTTGGCGCTCACCGAGCGTCTCCAAAATAGGTACGAAGTAAAGTTACAATCTTGCTACGGAAAGCACACCTCCCCGAGAGCGCACTGACTACTGCTGGAAGCTAATCGCCGACGAAGTCGGGCAATGACGGGCCTCGGTGGTAGTGCTGGGTGTCAACCCGCTAGCGCGTAAAGTCCAACATTCGTCGAGCGTCGAGCAGTAGCAGATCTCGACCGACACGCGTAAACGTTCCTTATTCATCTTCACCCAGAGCGGGTTCGATCTGTCGTAATTGATCGGATTATTTTCAGGATCGTGCGGAGTGAAGACGGCCCTCGATTCGCCTGCGGCTAGCACATGAAAACTCATGTCGCTCTCCGAAAACAGATGCTCCCCAGGTCCGAGTATTTTCTCGAGTGCCTCCTTCCAATTCCTCACCGGCTGCCCATCTACCATTACAATGACATGCCGGATAATCGCCGGGCCTACCCCTTTGTTGGCGAGGGTAAAGTGAATGGGCCCATTGCTGCTGTCGAATTCGAGGATTGGCCATACCGCGGCACGCACCTGCTGGCGCTGCACGTAGGCGGTATACGCGGAAACACACAGGGCACAGAGTCCGACAAGGGTCGCGATGATTGCGTCATATCTGCTGGCGCGACGCGTCTCCGTCTGTTGCGGCACGGCGCGGATCATATCTTTGGCCGATTGAGTGTCAATCAGCGTTCGATGTTGTAGAGGCGCTTGTGCCAAACGCCTAACCAGTCCATCAACTTCTCTAATATGAAATCACTCACCGAACATCTTTGGTTTGAAGTACCGGATCGACGCGGGTTCATCAACATCACGCCGAAGATTGAGGAAATCGTTCACCGGAGCGGCGTAAAGGAGGGTCTGTGTCTGGTGAACGCCATGCACATCACCGCTTCGGTATTCGTCAACGACGACGAACCGGGTCTTCATCACGACTATGAGGTGTGGTTGGAAAAACTAGCGCCGCACGCTCCGACAAGCGCTTACCGACACAACCGGACGGGAGAAGATAACGCGGACGCCCATCTCAAGCGTCAGATCATGGGCCGTGAAGTTGTCGTCGCGATCACCAAAGGCAAACTGGATTTCGGGCCGTGGGAACAAATTTTCTACGGCGAATTCGACGGCCAAAGAAAAAAGCGAGTGCTGGTCAAGATAATCGGAGAGTAAACAGAAGATAACGAAGCAAACGAAAATTCCCGCTGAGCCTTTGTTCCCTTTGTTTCCTTCTGTTTGCTAATTCGGTTCTGCTGGGTTCGGCGTTGCGAGTTGGACGTTGGGCGTTCAGCGTTTTCCGCCGTATTCCTCCTTGTTGACCTTTTTTATCCAGTGAAGCAATGCGGCCAGAAAAGGGCTCCGATTCGAAATTTTAGTGCAAGGACAGATGAGTCTCCGAAGATCGCTCGGTCATTCGTCGTAAAAGTGGGATCAAATCTTCGTCGCGCGGTCGCACCAAACAAATGTCCAAATTCACACATCAAAAAAAGTTTCCCACGCGGGCTAAGCTCTTAGCAACCGCTGGAGTTTCGTTGGCTAGAGGGACGTTATCAGGGGCCGACCCCGCAGTCGGGCAGAAGGGCGAAGAGATCGTACCGTTCGTCTATCATGCACCGCAAAGCGCGCTTGATGATTTGAAACAACGTCTCACCCAAACACGTTGGCCCGAGCGCGAGACGACTAACGATTGGTCGGAAGGCGTTCCCCTCGAGAAGCTGCGCGCCCTCGTCGAGTACTGGCGCACCGATTACGACTGGCGGCGCTGCGAGGAGGCGTTAAATCGTTTCCCACAGTTCCGCACCAAGATCGATGGTCTCAATATTCATTTTATCCATGTACGATCGAAACACCCGAACGCGCTCCCGATTATCCTTACTCATGGATGGCCCAGCACGATGCTCCTCTTTCGACACGTGATCGGACCTCTGACCGATCCAAGTGCATACGGCGGAAAGGCTGAGGACGCGTTCGACGTAGTCGTGCCATCGCTGCCCGGATTCGGTTTTTCCGAGAAGCCTGCTGAGCGCGGCTGGAACGCGCAGCGCACCGCGCGAGCCTGGGCTGTCCTGATGCAGCGTCTGGGCTACAAACGATACGTCGCCCAAGGCGGAGACTGGGGAGCTTTCGTAACGACGGCATTAGCGCAACAACACCCGCACGGCCTTGTTGCCATTCATCTTAATTTTCCGCAAGTGGTGCCGGATCGTATTCCTGAAAAACTAACTCCCGATGAGCAGCGGGCGATAGAAATCCTGAAACATTTTCGCAACGAGGGTTCAGGTTATCTTGAAATGCAGTCGACGCGCCCTCAGACGATCGGTTACGCGCTGATGGACTCGCCTGCGGGTCAGGCCGCATGGATCTACGATATTTTCAACGCCGGCACTGGTAACCATGGCAACCCGGAGAAAACCCTCACCCGCGACCAGATGCTCGACGAGATCACGCTTTATTGGTTAACCGGGACGGCGGCGTCTTCCGCCCGTTTCTACTTTGAGCAGCGCGCCTTGCTGGGAAGACCTAACAACGCGGGTCGAGTCGATCTGCCGGTAGGAGTCAGTCGTTTCCCTAACGACCTTCCCGCTCCCCACAGTTGGGCCAGGGACATGTATCCAAACTTGTTCTATTGGAACGAGCTCAACAGCGGAGGACATTTCGTATCGCTCGAGAAGCCCGAACTCTTCACGGACGAATTGAGGAAGTGTTTCCGAAAGGTGCGTCAATCAGACCATCCCGATACCATTCCAGAAAAGGAGTAATGCCGTGGCAGACGAGTCTCTGACCGAACTGATCCGAATCTATTTCAAAGCGTATGAAACAAAGGATCGGTCAGTTCTCGAATCGACCTTGAGCGACGACTTCACTTTCGCTAGTCCGCACGACGCCATCAGCGCCGATACTGCTCATCGCTGACCTTTTCCATCCACTCAACCGCTTTCCCGTCGAGGGCTTCCTGAATGGCGATATGCGTCATTGCGGTCGTCGGAGTGGCGCCGTGCCAATGCTTCTCGTTAGGCGCAAACCAGACCACATCGCCTGCCCGGATTTCTTCAATTGGTTCGCCCTCGCGTTGCGCCCAACCGACACCGGACGTGACGACCAACGTCTGACCCAGTGGATGTGTATGCCAGGCGGTACGCGCGCCCGGCTCAAACGTGACGCTTGCGCCACGCACACGTGCTGGTTCCGGCGCCTCGAATAAAGGTTCAATTCGCACCGAACCCGTAAACCAATCAGCTGGCCCTTGGTTTGAAGGCCGTGAACCAGATCTTTTTATCTCCATCTTTTTTCTCTCAACTCTCCACTATCAATCATTAACTTTCTAAAGATCCACTTCTTTTAATTTCCCAGCAGGCGCGCCGCACAGTTCAACAGATCGACGCTCACCGATCGCTTGAGCTACGGCTTCGCGGGCTCTTCCATAAATGCATCACGGCGTAGCTGCGCCATGGACGCCAGGCCTGAGAAATTTTTTCAGCCTGTTTCGTGCTCACTCGGCCGAGGCTGTTGCGTACCGCAACGTCTTCTTTCGGAAAAGCATCCGGCCAACGCGAAGCGCGCATGGCGATGTAATGCGCTGTCCATTGGCCGATGCCTGGCAGGGCGGTGAGCTGCGCGGTGTCGGCTTCGGGACAGGTTCCTTCATCAAGCCTTAACGAGCCTGCCTGGAACGCCCGCGCCAAAGCAAGGATACTCGCTGCCCGCGTCCTTACGATTCCGAGTTTGGCGATGTCGCCTACGCTCGCTTTGGCAACGCGCGCGGCGAGCGGCGAGAGTCGTGTGAGCTCGGGAAACGGCGTCCGAATTCTCTCGCCAAAAGCTTCGGCGAAACGGCCTGCGATCGTGGTCGCGGCTTTCACTGTGATTTGCTGTCCGAGAATCGCGCGGATCGCCATTTCGAAACTGTCAAATGCGCCGGGGACGCGCAGACCGGGGTTCTTCGTCACGCTTTTTTTCAAACGCTTATCCTTCATCAAATGCGCCGCGATCAGATCGGGCCGCGCCGTGAGATCAAACAAGTTCCGCAGCCTGCCCAACAACGCCGGCAGGACCGGCGCAAGCGTGTGCGTGAACTCGACTACGAGCCCGCGCTTTTCGGGTGCGTGCGCGACCCTGATCCAGCCGGTGCGTTTGCCTAGCCGAACAGTGCGCGCATAGCTGTCCGCGGTGACGAGTTCCACTCCTCGAATCATGCGAGCACCGAGAAATTTGAGAATTTCCTCCCAATCGTACGGCGGCCGGTAACTGAGTCGCAAAGTCGAGGTGCGGCCGGCGTCGATCGTTTCGTGGTTCTCGGCCGCCCGTTTGCGCAAATGAGTTGGTGGCATGCGATATTGCGTGCCGAAAGCGTCGTTGAAACGGCGAAGGCTGGAGAAGCCGCTCGCGAACGCGATTTCGGTGACTGGCAATTTTGTTTCGGTGAGTAACTGTTTCGCCAGAAGCAAACGCCGCGTCTGCATCAGTTCAATTGGCGACACGCCAAGTTCCTTCTGCACAATGCGCCGCAACTGGCGCGAGCTGATCCCAAACTCTGCCGCGATTTCCTCCAGGCCGGCGCCCTCGTCGATCACTCCTTCATCGATGCGACGCGTAATGAGATGAGCAACGCGATTCGAGTTATCGATCGGCGCGTGGCCTGGCGCCAGTTCCGGCCGGCAGCGCAGGCACGGACGGAACAATGCTTTCTCCGCCGCGAAGGCGTTCTCGAAGAAACGGCAATTTTTCTGCAGCGGTGTTTTCACTGGACAGATCGGCCGGCAGTAAACTCCGGTGGAAGTGACGCCGACAAAAAAGATCCCGTCGAAACGAGGATCGCGCGAGGTCAGAGCGCGATAGGCAGCATGACTGTTGATCATGCCTTACCATAAACCATCGTTAGCGCCTGCGCTGGCCATTTTCGGACATGAAATTATTTTAAATATTGATGTCCGAAAACGGCCAGCGCGGTTCAAAAAACGCTTCATCTTAAAGCAATGAAAACGACAAAAGACAAGCAAACCACTTATACGTACAAGACCATGAAGTCTCCAGTCGGCCGGCTGAAATTGGTCGCGAGCGAGCGCGGATTAGCCGCGATCCTGTGGGAAAATGACGATCCGAAACGAGTCCGGCTTGCGTCGCTGGTGGAAGACAAAAATCATCCGGTGCTCCTTGAGGCTGAACGCCAGCTCAACGATTACTTCGCGGGCAAACTCAGGAAATTTTCCCTGAGGTTCGACTTCGCTGGAACCGAATTTCAAAAGAAAGTGTGGCGAGCGCTCGCGGCCATCCCTTTCGGCGAGACTCGCAGTTATGGAGACATCGCACGACAGATTGGGCGTCCAAAAGCTGTCCGCGCAGTCGGAGCGGCCAACGGAAGAAATCCAATCTCGATCATCGTGCCGTGCCACCGGGTAATCGGTTCCAACGGCAAACTGACCGGCTTCGCAGGTGGTTTGGAGACCAAAGCCTTCCTGTTGAAAACCGAATCAGAAAAGGAGCATCTGTAACGACGGCCTATCGCCTTTCCGTAGCTTTGGCCGGGATCTTATGGCGCACCTGTGGCTTAACGCACAGCGCAGCTAAGCGACTTTACTCGATCTTCACGATTTTCGCGGATCGTCCATCTTCAAGCGTAACCCAGTCGCCCATATCTGCGGCCAACAGCGCCTTGCCGATCGGAGAAATCCAACTCACGGCGTGCGGTTGGAGATCGAGTTCGTCAACACCGACGATCGTGCAGGTTTCGGTCCGGCCTTTTTTATCTTTTACGGTCACCGTTGCGCCGAAAGCAACGCTGTTCGACCCCGGGTCCGCAGTATCGACAATGTGGACCGATGCCAGGATTTGTTCCAATTCGGCGATGCGCTCGCTGTTCGCGTTTGCTGCGCGGAGCTTTTGAAGTTCGTCGCGCAAATGCTTCGCGCCACGCGCAGTGATATAATTAGTCGCGCCCGGCGGCAATCCAGAGGCGGATCGTTTCCGTCCGCTGCGCTCCGGAGGATCGACATCTTCTTTAACAAACGCCCTGCTCATTTAAAAGTGTATCGCAGCATCGTGTCCCTTTAGCGTTTTAGATTTCGCACAGCCAATGTCAAATAGCCTGCTCGCGAACGCTTTCGGAGTATAGAAGCGACCCCTATTTTTCCCCATCACCAGGCTTCGTTAGCGCTGACATGTGTAGAACTTCGACCGCCGGGATGCCCGGCCGATCAGAGATAGCTCAGCCAGCCCCCGCGCCGGCGCTGCTTCACCTCGGCAAACCA
>Ga0207701_10002598_pt1 | contig 18681 bp, 16 predicted proteins | sample KBSSwiSSwithPhiX_FD_184294 | JGI IMG/M metagenome (GOLD analysis project Ga0207701, IMG submission 184294) | Switchgrass rhizosphere bulk soil microbial communities from Kellogg Biological Station, Michigan, USA, with PhiX - S5 (SPAdes) (version 2) | ecosystem: Environmental > Terrestrial >... | reverse complement strand
CCTCACTATCGGCGACGATCCAAAGCTATTGGATTACGCACGATTGATTCTGAAGGAACTGCGTGCGCATCAGGTCCGGGCCGAAATCGACGAAAGCACCGACAAGATCAACGGCAAAGTCCAGCGCGCTGAGCAAATGAAAGTCCACACCATGTTCGTGATCGGAAAGCGCGACATGGATGCGGGGGCAGTGAGCGTCCGGGTCCACGGTAAAGGCAATCTCGGGGCCAAACCGCGCGGCGAGGCAATCGCCGAGATCTTGCAATCCATCAAAGAACGTCGCTCGTGAAGTTTATTACTGCACTTGGTGCGTTGTTGATTTGCGTTACGGCACTAGCGGCCGAGCTCCATCCGATTGTGGAAGTCCAGACCGGGTATTTGTTCGGCGCGACCGCCGACGGTAAATGGATCAAATCGGATGAAGCGGCAAAGGCTATTTCGGATGAAAGGACGTACAAAATCTACGGATTAACACAATCATTTGGTGAAGCCAAGGGAGGTAAACCGAAACCGGCGGAAGAGGAAGTGTGTTCGGACGTTTTGACCGTTTCGCTCTCGCCAAATCCGGACAAGGGCGCGATCGCACTGGCCGCGCCATGGAATGCGTTACCGCGAAAGGTGCAGGTCCTCGATACAACTCAGCAAGTTTATGTCGATGCAGTGCGCGAATTTTTGCGAACAAAGGAAATCGACCAACCGAAAGTGAAGATCGAGAACATCCTTCGCGTCGATTTGGACGGCGATGGCGAAGAAGAAGTTTTAATCAGCGCGACAAATTACTTCGACAAAGAGAATCGGGCGCCGATGCGATCGCCGGCTGGCAGTTATTCGATGGTGTTGTTGCGTCGGGTCGTGGCTGGAAAAGTGGAAACGCAGCTCGTCGACGGCGAATTTTATCCGAAAGCTTACCTGTCCAACGACGCCAGCTTTAACGCGCCGAACGCTTACACAGTGATCGCCGTTTTGGATCTGGATGGTGACGGGAAGATGGAAGTCGTCGTGGCCTCGAGCTATTACGAAGGAGAAGCGACGACGATTTATCGCTGTGGTCCGAAAAAGGTTGAAGCTGTGCTTTCGGTCGCTTGCGGCGCGTAATAGCGATGGGTTGAAATCGGGTGCGCTGCTCGTTGCCGTTCATGACGAATGGACAAGGAACGGCGGTGATTTTCCCGAAGGCAGCGAAACCGTTACGATTGTGTTTGACGCTGAACACAAGGTGTCGATTCAATTGGGAATCTCAGCAGGCGTGCTGGAAACCAATTAGTTTCCCGATATGAAAGCGAGTCGATTGATATTCACGCTTCTGTGGGCGTCGAGTGTCGCTGTCGTTCAATTGGTCGCGCAACAAACCAAGGCCGATCGAAAACCGATTGAGGAAGTGAAGGTGAAGGCCGAAGCAGGCGACGCAGAGTCCGAGGTGGAACTCGGTCTTCGCTACGACAAGGGCGCGGGCGTCGTGGAGGATCACGCGGAGGCCGCGAAGTGGTATCGCAAAGCCGCCGAGCAGAATCACGCCGAGGCGCAATACAATTTGGGCGTCGGCTATTACAAGGGCGAAGGTGTGGCGAAGGACCAGGCTGAGGCGGTGAAATGGTATCGCAAGGCCGCCGAGCAGAATCTAGCCAAGGCTCAATACAACCTGGGTGTCTGCTACGCACACGGCGAAGGTGTTGTGAAGGATCAGGTAGAGGCGGTGAAGTGGTATCGCAAAGCCGCCGAACAAAATCTCGCCCTCGCTCAATACAACCTGGGCGTCTGCTACGAACGGGGCGACGGCTGCCGCGACGGCGTGGCGGAGGATGACGCGGAGGCGGCGAAGTGGTATCGCAAAGCCGCCGACCAAAATTTCGCCCTTGCTCAATACAACCTGGGCGTCTGTTACGATCGAGGGGACGGCGTGGCGGAGGATCACGCGGAGGCTGCGAAGTGGTATCGCAAAGCCGCCGAGCAGAATGACGCCGATGCGCAATACAATTTGGCCATCTGCTACGAACGGGGCGACGGGGTGGCGGAGGATTGGGTCGAGGCTTACAAGTGGCTGTTGCTGGCAGCAAGGCAAGGCCATGACGCTCCTAAGGAGCACATGACCTTGCTAGAAAGTAAGCTGCTGACGCCGGAGCAGATTGCGCAGGGACAAAAGCGGGCGCGCGAGTTTAAGCCCCGCTAGGTGCGGTCACGATCTTCATCAATAGGACTCTTTCTCCACACGGGAAGATGGAAGTCGTCGTGGGCCTCGAGCTTTTACGAAGGAGAAGCCACGACGATTTATCGCTGCCGTGCGGAAAGGTTGAGGCAGTGCTTTCCGTCGCGGGTGGAATGTGAAGCAACAGCGGTAACTATGAAAGAACAAGTTATCGCGGATCACTCAATAACCCTACTTCGCCTCCGCTTCGCGTTTTCGCAATTCGGAGGAACGTTCCTCAGTAAGCTGACGCAGAACGCGGTCGCGAACGATGCGTGCGTTTTCGGAGTCGCTCTTGTTGCGCACGGCTTCGTCGGCTTGGCGGTCGCGTTGTTCGAGCCATGAGCGTTGTTCGGCTCGAAGCGCGTTTTGCTTCGACGGATTGAGGCGCTTTAGTAGCGCGGCGTAAACTGCGTTCAATTCGCGGTCGGCTTTTGCAAGTCGTGCTGACTCGGAAAAGGGATCGTCCGGTAACGGTCCCGGAGTAAGCCTAACGACACTGGCAGTGGGACCTTCACCGGCTCGGGTGAGCTTGAGCGAAAGAATGCCTTCGCTGATAGACGCATCGTGTTCGCGATCCTTTGTAACAAATGGGAGACCAACGGCGGTCGCATTGGAGAACCCGGTCTTCTTTCCAAGTTCCGGCAGGCCAGTAAGGAGATAGGTAGAATCGAACGGTCCTCGCTTCTGCGACTTGCCACGTTTAATCTGCGCCTCGATAGCCTTATCCAAGACAGGCCCGATCTGGGCGGATCGACAGTCACCTTGGCCCACGTCCAGAAGAAGCAAAGTATCGGTGCCCCATTTCCACTGATAGGCAGCCAGGGCAAACCGTCTTCCGTTCTCGATCGGCCCCCAGGCAACGCTCAATGTCCGATGGCTGCCCGGTCGGATATAGCCTCCGGTGTCCCCAATCGCGCCTACTTTCTTTTTGTCGGCGAGATCGATGACCCAGATCGCCTTTACCTCGTATTGTTCATAGAAACGATTGGGATCTTTTTCCAGCAGCGACCAGTCGATCGACTCACTGCTATCAACTGTCCAAGCCAGGGCATTGCGACCATCCGCGGACTTTGAATCGCGAGCTATCGCAGCTTTCTCTGGTCCTATCTCAATCCAAGGCGGCTCCGGCTGCACGGAGGATTCGGCCGCTGCAGTAAGTGTGTCATTGCCAAATCGCGCAGCAATTAGCATGCAACCGATGCCGAAGATGTAAGCGCGTAGGGTCATTGTCTCGGCATGGTATGATAGGTAGGACAAGGAGCCAACACAATGGAATTCAGTGGCGGAAAGGTCCTAGCGCGCCTCCATGGCTACCGGCAAAGTTTGCTTGCAATTGAGTGCTGTTATCCGCCACTCTCGAATGATGATTGAAAATCTCCCCAGGGCCCGGCGACCGATTAATCGCTGGCTGTGTCGTACGGCATTTCTTTGCGCGGTTGCGGTATATTTCAGTTCTGCTCGAGGCCAGGAAACGTCTGACGTTCGTGAGTTGGTTCAGAAAATTGAGGAACTGCGGAGTGCAGGCAAGTTCCAGGAAGCAGTACCAATCGCCGAGCAAGTGTTGAAGTATTGCGAGAAAAATTACGGCCCGGAACATCCGGAGACCGCGGACAGCTTAAACGATCTCGCGTTCTTATATAGCTCGATGAACGACCAGGCCAAAGCCTTGCCGCTTTACCAACGTGCGTTGAAGATCCGAGAAAAAGCGCTAGGTCCGGACCATCCATATACCGCGATTAGTCTCAACAATCTCGCAGAGGCTTATCGGGAAAACGGCGACTTCGCAAAAGCGGAGCCGCTCTATAAACGGGCAATAAAGATTTGGGAAACCAAACTTGGCTCGAAGCATCCAAACACCCTGTCAGGAATGAGCAACCTCGCACTGCTCTACCAGGACAAAGGAGATTCGGCCAAGGCGGAACCGTTATATGTGCGAGTCTTGAAAGTCCGCGAGGAAACGCTAGGCCCCGACAATCCTCAGGTCGCAAACAGCCTGAGCAACCTGGGAACGCTCTATTATCACCAAGGCAACTTCGCAAAGGCTGAGCCGATGTATCAGCGCGCATTGAAGATCTATGAAAAGGCGTACGGAGCGGAAAATCCTCACACCGCGAACGTCCAAAATAATCTCGGCGCGATTTACCTTGATCAAGGCGATCTGGTAAAGGCCGAATTGTTTTTTAAACAGGCATTCGAGACGCGCGAGAAAATCTTTGGCCCCAACAATCCCGCGACTGGAGAAAGTGTTAACAACCTGGCCTGGGTTTATATGGACGGAGGCGACTACGCCAAGGCCGAACCACTTTATCAGCGCTCCCTTAAAATTACCGAACAGACCGCCGGTCCCGATCACCCAAACACAGCTACTAGTCTTAACAACCTCGGAGTGCTTTACCAGATGATGGGCGACTACAAGAAAGCGGAGCCATTTTATCAGCGAGCCCTAAAGATTCGCGAAAAAGCTTTGGGACCGACCAATCCCGACCTGGTCTCGAGCATCGGTGGTTTGGCAGACCTGTATCGCCTCGAAAAAGATTACGCCAAGGCTGAACCCTTGGCCCAACAGGCCTTGCACCTTTCCGAAAAAAAATTCGGCCCCGAGCATCAGATGACAGCCACTGCTTACAATAACCTCGGCGCTATTTATGAGGGCATGGGTAAGTACGATAAAGCCGAACCGATGTTCCAGAAGGGATTAAAACTTTTCGAGGACAAACTTGGACCAAATCACTACAAGACCGGCGCAGCTCTCGACAATCTCGGTGTTCTTTATCGTGAGAAAGGCGAGTACAAAAAGGCCGAATCGTACGCTCTACGGGCCGTAGAAGTCACCGAAAAAGCCCGAGGCCCGGAACATCCCGAGACTGCCACTTGCCTCAATGATCTCGCCAAGGTCTATGACGCAATGGGTGACAAGGCAAAGGCCGATCCGCTTCGACAGCGCGCTGCCAAAATCAGGGAAAAAGGCAAGACTAAATCTGCCTCACCGCAGCCCAGTCCTTCGCCTAGTCCGACGTGAAGTCGTTCGCCGAATACCGTCTTACTGTTTGTTGAGAACCACTTGCCGCGTCAATTCGCTTAGCTCCACTTGCGAGCTCACTTTCTGAAGACCGGACGTCATTCATTGATGTTGTCGAGGCCGACAAATTTCCAGCCGGTCTTGGTCAGTTCAAAAATGAAGCGAATCGGCGCGTTTTCCCAGTCGTTTGGAGTGTCCTTGAAGGGGCAATAGATTGAATAGCTTCGCGCAGATTCCTTTTGCGGTTCCGCGCTTGCAAAGCATTTGGCAGCATTGGCCTCGCCTTTAAAAATCTCGCTATAACGGCGCGAAAAATCCTCTTTGTTCTTTACGGCTTTTACCAAATAGGGCATCGACAGTGGAAATTTCGTCATCTCCGCCACGCTCGCCTTATCGCCAGCAATGACCGCAGCGCTGCATTTTTTCCAGAATGCCGGAAAGTCGCTCTGCCCAAAAGCCTGTGGCAGAGAGAATAGAATTAAGATTCCCGCCACCAAAGTTCTAAAAGACTTCATTCGTCGAGGTGCACCGAGTCCATGATGCGATTTATCTCATCCTTTAGCCCGGGATGAGTGTTCAGGTTTGAGGTAAAGCTGATCTCCAGGAGCTGATCTTTGTAAGAAGTCGTTAGGAACCGTGTATAAACTGGATTATGCGAGTAATCCTTTTTTCCTTTTAGCATCGGGACGTAGCGCCAGTCTGCCCACTTGCGGCCATCAATCGTCACGATGTCTTTCTTCAACCATTGCAGATGCGAATCCTTCGGCAGCCATTTGAAGCCCTTGGAGTATTCTGCCACCCGCATCTTGAGATAACCATCAAGCTGGTCCGGTGTGAGGCCATGCGTGCCGCGCAAGACTATGCCCCACGCACCATCCGGCCCCGAGAATTTCGCCAGAGTTTTCGGGTCCTTGGGATCATCAGCGTCGCGAGAGAAATCAGAGGGCAGGTCGAGCTTGAGTTTGCCATCCAGGAGACTGACTGTCGTAACTCCCGAAGAAAGATTGCTTTTTGAATCCGTGGCCGATTCGTCGCTAGCCAATTCTGGATCGAGTTTCTCGGCCGTCTTGAAGTCGGCCGTAGCACCGATCGCATCTCCCTTTTCCTTCTTCGCGACAGCGCGATTGTAGTAAGCCCGTGCGTAATCGGGTTTGAGTTCGATTGCCCGGGTATAATCGGTAATTGCGCCATCACCGTCCTTGTTCTCCGCTCTGGCGTTGCCGCGATTGTTATAAGCAGCCGGGTTCGTAGAGCCTAGTTCGATGGCTCGCGTGTAGTCGGCAACAGCGCCGGCGGCATCCTTCTTCAGCCGTTTGGCTTGGGCCCGGTTATAGTAAGGGGCGTCATCCTTTGGATTGAGTTCAATCGCGTGGGTGAAATCCGCGATTGCTCCATCCAAGTCCCCTTCCTTCCCTTTTTCGATTCCGCGATTCACAAGGTTCTCAACAGACTGTTCGTTCACAGGCGACGCCGGTGACGATGACTCCGCTGCGACGGACTGACCGCTGCTCTCTGCCCCATTCGCTGGTGCTGGCAATGGTGACTCGGTCGCGTTCGTCTCTTCTTTTATCTGTACCGCGACCAGATAGCTGAAACTGATGTTCACCTTCGCCTCGCGTGCGCCGAGCCGCATCGGCCCGGAAAAATGCGAGAGCAACACCTGCTGGTCCTTTGCGTTCTTATATCGTCCGAAGCCGATGTGCGGATAGGACTTCGCTTTCGGTTTTTCTTTCGATTCTTCGAAAACAAATTCCTCCCGCTCGCCATGATCTTCCTTTCCCAGAAACTTCATCACCGTCGCGCCTTCGCTCGAATCGTTCGAAGCCGGCTCGCCATTCAATCGCGCATCGATCAAGCCGACCCAGTTGTTCAGCCGCTTGGAAGTTTGAGCGTCAACCGGCTTGCCCCTTTCGCCCCAATCATTCGATCTTAGCCAGGTTTTTCCGTCCTTCCGGGCAAACTCGGCGTCGCCGGCCTGTATTCTTTCCGGCCCGCCGTTTGGATAACGGTCATATTTGAAATCGGCGGTACCGGCCGAGCCGAGATCAAGCTTCGCGATCGCGACTAAATGAACCTTCGAATAGAAATCGCGGCTGTACTTCAAGTTATCGGCTGCGAATTTCGCATCCTGGGCCCGCAACGGTGACAGAACAAGAAGTGAGGTCGCGAGCAGACCGGGTAACCGGAGCGTTTTCAGACCGCCAGAGTAGGAAATTCGGGCGTGCATTGTCAATCGGCTGATCGTTAGGATTGCCACATGAACCGGCGCCGAATCGCGATAGTAATGATATCTATCTTGCTGCCCGGCTTTGCTCACGCAGCAAACCCGTTTCTCGATGCGCCGTCCGACAAGCCGGTTTCCGCCAAATTTCGAGGGGCCGAGTGGGGAGATGAGATTCAGCAGGACGAGATCCCGCTCACTGCGCGAGTGGTTACGACGCGCGTTGCCAAGATGCCGTGGGGCGCGATTTTCAAAATCGAATTCACGGATCTCAAATCGAGCGCGCCACAGAAGCGTGAAATCCGGCCCGATTATTTCATCGTCACAGATGATCGCATCGTTCTGTTAAACGAAGAGGACAACGACGCCGCGGTTAAGAAGATCTCGGCGTTGAATCAACCGCCTGAATTCGGTCAGGGCGAAATTTACGGAATCGCTCGCGGCAGCTCCAATTACCAAGATGGCTTATGGAAAACAACAATCAATCTGAAAGGCGATCTGTGCGTTTACGATTCGAGCCATCCCTCCGGTCATTTCAAAAAGATCGTTTGGAAAAAAGGCGTTGGATTAGTTGAGTACGCGAGTGGCTACGGCGCGAGGAAAGATGGGTTTCGCTTCAAGCGAGAAAAATAAGAGCGACAGCGAACTGCGGGCATCAAGTTCGTTCCGATGTCGATCTTTCCATCGACAAAATGAACGGCAAATCTAGCGCACCGAACAAATGAAAGTCCACACCATGTTCGTCATTGGCAAATGTGATATGAAAGGTAACGCGGTCAGTGTCCAGTTCACGGCAAAGGCAATCTCGGCGCGAAGCCACGCGACCAAGCGATCGCCAACCTGATGTAGATGATCCGTGAGCCGAGCACTTCATAAAACGCCGCGATCCGTAGTCGATTCGCTCCGGAGCCGTAGATTTGTCGTCGCCCTTCCCTATGCAGCCTTGTTTGGGCTGGCGTTCTATCTTCTCTTCTGCAATCTGGATGGCCGGTTGCTTTGGGGAGATGAAGCCGAGACCGCGCTGCTCGCGAAAAATGTTCTTCGTTTCGGAATTCCGAAGACGGTTGACGGAGTTAATCACATCACCGAACTCGGCAATTTCCGCGATGAAAACACGGGATACATTTGGACTTGGACGCCTTGGTTACAGGAATATGTAACCGCAGCCTCTTATCTTGTCCTTGGAGAGACGACGTGGAGTAGTCGGGCACCATTCGCAGCGATAGCGTGGCTCAGCGTTGTCCTCCTCGCGCTTGTTGTTTACCGAATTTATCGGGACCATCGCATCGCCTTCGCCAGCTCTGTGCTTCTCGTGACTTGCGAAGTGTTTCTGCTCCATGCGCGCCAATGTCGTTACTACGCGATCACGGTGCTGGCGGAGGTGATCCTTATCCACGGCGGCAGCCAACTGTTATCTGGGCGCAAATCGGGGACATGGCTCTTAGCTCTCGGACTGATCCTACAGTTTTACACAAACTACATTGTCGCCGTGGCCAATATGCCCCTCTTGATTGCCTTAGGTTGGTCGGTTCACAAAGAACGGCCAAAGCTCGCACAGCTTCTGATCGCGTTTGGAATTTTTGCGGCCGCGTCAGCGCCATGGGTGATATATGCCCGACTTTGGCGGCAATTGGCGGTGCTTGTACATGAGAACCTTGGTTCCAAGTTCCTGTATTACTTCACGGAGTGGCATTTTCACTTCGTGCCTTGGATTTTCCTGCTGCTTCCGGGAATCGGATTGCTGGCAAAGTTTTTTGGATCCAAGTCGCAGGCCACCTCCAAACGGGTCACACAGTTCGAATACAGTTTGCTGGTAGGGTTAGGGGGATACTTCGCGATCCTTCTCGTACCGCCAACTGAACTGCGTTATTTGCTGCCGCTTCTCCCAGTCGGTTGCCTTCTTTGCGCGGCCTGGACATTCCGTTACATCCACTGGCCAATCGTAGCTGCATCCGTAATTGCTCTTCAGGCGACCAGCAATCTCTTCGCGGTCGGAATGACTTTCGGAGCAGCGCGGCAACATCATTGGCGCGCTCCAGTAATGGAATACATCGCGAGTCTTCACGGCCGTTACAGAAATCGTTTTACCGACGTGCTCGATGCTTTTTCTAAAAACGCACACGCGGGAGAGAGCGTGTGGGTGGAAGACCCGGAGTTTCCATTGATATTCTACACCGGCGTGAAAATCATCGACGCGCGGCTTGGCGTGCCGGAGATGTGGCCGGATTGGATTTTGGCCGAGAGCGCTTCCGGTGTGGTCACACAACGCCCACTTCACGTGCCGAACGCAGCAATGCCTTCCTACGAGACAATCACTCTCTCGGTTCACGATTCGGACCGCTTCGATTGCGTCCCGGAACCGGATGTTTACCAGTACCGAACGACTCCGCAACGCGCGGACTTTTTGATCTACAAGAAAAGATGATTGACGAGCAGCACATCTGTTTACGCTGGGCCGATCGGTAGCGACGAATAAAAGGATTAGATGGATCTCCACAGCGCGTTGAAGAAGTATTTCGGCCACGCCGCGTTTCGGCCGCTGCAGGAAAACATCATTCGGGATGCGCTCGCCGGCCACGACCTGTTTGTTCTGATGCCTACTGGCGGCGGGAAGTCGCTTTGCTTCCAATTGCCGGCGTTGATGCGCGATGGGCTGACACTCGTGGTGTCCCCGCTCATTTCGTTAATGAAAGACCAGGTCGATGCGCTGCAAACCAGCGGGATCCCAGCGACGTTCTTGAATTCCACGTTAGACCGACAGGAAGCAGCCGCGCGTTGGCGCGGGCTGCATCGCGGTGAGTACCGCCTGCTCTATGTCGCGCCGGAGCGGTTGATGCTCGATACGTTTTTGGAGCGCGCGGTGAATTGGAACATCGCGCAGTTCGCCATCGACGAGGCGCATTGCATCAGCGAATGGGGCCACGATTTCCGGCCGGAATATCGCGAGCTCAAGGAATTGCGGACGCATTTTCCGGACGTGCCAGTGATGGCACTCACTGCAACGGCTACCGAACGGGTGCGGATGGACATCGTGAAACAACTGAAGCTGCGCGAGCCTGGCTGTTATGTCGCCAGCTTTAACCGGCCAAATCTCACTTACCGTGTTGTTCCAAAAGCGGCGCCCTACGAACAATTACTTGAGTTCATTCGCAGCAGGCCAAACGATAGCGGCATCGTTTACTGCGCTAGCCGAAAGAGCGCCGACTCCCTGGCGCGGAATCTCAGCGAAGACGGCGTCATCGCAAAGCCGTATCACGCGGGCTTAACCAGCGCCGAGCGCACGAAGAATCAGGAAGCGTTCCTGCGCGATGACGTTCGAGTCGTCACTGCGACAATTGCGTTTGGAATGGGCATCAACAAACCAAACGTCCGCTTCGTGGTCCATTACGATCTGCCGAAAAATCTGGAGAGCTATTATCAGGAGACAGGGCGCGCAGGCCGGGACGGATTACCAAGCGAATGCGTGCTGCTGTTCAGCGCAAGCGATGTCGCCAAGCAGCTCCATTTCATCGACGAAAAAAGCGAGCCCGAAGCGCGTATCGCCCGGGCGCAACTTCAACAAATGGTTCATTACGCCGAGACTCGTGACTGCCGGCGAGCGACTTTGCTGGGATACTTTGGCGAAACACATACAGAGCCATCGTGTGAAGGATGCGACAATTGCCTCACTCCGCGCGAGACGTTCGATGGTACAATTCCTGCCCAGAAATTTCTGTCCTGCGTCCATCGCATCTACGCGAAAAGCGGATTCGGATTCGGGGTGAACCATATCGCAGATGTTTTGCGCGGCGCGGACACGGAGGCAATCCGTCAACGCAACCACAACGAATTGTCCACATACGGGATTGGCCGCGAATTGAAACGCGAAGCCTGGCAGACGATCGGGCGCGAGTTGTTGCGACTGGGGCTTATCGAATGCGCACCGGGAAAGTTCGCGACCTTGAGTCTCACGCCGGCTGGCCGCGACGCCTTGCGTCACCGTACGCCGATCACACTCACGAAGCAGATTGAAGTTGTCGCACAGTCGTGGGATCAAAAGGCTCGTGCGGGCGCGATCGAATGCGACGAAGGGTTGTTCGAGCGCTTGCGCAGTCTGCGGCGCGGACTCGCGGACGAACGCAACGTGCCAGCCTACGTCATCTTCTCCGATGTCTCGCTCCGTGAAATGGCGAAACATTACCCGACAACCGCGACCGAGTTTCGCGGAATTCCCGGCGTGGGCGAACAAAAGCAGAAGGATTTTGCCGAGGCGTTCCTTAGCGAAATCAAAAATTATCTCGCCGCTAATCCGCGCCGGACATTTTCCAGCAGTCTGGAGCGTCGGCGGCCGCCGCGCCGTACCGGCTTGAATGACAGCCAGAGAGAAACGCTTCGACGTTTTCAGAGCGGCGAATCAGTGGACGATATTTCCCGTGCGCGCGGATTTGTGCGGAGCACCGTTTACGATCATCTGGAAGCCGCGATCAAACTGGGCGAATCCCTCAAGCCGGAGCAATTCTTCACCGCCGCGCAGCGCGAGGAAATCGCGGCCGCGTTTCGAAACGTTCCCGACAGGAAACTTGCAGATGTGCAATCATTGCTCCATGGCAAGTACGACTATGGCGAACTGCGCATCTTCCGCGCGCTAAGCGCGCGCTGACGATCAATGTTGTTTGTGATCGCCCTCGACTTTCATGTAGGCGAACGACTTAAGCACTTCGTTGAGCGCCGGAAAATTTTTGCGATAGCTCGCTTCATCTCGTGCGGAGAATACGATGTAAGCGACTGCCTTGGGCAATTGGATGTAGGCGACCCGCTCCCATTGGGGATATGACTTGGTGGCCGGATATTCGTTGATGAAATACGACTGCCCATCGCCTGTTTTGCCGGAATCGATTTTCTCTTTCGGTTTGCCGTGCACTTTTTCCATCTGCTGGATTGCCGTGGCCACAAACTTTCCAACATCTTCGTAATCTGTGCTTGCGATCTTGGCGTACATGATCGCCTTCGCATCGGACCAGGTAGATCCTTTCGGATAAAGAACGCATGGCAATCCCTGCTCGGCTCCGGCGCTATTATCGAGAACCCACCCTGGCGGCGCATCGATCTTAAACGCGGCCTTGGGACCGTAAACGATTCCACCAGGATACGTCTCCTGGGCGAAAACGCCCCCGCAAGCTATAAGGAATCCGAGCCCAAAAAGAAAAGTCGTTTTCATGATTTGGGCGCAGTTTGGGCGGCTGTTCGCGCGAAATCGATTCTTTTCGCTCGACAATTCTTCAATGATTCGGCGAGAAGTTAGAAGGGCTTGTGCAATTCCTACTTAACTTACCGCCGCCGATTTCATTTCTCGTCGTCTCGGCGATTACGACCTCCTTCGCTCTGGCAGGCCTTTACCTGGTGCGCAGGAAATATTCGGCGGATGTCCTAAAGGAGAATCACGAAGTAGCTGCGATTATCTTTAATGCCTTCGGACTGTTTTACGGTGTCCTGCTCGCGTTTGTGGTTTTTGTTACGTGGAGCGGGTACGACGACGCCACAAAGAACCTCCAACTGGAAGCTAATGAGGTCGCTGACATTTATCACATTACAAGCGTATTTCCCGACCCGGCGGGTGAAATAATACGGCAAACACTAATGGATTACGTCACTTCGGTGTATAACGATGAACTGACGAGAATGTCACAGGGCCAGGTAAGCCTCCATTCCACCCCGGCAATGGAAAAGATTCTAACGGTATTCTATCAGGTGGATGAGAAGTCGGTTCCCAATAGCGAGATCTACGCCGAAGCGTTAAAGCGGATAAATGACCTCGCTCAGTACCGTCGACTCAGAATATTTGCGGGGAACAACACCGTGCCACCCGTTGTCTGGTTGGTCCTACTTGTTGGCAGCGTCATCAGTATTTCGTACACCTACTTCTTCGGAATGAAGAACATCAGAGCGCAATACCTGATTGCAGCGTCGCTTACGGTAACGATCACGATGATTTTGTTTTTGATCTATATCCTCGACCATCCTTTCACAGGGACCAGCAAGGTAAGCGCGCAACCATTGAAAGACGTGATAGACATAATGCAAAAGGGTTGAGTATTCTTATCCTCCTCGGAAAGCTTCCACTAAATTCTTAACGCCGCTTCTTCCTTGTCGGCTTTCCTTTGCGCTTCGTCTTGGCCATCCGGCGCAGCTCCGCTTTGCTCATCGATTTGTACATCCCTCGCGAAGCGCCTTTGAGCGACGATTTGGAGCGCTTACCGCGCTTGGCCGAAAGCGCAGCGCCGGCGGCCATTTGCTGTTTCTTTGATTTTGCAGGCATACAAGTAGATTTCGCGTCTCAAACACGAACTGGATTTATTCCAACTCCAGCGAACTTCCGCCAGAAGAAGTAAGCCGGCACTCCGGTCAGAACGATGAGAATCCCGATTCCCGAGGTTGCGGGCGCTAGGAACCCAAGATCGATAATCAATAATCCAGCGATAAGGACCGAGATGATCGGTACGAACGGATAACCCCAGGTCCGGTATGGCCGCTCAGCATCGCGCTTTGTTCGTCGCAAGATCATTACGGCCACAACCATCAGGATGTAAAAAAGCAAATCCGCTGAGACGATGTATTCGAGCAATTGGTTGTAAACATTTCCATGAGTCACAGCGTGTGTCGTGGCGTCGATCTTCACCGTGCGCGGCAATGTTAGGAACGCGGTCCAAATTCCCTGCGCCACCAACGCAGCCGCCGGAACATGGAAACGATTGGTGGTCCCGATTTTTTCGAAGAACAGACGATCGCGTGCCATCGCATAGTAAACGCGAGCCCCGGAAAGAATAAGGCCGTTGTTGCAACCGAAGGTGGAAATCATAATCGCTGCTGCCATGCACATGGCACCGGGACGACCGAAGACTGTGCTCATCATTGCCACAGCGACTCGATTGTGCGGCGCGTGCTCGATTTCTGAAAACGGCAACACAGCAACATACGCAAGATTGGCCAGCACATAGAGAAGGACGACGGTGCTGCAGCCAACCACCAGCGCGCGCACCAGATTTTTTCCCGGATCCCGTACTTCGCTGCCGATAAAGGTGACATTTGTCCAAGCGGTCTGCGCAAAGAGCGGCCCGACCATCGATTTTCCAAACAACAGTATGAGCGCGAGTCCGCCGGCAACCGTCAAGCCAGGCTGAGCCTCCAGCGGGCTCCAGCCGTTTGCCCACGAGTTCCACCATGCCGAGTTCAACGCAGCAGAGTTGGCATTCCAGCCTAACGACAGGCCGATCACAACTACAGCGACGAGCGCGGCTGTCTTTGCAAACGTGAACGTGTTTTGGACAATCTTTCCTACTTCAAGCCCGCGCGTGTTAGTCCAGGTTAGTAACGCGATCAAGCAAATCGCAACCAATTGTTCGGTGGAAAGGCTGATCGCATAGCTGCCGAATGAAATTGGCGCGACCAGATACTTATCCGGCGAAACTGCCGCGACAAAGACACCAAGAAATTTTGCAAATGCGATCGCCACAGCGGCGATGGTGCCGGTTTGAATCACCAGAAACAGGGTCCAGCCATACAGGAACCCGACGGATTTCCCAAATGCTTCGCGCAGGAAGATGTAAACACCGCCGGCCCGCGGCATCATGGTCGCGAGTTCCGAGCAACATAACGCGCCGGTGATCGTCAGCAGACCGGCAATACCCCATGCGAGAAGCAACCAACCTGGCGCGCCACTGAGCCGCGATGATTCTGCCGATGTGATAAAAATCCCCGAGCCGATCATCGACCCCATCACGATCATCGTCGCGTCAACGGGTCCGAGAGCGCGCACTAGTCCGGGGGCGTGTGGAGGCGGCGGCCCGCCCTCGGGCCGCTCAGCGTCTGGCTTTCGGCGCGATGGCGCGCCGGCTCCATTGTCGGGGCACGTCCGCTCCATTAGAACATCAAATCATTGATCGTTCCGCAATACGGCCACGCTTCAATAGCTTCGACCAGACCGGACCGAACCGCGTTCCGTTCAACGTAGTGCCATTTTTCTGCGTAGTTTTCACTGGATCAAAGGTACCGATCGAAATATTCCGGCTGCCAGATTGGCGTCTTAATCGAGAGCGCTGCTACAATCCGACGGGAACTCACGCTCTTCCACAGCCCAACCCAAGCCGTCATGCGTTGGGCACGGATTTCAGGTCGCGCAAAGAAATGTACGTGGTCGGGCATGATAACATAATTGCCTACCCACCAGCCGTCGTGTTCGGCAGAACGTTGCCAGATATCATGCAAAATCCTGTGGCATTGCGACGAAGCGAGAATTTTGCGTCGCTGATATGTGCATGTTGTAAAAAAGACAATCGGGTTGTCACGGAACGACGATACATGTGCCAAATGGCGAAATGGAGTCGGGTGCCTTGGAGACGGCCCGCCCTCGGGCCGAAGAAAGTCTGATCGGCGCGATGGCGCGCCAGCTCCATGGTTGCTCTTTTTCGTCACAACGAACTCTGCGGCGCGCTGATTCTCACGCCCTCGTGCTCCAGCCGTGAGCGTAATTCACGCGCGAACTCAACTGCGCCGGGCGTATCGCCATGCACGCAAATCGTTTCACCGCGCACCTCGACGTCGCCGCCTTCGACGGAGCGCACCTTGCCTTCGCGCAACATCCGCATTACGCGCTCCGCGGCTTCTTTTGGATCACGAAGCAATGCATCCGGTCGCGTGCGTGGAACCAGCCAGCCATCATTTAGATAATTACGATCGGCAAAAATTTCACGCGCGACGTGCAATCCACGCGCCTCGCCCACGCGGGTCAACTCGCTCTTGTCTGGCGCGAACAGAATTAACTTCGGATCGACGGATTCGATGGCTCGAGCTATGGCGTCAGCAAGCGTTTGATCACGTACCGCCATGTTGTAAAGCGCACCGTGCGGTTTCACGTGATTTGGCTGAATTCCGGCGGCTGCAGCAATTGCCTGAAAAATTCCGAGCTGATACTTCATCGCATCGAAAACTTCGCCAGCGTTTACATTTAATTCCTTGCGGCCAAAATTTTCACGATCCCAAAAACTGGGATGGGCCCCGATGGCTACCCCGAGAGCTTTGGCGGCGGAAACTGCGGCGTGCATGCTATCGGCATCGCCAGCGTGAAATCCGGTTGCGACATTTGCCGAGCTGATGAGCTCGAATAACTGCTCATCGTGGCCTGAGCCTTCGCCGAGATCGGCATTGAGGTCGATGATTAGATTCATGACGTCTGTAAACTGAGTCCGACGCGAAAGAGTTCCAACTGTCGCTCGCGTTCAAGCAAAAGCCGGTACGCGTCAGCTAGCGAGACTTCGGAAAAACGGACGCGATCACCGGCGCGAAGTTGCGCTGCAACACCGAGGTCAACTGTGATCACGTGCGCCATTTTCGGGTAACCACCGATAGTTTGGCAATCTCCTAAGAGTAAAATCGGCTTTCCGCTCGGCGGAACCTGGATCGTACCCGGACCCACTGCTTCGGAGATTAGATCGCTCTCGTCGACGCGCTTCAGTTCCGGACCTTCGAGACGCACGCCCATGCGATCGGAATCGGATGAAACAGTGAACGCTTCGCTCGTTAGACGTTGAAGAGTTGAAGCGTTAAAGCGGTTCCAGTCGACGCCGCGAATGAAACGCAAAATTGGTTTGGGCTTTGCCGGGCTTACCCAATCGTGAGGCGCGGTCCACGAGGAAATACCCGTAGCCGGCGTGGGCGACCGCGTCCCCACACCCAGCGGAAGAATGTCCCCATCGCGTAAAGCGCGTCCCTGGTAACCGCCAAAACCAGCGCGTAAGTCGGTGGAACGGCTTCCGAGAACAGGCTCAACATAGATCCCGCCGGAGATTGATAACCAGGATCGGCAACCCACTTTGGACGCGCCGATTTTCAACTTTTCGCCAGCGCTAACCAAACCAGCGTGGCCAGCCGGCAATACCCTCGATCCAATGCGCACGTCGAATTCGCCTCCGCACCACACGACGACGCGTTCATCCTCAAAGCGCAATTGCAAACCACCTAGAGTGATCTCGAGTCCCGCCGCACCTTCAGCGTTGCCAAGAAGAAGATTCGCCACACGCAATCCGAAGGAATCCAGCGCGCCGCCTGACGAAACCCCAAACTCGCGAAAACCGGTGCGGCCAAGGTCCTGGACGCTGGTAAAAAATCCCGCGCGCTCAGCAATCACACTCATTATTGCGGTTTAACGCTTGAAGGATTCAAACTCAGCGCGCGAGATTTTTCGGAAGCGCACGCGCTCGCCGGCACGCAAGAGCGCCGGTGGATTTTTTTTGGGATCGAACAACCGCAATGGTGTGCGACCGATGAGATTCCAGCCGCCCGGGGAACCCAGCGGATAAATGCCCGTTTGGGCACCGCCAATCCCGACAGAACCGGGTGGAATTTGTTTTCGCGGTACGTCCCGTCGCGGTGTAGCCAGCTCCTTCGGAAGACCAGCCAGAAATGGAAATCCGGGAACAAATCCGATGCAGGCTACGCAATACTCAGCGCCGCTGTGAAGCCGGATGACTTCGCTTGGCGAAATATCCGCGCGTCGCGCAACATGATCGACGTCGAGCGCGAATTCCGGATCATAGCAGACTGGAATTTCGACCAAGCGTACACGGCATTGTGTCGCTGTGCGGTGCCTGCCGCGGCCAGCGCCCGCGGCTACAGCAGCGCGAATGCGCGTCGCCAACCAATCGAACGTCTTGTCAGGTGTTTCAGCGGCTTTGGCGACTGGAATCGGATCGAAGAAGACTGCGACGCTTGTGTAGGCCGGCGCGAGTTCAATTATACCGGGGATAGCGGCGTTTTGAAGCTTCTGAAATGCGCGAAGGACTGCGTCCAAAGTCTGCTCAGGCGCATCATCGAATCGCTCGCGCATACGAACGATCAGAGCGGAATCTCCGAGGGGACTGATTTCCATGGCACGATGATATTTACGCAGAGGACGATGTCGATCTTCACACGTGGCCTCGAGTGTGCGCGAGGTGGAACGCGTTGTCCTCAACGCGTTGACAATGATGCGCGCCCGCGGCGTAAAAATCCCTGGCCGCTACGGTTTCGGCGCATCGTTCTCGCGCCTTCGGCGGCTGATTAGGCATCGTCTTCAGAGAAGCCGATCCACCATGAATCATTCTGCATGTTTCGCCTCGATCTCGATGTTGATCGCAACCGTTTGGCTGATCCCGGAAACTGACTCCGCCGCGGGGGCAAACATCAGGTTGAAGTCACGCCGCGTGATTGGCTCGGTGGTCACAACCCAGCGTGTCCCGCTCGTCT
>Ga0207701_10002597_pt1 | contig 18689 bp, 17 predicted proteins | sample KBSSwiSSwithPhiX_FD_184294 | JGI IMG/M metagenome (GOLD analysis project Ga0207701, IMG submission 184294) | Switchgrass rhizosphere bulk soil microbial communities from Kellogg Biological Station, Michigan, USA, with PhiX - S5 (SPAdes) (version 2) | ecosystem: Environmental > Terrestrial >... | reverse complement strand
GGCGGGCGGAGTTCTGCCGCGAAGGCAAGATGGAGCTGGTCCGCTGCTACCAGGGCTTCATGGAGCGGCTCAGCCAGGCGGTCGAGCAGCAGGAGCGGATCGCCGGCCATGCCGCGGCCCAGGCCGAGCGCGCCACCGCGATCGTGCGCGGCCACGAGGTGCGCGCCGCGGCACTGAAGAAGCTGGTGGAGCGCCGCCTCAAGGAAGGCGAGCGCGTCGCCGCCGGCCGCGAGCAGCGGTTGAACGACGAGCACGCCGCGCGGGCGGCCTGGGTGCGCAACGCCCAAGCCAACGCGCGCGGCGCGATCTGACGAGCGACGCCCCATGAGCGTCGCTGCCTCCCGCCCGCCGGCCCCGGTCGTCGCGCCCACGCCGATGCCGGCGCCGACGCCGGCGGATCGCGAGCCGGCCTCGCATCCCTTTGCCGAGATGCTGCGGCAGAACCGTGGCATCGAGCGGCCGGTGGTCGAGGCCGCGAAGCCGTCGACCGCCGACATCGCCACGGCGCGTGCCGAGCCCGGTCCCGAGCCGACCGCGGCAGGTGACGACAACGTGCCGACCCACGACGGCACGCCGAAGAGCGATGCCGGGCGGGCGCGTGCCCGCGCCGGCGCAACGCCCGCACGAAGCGCGGCACGCCCGAGCGGCCCCGCCGAGCACACTGACCGTGGCGCCGAGCGGAGCGTGGAGCGTGGCGCCCAGGACGACGGTCGCTCGCCGGCCGACGCTTCGAGCGTCGTTGCCCACCCGGCGCCGACGATGCGACCCGACGCCGCCCGACCCGCCGATCCCGAGCTCCGCTTCGGCTTGGCCGCGCACCGCTCGCCCCCGGCGACGGGCGCCGAGCGCGACGCCGACGCAGGTGCCACGGCCACCTCGACCGCGGCCATCGAATCCGGCGCCGACACGGGCAGCGCGGCTGCCCGCCGCACCGACGCCACCACCCGCACCGACACCGGCCGCGCCGCCGCCCGCGCTCGCGATGGCGGTGCGGCGACCCCCGCCGCGTCGTTCGCGCAGATCCTCGCCGATGCCAAGGCCGCCGATCGGCCCGCGGCAGCCGCGACGGCCTCGGCCGAAGCGCCGCTGCTGTCCCCGAGCGCGATCGGCGCGCCCGAGCCGCAGCCGTCGTCCACGACCGACAACGCCCTCGCTGCATCGACCGCCACCCTCCCCGTTCCCGTCGATTCGCCCGAATTCGCGGCCGCGTTCGGCGTCCAGGTAAGCGTGTTCGTGCGCGAAGGCGTGCAGCAGGCCGAGCTGCACCTCAACCCGGCCGAGACCGGCCCGGTGTCCATCGCGATCACGCTCGAAGGCAGCCAGGCGCATGTCGAGTTCGGCGCCGATCTCGCCGCCACCCGCCAGGCGATCGAGAACGGCCTGCCGGCCCTCGCCAGCGCCCTGCGCGACGCCGGCTTCACGCTCGCCGGCGGCGGCGTCGCCCAGCACTCCCGCTCCGGCGGCAACGGGCAAGGCGGAGACGAAGCCGCCGGTCGTGGCCGGCATGACCGGCGTGAGATCCGAGGCGGCGAAGCAATTGCCGCTCAGGCCGTGCAGCGCGCGAACGTTCGCGTGGCCGCCGGCGGCATCGACCTCTACGCCTGAGCCGTCGCTCCGCGGGTGGGCCGTTCTGCGCGGCAAAAGCAGGCCTTATCGCCGCTTCGCCGCCGGCCCCGGTTTCGATAATTTCCCTCAAGACAGCGCCCTCGTTGCCGAGTTCGGCAGCGGGCGCGACGCCGAGGAGAACCATCGATGCCCGCCGTGACCGCCGATACCGCCGCCGTTGTTGAAGGCGGCGCCGTTCCGTTCAAGCGCGGCAAGAAGAAGCTCCTGATCGTCGTCGCGGCCGCACTCGTGCTCGTGCTCGCGGCCGGCGGCGGCGGCGTCTGGGTCCTGAAGAAGAAGGCCGCGCATGCCGCCGCTCTCGCCGCCGGCGACGACGAGGCCGCCAGCCCCGAGGCCACCCAGGCCGCGACCCGGGCCGATGCCAAGAGCATCCCGGTCTACCTGCCGCTCGATCCCTTCATCGTCAACCTCGCCGACAAGGATGTCGACCGCTACGCCCAGATCGGCATCACCCTCGAGCTCGAGAGCACCGTCTTCGCCGACCAGGTGAAGGCCTACATGCCGGCGGTGCGCAACGCGATCCTGCTGATCCTGGCGCAGAAGTCCTCGCGCGACCTGCTCGGCCGCAGCGGCAAGGAAGAGCTCGCCGAGGAAATCATGCGCGAGTCGGTCCGGCCGATGGGCCTCGAGATCCTCGCGCCCGAGCCGGTGAGCGGCGCGACGGCGGTCGCCGCGGCCGGGAGCGGCGCGGAGAAGACGGCCCAGGACGAGGCGGCCCCGATCAAGGCGTCGAAGAAGGCGAAGAAGGCCGCGGTGCGCAACCCGGTGCAGCACGTCCACTTCTCCAGTTTCATCATCCAGTGAGGCGAAGCGCCTCCTCGTCCAGCAACCCATTCACCCGCTCGGCAACGAGCTCGACCGGAGACCTTCATGGCCACTGACAACATCGCCGCGGCGCCGGGCGAGCCCGACGCGAACGCCGCCGACTGGGCCGCCGTCGATTCGCGCACCGAGACCGCCTCCGAGCTGCAGGGCCCGGCGGACCAGGTCTCGCCGGCGTCGTTCACCAACTTCCAGCCGACCCCGGGCGGCATGGCCGGCAACGACATCAACATGATCCTCGACATCCCGGTGCAGCTCACGGTCGAGCTCGGCCGGGCGCGGATTCCGATCAAGAACATCCTGCAGCTGGCCCAGGGCTCGGTGGTCGAGCTCGAGGCGCTGGCCGGCGAGCCGATGGACGTGCTCGTCAACGGCTACCTGATCGCCCAGGGCGAGGTGGTCGTGGTCAACGACAAGTTCGGCATCCGCCTCACCGACATCGTCACGCCGAGCGAGCGCATGCGCCGCCTCTCGCGCGCCTGAGCCCGGTTTTCGAGATGTCCAACGGATTGAGCTCGCTGCTCTGGTTCATCGCGATCCTCGCGCTGATCCCGGCGACGCTCTGGTTTCTCAAGCGCACGCCGCTCGGCGGCGCCGGCGGCTCGGGGGTGATGAAGAGCATCGCCTCGCTGCCGCTCTCGACCTCGCAGCGGATCGTCACGGTCGAGGTCGGAACGGGCGAGGAGCGACGCTGGCTGGTGCTCGGCATCACACCGTCCTCGATCACGACCCTGCACACCATGGCCGCGCAGGCGGTCGAGGCCGCTCCCGCCGATGCGGCCGGCGAAGTCCATCCGGCCTTCGCCCAGATCCTCGGCCGCTTCCGCCGGCCGGGCAGCGGGAGCGACGGCCGTGCCGGCTGAGCGCATCGCCCTGGCAGCGCAGCGCCGCGACAACGAGCTGCTGAACGAGCATTTCCGCAAGAGCGGCAGCAACCCGAAGCGGATCGCCTGGCTCGGCCTGCTCGTGCTCGTGGCGGTGGCGCTGGTGGTCGTCGCCCTGCCCGCCGCGGCGCAACCGACTCCTCCCGGCGGCGAGGCCGGCCTGCCGCTGCTCATCGGCCAGAGCGCCGGCAGCACCAGCTACTCGGTGCCGGTGCAGACGCTGCTGTTCTTCACCGCGCTCAGCTTCCTGCCCGCGGTGCTGCTGCTGATGACGAGCTTCACCCGGATCGTCATCGTCCTGAGTCTGCTGCGCCAGGCGCTCGGCACGCAAGCGGCGCCGCCGAACCAGGTGGTGGTCGGCCTCAGTCTCTTCCTCACCTTCTTCGTCATGGGCCCGACCATCGACAAGGTCTATGCCGACGCCTATCAGCCGTACGCGACGAACAAGATCGCCTTCGAGGAAGCGCTCAAGCGCGGCGAGAGCCCGGTGCGCGAGTTCATGATGAAGCAGACCCGACAGGCCGACGTGATGCTGTTCGCCAAGCTGGCCCGGATCGACCCTGCGGTGAAGACCGCTGACGTGCCGTTCAAGGTGCTGGTGCCGGCGTTCGTGACCAGCGAATTGAAGAGCGCGTTCCAGATCGGCTTCCTGGTCTTCCTGCCCTTCCTCATCATCGACATGATCGTCGCCAGCGTGCTGATGTCGCTCGGCATGATGATGCTGTCGCCGGTGCTGATCGCCCTGCCGTTCAAGCTGATGCTGTTCGTGCTCGCCGACGGCTGGAACCTCCTCCTCGGCTCGCTCGCCGCCAGCTTTGTCACCTGAGCACACCATGGACTCCCAACAGGTCTTCACCTTCGGCCAGCAGAGCCTCTACATCCTGCTCATGGTCTCGGCCCCCATCCTTCTCACGGTGCTCGGCGTCGGTCTCGTCGTCAGCATCTTCCAGGCCGCGACCCAGATCCACGAATCGACCCTGTCGTTCGTCCCCAAGATCGTCGCCGCGGTCGCGGTGCTCGCGATCGCCGGCCCCTGGATGCTGACGACCCTCGTCGAGTTCGTGCAGCGGACGCTGCAATCGATTCCTTCGGTTGTCGGCTGAGCTTTCGCCGTGAATCCCGATGGATGGATCGGGGCGGCGGGGCGCTCTGCTCCGCTCATGTCCCCCGATCCGCGACCGCCTGGCCGCCCAACGACCATCGCCCGAAGGCCTCGGGCATGGGACGGCCCCCGCAGCGAAGTATTAGGAGGAGAAGGCCGCCGCAGGCGGCCTTCGGGGGACATGAGCGGAGGAGGCCGCCCCATGCCCGAGGCCATCCGGCGCCTCACCGACGAAGCAACATGCTGACCTTCACCGAAGCCCAGGTACTCGCCTGGGTCACCCCCATCCTCTGGCCGTTCATCCGCGTCCTCGCGTTGTTCGGCTCGCTGCCGATCATCGCCCAGCGCAGCGTGCCGCTGCGCCTGCGCATCGGCCTCGCCGGACTGATCGCGTTCTGTGCCCAGGCGACGATCCCGCCGATCGCGCCGATCGAGCTGGCGTCGGCGGCCGGCTTCCTGGCGGTGGTGCAGCAGCTCCTGATCGGCGTGTCGATGGGCTTCGCGGTGCGCGTCGTCTTCACCGCGGTCGAGTTCGCGGGCGAGATCATCGGCCTGCAGATGGGCCTCAACTTCGCCGCCTTCTTCAACCCGATGACGGCCAGCAGCGACACCGCCGTCAGCCGCTTCTTCGGCGTATCGGTGGCGTGGCTGTTCATCGTCACCGGCGGCCACCTGATGCTGATCGCGGCGGTGGTGCAGAGCTTCACCGCCTTTCCCGTCTCGGCCGAACCGTTCGCCTTCCTGCGCACCGTCGAGCCGCATCGCTGGGGCGCGGAGATCTTCAGCCTGGGCCTGTGGATCGCCCTGCCCATGGTGGCGATGCTGCTCTTCACCAACCTCGTGCTCGGCGTCATCTCGCGGGTGGCGCAGCAGATGAACATCTTCGCGATCGGCTTTCCGATCACCCTCGGCGTCGGCCTGATCGGCGTGATGCTGACCCTGCCGATGATGCAGGTGCCGTTCACCATGGCCCTGGAGAAGATGCTCGCGCACTTTCAGTGACTTGCAGCGACGTAGGAATCGGCCCGCAATGCGACGCGGCGTCGGCCCGGCGCCACCGGCTCGACAGGCTCCTAGGATGACGCTCCACCCCGGAGCCGCAACCATGGACATCGCCGACATCCTCAAGCAATACGCCGACCGCCCCACCGACACCCAGACCGATTTCGACGAGGTCGCGCGCCAGGTTCCGCCCGACGTGCTCGGCAGCGGCATCGCCCAGGCCTTCCGCTCGGAGCAGACGCCGGAGTTCGGCAACATGATCGGCAGCCTGTTCGGCGGCTCGAATCCGCAGCAGCGCGCCGGCCTGCTCGGCCAGCTGATCCGCTCGGTCGCTCCGGCCGTGCTCTCCAGCCTCGCCGGCGGTGCGCTCGGCCGCATCTTCCAGGGTGCCAAGGCGGGCGCAGCCCCGTCCGTCTCACCGTCCGACGTGGTCGACGTCACGCCTGACCAGGTGCGCGAAGTCGCCACCGCGGCCGAGAAGAACGACCCGAGCGTGATGGATCGCATCGGTGCCTACTACGCCGAGCATCCCGAAGTGGTGAAGGTGCTGGGCGGCACGGCGCTGGCGATCGCCCTCGGCCAGATGGCGACGCGCATGCGCCGCTGACCGCCCTGCCGACGAGCGGCCCGCCGGCGCTCTGCCCTGAACACATTCGACACCCCGCACCCATCCCGGGTTTCACCGAGTGCCGACCCGGGGGCGGGACCTATAGTGCCCCCGCGGAAGCGAACGGTCGTTCGTTTCCATGAGGCGTCGACCGCCTTCGCTTCGCTCCCGGCGAACCGAGGCTCGCCCCCGACGCGCACATTCGAGGTTTCCGCATGAGAGCTTTCCGTACCCTCAGTCCCTGGGTCCTGTCGACGACCCTGCTGCTGGCCGCCTGCGGCGGCAGCGATCCCGATGTTCCGGGCAGCGGCTCGCCTTCGGGCGCACCGACGACCCCCGGCAGCTTCACCGCGGTCGTCTCGTTCGGCGACAGCCTGAGCGACGTCGGCAGCTACGCGCCGGCGACCTCGCTCGCCGGCGACGGCACCGCCCCCTTCTTCGGCGGCAAGTTCACCACCAACGACACCACCACCGGCGCGCCGACGGCCACGCCGCTCGGCAAGGTCTGGGTCGAGAACCTCGCCGCCTCGCTCGGCCTGATCGTCACGCCGGCCGAGGTCGGCTTCGGCGGCACCTCGGTGCAATGCCCGGCGGCGGCGGTGCCCGCGCTCGCTACCTCCTGCACCGCCTACGGCCAGGGCGGCGCGCGCGTGACCGATCCGAACGGCATCGGCCACTCCGCCGGTGCGCTGACGGTGCCGGTGGTGACGCAGATCGCCAACCACCTGACGCGCTTCGGCTCGTTCAAGAGCAGCGACCTGGTCCTGGTCTATGCCGGCAACAACGACGTCTTCACCCAGTTCGGCGCCTTCACGACCGCAGCGACGCAGATCCAGGCCGATCTCGCGGCCGGCATCATCAGCGCCGACCGGGCCAACCTGGAGCTCTTCAGCGCCCAGCAGACCGCCCAGGAGGCGATGAAGACGGCCGCGCTGGAACTGGCGACCCTGGTCAAGACCCAGATCCTGGCAAAGGGCGGCAGCTACGTCGCAGTGATGACCCTCTCGGACATCGCCGACACGCCGTTCGGCAACTCGCCCGAGGTGGCGCCGGCGCGCTCGGTGCTGAGCGCCCTGTCGGACAACTTCAACCTGTGGCTGCGCGAGGGACTCACCGGCCAGCCGGTGCAGATCATCGACACCTGGACGCTGTACAAGGACGCCTACGCCAACCCCGGCAAATCCGGCATCGTCAACAACACGGTGCCCGCCTGCGACGCCGCCAAGATCATGGCCGTCACCGGCAATGCCGTCACCGACGGCTCGTCGCTGTTCTGCAATGCGACGCCGGGCGCGCCCTACAACACCCTCGTCACCGGCGCCGACGTCAACACCTGGCAGTTCGCGGACAGCGTCCATCCGACGACCGGCGGCCACAAGGTCATCAGCGATGCGTTCGCGGCCCAGCTGCACGCATTCGGCTGGATCTGAACCCCACGCAACGAGGCGACCTTCCATGAAAACACCTTCCTCGCTCGTCGTCGCGGCGGCCCTGGCCGGCGGCGCCTTCGCCGCCCAGGCGCAAGAGAACGTCTTCAAGATCGGCGCGACCCGCTACGACACCCACGCCAAGACCAGCGGCATCGAAGGCATCGGCGTGCCGCCGGGTGCCGACGTCAAGGTCGGCGACGCGACCACGGCGATCCTCGTCTACGAACGGCTGTTCGGGCCGAATTTCGGCGCCGAGCTGGTGATGGGCATCCCGCCGACGATCAAGGTGAAGGCGGCCGGCAGCGTCGAGTTCCTCAATGCCACCGGCACCGTCCTCTCGGTCGAGAACTGGGCGCCGACGCTGCTCTTCAACTACCACTTCTTCGAGCCCGGGGCGACCTGGCGGCCGTACGTCGGCGCCGGCATCAACTACACCCAGTTCAAGAACGCCAAGTCGAGCATCGCCTCCGAGGTCGACGTCGGCAGCTCCTGGGGCCCCGCGGTCCAGGTCGGCATCGAGTATGCGATCACCAAGGACATCAACGCCTTCGCCAGCCTGGCCGCGGTCAAGGTGAAGAGCAAGGTCGTGGCCTCCGACGGCACGGTGCTGACGACGAAGGTCGACTACCGGCCGACGGTGTATTCGCTCGGAGTTGCGTACAAGTTCTGAGATCGGCCGGCGACCTTCGCCTCGGGGGTCCGACGGCGCGTCCTGCGGCCGGCGATTCGCGTAAAGTTCGCCCCGATTCACGGGAGCACGAGGGAGCGCGATGGGTTCGTCGTTGTTGGAAAAGCTCGGCCTGCCTTCGGTCGGCGACGCGAAACAACCCGCCCCTGCCGCCAAGCCGCTGACCGACGCCGACTTCCCGGTCGACGCCAACGGGCGCAAGCGCGCCGACGCCGAGGCGAAGAAGAAGGGCCAGGCGATCAACGCCGAGGCCGCCCAGCCGCCCGGCAAGGGCCCGCAGAAGGGCTACATCGACAAGAAGATCGACAAGGCGGTCGACGACTTCATCGCCGACAAGGACAAGAAGGCGCGCCAGCTCAACAAGGACACGATGCCGACGTTCGATCTCTTCGAGGAGATGACGCCGGAACGCGAGTTCGCCGAAGACCTCGAAAAGGGCATCAAGAACGCGACCGAGCAGGTCAAGTTCATCCAGCAGACGATCGAGTACGCCGAGAAGGTCGGCGACAAGACCGCGCTGGCACCGATCAGCGAGGCGGCGAAGAACCTGAAGAAGGTGACCGACGGCGTGCTCGGCGGGCTCGGCAAGGCGGCCAAGGTCGCCAAGCTCGGCAAGGAAGTCGTCGTCTTCTTCCAGGCGCTGCAGGGATTCGCCGAGGCGAGCGATTCGATGAGCGCGAGCCGGGGCGAGTCGGTCGCGGCCTGGGTCAAGTCGCTGCAGTCGGTGTGGAACGCCGGCAAGCCGTTCGTCGACCGCCTCAAGGACGAGGTCTTCACCGCCGCCCTCGCCGGTTCGGAGGCCGCGGGCGCGCTCGGGGCGACGCTGGCGATCGTCGGCGCCGAGCTCTTCATCGGCCTGAAGGCGCTCGAGGCGGGCGTCAACGTCGTCAACGCCTACTTCAAGCGCCTCCACGAGGCGACCAAGGAGCAAGGCGACGGCGTCGTCGCCCGGCCCGATCCGCCGCAGCCGCCGCTGCCGTTCTCGACCCGCGCCGAGACCATCGCCAGCATCAAGAAGCACGAGCAGGACAAGGTCCGCCTGGCGGCGCTGCGCGAGAAGAACAAGAAGGAACAACAGGCGGAGGAATCGACGAAGCAGCTCGTCGAGCGCTTCAACGACCAGGTCTTCCCGAAGCTCTATCTCGGCTACCGCAAGAAGATCAAGTCGCTGATCTACGCCGCCTACCTGAAGACCGGCGGCGGCGGCGGCAGCGCCGAAAGCGACTGGTGGGATTGCCTGCGGCCGCTCGACGAATCACCCGACGAGTGGCCGAACGACATCGAGCCGCGCAAGGACAGCATCTCGGCATCGGAAGCCAGGGACGAGGTGGTCCAGTTCATGAACCTCGACGAGCCGTGCAAGTTCTTCGACGCCATCTATCAGCACGAGCTGAAGGCCTTCCTCGCCAGGCCGGCGAAGTGAGGCGCCGGCGGCTGCCGGCGGCGACGGCGATCAGCGGAACTCGGGCAACTGGACCGTCTTCAGCTCGCCGGGCAGCGACGAGAGGTAGCCGGACAGCGACTTGATCTCGGCGTGGGTGAACGGCCGGGCCATGCCCATCATGATCGCGTTGCTGCGGCCGACGCGCGGGTTGTGATCGGTCTGGTAGGCCTTGAGGGCGACGTAGAGATAGTCGGCGTACTGGCCGGCGAGCTTGGGATAGCTCGGATCGATCGGCGTGCTGAAGTTCTTGCCGTGGCAGGACTCGCAGTTCGCCTTGGTCAGCAGCTTGGCGATCTCGGCCGGCGCCTCGGCGGGCGCGGCCGGGGCCGCGGCGCTCTTCTCGAGCTGCTCGTAGTAGGCGGCGATGTCGGCCATGTCCTGGTCCGAGAGCGTGGTCGCGATCGCCCGCATGCTGGGGTGCTTGCGCTCGCCCTTCTTGTAGGCGTTGAGCGCGGAGACGATGTACTTGGCGTTCTGCCCGGCGATCTTGGGCACCTTGTAGATCTCGGGGAAGCTCGCCTGGTAGCCGGGGAGGTTGTGGCAGCCGGCGCACATCTGCATCTTCTTCTCGCCGGCCTTGGCGTCCTGCGCGCGGGCGGCGGTGCTCACGATCATCGAGCCTGCGGCCAGGAGGGCGGCGAGCGTGGCGAGGGAGATTTTCTTCATGGGCCGGATGCGTTGGGTCGAAGGGCGCAAACCGCGAATTATAGGGGGGCCCTTATACTGAAACGCCCCCCGCCCCCCACGCCCGATGAAGTTCAAAGGCTCGGAAAACTACGTCGCCACGCCCGACCTGATGCTGGCGGTGAACGCGGCGGTCACGCTCAAGCGTCCGCTGCTCGTCAAGGGCGAGCCGGGCACCGGCAAGACGATGCTCGCCGAGGAGGTTTCGGCCGCCCTCGGCATGCCGCTGATGCAGTGGCACATCAAGTCGACCACCAAGGCGCAGCAGGGCCTGTACGAGTACGACGCGGTCAGCCGGCTGCGCGACAGCCAGCTCGGCGACGAGCGGGTCAAGGACATCCACAACTACATCGTCAAGGGCGTGCTCTGGCAGGCCTTCACCGCGCCGGAGCCGGTGGTGCTGCTGATCGACGAGATCGACAAGGCGGACATCGAGTTTCCGAACGACCTGCTGCGCGAGATCGACCGGATGGAGTTCTTCGTCTACGAGACGCGCGAGCTGATCAAGGCGACACACCGGCCGATCGTCTTCATCACCTCGAACAACGAGAAGGAGCTGCCCGACGCGTTCCTGCGCCGCTGCTTCTTCCACTACATAAAGTTCCCTGACGCCGACACGATGCGCGCCATCGTCGACGTGCACTTCCCCGGCCTCAAGAAGGAGCTGCTCGGCGCGGCGCTGAAGAACTTCTACGAGGTGAGGAATCTCCCGGGCCTGAAGAAGAAGCCGAGCACCAGCGAGCTGCTCGACTGGCTGAAGCTGCTCGTCGCCGAGGACATCCCGCTCGAGGCGCTGCAGAGCAAGGACGACAAGGTCGCGGTGCCGCCGCTGGTCGGCGCGCTGCTGAAGAACGAGCAGGACGTCTCGCTGTTCGAGAAGCTCGTGTTCATGCAGCGGCACAACCGCTGATCGGATGCTGCGGGTCGAGCCGGTCACGCTCGCGGACGCACGCGTCCGCCTCGAGCCCCTGGGCCTGCAGCACGTCGACGGCCTGAAGCGCGCCGCCGCCGACGGCGAGCTCTGGAAGATCCGGGTCACGAGCGTGCCCGATCCCGAAGACACCCGCGGCTACGTCGAGCGCGCCCTGCAGGGCTTCGCCGAAGGCCACCGGCTGGCCTTCGCGGTGATCGACGCAGACAGCGGCGAGGTCATCGGCTCGTCGAGCTACCACGACATCCTGCCCGCGGTCGAGCGGCTCGAGATCGGCTATACCTGGTACGCGAAGAGCCGGCAGCGCACCTACGTCAACGCCAGCGCCAAGCTGCTGCTCATGACTCATGCGTTCGAGGTGCTCGGCGCAAAGCTGGTCGGCTGGCGCACCGACAATTTCAACTACGCCAGCCAGCGCGCGATCGAGCGCCTCGGTGCCCGGCGCGACGGCACGATCCGCCACCACGCGCTGCGCCGCGACGGCACGGTGCGCGACACCGTGATGTACAGCATGACCGCCGGCGAATGGCCGGAGGCCAAGGCGCAGCTGCGCTGGAGGCTGGCATCGGCAGGCTGAGGGCGGACGACAAGAACGAGAACCCGGGAGAGCGGATGGCGGAGCGCAAGGTCAGGCTGATGGACGTCGAGACGCTGTGGCGGATCGAGCGCATCGGCGCCGTCTCGCTCTCGCCCGACGGCGCCCAGGCGGTCTGCTCGGTGACGAGCCATTCGATGGAGGAAAACAAGGGCGCGACCAGCCTCTGGCTGCTCTCCACCTTCGGCGGCGAGCCGCGCCGCCTCACCGCCTGCGGCGAGAAGGACGGCCAGGCCGCCTGGTCGCCCAGGGGCGGAGCGATCGCCTTTGTCTCCAAGCGCGAGCAGGAGGGGCTGAAGGACGACACCGCCCAGCTCTACCTGATCTCGCCGGACGGCGGCGAGGCCCGTCGCATCACCGATTTCGCGCCGGGGATCGAGGCCTTCAAGTGGTTCGCCGACGGCAAGCGGATCGCCTTCGTCTCCTGGGTCTGGCCCGAGCTGAGAGGTGCCAAGGCGCAGGCGAAGCGCTGGAAGGAATGGAAAGGGCGCAAGGAGAGCGGCTACGTCACCTCGGAGGCGCAATACCGCTTCTGGGACCGCAACCTGCCGATGGGCCGGGTCGCCCACCTGCACGTGCTCGACGTCGCCAGCGGCCGGATCGTCGACCTGTTCGAGGGCACCGGGCTCGAGCTGCAGCGCATGGACCCCGACGCCAACGTGTTCGACATCGCGCCGGACGGCCGGCACATCGTCTTCGTCTTCGACCCTTCGCCGGAAAAGCGGCTCGACAACTGCAAGGCGCTGGCGGAGATCAACATCGCCAGCGGCCGAAGCTCGACGCTGGCGATCGATCCCGCCTGGGACTTCGAGGCGCCGCGCTACGCCCCGGACGGCCGGCGAATCGCCTTCCTCGCCAGCCACATCGGCCGCCGGCACACCGCGCCCGCCAACGCGGCCCTGCTCGAGCGCAGCGGTTCCTGGCAGGTGCTCACCGGCGCCTGGGACCATGCGGTCAATGCGCCCTTGCGCTGGTCGGCCGACGGCAGCGCCCTCTGGTTCACCGCCGAGGACCGCGCCCGCGGCCATCTCTGGCGCTTCGCGATCGAGAGCGCGAGCGCGGCGATCGCCGCCGAGGGCGGCTGGGTGCACTGGTTCGACATCGCCGGCGACACCCTCGTCACCGTCGCCGACACGATGCAGCATCCGGCGCGGGTGCATGCCCGCCGCGAAGGCGGCCGGTCGGCGCGGATCGAGCGCTTCAACGACGAGCTGCTCACGCCCCTGCGCCTCGCGGAGGTGGAGGAGCGCGTCTTCGCCGGCGCCAACGACGAGCCGGTGCAGATGTGGCTGGTCTATCCGCCGGGGTTCGACAAGAAGAAGGCGACGAAGTACCCGGTGCTGCACAGCATCCACGGCGGGCCGCATTCGGCCGCGGGCGACACCTTCCACTACCGCTGGAACAGCCAGGTCTTCGCCGCCCAGGGCTACGTCGTCGCCTGCGTCAACTACCACGGCTCGAGCGGCTTCGGCAACGCCTTCCTCGACAGCATCACCCATCGCTGGGGCGACCTCGAGCTGAAGGACGTGGAGGCCGCGACCGACTGGCTGAGAAAGCAATCGTGGGTCGACAAGAACCGCATCTTCGCCAGCGGCGGCAGCTACGGCGGCTTCATGGTCGCGTGGATGAACGGCCACGTGAAGCCCGGCCGCTACCAGGCCTACGTCTGCCACGCCGGCTGCTACGACTGGCGGGCGATGTACGCCGACGACGCCTACACCTGGCACGCGCGCGAGCTCGGCGCGAACTACTGGGACGACCCGGCGAAGATCCAGTCGCAGAGCCCGGACACCTTCGCCGCCCGGTTCGCGACGCCGACGATGGTGATCCACGGCGCGCTCGACTACCGCGTGCCCGACCAGCAGGGCCTGGCCTACTACAACACCCTCAAGGCGCGCGACATCGATGCGCGGCTGGTCTGGTTTCCGGACGAGAACCACTGGATCCTCAAGCCGCGCAACTCGCGCCTCTGGTACGGCGAGTTCTTCGCCTGGCTGAAGGCGCACGACCCGGGGGCGAAGGGCAGCGCCGCCGCGCCGGGCAGGTCGCGCAAGCGGGGGGTCGCATGAAAGCGCTCCGGGTCGCGGCGCTTGCCCTCGCGGCCGGTTTGGCCGCGCCCGGGGCGGCGGCCACCGACCTGCGCCTGCTGAGCGCCGGCGCTGTGGAGCTCGGCCTGACGCCGGCGCTCGCCGTCTTCGAGCGCGAGTCCGGGCATGTCGTGCGGGTCGAGTTCGCGGCGGCGCCGGCGCTCGCCGGCCGGTTCCAGGCGCCCCCCGGCTACGACGCGGTGATCGCGCCGCCGGCGGTCCTCAACACGCTGGTCCGCGCCGGCGTGGTGGGCAGCGAACGGGTGGGCGTCGGCAAGGTCGGCATCGGCGTCGCGGTCCGCCCCGGCGTGGCCGGGCCCGACATCGGCAGCGTCGAGGCGCTGAAGCAGTCGCTCCTCGGCGCCGATTCGGTCGCCTTCAACCGCGCCTCGACCGGCCTCTATGTGGAAAAACTGATCGTCCAGCTCGGCGTGGCCGATGCGGTCAACGCCAAGGCGACGCGCCACCCCGACGGCGCCTCGGTGATGAAGCACCTGCTCGCGAGCAATCGGCCGAACGAGTTCGGCCTCGGCGCGATCACCGAGATCGTGCTCTTCAAGGAGCAGGGGCTGAAGCTGGTCGGCCCGTTGCCGTCCGCGGTGCAGAATTACACCTCCTACCTGGCCTCCGCCGCCGCCCCGCCGGGCGCGGATGCGGCCCGGGACAGCGCCGCCGCGGCGCTGCTCCGCTTCCTCGACAGCCCTCGGGCGCGCCGGATCTTCGCCGACGTCGGCATCGAGGCGGCCACTCCCTAGCGCGAACCGCATCGCGGCCGCGCAGCCATCGACAGCGAGACGACATGGACCACGACCTGCCGGCGTACATGCGCCATCCGACCCTGCACGGCGAGACGATCGTGTTCGTCGCCGACGACGACCTGTGGACAGTGGGGGCCGCCGGCGGCGTCGCCCGGCGCCTGACCGCGGGCCTCTCCGAGCCCTCGACGCCCTGCCTTTCACCCGACGGCAAGCTGCTCGCCTTCGTCGGCCGCGACGAGCAGCATCCCGAGGTCTACGTCATGCCGGCCGAGGGCGGGCCGGCGCGGCGCCTCACCTGGCTGGGCACCGACACCCAGGTGCGCGGCTGGACGCCGGCGGGCGAGATCGTCTACGTCACCACCCAGGGGCAGCCGTTCTTCCGCAACCACCACGCCTTCGTCATCGACGCCGCGGGCGGCACGCCGCGGCCGCTGCCCTGGGGCCAGATCAACCACCTCGCCTTCGGCCCGGGCGAGCGCAAGGTGATCGGCCGCAACACCGCCGATCCGGCACGCTGGAAGCGATATCGCGGCGGCACCGCCGGCGCGCTCTGGATCGATGCCGAGGGCCAGGGGAGCTTTCGGCGAATGAAGGAGCTGGCCGGCAACCTCACCAGCCCGATGTGGATCGAAGGCCGCGTCTGGTTTCTCGGCGACGGCGATGGCGTCGGCAACCTCTACTCCTGCCGCCCCGACGGCAGCGATCTGCGCCGGCACACCGACCACGAGGCGTTCTACGCCCGCCATGCGCAGACCGACGGCCGGCGCATCGTCTACCAGTGCGGCGCGAGGATCCGCCTGTTCGACCCGACGAGCGACAGCGACCGCGAGGTCGAGATCCGGACACCGGCGCACCGCGCCCAGGCGGCGCGCAAGTTCGTCGCCGCCGGCGAGCACCTGGAGTCGTTCCGGCTCCATCCGGCCGGCCACTCGCTGGCGCTCGTGGCCCGCGGCCAGCTGTTCGGCATGGCGCTCTGGGAAGGCGCACCGCGGCGCTACGCCGGCGGCGAGGCCGGCCGCATGCGCCACGGCCAGTGGCTCGGCGACGGCAGCACCCTGGTGGCGGTGAGCGACGCTTCGGGGGAGGAGCGGGTGGTCGCGTTCTCCGGCCACGAGGCCAAGGTCCTGCCCTGGGACACCGGTCATGTCACCCGGATGCGCGCCGCGCCGCAGGGCAGCCTGGTCGCCTTCGCCAACCATCGCAACGAAGTCTGGATCGGCGACGTCGCCTCGGGCGAGCTCCACGCCGTCGACGCCAGCGCCGACGGCCGCAGCGACGATCTCGCCTGGTCGCCCGACGGCGCCTGGCTCGCCTACACCTTCGCCACCAGCACGCGACACGTGGCGATCAAGCTGCACGAGGTCGCGGCGCATGCCAGCACGCTCGTCACCGAGCCCGAGTTCCGCGACTACTCGCCCTCGTTCGATCCCGACGGCAAGTACCTCTACTTCCTGTCGCTGCGCACCTACGACCCGGTCTACGACAGCGTCCAGTTCGAGATGAGCTTCCCGCGCGCGGCCCGGCCGTACCTGATCGCGCTGCAGGCGGGCGGACGGCCGCCGTTCGAGCCCGATCCGAAAGGCCTGCACGGCGAGCCCGAGCGCGACGCCGCGGCCGGTGCCGCACCCGCGGCCACGGCGCCCCTGCGGGTCGACCTCGACGGCATCGCCGGCCGGGTGGCGGCATTCCCGGTGAGCGAGAACCGCTTCGACCGGCTGGTCGGCGCCGCCGGCCGCAAGGTGGTGTGGAGCGTGCAGAACATCGTCGGCGCGCACGGCCGCGGCGGCCACAAGGAAGCGGCCGGAAAGCTAGAGCGCTTCGATTTCGCCACCGGCCGCACCGAGACCCTGGCCGAGAAGGTCGACGCCTTCGAGCTGGCGCAGGACGGCACGACCCTGGTCTATCGCGAAGGCAAGCGCCTGCGTGCCGTCGCCGCCGACAGGAAGCCCGTCAAGCCCGAGCCCGGCGACAACGACACCGCGCCCTCGCGCAAGACCGGCTGGCTCGACGTCGAGCGGCTGCGCATCTCGGTCGAGCCGCCGCGCGAGTGGCAGCAGATGCTGCGCGAGGTCTGGCGCCTGCAGCGCGACCAGTTCTGGTCGGCCGACATGTCGGGCGTCGACTGGGAGGCGGTCTATCGCGGCTACGCACCGCTGGTCGCGCGAGTGGCGACCCGGGCCGACCTGTCGGATCTGATCTGGGAGATGCAGGGCGAGCTCGGCACCTCGCACGCCTACGAGATGGGTGGCGACCATCGCAAGCCCCCGGCGGTGGCGCTCGGCTACCTCGGCTGCGAGCTGCGCTTCGACGCGGAGGACGGCAGCTGGGAGATCACCCGCATCGTCCGCGGCGACCCCTGGGACGCCGGCGCCGATTCGCCGCTCAACGCCGTCGGCGTCGAGGCCCGGCCGGGCGAGCGGATCGTCGCCGTCGGCGGCCAGCCGGTCTCGGCGACCGTGCCGCCGCAGGCGCTGCTCGTCCACCAGGCCAATGCCAAGGTGCAGCTGACGCTCAAGAGCGGCCCCGGCAGCGAGGCGACGCTGCGCGAGGTGACCGTGACCGCGCTCGCCGACGAGGTGCCGGCGCGCTACCGCGAATGGGTGGAGAAGAACCGCGCCTGGGTGCATGCGCAGTCGAACGGCCGCGTCGGCTACTTCCACCTGCCCGACATGATGGCCGCCGGCTTCGCCGAGTTCCACCGCTACTTCGGCGCCGAGTGCGAGCGCGAGGCGCTGATCGTCGACGTCCGCTACAACCGCGGTGGCCACGTGTCGCAGCTGCTGCTGGAGAAGGTGGCGCGACGCCGTCTCGGCTATGTCCACTCCCGCTGGCAGCGGCCGGGCACCTATCCCGAGGAGGCGGTCGCCGGCCCGGTGGTCGCCCTCACCAACGAGCATGCCGGCTCCGACGGCGACATCTTCTCGCACACCTTCAAGCTGATGAAGATCGGCCCGCTGGTCGGCACCCGCACCTGGGGCGGCGTGGTCGGCATCCATCCGCGCCACGCGCTGATCGACGGCACCCAGACGACGCAGCCGGAGTACGCGTTCTGGTTCAACGACGTCGGCTGGGACGTGGAGAACTACGGCACCGATCCCGAGGTCGAGGTCGACAACACGCCGCAAGACCATGCCGCCGGCCGCGACCGGCAGCTCGAGACGGCCCTGGCGACGGCGCTTGCGAAGCTCGGGCCGACCCCGGCGGCGGTGCGCCGCGACGGGCCCCGGCCGCGCCTGCCCCGGCCGGCGCTGCCGCCGCGCCAGCGCGGTTAGAACCTGCTCGGTGCCGTTCCCCCTCGGGGCGCAACGGCACCGCAGTCCACCCGAAGCGCAACACCGTCACGCTTGGCGCACGCGCGCTGCCCGCGTACTCGCTATCCTTTCCGCCGCGTATTTCACGCTGCAAACACGACCAGGGAGCGATTTCGATGGCAACGACGCTGGAGATGTGGAACAAGGCCAAGCAGGACTTCGAGGCGACCGCGACCAAGAAGCGACCGGGCATGAACGTGCCGCGTATCGCCAAGTTCCTGACCTCCTACAAGTCGAAGACCGGCATCACCCCGCTCGCGAAGGCGCTGGACGATGCGCTCGGCGTGGCCGACAAGGTCTGGGGCAAGGCCGACGCGGACGCCAAGCTCAAGCTTTCGGCCAAGACACGTGCCGCTTACGAGGACCTGAAGGCCAAGGGCAAAGGGTACCTCGACGTGCTCGCCAAGAGCATCCAGACCGAGCTCGAGGACGGCGACGGCCGCGGCGACATGATGCGGGCGCTCGAGAACATGCGCAATTCGGTCGAGGTGATGCTCAAGGGCGCCAAGGTCAAGGTCGAGCAGCTGGAGCATCAGGCCGCAGGCGCGAAGTCGGGCAAGGGCCAGACCGAGGCGATCAAGGACAGCATCCTGCTGTCGTCGCCGGCTTCCCTCGACAAGGCCATCGCCGGCATGAAGGTCATGGTGCGCAACGTCAAGGCCAAGCCGAATCTCGATGTCTGGATGAAGGAGATTTCGGGCGATCCCCCGACGCGCTG
>Ga0207701_10002596_pt1 | contig 18690 bp, 15 predicted proteins | sample KBSSwiSSwithPhiX_FD_184294 | JGI IMG/M metagenome (GOLD analysis project Ga0207701, IMG submission 184294) | Switchgrass rhizosphere bulk soil microbial communities from Kellogg Biological Station, Michigan, USA, with PhiX - S5 (SPAdes) (version 2) | ecosystem: Environmental > Terrestrial >... | reverse complement strand
ATGTTGCTGCGACCCGGAGATGCTGATGGCGTGGACCGGGTGATCGCTGCGATTTTCCTGCTTCAAGTTATCGTGATTCTGTCCTTCATGGGGTTAGCGCAACGTTACGTTGCGGAGCTTTTCCCGTTTCTAATCTTCGCTTTTCTGATCTTTGTCCGGCAGGGTACAATTGCATTTTACTTGCGCTACTTGCTTATGGGACTGGTTGTCGTCTCGGTGGTGGTTAACTCATTGACGACCGTCTCGTGGCTCATCGAAGCAGACATGAACGTGCCGGCCGAAACCCGGGCGAAATGGAATCAGTTTCTCGGCCGAACATCACGACACTAACCGGCCAACGGGAGCGCTGGACAAGCCGCTCCGGTGTTTCCATGTTGGCTTCCGGAAATGATCATCACACGCTCTCCATTGCGAATCTCACTCGGTGGCGGCGGGACTGATCTGCCGTCGTACTATCGTAACCACGGCGGATTCCTGATAGCCGCGGCAATCGACAAGTACGTCTATATCACTGTTCATCGCCGGTTTGTAGATGGGTTCTTGCTGAAGTACTCCAATCTCGAGGAAGTAGGCAGCATCGACGAAATCAAACATCCGATCATTAGGGAAGCACTCAAACTGGCAGGCATACAGGAACGTAATCTGGAAATCGCGAGTATGGCCGATATCCCCGCGGGAACGGGGCTCGGCTCGTCTGGCAGTTTCACAACGGCGCTGCTTAAAGCCTTGCATGCATTGCGCAAGAATCTGGTGCACCAGTCTGAGCTGGCCGAACAGGCTTGTTCTGTTGAGATCGAGAAACTGCGCGAACCTGTAGGTAAACAGGATCAATACATCTCGGCGTATGGCGGGGTCACTTGCTTTGAGTTTCTGCCGGATGGGCGTGTCAAGGCATCACCGCTCAACGTTTCTGAAGACATTCTCTTGGAGCTTGAAGACAATCTGTTGCTTTTTTTCACAGGCTATACCCGCTCAGCCTCGAAAATCTTGCAGGAGCAAAACGATAAAAGCACGCAATCTGATGAAGCCATGCTGGAAAACCTGCATTTCGTAAAGGAATTGGGGCGCCAAAGCCAGCGCGCACTGGAAGCTGACGATCTCCGCGAATTCGCGCGACTAATGGACGTTCACTGGCGACGAAAAAAGGAACGGTCAACGATCATGAGCAACAACTTCATCAACGACTCTTACGACGTCGCCATGGCCAACGGCGCTCTAGGTGGAAAATTAATCGGCGCCGGCGGCGGCGGTTTTCTCATGTTCTACGCCGAAGATAAAGCTCGTCTGCGGGATGCGATGCGCTATAGACGGCTGACTGAAGTGCGTTTCCGGTTCGAGCCCGAGGGCACAAAGATTCTCAATCAGTGACGGCGCGAAACAGAAACATCAACTTGGCTGATTGGCCCGTGGCTATTCTCGCTGGCGGCCTCGCCACGCGTCTCCGGCCGGCAACTGACAAGATCCCAAAAGCTCTGTTGCTGGTTGCCGATGAAGCATTCCTCGTCCACCAGTTGCGGCTCCTGTATTCGGAAGGGTTTCGTAAGATCGCATTATGCGTGGGCTATCTTGGTGAAATGATCGAGGCGAAGATTGGAGATGGAAAACGACTCGGCTTACAAGTTGAATATTCGTTCGACTGGCCAGCGCTTCTAGGAACCGGCGGAGCCCTGAAACACGCCATTCCCAAGCTCGGCCATGAATTTCTGGTAATTTACGGAGATTCATACATGCCGGTCGATTACGCCGCGGTCGTTGAAGCTTTTGTTCGGAACGAGAAACCGGCTTTAATGACGGTTTTCGAGAACGAAGGCCGCTGGGATACGAGCAATGTTTGGTTCGAAGGCGGAAAAATTTATCAATACGACAAGAAATTACGTACACCGGAAATGCGGCACATCGACTACGGCATAAGCGTTCTCACTGCAGAAATATTCGCCGGCTTTCCTGATAATGTGCCATTTGATCTGGCCGATTTGTACTCGCATCTCGTATCCGAGAAAAAAATGGCCGCGTATGAAGTGAAACAACGGTTCTATGAGATCGGGTCGGAGAAGGGTCTGACCGAACTTGATGGCCTGCTGCGCAATAAGACACTTTCCCTTCCTGCATGAGCTATTCGAAACAACACTTTCGCGAGGCGACTGAAATCCTCGGGAAACTTGACCCGGCGCTTTGCGAAAGAGCTGTGGAATTGCTAGCCGCAGTGCGCGCGAGGGGCGGCCGGCTTTTCATTCTCGGCGTAGGAGGCAGCGCCGCGAACGCTTCCCATGCGGTGAACGACTTCCGCAAGCTCGCAGGGATAGAAGCCTACGCGCCTACCGATAACGTGTCCGAGCTGACCGCTCGCACGAACGACGATGGATGGCACTCAATTTTCGCTCAATGGCTTAAAGGAAGCCGACTCAATGAAAAGGACGCCGTTCTTATACTGTCGGTAGGCGGCGGCAGCGTGGAAAAGAATGTCAGTCCGAATTTGGTAAGCGCACTACAACTCGCGAAGGAGCGAGGTAGCGCGGTCCTTGGAATCGTGGGCCGTGACGGAGGATACACGGGGCAGGTTGCCGATGTGGCTATTGTCATCCCTACAGTCAATCCCGCAAACATCACACCGCACACAGAGGCATTCCAAGCCGTGGTTTGGCATCTATGGATTTCGCATCCCGCTCTCAAAGTCGCCGAGACAAAATGGGAAAGCATGAAGTAGCCAAACGTGCAGTTTTTCTCGATCGCGACGGAGTTATCAACCGGGTCGCAGTCCAGAATGGAATGCCACATCCACCATCTGATATTAGGGAATTCGAGCTTTACGAAGATGTTTCAGCCGGGTGCGCGCGGCTTAAGGCTGCGAACTTCCGCCTGGTTGTAATCACGAATCAGCCCGACGTTGGTCGCGGCACTCAGAGTCGCGAAGCCGTTGAAGCGATGAATTTGAAAATGCAATCGGCGCTTCCACTACTTGATCGTATAGAAATTTGCTATCACGCTGGCGAGCGTTACGGCCAATCGTGCAATTGCCGCAAGCCGCGACCAGGTCTAATCCTCCGCGCAGCTGCCGAGCTGAACATTGATCCTAAAAGAAGTTATGTGATAGGCGATCGCTGGCGCGATGTGGATTGCGCACACGCCGCAGGTTGTCGTGCGATTCTCATCGAGCGCGGTTACAAAGAAAGCTTGCGCGAAGCGCCCGATTTTACCGTTGCGAATTTCAGCGACGCCGTGAACGCCATTCTTCTGGACGCGGGTTTCTGAGAACTACTTGCATTTCAGGGTGGCCGATGAGTAGGCTGGAAGGGATGACTGAACGCTTGCTGGACCTGCCCGTGAAAATCTTCGCGGACGGCGCCGACCTTCAGGGAATCGCCGAGCTTTCGCGTCAGTCGTATATTCATGGTCTCACCACAAATCCGACTCTAATGCGAAAAGTCGGTCTGACCGACTACGAAACGTTCGCCAAAGCAGTCTTAAAAGAAGTGAAATCTAAACCGATCTCATTTGAAGTATTCTCCGACGATTTTGCAGAGATGCGCCGGCAAGCACTCAAAATCCACGATTGGCAGGATAACGTTTACGTTAAGATCCCAATCACAAACACCAGTGGCGAATCTTCCGTTCCCATGATCGAGCGATTAGCCGGCGAAGGCGTGAAATTAAACATAACGGCGATGCTAACACCGCGCCAGGTAACAGCTGTCGTTGCCGTGCTGAACCCAAGCGTCCCATCGATCCTGTCAGTCTTCGCTGGACGAATCGCTGATACCGGGCTGGATCCATCGCCGATAATGAAGGAATCGCTCGAGATTGTGCGAACTTTGCCGAACGCTGAGCTCCTCTGGGCGAGTGTTCGTGAGGTGCTTAACGTTTTCCAAGCTGCGGCCTGCGGTTGTCATATCGTTACGGTGCCGCATGACATTCTGAAAAAACTGCTCGAACTCGGCGGCAAAGATCTTGACGAGCTCTCGCTCGATACGGTTCGAATGTTCCATCGGGACGCGGTCGCGGCCGGCTACAAAATTTAGCGGGCAACACTCATTCAACCCGAAAAAGACCGTTCAATTTCGCATGTAACGCCTCTCTGGTCGGAGTGATGGACACCAAAGCCCCAAAGAAGCCGAACGGGCGCGATGTTTGGGTAGCGATCGGAGTTTCACTCGTCGCGGCGGTCGCCTTTTACTTCTCAACCAAACCGACTCTGAAGGATCTGGATTACACCTTTGAGATCGCATCTGCGCTTCTAAACGGCGAGCTGGGGCTTCGCCAGAAGCCGCCCGAGTGGCTTAATGAGATGATTCCCTACGGCAACAGATATTACTCGGCGTTTCCGCTGGGCGCGGTGATTAGCATGGTGCCGGTTGCCCTTCTCCAAAAAGCATCACTGCTCCACGATTTCCCGGCGCGAATTCTGGCCGCGCTGATTGCCGGAGCTTGCGTTTATTTCTTCTTTCAGCTCACGAAAGCATTTGGAGCCGACTACTGCAGCCTTAAACCAAAGCCACTTGCCCGGCGAATCCTGTTGGCGCTTTTTCCAGTCTTTGCAACCTGGACCTGGTGCAATCTGGGAATGGGCGGTGCGTGGCAAATCGCTCTTGGTCTCGCGTTATTGGGAGAAACCGCAGCGCTTTACTTCACGTTGGTGCGACGGTCGCCATTCATCGCTGGGCTCTTTTTCGCGCTTGCTGCCGGAAACCGCACGGAGCTGTTCATTACGGCGCCCTTCTATCTTTACCTTTTCTGGCGCCCCTCCAGCGAAAACACTTCCATCCAGTCGCGAACCGCTCGAATGAAACATGGGCTTACTGCGAACGCACCAATGGTTATCGACTTTTTAACTGTGCCGGTAGCGTTGGCTCTGCTGACTGCGGCTTACAATTTCGCTCGATTTCATTCATTGTCCGATTTTGGTTACTTTCATATCCCAGCGGTACGCGACGAACCTTGGTACGCACATGGGCTTTTTTCGGTCCACTCGATTCCCTGGAACGTCCACAAAATGGTGTTTCAAGGTTTTCGCGACGACCCCAAATTTCCGTTTATTAGTTTTGATCCATTTGGGTGTTCGATCCTTCTGAGCAGTCCCTTCCTTTTCCTTCTTTTTAGAAACGGCGGGAAATACAAAGTCATCTGCTGGATTGCGATTGGACTGTTGACCTTCATTCTTTGGTGCCACGGAAATCCTGGCGGATGGCAATTCTCCTATCGTTACGCAATGATTCTTCTTCCCTGGATGTTCCTTTTGCTCACGGGAAACGGACCGTCCCGCATAACTGTCACGGAGATTTCACTTTTCGCCGTTTCGGTCGCAATTAACGCGACCGCTACCGGGTTATTTTTGTGGACCGACAAGATCCAGCCATAGCAGGAACGTCCAGTTGGAAAGTCGCAGCAGTTACGCGTTTATCTCTGCCGGCGAAATGAGCACGTGTTTGACGAAAAAAATCGAGCGCTTACGATTTGCGCTCATGCCTGCCGGACCGAAGCCTCGTGCGAAGTGGGATGCGGGCTGTAAATCGAGGATTTGGGAATGCTGGCTCTGATTTATTTCGCGCTGGCCGCTTGTGTCGGTGACTTTCTTTGCCGGCGTTTTTACCAGTTCGAGTCAGTTGCACATCGGTGCGCGGCAGCAATCCTCGTGGGCCTACTGGTAAGCTCGTGGTTCACGTACCTGGCGGGGCTGGCTTTTTTCTGGACCTCACGGCCTCTTTTGTGGGCCAACCTGTTATTCTTTGCAGCAGCGGTCGCGCTCCTGTCCTGGCCTAAATGGAAAGGCCGAGTTGTTAAAGGTGCCTCCGCCGATGTGTACCCAAAGCGATCGGATTTGTATCTTCCGCGTCCTCGCGGATCGAACATAGCCGACTGGCTACTCATAGCCGGATACTTGATCTTAGTATCGTGGATGATGTTCGCCTCGTTCAATACCAAAGCGGGTAAACTTCAGATCGCGAACCCCGAGTACAGCGATTTCGGACCGAATACGGCGCTGATACAAAGCTTTGCCGTAGGACACAATTTTCCCACGGAATACCCGCATTTCTCCGGTGACCGGATCCGTTATCACTTCTTGTTTTATTTTCAGGCGGGAAACCTGGAGTTTCTCGGACTCGATGTAGCGTGGAGCCTAAATCTACTCAGCATAGCTACACTCGTAGCGATGCTTGTGATCGTAATCACGCTTGGGGAGGTGCTTTTCGACTCGCGCGCTGTCGGACGGCTTGGGTCGCTACTATTTTTCTTTTTTGGGTCGCTCTCTTACGTGCCGTTTCTTCGGAAACAAACTTCGTTACACGACGCAATACAAGCTGTAACGCATGTACGCGAGTATCTGCCAACGATTTTTCCCTATCGCGGTGATGCTTGGGGTACGTGGTCACAGGTGACTTATCTCAATCAGCGGCACTTCGCCACCGCGATCGGCATACTCCTTCTGGTGCTGGTGTTCCTCGTAATCCGCTACCGTGCCGTGACAGCTAAACGAGCTGAAGCGCGCCTTTCTACCAACGAGGCGATCGCTCAACCAAATGGATCACCTGATACGGACGCCTTGGCTACCGGTAACCTAAGTAGACCTCAAGATATCCGAGAACCACAACCCACGATGCCTTCCGTAGCCGTGGCGGCAGAACCCAGGCAAGCAATGATGACAACGGCAGAGCCGTTTCTTCCTAGTCTGCCGCCGTTTATTTTCTCAGGCCTACTCCTCGGGCTGTTGCCAATGTTCAACAGTGCGGTGTTTCTTGCGGCCGCCGCCGTCTTAGGGATGTTGTTTCTTCTGTTTCCGCTGCGGGGCCAGATGTTATTTCTGGCTCTGACCGCCGGTTTGGTTGCGATGCCTCAGATGCTTTATCTGAGCACCGGCAGCGGTAGAGCACACATGCCGAAGCTACTTCACTGGGGTTACACGATCGATCATCCCACCATGGTAAATGTAGCGAAATATCTTGGATTTACTTTTGGCTTTAAATGGTTACTGATCGCCTTAGCGCTGATATTCGCTACCAGTCTACAAAGGCGTTTCTTCTTGTCAGCTTTCAGCCTGATTTTGGTCGCCTTTTGTTTCCAGTTCACGATCGAGGTGCTGGCTAATCAAAAATTTATTCATATTTGGGTAATCATCGCCAATCTCTTCGTTGCGTTTGCGCTATGGCGCCTTTGGCGTTCGCGTGTGGTGGGAACCACCTTGCCTGGAAAATGCGCTGCGATTGGTGCGGCTCTGCTTATCATTCCCGGCGGCTTGATCGACTTTTTTCCCATCCATAACACCGGCTGGAGTGAGGTGACGTACAAAAATGATCCGTTAATCGACTGGCTTAAGAAAAATACCACGCCGCGTGATGTTTTTCTGACGGACCGGTTTGTGAATCATCCGCTTCTAATGGCCGGCCGCCGCGTGTTTTACGGCTGGCCTTATTACTCATGGGGAGCCGGCTACGACGCCACTACGCGCGACAAAGTTTACACGGACCTGTTTGAAAACCGAGATCCTTGGAAGATATATCGTCTTTTGAAAGAGAACGGGATCACGTATGTGGGGTTTGATGGTGCTGTTCGCCAGGCTTCATTTATCAAGCGACCGAACGAACAGCTTTATGCTACCTATTTCCCAAAGGTGTTCGAAGACAAACAAAACAAGTATAACTCACTGATCATTTTTAAGATACCAGACACACCACCCGCTAACATGAGTTCCCTGCCTGAGGGTGTAAGTAACATGTTTGACGGCGGTAGAGGAAGCGAGCGGGGACAATTTGATGGCCCGACTGCGATTGCTGTTGATGACAGCGGAAACGTTTTGATTGCCGACACGAACAACGGTCGAATCGAGAAATTCTCACCGACCGGTGGTTTCATTACTAGTATAGAACGATTTGAAGAGCCCACTGGAATCGCAATTGATTCTACGGGCAACATTTACGTCGCGGAAATAGGTTCCAAGCACCGCGTTCAGAAACTCGGACCCGACGGGACGTTCATCGCTGCGTGGGCACCTGACTTTTACGGGCCGCGAAGGATTGCCATTGGCCCTGACGATTCGGTTTATATCGTCGATTCGGGTCACAATAGGATCGTCAAGTTCGATCCCGATGGTCACGTCCTTGCCAGTTGGGGCAGCGAGGGAGCTGGCGATGGGCAGTTCAGAGGCGTTAGTTCGGTTGCGGTCGATTCTGCAACCAACAAGGTGTACATCGCCGATCCGCTGAACAGCCGCATTCAGGTCTTTGATGCAAACGGGAACTTCCTAACCAAATGGGCTATTCCCGAATGGAGACAGCCACGCGGCTTCGAAGACCTAGCCATAGATTCGAGCAAGAATCGACTATACGCATCTAGTGCAAATACCGGAGTCGTGCTGATTTTTGATCTCAACGGTAATAGAATTGACACTCTGATGGCGAAGCCGCCAGACAAACTCGATGGTCCGTCAGGTCTGGCGTTGACAGACCGCAAGCTCTACGTCCTAAACATGAATGGGAGTCGCGTAAGCGTAATCGATCTGTGACAGGTAGATCGCGTCTCATGAATGTTGTAGCCGCCTCGCTGTGTCGAGGCGCTCCAACGGTGTCGCTGCCAGCGGCACGGCGACACAGCGCCTTGGCTACGGGACGTTTGTATTATGAGATGCGTTTAACGACTCGTAGCCGGTAAGCTCTTGTTTTAGATAGCTTCAATTCAGCAAAGCCAGGCGTTGTGAGGTTCCGGACTTTGAAATCCCGATTTGTTACACCGAGAATTCTCTTCCTCGGATGGTCATTTGTTTCGACGGTGATCTGCGCGTTTGCCGCTGCGGCGCATTACCGCAAATCCCCTTGGGGAAGCGTGTGGCAGCCAATCGGCTGGCTGCTCAGCATGCTCTTCTTGCTCATGGCGGTTCTGCCACGCCTGCGCGAATTGGCTGCAGGTTTCAAGACGCCAGTAAGGCCAAGAACGGCATTCTTTCTCTTCTGGATCCTGTTCTTCGTAGTTTCGCACCTGTGGAATTTCCGAACTGCGCCGTGGAACGGCGACGCGCTTTTCGATGAGTCCGGCTGGGATCTCTGGTTCTTGAAGGACTCTGTTATTGGTCATCCCTATCAGCCGGCCTGGTTTCATATTGTTATTTCACGAGAGACCCTGTTTCATTATTACGTCTGGGGCTTCCTGAAGCTGTTCGGCTTTAACATCCTGTCGTATGAATCAGCGCTGTTTTGCCTTTGGTTGACGACCTATGTTTTCACCCTGCTACTAGTTGATCTGTTTTTTCGGTCTTACATCGTCACTTCCGTCACGGCGCTCACTTTTAATTTTCTCCCGTTCGCGTTCATTTACACGTTCGCTGGCTACCGCTACCCGATGGCAGTGACTTTGGCTGTTGTCTCTCTCTACTTTTTGCACCTGGGATTTATTACCCATGTCATAAACGCAGAGCACTGTAGCCATGGCGGTATGCGCCGTTCTGGACGCCCTGTGCCAAATGAAAGAGACGCCCCACAGGGGCGTGGCCACAACATATCTGAGACTGCTTACAGAACGGGCTCACGTTTTTATCTTTCGCTCGGGGGGATTGCGGCGGGGCTTTGCTTAGCCAGCTCGATATCCGGTAAACAATATCTGCTCGCGCTTCTCACTGCTGCCCCCTTGTACGGTCTGTTTTACTGGAGGCCGTTAAAACGAAGCGTCACATGGATTTCGCTGGCTGTGGTCGTGTATGCCTTTCTAGCAGCAGCTACGCCAATCCTTCTGTACATCGTATTCAAACGAAACGACTATACCCTGTACGAGGCTGGCTTTGTTCGCGATTTCTGGCACGCAATGCGATCAGCGCCGTTTCCGATTGGTATCAGGCCATACACCAAGCAGCTCTGGGACTGCTTTTTCACAGTGCCGGGTCCTCGCTTTTTTATCCCGGATATCTTACCAATCCCGCTCCCATATTATGCGTTGTTGATACCGGGCGCTGTGCTCGCGCTCTGGCAAAAGCGCTTCGAAATTCCACTGCTAGCGACAATTCCGGTTGTCGGTGCTTTTGTCGCCAAAGCGATAGAGAACCGCCTGCTTCTGCCGATCCCGTTCTGGATTATCCTGATCAGCTTCACATTTGCTGGGATCTTAAAGCTACGGCGATGGCCAGGCGTGCAAATTGTTCTTGGCGTGATAGCCGGGTTAGTCCTCCTGGATGGGTTGATTCCATCGATTCGATATGTCTACACCAAAACGAAGAGCCCGTTTTCGATTCGGTATTACGCGCAGCACGAGGTCGCTGTCTCGCGTTTCTTAAAACAGGTTGTAGCCGGCCAGGAGCACCCTGGTTCTCCCCATCTCAAACGTGACGAGTTCAATCGGATTCAAGGCAGTCTCAATCCTTCGTACGAAACGTTCGTCTGTCCGCAGGAAGCCTATTCAATCATTCACCTGTTCCTACACGATTACGACGATGCAAAGGTGTTATCGTTTTGCGGAGGAACTCCTTTCTACGTCATGAGTGAGCAAGATGTGTGGAAGGCGAATAAGCGCGCCATTCTCACGCACACTCCTGGTCCGAAAGATTTGAAGCTGATTTGGGAAAGAGATCCAAAGACAGAACGGATAATCACAATGTTTCAAACGGTCCGCGATCTCGGAACCGAAGATTCTCTTTCGTTTTCCTTTGGCGGAATGATGAGGCGCTTTTATGTACTAAATCTCCCCAACAAAAATATTCGAGAGTTCCAAGACCGTGTAGCAGCGTTCCCTGCTACTCCAGATTTGAAAGCCATCGCTACAGGACCTCCCACCATGTTCGAAGGCGGTAAGGGACGCGGTAAAGGACAATTTGATTCGCCCACTGCAATGGCTGTTGATCGCAACGGAAACCTTCTGATCGCCGACACCGGCAACGGGCGCATCGAAAAATTCTCGCCAACCGGCAGTTTCATTACGAGCATCGGACAATTTGAAGCGCCCAATGGAATCGCCATGGATCGCGGCGGCAACATTTATGTCGCGGAGATAGGCTCCAAGCAGAGCGTGCAAAAACTCGATCCCGAGGGCAAATTCATCGCCGAGTGGAAAGGCCCTGGCTTCTATGGACCCCGTCGCATTGCCATCGGCCCTGATGACGCAATTTATGTCCTCGATTCGGGTCACAATCGAATCGTGAAATTCGGTTCCGATGGTCAGCTCCTTGCGACTTGGGGCAGCGAGGGAAGTGGCGACGGGCAGTTCAAAGGCCTTAGTTCGGTCGCTATCGATCCTACCAACAACAAGGTATACGTTGCCGACCCGCTAAACCGCCGCATCCAGCTCTTTGATTCAAACGGGAAATTTCTAACCAAATGGTCAATCCCCGAATGGGGACAACCTCATGGCTTTGAAGATTTGGCGGTAGATCCAGAGAAAGGTCGGCTATACGCATCCAGCGCAAACATGGATTTGGTTCTCATGTTTGATTTGAATGGTAAGAGGCTCGGCAGTATCAGCCCAAAGCCCCCGGACAAGCTGGATGGGCCGTCGGCGATTGTTTTGGCTGACCACAAACTCTATATCCTAAACATGGGAGGTAATCGGGTAAGCGCGATAGAGCTGTAGCGCCCACATCAAACGATCAAGGCCCCTTTGTGCACAAACAAAATAAGAGGTTTTCAGGTAGCAGCCGGTTGCACGAGAACTCAAACTTTTCTAAGCCAAGAGCGAGACGGTAAGAAATCGGCGCAAGAAATGGCGCTACTCCATTAAAGGTTCCGATGCGTTGAACTCGCCATCCAGCTATCGACAAGACTTCGCCGAGTTTTCGTTTAGTGAAATGAGTCACATGCTGTGCCTCATCCAGCGTTGCAACTAAAGCCAACCTATCCAGAAGCCATTCGATGACTGGCCATGCGCTTCGATAGTTCGGTGTAGTTAGGAAAAGCTGACCACCAGGCGCAGTCAGTTTGTGGAACAGTGACAACACGTCGGCTGCTTGAGGCTCGTAAAGATGTTCGATGACTTCTATACAATAAATTCTGTCGAACGGTTTTTCCGCCATGAGGTCTTGGAATTGACCGAGTCGAAACTGAAGATTGGGGGCATTATAAGCGGTTGATGCGTAGCTTATCGCTGACGGGTTGCTATCGACCCCTATGACCTCGCCCGCGTGAAGGGACAAGAATTGACTGATAGTTCCAGATCCGCATCCCGCATCCAGCACGCGCTCGTGCTTGGAAGGAATTGCTACCCGCTCTATCAATCTAAATTTCGCTTCGTGCCAGAAGCGTTGGGCGACGCGGTCGGACGTTAAAGCTCTGGCTTGATAGTCTCCGCTGATGCGGATCGCATCGCCTTCACGGCGCTTTACCCGATCTTCGCTCGGCACAGACATCTCATCAGCTCAGCGAACAATTCCCAAAAGCTTCACAAGGGTGGCTTGCCAACCACCGTACCGGTGAATTCCGGCCGATTAATCGCCGCAGCAGGCGAGTCCTTATCATCCGTGTTACTGATGAGCGTTTCTGAAATGACGTAACGCGGTCGATATTTAACTTCCTGGTAAATCTGGGCAATATACGTACCTATGATTCCCAGACTGATCATTAACACACCACCGATCAGCAACTCGAGAATGATCACTGTCGTAAATCCTGGGAAGGCTAGTCCGGCAAAATACATGGCCAGCGCATAGGTTGAGAATAGGATCGCACAGAGCAGAAAAAGCCCTCCAAGGATCGTTACTGCTTGTAGCGGCAATGATGAAAATGCCGTGATCGCAACGACAGCCAGGCGGAAAAGGCCGAAAAATGACCAGCGTGACTGCGTTAACTGGCGTCTTGCCACGGAAAAGCTTATCTGCTTTCGACGAAACCCAAGCCAGCTTACCATGCCCCGGAAAAAAGTGTTGCGCTCACGTAAATCCAGCCAGGCATCTATCACTTTTCGGTCGAGAAGCTTGAAATCTGACGATCCATACAGGTTGTAACCTGAAAGCCCGCTCAATGTCCTGTAAAAGAAACGCGCACCCATTCGGTTGAGTAACGACTCTGTGCCCCGTGCTTTCTTTATGCCTTCGACGATCTCCCAATGCTCCTCTCGCCAAAGGCGAACCATCTCGGGAATCAGCTCCGGAGGATGCTGCAAATCGGAATCTATGACAATGCACGCTTGCCCGGATGAGTAGGCTAATCCGGCGCAAATTGCTGCCTCCTTGCCGAAATTGCGACTGAAACGGATTGCCTTCATCCGTGGAATCTGTTCAATCATACTTTGCAAAACGCGCCACGTTTTGTCGGTTGACCCGTCGTCAATGGCGATCATCTCCATCGGCAACCCTGCCTTTGATGCTTCTGCGTGTATCAACGACAGATTCTGAGCTATCTGATCGCCCTCGTTGTGAACAGGAACCAGAACCGAAAGAACTATGCTCCTGTCCTCACGCGCATGAGGTTCTGTTGTAATGACTTGACCGCAGAACCTGCAATGCCAGCCATCTTGGTCGAGCACATGCATTTTTCCAGTAATTAAACGTACCGCGGACAAATCCATACGAATCAACTGGCATTGTCAATCCGCTCGTGGCGAGGTTAGCGCCGAGGGGAAACTAAGGTCCTATTTGAGACCACTTTTCGAACCTTCTCTCGTGATTAGCACAACAGCATTCGTTCACTTTATTCGCACTTGCGCGCGGCAATGGAAACGCCTATTAGCTTTACCCTCATGGTTCACCATATCGTTCTCTACAGACTGAAGCACGAGGTCACCCCCGCCCGCGTCGAGGAGATGATGATGAACGCCCGTATGCAGCTCCTGAAAATTCCCGAGGTCTTGAGCATCAAATGCGGCAAGCGAATCGATCCGGAAACCGACTGGCCATTCTTCATCGCCATCGATTTTGAGTCGATGGATAAGTTCGCCATGTTCCAAGAAGACTCGATCTACGTGAAATTCGTGGAGGAAGTCATTAAGCCGAACACTGAGGATTCGCTGGTGCTGGATTTTGAGATGGATCCGGGCAAAGACGTGCGGTTTTCGTGATTTAGCCCTGAGTGCTTCGGGGTGCCGGCCTTCGGAATTGAAGGAGCAACCCGGCACGTCTGCCGCTACAGGTCATTGCTATTTTGCACAGTGCGCATAATCATCGTCCTCAATGCGGCTCGGTTATCTCTATTCGCGCTACCCAGTGATCTCGCAAACGTTTTGCGATGCGGAGATGCTGGCGTTGGAGCAGCGGGGCATCGAGCTTGTGATCGGCTCGGTCTATCCACCGCTCACCAGTTTGCGCCACGAATACATCTCCAGGTTCAGTGCGCCAATCCATTACGCGCCGCCGCAGGAGATTCTGAAGATTCTTGAGCGGAAAGCGAAAACTACCCGCAAATGGCCGGGGCACCTGGTCGATAAGCACGAGAGTACATATGGCCCGGCGGCCAAGGCAGAGCAGCGGGCGCGCAATGCCTTGTATTTTGCCGAGTTCTTTGGCCGAAGCGGCGTGGATCATGTGCACGTGCATTTCGCAAATCGCGCAGCGCACACCGCGCTGTTCCTGAAAGAAATCTCAGGGATTCCGTTCAGCGTCACGGCGCATGGGCAGGACTTCATGAAAGACCTCGGCAGCGACGATTTGCTACGCGAGATCTGCGTCGCAGCGGAATTCGTTGCAGCTGAAACTGATTACAGCCGTGACCTGCTCCGCCAGCGTTGTCCCGATTCCGCGACGAAAATTCACCGGGTTTACAACGGAATCGATCTCGAACGTTTTCCGGCGCCCCGCTCGATCGATGGTAATCGGGCCCCGCGGATCGTAAGCGTGGGGCGACTCGTTGCGTTCAAGGGTTTCGAAGATCTCATCAAGGCTTGCGCCGAACTCGCACGACGCCAAATCGATTTTGTCTGCGACATCATCGGCGATGGGCCGCTGCGCGAGACACTTCAGGCGAAGATCGAGCAGCTGGATCTTTCGTCGCGAGTGAATTTACTCGGTTCGCTATCACAAGGCGCGGTCTTGGAAAAACTCCAGACTGCTGACATTTTTGCGTTAGCTTCAACTACCGATGCTCAGGGAGCCACTGATGTTTTCCCCACTGTGATTCTCGAAGCCATGGCTTCGGCGCGGCCAGTCGTTTCAACTCATCTGGCAGGAGTTCCCGAACTAGTGATTGACGGCCAGACCGGAACCTTAGTGCCGCCTGGAGATTCTTCCGCGCTTGCTCAGGCACTTGAACATTTGCTGCGCAATCCTGATCTGCGATTACGCTTCGGAAATGCTGGGCGTGCTCGGATCGACCAACATTTCCGGATCGAACAGACGGTCGCGCCACTGATCGATCTTTTTCGGAAGAATTCGACTAAGCCAGTCAAATCAACTGAGAGTCGACCTTCACACAGGGAGGCGACAGTGATCGCATATCTGATCGATCGGTGGCCTGATCCCGAATTGCCGCTGCTGGAACGCGAAGTTGAGGAGATGAAACAGCGAAAGGTTCCCATACTCCCGTTCGTCTCCGAATTGAATTCCTCTGCGAAGCTAAATGGCGCTACCGAACGGATTGCGCCGTCACTCGAGTTTCTGCCGGACGCGATGGTGGTGGAAGCCGAATGGCGAGTGAGTCCCGCTCTGGCGCAACAGTTAGAGGAAGACCGCGCACAACAACGCAGCCGCGCCCCAGGCGCAATTTTCCTTCGCCAGGGACGGTTCGCGCTCGCACTGCGGAAATTAATTCAAGAGAGAAACATACCGCACATTCACGCTACCAGTTCCCGCGCCTTGGTTTGCGCCCTCATATTAAAGAAGCTGCTCGGTGTAACAGTGAGCGCCACCATCGAGCCACGATCGGAGTTATCGCGCGAGTGGATTCAGAACGCGTTGGCCGAATGTGTGGGCGGTCGTCTAAGCAACCGGAGATTGCTCCACCAGTTCGGGGACGCGTTCTTCCTGGACAAAACAACATTCCGTTCTGCTTCGCGGAAAACGCTGGGGCAAATCTCTCGAAAAACGCATATCGATGTGACGACCGGCTCGCGTTTTTGGCAGCAATGGGCGGAGCTGCTGTTGCGCTGGAGCGACAGCCGCCAAAAATCGAAAATCGAAAATCGAAAATGAAAAAGGCCATTCTACTCGCCGGCGGTGCGGGGACACGTCTCTATCCGTTGACCAAAATCGTCTGCAAACAGCTGCTCCCAATTTACGACAAGCCGATGATTTGCTATCCGCTGGCGACGCTAATGCTCGGCGGTCTGCGCGAGGTGCTGATTATTTCAACGCCAAAGGATTTGCCAATGCTGCAGGACTATTTGGGCGATGGCGCACAGCTCGGAATTCGAATCGATTACGCCGAACAAGCGAAGCCGGAAGGAATCGCCCAGGCATTTCTGATCGGCGCAAAGTTTATCGGCGACTCCGGCGCGTCGTTGGTCCTGGGCGACAACATTTTTTACGGAAAACTCGATTTCTATCGGGACGCGCTCGCCATTGAGCGTGGTGCATGCATTTTTGGCTATCAGGTACGCGACCCTGAGCGGTATGGCGTGGTCGAGTTCGACAGTAACGGCAGAGCCATCAGCCTTGAGGAAAAACCGAAGCAACCGAAAAGCTCTTTCGCCGTTCCCGGGCTTTATGTTTATGACGATCAAGTCGTTGAGCTTTGTCGAAACTTGCGCCCATCGGGACGTAACGAACTCGAAATCACCGATCTGAACTTGCTGTATCTGAAGCAAAACCAGCTGCAAGTGAAACTCCTCGGCCGCGGCATGGCGTGGCTTGATACCGGAACCACGACGACACTACTCGAGGCCGGCAATTATATCGCCACCATCGAGCATCGGCAGGGCTTGAAGATCGCATGTCTGGAAGAGGTGGCACTGCGCATGGGCTTCATCAGCCAATCAGACCTCGAAAAGATCATCGAGCGATTGCCAAAAAATGAATACCGCGATTATCTCCGTACCGTTTGTGACGAAGGGCCTAGCGCCGGGCCTGAGTCGGTGGGCTGAGCCTGTAGCCGCTTCGCTGCTTGCCGTGCCAAAGCTATGCGAAAGCGGGTGCGACGCGATCGTGGCGCACAGCGTGACGACTACAACTATTTCGGTTGCTCGCGCAAAAGATGGTTCGTGTCCGCGAGCAGTTTCGTGGTCGCTTCGGGTTCTGTCGCGTCGTAGTACCCGCGGATTTGACCGTGTCGATCCACGAGCACCATTCGCGTGCTGTGTACCGGAAGTCCCTGCGCATCGCTTCCATCTGAAACCGCAAGTTTGAAGCCGTCATGCGAAAGTTTGTAAATCGCCGATTTGGGGCCGGTCAGAAAGTCCCACCGTCCCGGCTCGGCTTGTAATTTTTCGGCGTAGCCGCGTAAAACCGCCGGTGTGTCCTTCTCCGGATCGACACTGAACGAAACCAAATGCACGTCGGTTTTTTCCAGCGGCTTTTGCAATTCGCTCATGCGGCCGCTGATCATCGGGCACGGCCCCGGGCACGTCGTATAAACAAAATCCGCAATCCAAATTTTGCCGGCTAACTCTCCTGAACCAAACGGCTGTCCGTTCTGATTGGTAAGCTGAAACGTCGACACCGTGCCGTAAGAAGAGACCGTCCGCTGACGCAGCGCTGACACCTCGACATTTCGCAACCACAGCAATATGCCCAGTGTAATAATCGGGATGAGAACCAACGTCACTTTCCACGCGATACCGCTGCGTGATGGAGCACGATTCATTGTGGCAGAGGGTGTGTTCATAATTTCGTCAGAATCAAAGCCGCCAGTAAGAGCGGAAGATACGTTATTGACGCGATAAATAGTACACGCGCAGCGGCTGGCGTTCGCAGTCGCAGAAAACGCATCGCGACCACGATAAATAGCCCACCGAGCAGAAGCTCGATTGCCTGATAGACGTAACTGACAACTCCAACAAATGCGGGCAGACCGGCAAGCACCAGAAGGAGAATGCAGAAGAACACGCTTTGGCTGGCGCTGCGTTCGCCAGTTACATCGTCGCTCGAAATCATGCGGAAACCAGCGCGCGAGTAGTCTTCGCGGCACATCCAGGCGATGGCAAAGAAGTGCGGCATCTGCCACAAGAACACGATCGCGAAAAGACTCCATGCCCCCGCATCAATGGTCCCGCGAGCAGCCGCCCAGCCGATCATCGGCGGGATAGCGCCTGGAATCGCGCCAACCGCCGTGTTGGCCGTGCTGGTGCGCTTCAATGGTGTGTACGCGAAGATGTAAATCACAATGGTGATTGCCGTCAAAACCGCGCTCAGGATGTTGCAAACAATCGCCAGGTAAACGACGCCGAAAACCGACAGCGCAGCGCCGAGCATCAGTGCCTGAAGCGGTGCCATGCGCCCGGCCGGAATCGGTCGTGTCTTTGTTCGCCGCATGAGCGCGTCGACTCGCCGTTCCCACCATTGGTTGAGAGCGGCTGCGCCTGCTGCTGCCGCAGCTGTGCCAAAAACCGCGTGGAAAAGCGCCCGATAGTCGACCGGCGGTTCCGCTCCGAGATAAAAGCCCACTGCGGTCGTTAGCAGAACAAGCAGCGTCAGTCTCGCTTTGACGAGTTCAGCGAGATCGCTCACGAAAGTGGGTCGCGAGGAAGCGACTGTAGGGTTGTCGACTATGGCCGTTTTCATGCCGGCATCGGTTGCGCCGCGCTCGGCGGCCGCGCCCGATCAGTTTCCCTTTGTGAAATTCGCCAGCAAATCGCGCTGATGCTCACACCAAAAGATAGCATTACCGCGCCGAGCGCGACATGCGCGGTCGCGATATCGACGGCTTT
>Ga0207701_10002592_pt1 | contig 18710 bp, 17 predicted proteins | sample KBSSwiSSwithPhiX_FD_184294 | JGI IMG/M metagenome (GOLD analysis project Ga0207701, IMG submission 184294) | Switchgrass rhizosphere bulk soil microbial communities from Kellogg Biological Station, Michigan, USA, with PhiX - S5 (SPAdes) (version 2) | ecosystem: Environmental > Terrestrial >... | reverse complement strand
GCGAGCCGCGTCCGTCGGCGATGACCACATGCGGGGCGTGCCACGCGTCCCGGGCTCGCCCGTCAACTTCGACACCACGGACGCGACCCTGATCGACAACAGGAGCGAGCGCGCGTACTCCATCGGCCACATCGGCCCCGGCGGCGGCAGCGGCCTCGACGAGGAGGACATCCAGGTCGCTGCGGCTGATCGCCAGGCCGCGGATGCCGTCGGGGTAATCGGCGGTGACGTCAGACCCGTCGGGACCCGAAACGATCATGCCGGCGACCGGCAGCGCCCGAGCCCGCAACCGCTGGCAGAGGCCGGGGGCCAGACCCTCCCGATCGAGCTGCTCCAACAGCGCAAGCGCGCCGGGATTCAGGGTGTCTCCGCACAGCTTGGCCCGGGGAAAGCGTGCGCGGTCCAGCAGCCGCACCCGGGCGCCGGCGCGCGCCAGAACCGTGGCCGCAACGCTGCCCGCCGGCCCGGCGCCCACGACCAGCACATCGACATCGCTCATGACACCCGCCCGAGGACGATCGCGCTGTTCTTCGATCCGAACCCGAGACAGTTGCACAGCGCGGCGTCGATGTCCGCGGCGCGCGCAACGCCGGGAATGAAGTCCATATCGCATGCCGGATCGGGATCCTCGAGGTTGATGGTCGGCGGCAGCAGACCCGCCGTCATCGCCATCGCCGTGGTGACGATGCCGGCGGCACCGCTCGCGCCCTGAGGATGGCCGATCATCGATTTGGTCGAGGAGCCGGGCACGGCGTCTGCGTGTGCTCCGAACACCCGGCGCACGCACCGCGATTCGATCATGTCGTTCAGCTGCGTGCCGGTGCCGTGATAGTTGATGTATCCAATCTCCTCCGGGCGCCGCCCCGCCTTCGCCAGTGCCGTCTCGATGCAGCGGACGATCTCGACACCGTCAGGATCCATCTGCACGCGGTGGTAGGCATCGCACGTGGAGGCGTAGCCTTCGACGCGCGCGTAGCGCGTCGCGCCGCGGGCCACGGCGCGATCTTCGCGCTCGAGCACCACCATCCACGCCCCTTCACCGAGCACGAACCCGTCGCGCCCCTTGTCGAAGGGACGCGAGGCCGCCGCGGGCCGATCGTTGTAGTGCGTCGACACCGCACGCATGCGGCCAAAGCCGAACATCATGCCGGGCAGCACGCAGCCGTCGGTACCACCGGAGAGCACGACGTCGTACTCGCCCGCGCGAATCAGCGATGCCGCATGCCCGATGGCGTCCGTCGAGCTGGTACAGCCGCACGAGAGCACGTGACTCATGCCGCGCACACCGAGCGAGATGGAGATTTCGCTCGACACCATGCCGCAGATGCCGATCGCGATCGCGTACGGCGTCACGTGCTTGCCGCCGGCGGTGAAGAAGTCCTCGTACTGCGACTCGCCGATGTCGATTCCGCCGCCGCCGCTGCCGATGATTACCGCGGCGCGCGGTTCCCCCACGCGCAGGCTCGCCTCGCGCCACGCCTCGCGCGCGGCGACAACGCCGAAGAGCGCGGCGCGCGAGTAACGGCGCGGGTCGGCGCGACCGTCATGCTGCTCATCACCGTCAACCCGCGGCGCATCCTCGATCGACACCGGCGGAACCCATGCCGCGACCCGGCTCGGGTATGACGACACGTCGAATTGCGTGATCGCCTTCGTGCCGCTGCAGCCGTGGCTGACGTGATGCCAGAAGCACTGCCGTCCGACGCCGAACGGCGACACGACGCCGATGCCGGTGATCACGACGCCGGGGGGTGAAGTGGGAGTCATGTCGGGTGAAGGAGGCCGCTCTCTGCTTCCTGTTTACGTAACGGGCTTACGTGAACGGGTCAATCGCTCGCGGTTCGGTGCCGCCGGGGACGGCCGCTGAACCTTCCAGACGCGCCGCGTCATGCCTCCGTCCTCCCCGCCACGCGTGCGTCGACGGCATCGGTCGCACAAATGGTGCCAGGACAGTTCACCCTGACGTCGCGCCCGTCCTCCACCCGACCGATGACGTGACGTCGGACCAGGCTACTCGTCGTAGTCCTCCTGCGGCAGCCCTTCGAGTTCTTCGAGAAAGATCAGTGAACGATGGGAGGGAATCTCGAACTTCCGGCCACACGTTGCGCAGACCACGTCGGCATCGACACGTACGAGATGGTCCTTGACCTTGTCGAACATGGCGCGCGCGCGGGCATCGGCTCCCGACGGAACCTGAGCCTTCTTCGTCCGCCGGATCCAGCGGATCGAATAGTCGTTGGTTCGCCGGCACTTCGGGCACTGGAGCCGCGCCGGCCGCTGTTCAGGTTTCTCGGTGAAAAACTGGCGTTCATCCACGAGCCGAGCGTACACGAAAAGCGACACTCGCTGATACACTGGAGCCACTGTAGCCGCCTGGCCGACCCGCGTCCGCGCGCACCGGTCATGCTGTCGCGCCGTCCGAGTCGAATGGCCGAATCCACTCCTACTCTCCCCGCTGAACTTCCGGTCCTCCCGCTTCGCCGCACCGTCGCGTTTCCGCTGACGCTGCAGCCGCTGGCGGTCAACCGCCCCGTCTCGATCGAGACGGTCAATCGGGCGCTCGCTGCCGACCGCCTCGTGGTCCTGCTGCTTCAGGATGGCGACGAGGACGACCCCGGCCCCGCCGATCTGCGGAAGGTCGGCACCGTCGGGATCATCCGGCAGATGGCGAAGGTCGGAGGTGGCATCAACGTCATCATCGAGGGGGTGGCGCGTGTCCGCGCCGACAGCATCTCGAGGTCGGGCACGACGATGCGGGCCCAGATCACGGCGCTGCCCGAGGTGTTCGAGCGCACGCTCGAAGTGGACGCGCACGTGCGCCGGATTCAGGAGCTGATCGAGAAGGCATTGTCGCTGGCCACCGGTCTGTCGGAGGAGCTGCGCGGCGTGGTCATGAACATCGAGGACCCGCTCCGGCTCGCCTACGTGCTGGCCACGCTGATCGACATGAAGCCGGTCGACAAGCAGGCGCTGCTCGAGGAGAACGACCTGCTGAAGAAGCTCGAGTCGGTCGCCGGCGCGCTCACGCGCGAGGTCTCGCTGCTGGAGCTGAAAGGCAAGATCGAGTCGCAGGCGCAGCAGGAGATGACCGACGCGCAGCGCCAGTACTACCTGCGCCAGCAGCTCAAAGCGATTCAGCAGGAGCTCGGCGAAGGCGAAGGCAACGAGCTCGCGGAGCTTCGTAAACGCGTCGAGGACGCGAAGCTTCCCGAAAGCGTGAATGCATCGGCGATGCGCGAAGTCGATCGCCTGGCGCGCATGTCGGCGGCCTCACCCGAGTACCAGATGCTGCGCACCTACATCGACTGGCTGCTCGACGTGCCATGGTCGGTGACGACGGAGGACCGTCTCGATCCGATCGAGGCGCGGCGGGTGCTCGACGAGGACCATTACGATCTCGACAAGGTCAAGGAACGGATCGTCGAGTACCTGGCGGTCCGCAAGCTGAAGGGCGACATGAAAGGGCCGATCCTGTGCTTCGTCGGCCCTCCCGGCGTGGGCAAGACGTCGCTCGGTCAGTCGATCGCGCGCGCGATGTCGCGGAAGTTCGTGCGCATCTCACTCGGCGGCGTGCGCGACGAGGCTGAGATCCGAGGGCATCGCCGGACCTATATCGGCTCCATCCCGGGACGCATCGTCCAGGGGCTGAAGACGGCCGGGGCGATGAATCCGGTCTTCATGCTCGACGAGATCGACAAGATTGCCGCCGGCTATCAGGGCGATCCGGCCGCGGCGCTGCTGGAGGTGCTCGATCCGGCGCAGAATCACGCCTTCCGCGATCACTACCTCGAAGTGCCGGTCGATCTCTCGCGCGTGCTGTTCATCGCCACGTCCAATCAGCTCGGCACCGTTCACCCCGCGCTGCTGGATCGGATGGAAGTCATCCCGCTCTCCGGCTACACCGAGGAAGAGAAGGTTCACATTGCCCGCCGCTACCTGCTGCCGCGGCAGGTGAGCGAGCATGGCCTGCCGGCCCAGGCGATGGAGGTCACGGACGGCGCTTTGCGGCTGGTCATCGCCGAATACACGCGGGAAGCCGGCGTCCGGAATCTGGAGCGGCAAATCGGCACGATCGCGCGAAAAGTCGCCGCCCGGGTCGCCACCCGTCCACCGGGCGCCGACCTCGAGACGACGGTGATCGACGCGGATAACGTCGACGACTACCTCGGCCCCGCGAAATTCAAGAAGGAAGTGGCGTTCCGGACCTCGCGTGCCGGCGTCGCCACCGGTCTGGCCTGGACGGAAACCGGCGGAGACGTACTGTTCATCGAAGCGACCTTGCTTCCTGGCGGAAACCAGAACATTATTCTGACGGGTCAGCTCGGCAACGTCATGCAGGAATCGGCCCGGGCCGCGCTCAGTCACATTCGCGCGCGGGCCGAGGATCTCGGTCTGAAGCCTGACTTTCTGGCGAAACACGACCTGCATGTGCATGTACCGGCCGGCGCCATCCCCAAGGACGGGCCTTCCGCCGGCGTGACCATCGCCACGGCGATTCTGTCGGCGGCGCGCAATGAGCCGGTCAGACAGGATGTGGCGATGACCGGCGAGATCACCCTGAGCGGGCTCGTACTCCCGGTCGGAGGGATCCGGGAAAAGGCGATGGCGGCGCGACGATTCGGAATCCGCACGGTCGTGCTGCCGGCGATGAACGAAGCCGATTTGATCGAGTTGCCCGACGAAATCCGGCGTGAGATGACCTTCGTGCCGGCGCAAACGCTCGAAGAGGTTCTGAGCGTCGCACTTGACCAACCGACGACCGCAACGGGTCGCGATGAAAGGACAGATGGCGTTCGACACTAGCAGCAGTATTGGAACGGGGACGTTGATTCGGAACCATGCCGAGGCAACGCTCTGTCTCGTTATCGCGGCGGGCCGGTAGTTGGCTGCCGCGATCGTCTTCTACATCTCCGGGCACGGGTTTGGGCACGCCTCGCGCTGCATCGAGGTCATCAACGCCATTCTCGCCAAGCGCCCTGAAACCCGGGTCGGCGTCCGCACGTCCGCTCCGCGCTGGCTGTTCGACCTGACGGTCAAGGGGAAGGTCACCTACTCGAGCCTCGAATGCGACACCGGCATCGTCCAGGTCGACGCCCTCACGCTGGATGAGGCAGATACCATCCGACGCGCGGCGGCCTTCCACAGCGATCTGGTGACGCGGGCGGCGAGCGAGACGCGCGTCCTGCGCGAGCTCGGTGCCGGGCTCATCGTCGCCGACATCCCGCCATTGGCATTTGCCGTGGGTGCATCGGCCGGCATCCCGTCGATCGGGCTCGGCAACTTCACCTGGGATTGGATTTACGCCGACTATCCGCGCGTGCGCCTCGCGCCATCGCTGCTGCCCGCGATTCGCGGAGCGTACGCCAAGGCCTCGATGGCGCTCAGGCTGCCGATGAGCGGCGGGTTCGAAAGCTTCTCGAACGTCAAGGACATTCCGTTCATCGCGAGACACGCCGCCATGTCGCGCGAGGACGTCTGCAAACGTCTCAAGATTCCGACGGACAAGCCGCTGGTGCTCGCCTCGTTCGGTGGCTACGGCCTGCCCGGACTCGACACCGATACGCTCGGAAAATTCAAGAAGTACACGGTAGTGACCGCGGCCAGCGTACCTCTGAGCCGGACGCGCAAGGAAACCCCCGTCGTCGTCGAGCGTAAAGGCTCGTTCGTCAGCCTGAACGAAGAAGCGATGTACGACCACGGAGTCCGCTATGAGGACCTCGTCGGCGCCGCAGAAGTCGTGGTGACGAAGCCGGGCTACGGCATCATCGCCGAGTGCATCGCCAACGACACGGCGATCCTCTACACGACCCGGGGCCATTTCCCCGAGTACGACGTGCTGGTCGAGGAGATGCCGAAGTACGCACGCGCGGCGTTCATCAGCCAGGACGACCTGTTCGCCGGCAAGTGGGAATCCGCGCTCGACAAGCTGCGCGCGCAGGCGAAGCCGAAGAAGAAGCCTGAGACCAACGGCGCGGACGTCGCCGCCGACATTCTGTTGAAGGCGCTCGACAAGCCGCCGCGCAAGCCGCGGGGCCGCCCACGCACGAAGGCCTAGCCAGACTTTGCAACGGGTGGGCTGCCCACCCGTTCGATCTTTTTGGGGTCCCGGGATTTCCATCCCGGGACTTCCGCGATCGCTATTTCACGCAGGTCACGAGCGACCAGATCCGAGGGAAGTTCACTTTCTCGATCGAGATCGGCTGCAGGTCCGCCTGCGCGAGGAATCCCGGCAGGTCAAGATCCGACTTGAAGCCGATGTGAACGGTGAACGGCGAGATGGCGCGCTCGACGCGCGAGAGAATCGGGTTGGCGCTGCGGAAATGATTGAGGATGACGATGCGTCCGCCAGGCCGGCAGACCCGCCGCATCTCCGTCACGACCTTCACCGGATCGGGGACGACGCTGACCAGATACGGTGCGTACACGATATCGAACGAATCGTCGGCGAAGGTGAGACTCCCGGCGTCCATTTCAAGGAGCCGGATGTTCCGCAGCCCCTGGCGCGCCACACGCTCCCGCGCCTTGTCGAGCATCGAGGTGGAGAGATCGATGCCGGTGATGTGACAGTTGCTGGGATAGAGGGATGCGTTGATGCCGGTGCCGACGCCCACTTCGAGAATGCGATCCCCCGGGGAGATCACCATGCGGTCACGGGCCTGAAGGCGTCCCGGATGCAGTGTCGGACCGAACGTCAGGTCGTAGACGCTGGCGAGCCGTTCGTAGACGCGCTCGACGAAATCGCTTTCGACTGCGGTTACCGAGAGGGCGCGGGTCGCAACATCCGACCCGAACTCGGTATCTTCTCGCTCGAACAGCGCCATGCGCTCGCTCCTCCGTGTCGAGACCGGCTACGCGAGCGCCCACGCGCGCGAGGGGCTCCGGCTGATCTCAACGATGTGTTGCCTCGTGCTCAGACGCCGAAGAGGCCGTCGAAGCCTGGCACCGTGTTGGATCGCACTTTCCCGCCCCTCGTCGAAGATATCAAACACAGCTCCTTCAACGTCACGGGCCGTCGGGCACTATAGCGTTCCCCGCCGCGTATGAACAGCGAATAACGCTGGTGACCAGCCAGCGCGACGCAGCCGAGCCTTGGGGGCCACTCGGGCATACACGCTGGATTCCGTCCATGGTACAGCAATCGTGGTTGGCTGTGTTGCCGAAGACCCGCATGGTGCCGATCAGATTGGCGTCTCAGATTGTGACGAGGAGGCGGCGAAGGACCCACATCGCGGCGACGCACCGACGGACCGCGCGGCGTCACTGATCAGGAGAGCTGCGCCGGCGGCCGAGCGTCGCCGGGCGCCTTCACCAGCAGGTCGGTCTTGTCCCAGATGAAATCGTCCTTGCTGTAGACCGCCAGCTCGTAATCCTTGCCCATGAAGATCGCAGACACCGGGCAGGCTTCCTCGCACATACCGCAGAAGATGCAGCGGGTCTTGTGAATCTGATAGACCTTGGCATAGCGGGGACCGGCCATCACCGTGCCGTCGTTCTCGGCCGCTTCGAGATAGATCGCATCCGCCGGACACGCCACCGAACAGAGACCGCAGGCCACGCACTTTTCGAGGCCGTTCTCGTCCCGCATCAGCACCTGCTTGCCACGGTACTTCGGGAACACCGGAATCTTCTGGTACGGGTAGTTCACAGTCACCTTGGGCTTGAACATGTGCCGGAAGGTGGTGACGAAGCCGGTAATGAGCGGACCGATCATGGCCTTCCATCATATCAAAGTGGCCGCGCCGGACTACCCCGGCGCGCCGTAGAATACCCGAGTGACCGATCACAACCAGCTGCTGCTGACGCTGCTCGTCAAGCTGGCGCTCATGGCGATGCTGGCGACGATGCTCGCCCGCTACCGGCGATTCCGTCACATCCTGATCTTCGAACGACGCGGCTGGCTCGATCGGCTGGTCTTCACGTTGTCCCTGGGCATCCCATTGATGGCCGGGGTCACCATCCGCGTGCTGTCGAAGGGGTACCCCGGCGCTGACCTCACGCTCGAGGGCGCGTTTCTCGCCGGCCTGATCGCCGGTCCCTACACCGGCGCGCTGGTCGGCGCCATGGTCGCGCTGCCCGCATCGTTTGCCGTGCCGCACGAGCTGATCGCGCTGCCGTTCGCCGTCGGCTGCGGATTCGCCGGCGGCGGAATCCGCGAGGCGTGTCCGAAGGAGGCGATCTGGCGATTCAGCCCGTTCGTGTTCCTCGATCTGCATAAGCACGTGTGGCAGATGCTGCGAACGCTGGAAACCAAGTGGCAACTCGTTCTGCTGCTCGCCCCCATCGCACTCGAGGCGGTCCGGCAGCTGCTCGGCTCGCGGTTCCACCGGCTGTTCTTCCTCAGCTCCGAGCACGCATCTCCGTGGATGGTGGTGCTGATCGCGCTGGCCACCGTCGTCACCGTGGCAACACCCATCAAGATCTGGAACAGCGCGCGCATCGAGCATCGGCTGCAGGAACAGGAGAAGCTGATTCTCGAAGCCAAGATCGAAGCGCTCAAGAGCCAGATCAATCCGCATTTCCTCTTCAACACACTCGCCTCGATCTCGTCGCTGATCCGCACGCAGCCGGACACCGCGCGCATGCTGATCATCAAGCTGTCCGGCCTGCTGCGACGGCTGCTGCGCAGTCACGAGCACTTCGTCACGCTGCGGGAGGAGCTCGAGTCGATCGACGAGTACCTCGACATCGAAGTCGTCCGCTTCGGGCCCAAACTGGTCGTGCGCAAGGACATCGAGCCGAACACCCTCGAGATCGTGGTTCCGAGCATGATCCTGCAGCCGCTGGTCGAGAACTCCATCAAGCACGGCCTCGCCCGCAAGCTCGGAGTCGGCACCATCGTGATCCGCAGCCGGCGTGAGAACGGCCGCGCGGTGATCGAAGTCGAAGACGACGGCATGGGGTTCATCCTGGATCGGCTCGAACAGCCGATGGCGAGCGGGATTGGTCTGGCCAACGTGCGCGAGCGCCTGCGCGTGATATACGGTGCGACGTATCAGTTGAAGATGACGAGCGAACCCGGTCACGGCACGAGCGCCCGAATCGAAGTGCCGGAACTGACGCAGCCGGAGCAAATCACCGCGTGAGATCGCCGATTCGAGCGACGCGCATCGAGCATCAGGGCGTCAGCCATGACGAGTGACACGCTCCCGGCCACGCTGCGCGTGGTTGTCGTGGACGACGAGCAGCTCGCGCGCGAAGAGTTGTGCTACCAGCTCGAGCAGCTGGGCGACATCGATGTCATCGGCCAGTCATCCGACGGCCTCGATGCGCTGGCCACGGTGACGCGCCTCAATCCTGACCTCGTCTTTCTCGACGTGCAGATGCCCGGCCTGGGCGGCTTCGAGGTGGCCCGGCGGCTGCTCGAGCACGACGCGCCGCCCGCTGTGGTGTTCGTCACGGCGTTCGATCGCCATGCGATCGAAGCGTTCGACGTCAACGCACTCGACTACCTGCTCAAGCCTGTCGAGGCATCCCGTCTCGAGCAGACGCTGCAGCGCGCGAGAAAGCGACTGGCCCGCGAACGGTCGAGCCCCGCCGCGCTGCCAATGAACGACCAGCTCGAAAAAATCGTCAAAATGATGGCGGAACGGCAGGTCCGTCGCGAACAGGTGGCCATCAAGGTCGGCGAGCGCCTGATGCTCGTGCAGGCCGATGAAATCATCTACGCCTCACTGGCCGACGAGTCGATTAACATAGTAACGGGACAAGTGGCCGGGTCGTCCAACTACCGGACGCTGGATGACTTGCAGGCGCGGCTCGACCCCGAGGTCTTCTGGCGCGTGCATAGGTCCCACCTGGTCAATATCAATAAGATCAAGGAGATCGTCCCTTGGTTCAGCAGGAATTACATCCTTCGGATGAAGGACGGGAAAGGGACGGAGATCCCGGTGAGCCGTTCGCAGACCAAACGCCTTCGGGAATATCTGAAGCTGTAGGCCTCGACGCAGGCCTCGATGTCACGCGCGACGAGCGCACCGATCGCACGTACCTCGCCGAAACGGATTCGTCGGTCGACGCCCTGTCACCGGGCGATGAACCGACCGAGGCGACTGGAACGTTCGCTCTTCCTCTCGGCCATCATGAACTCGATCCGACCGCCATCGGGCCTGCCGTCGCAGATCCCGCTGCGTGGGATCGCGGAACGACGATGGCAGGGACGGTTGGCGCTCCGGTCGGCAGCGTCGCGCTCGCCGCCATCGGGCGCGAGATCCTCGCCTGGCTCAGGACGCTCGTGTCGGCTGCCGTCTATGCGACCTTGATCGTCACTTTCGGATTCCAGGTCGCTCGTGTCGAAGGCCTGAGCATGGCCCCGACGCTGGCGAATCAGGATCGATTGATCGTGAACAAGTTCGCCTATCTGGTCGGCGCACCGCGCCCGGGCGACATCGTGATGATGTACTACCCGAGCGACCCGGACAAATCGTTCGTCAAACGCGTGATCGCCGAACCGGGTGATGTGGTCAGAATCGAAGACGGCCGCGTGTACGTCAACGACGTGCGGCTGGCGGACGACTTCGTGGCTCCTGACTTCCGCAGTCACGACGACCACCCGCCGAAGGTCGTCGAAGAGGGTTACTACTACGTCCTCGGCGATCACCGGAACAACAGCTCCGACAGCCGCGAGTGGGGTGAGGTGCCGAAGAAGTACATCGTCGGCAAAGTGCAGCTGCGCTGGTGGCCCATTTCGAGCGCCAGGGTCTTCTAGCCACCTCGAGCCACATGCACGACCCTCGCGACGACACCCCTCCGGATTTCCCGGGTGATACGACGTCCCCGCCGGAGGCCATCAGGCCGATTTCGTTGCCTGAGCACGTCGCGGACCTCGACCAGCCGGTGGTCGTGGAGCCCCGGTGGTACACCGAGCCGCCCGGTGTGCCCCCTTCTCCCCACGTCGCTGACGCATCAGCCGCACTCGAACCACCGCATGAGCCGATAGCGCCCGCCGCAGCAGGCGCCCGTCACTTCGCCACGCTTCGCGCAGAACTGGTGGCCTGGTTCAAGACCCTGTTCTCGGCGGCCGTCTACGCGACGCTCATCGTGACGTTCGGTTTCCAGGTGGCCCGCGTCGAGGGCGAAAGCATGGCGCCCACTCTGGAAAACCAGGATCGCTTGATCGTCAACAAGCTCGCCTACCGGCTCGGACCTCCGCGTCGCGGTGACATCGTCATGCTGTACTACCCGCGCGACCCGGATAAGTCCTTCGTGAAGAGGGTCATCGCTGAGGAAGGTGATACGGTCAAGATCGAGGACGGTCGCGTGTTCGTGAACGATGTGCCGATGCAGGACGATTACGTGCTGGCGGAGTATCGCAGTCACGAAGATCAGCCGGCGCAGGTGATTCCGTCGGGGTATTACTTCGTCATGGGCGATCATCGCAACAACAGCTCCGACAGCCGCACCTGGGGTGAAGTGCCGAAGAGGTACATCGTCGGCCGCGTGCAGCTGCGTTGGTGGCCGGTTACCCACGCACGGATCTTCTGAACGCCGTTCCCTCCGGTGCCTGATCGCTACACCGACGTCACCAGGGTCCTTACTCGCGTCCTGTACGCGAACCTGGCCGTCGCCCTCGCCAAGATCGTGCTCGGCTACTCCACCGGGGCCGTCTCGATCATCTCGGATGGTTTTCACTCGTTGACCGATTCCGCGTCGAACGTGGTCGCACTCGTCGGCGTCTCGGTGGCGCGGCGGCCACCGGATCGCAATCATCCCTACGGCCATCGCAAGTACGAAACGATGGCCTCCCTCGGCATTCTCGTCTTCCTCATCATTGTGATGGTGGAAGTGCTGCGCGCAGCGGTCGGACGATTGCTCAGCGGGGGCGTGGCGCGTGTGTTCCCCGAGGGTATCGGCCTCATGGCCGTGACGCTGGTCGTGAACATCCTCGTCGTCTCGTATGAGCAGCGGGCGGGGCGGCGATTGCGAAGCGAGGTCCTGCTCGCCGACGCCAAGCACACGCGCAGCGACGTGCTCACGACAGGTGCCGTCCTCGTCGGGCTGGTCGGTGTCTGGTGGGGCTATCCGATCCTGGATCCGATCGTGGCGCTGCTCGTCGCCGGCTTCATCGGGCACGCCGTGTGGAGCATCGCCCAGGAGGCGTCGAGGATCCTTGCAGATGAGATCGTCATCGCCGAAGACGAGGTTCGCTCGGTGGTGCAGCCGGTCCCGGGAGTAATCGGGTGCGAGAAGATCCGGACGCGCGGGTCGGCCGACTATGCGTTCCTCGACCTCCATCTCTGGCTCGACGGTGAGACCACACTGCAGGAGGCGCACGCCACGTCCCATGTCGTCAAGGACCGGCTGATGACACGTTTTCCAGAGCTGGCGGACGTGGTCATTCACATCGAGCCGCCCCCACTCGACGGAAGCAAGTGACCGGGAGCGGCATTCGTATTGCTCTCCAGCGAGGGCATGGAACCAGCCACCACACCTGACACCACGATCAGTTCGCTGCTGAAAGGCATCATCGCCGATGTGCGGACGCTGATCCGCGAAGAGCTGGCGCTCGCGCGCGTCGAGCTGAACGCTCAGGCCACCCGCGCGAAGACCGCCGCCGTGAGCATCGGCGTCGCTGCGGCCGCCCTCGCCTTCGGCGGCGTGTTTCTCCTGATTGCGATGGCCCTGGGCATCGCCGACGCACTGGCCTGGCCGACCTGGGCCGGCTTCCTCATTGTCGCCGCGGCGCTCAGCCTGATCGGGCTGGTCGCGTACTCAATCGCGCGACGACGCCTGAAGGCGGTCAGCATGGTACCCGCCGAAACCGTCAGTACGTTGAAGGAGAACTCCGAATGGATAGCGAAGCGGCTGTCATCCGAGCTGAGATGAACGAGACCCGCGCGCAGCTCGATAGGAAAATCGGGCTGCTCGAGGAGCGGGCACGGGCCTATACGCCGCGCCAGCTGTCCGAACGGTACCTGCCGGACTTCCTCGCGGAGAAAGTGCTCGGGACCGTGCTCACGCTCGTCGGCGTGAAGCTGGCGTGGTCAGGCTGGCGGGCAAATCATCGGCGCCGAGCGCGGATTCGAGCCGCCATCGAATCGTACGGTCGCTGGTAACGCCCCGTACATGAAAGAGGCCGGCTGCGAAGCCGGCCTCTTTCCGTACGCCTACGAATCGTTCAGCGCGAGATGGAGCCTGCCACGGGGCGATAGGTGTCACGGACCTTGGTGCTGTAGGGAACCGTCGCCACCTTCACGCGAATCTCCGTCTGCTTGTGGCGTTCGACGGTGCTCTTTGCGGTGCCGCCGTTCTCCTCGCCCCACACGAGCGTCAGTTCCTCGCCGACCTCGACCCCTGGGTCAAGGATGCCGAGCGAGAGCATCGATTGCTCGTTGTAGCTGATGCCGCTGAACATCGACAGGCCGACGATCTTTCCGCCCTTCAACACCTTGTCGAAAGACGATGAACCGTAGTTCGAGAGCGGCAGCTCGATGTACTTGTAGCGCTCGGCGCCGGGCTGGACCTGCGAGGCCATGATGCGCGCAACGTCCTCTCCGTTCCACACGAAGGTCACCTTGCGGCGATACGCCTCCTTCGACTTCTTCTCGAGCGCCTCGCGTCCGATGAAGTCGTGGTCGAACTTCACGAACGAGCCATAACCGAGCTCGTACGACGTGGTGTAGTAATCCTCGATGTTGTTCGAGACGAAGCTGCCCGCGATCGATCCGGTCGCCTCGTACGACGAGGCCGGCAGCCACTCGCGGTACTTCTTCATCTTCTCGCCGCTGTAGACGGCGGGAAGCGGCGATGGAATCCAGCCCGACTCGAGCGTGTTCGTCGCATAGGCGCGCGAACCGACCTGCACGATGCCGAATTCCTTGCCGGCATCGAGAATCGCCTGGCGAATTTCCTCGCGCTCCTCGTACGGTCCCCAGATCTCGAGTCCCGGCTCGCCAGCCATGCCGTGGCGCAGGGCGCGGACCTTCTTGCCCTTGATGTTGATGTAATCCATCCGGAAGAACTTCACGTCCGGAATCGGACCGCCATTCAACTTGTCGAGCACCTGCTTGGCCTTGGGTCCCTGCACCTGGAAGCGATAGTGATTGCGGTTGACCGCCTTCCCCTTCGGATCCGATGGCGAGCGATCGTCGCGGCGCACCTGCACGTTGAAGCCGCCGGTCTCCGCGTGGAACTGCACCCAGTTGACCGTCGGCGCGCGGCCCACGAGATTGAACTCGTTCTCCGCGTGGTAGAACATGATCACGTCGCCGATGATGTAGCCGTCGTAGCTGCAGGGCGCGAACTGCTTCGCCTGGTTCACTTCGAACCCTTTGAAGCTGTTGGTCGCCAGGTAGGAGAGAAACTTGAGGGCGTCCGGACCGGTGACGAGCATCTCCGCCATGTGATGCGACTGGTCGAAGAGCACGGCCGCGTCGCGCCAGGCCTTCTGCTCGTCGCGCCAGTTGCTGAACTCCGTCGGTACGACGGGATACACGTAGGCGCCGATCTTCGAGTTCCGCAGGAGATCGACGGGATTCTTCGCGGCCTGTAACACCTGCTCCAAGTTCTGCTGACTCATAACGACTGATAACTCCTCTAGTGCTGAAGCGCTGTCGTGCGTAGTGCCGTCTTGCGTAATGCAGTGTCGCGCAGCTGGTGACGTCAGTGACGTTGGCGGGCGATCGCAACTGAGCGCGGCACTCACCCGATGCCGGACCCCGAGGGGACCGGGTACGTCAGTACAACCTGATCAGCATACTACCGTCCGGCGACTTGTGCGCGTGCCCGTTCGGGGGTCGCGCTGTTCAGCCGCGGGATGTGGTTGCGGACGCTGGCCAGCGCGACAAAAACGAGGGCCATCGTGGCCGCAAGAATGCCGAACAGCTGCGGCAGACCGGTGGCCACGGTACCGGCATAGGCGCTGATGACGCTGCCAATGCGTCCGAATGCCACCGCCGTCCCGACTCCCGTCGCCCTCACTGATGCCGGATATACATGAGCAGCCAGCGCGTACATCAAGGTCTGCGTGGCGTTGATCAGCCCACCCGTCCAGAAGAACAGCGCCAGCGCCAGCGCGAATGGCTCGCCACGCAACGGCGTCACCGACACGATCACCGCACCGATGACCGCCCCCGCACACATCCCCAGCATCGTCACGCGCGAGCCGAATCGCGTGACGAGCGGCACGGCGCACAGTGCGCCGACGACACCACCGACGTTGAAGGCGGTGAGACCGTAACCCGAGGACTTCGCGTCGAAGCCAATCCCGGCGAGCTGGCTCGGCAGCCACATGACGCCGGCGTATGCGCCCATCAAGCAGAAGAAGAACGACGCGCAGAGCGCGAGCGTGTCGACGCGAAACTCCGGTTCGAAAATCTCGCCGACGGTTACCTTCTTCGTCGACTCCCCGGGATCGCTGAACTCCGCATCAGCAGGCACGACATGCCCGAGCCGTGCGAGCAGCACGCGAAGCTCGCCCCACCGCTCGCGGTGACGGGCGAGATATCGCGGCGACTCCGGAAGCGTCCAGATCAGCACGAAGCCGAGCACGATCGGCAGCAGCCCACCCACCTGGAAGACGGCGCGCCAGCGGAGCGTGGGAAGCACCTCGGCGCCAACCAGGCCAGCAAGCGTGCCCCCAACCGGGATGCAGACAAGGGCGAGGGTGACGGCGAACGGACGATACCGCCGCGGCACGTATTCGGATGCGAGCGCCGTTCCGTTGGGCATCGCACCGCCCAAGCCGAGGCCGGCGATGAACCGGAGCACACCGAGCGAGACGAGATCGTTGGCAAAGACAGAGACGGCCACGGTCATGAGGCCGAAGACGAACACGCTGGCGAGCAGCGACTTGCGGCGGCCGATTCGATCACCGAGCACACCACCGATGGCGCCGCCCACCATCATGCCGACGAGGCCGGCAGCGACCACGGGGGTGAACGCGGGGCGACCGACTCCCCACAGCCTGGTGAGCTCGGGGAGCGCCACGCTGAGCAGCTGATTGTCCACGCCGTCGAGCACAATGGTGAGGGCGGCGGCGAGAATCAGCAGCTTCTGATAGCCACTCCATTCGCCTTCATCCAGAAGTCGCCCGACATCGACCGTCTTCATTGGACCGCGGAGTATATCAGCAGCAAATCAGGTGGCTCCGGACGCCGTGGTGTCGCCGCGGTGGCCACCACCGCTACAATTTCACCCGCATCGTGATCGCGCCCACCCGTCTGCTGTTCGAGATCTTTTCGTCCGACATCCTTCCCGTCTTCCTCGTCGCCGCCGTCGGCTTTCTGCTCGCCAGATATGCCCGAGTCGACGTGCGCGGGCTCTCTCGCGTCAGCCTGCACGGCCTCGCGCCGGTGCTGATGTTTCACCTTCTCATCACGTCCCACATCAGCGGCGACATGTTCGGACGCGTCGCGCTGCTCTGTCTGATCGTGACCGCCTCCATGGGCGCACTCGGCTCGCTCGCCGCCCTCGTCCTGCGTCTCGATCGCCAGACCCGCATCGGGCTGCTGCTGGTGGTGATGTTCTCCAACGGCGGCAACTACGGGCTGCCCGTCGCCTTGTTCGCATTCGGTCGAGAGGCACTCGCGTACGCGACGGTCTACTTCGTGACGGGAGGCGTGCTGACGTACACCGTCGGCGTCTCGCTCGCCGCCAGCGGCCGCAGCTCTCTCCGGACGGCGCTCGCGGGCGTCGCCCGGATCCCTGCCGTCTACGGTGTCATCGCCGCCGGACTGGTGCTCTCGTCAGGGCGCACGATCCCAGGACCGCTCATGAAAGCCATCGAACTGCTCAGCGACGCATCCTTGCCGGTGATGATGCTGGTGCTCGGCATGCAGCTCGAACGTGCGGTCATGCCGCGACGTCCGTCGGCGGTGGCCGCCGCGGCGGTGCTGTCGCTGCTGATCTCTCCGCTGCTTGCGCTCGGCGCCGCCCATCTGCTCGCACTGTCCGGGCCCGCGCTGCAGGCGTCGGTCGTCCAGGCATCGATGCCAACCGCCGTCGTCACCACGATCATCGCGTTGGAATACGACGCCGAACCGGCATTCGTTACCAGCGTCGTGGTGGCCACGACGGCGCTGAGTCCGTTTACCTTGACGCTGCTTATTGCATATCTGCAGCGGGTGAGCGGATGACGACGAGCGTCCCGACGAAGTGAATCAGGAACGCCCCGACGCCGCAGGCAGCGATGACGGCCGCCAGCGGCACGGCCGTGCCGTTACTCGCCGCCCCGACGAGCGAGCCGGCCAGCGCGCCGAGGATGAACTGGATGCTGCCGAGCAGCGCTGACGCGCTTCCGGCCACGGCACCATGCGGGGCCATGGCCAGCGCTGTCGTGTTGGGCATCACGAATCCGTGCGTGGCGATATAGATGAACAGCGGGACCAGGATCCCGGCGAATCCGCCGAATCCGCTCCACGCGTCCGCAAGCAGCGCCAGACTGGCGACGAGCGATACCGGCAGTACGCGACGAAGAATCGCCGCCGCGTCCGTACGCTGCGCGAGCCAGCGATTGAGCTGCGAGGCGCTGATGATGCCGATGGCGTTGACGCCGAAATACAGGCCGAAGTGCTGTGGCGAGACGTGAAACAGCTCGATGAACACGAACGCCGAGCCGGAGATGTACGCGAGCAGGCCGGCAAAGATGAGCGCGCCGGTGAGCACCTGCGACATGAACGCGCGGTCGGTCAGCAGCGAACCGTATGTCGCCAGGATGGCGCTCACCCGCTGCTGGCGGCGGCGCGCGGTACTCAAGCTCTCCTGCAGCCCGATGACAACGGCGGCGAGCCACACGACGGCGTATATGGCGTGGAACCAGAAGATGGAGCGCCAGCCGAAGCGAGTGAGCAGCTGTCCGCCGACGAGCGGCGCCAGGATCGGCGCCAGCCCCATCACCAGCATCAGCACCGACAGCATCCGCACCGACTCTCGCTGATCGAAATGATCGCGCACGATAGCGCGCGGAATCACGAGCGGGGAGCAGCCACCCAGCGCCTGCAGGAAGCGGAACGCGATCAGCAGATACACCGAAGTCGACATGGCGCATCCCACCGACGCGGTGACGAACATCGTCAGCCCGAGATAGAGCGCCGGCTTGCGCCCGATGCGATCGGATAGCGGGCCATAGAGGGCCTGTCCGAGTGCGATGCCGACGAAATAGACACTCAGGCTGACCTGGACGAGGGCCGCGGTCGTGTGCAACTCGCGCGCGATCGTGGGCAGCGCCGGAAGGTAGGTATCGATCGCAAGCGGGCCCATCGCGGTCAGCGCCCCGAGAATCAGCGCGAGACGGTAGTAAGCCGCGCCGTCGTCGGGCCGCGCCGACGCGGCCGCGTCTACCACCGGTCCGACGCCTGCAACGCCATCCGCATCTGCTTACGCGACCTTCCGAGTCCGACGGTAGTGACCGCTGCGGCCGCCTTTCTTCTCGACGAGATGGATGTTGCCGATCACCATTTCCTTGTCCGCGGCCTTGACCATGTCGTAAATGGTCAGCGCCGCAACGCTCACCGCGGTGAGCGCCTCCATCTCCACGCCGGTCTGCGAGCTCGTGCGGACGCGGGCTTCGATCGCAAATCCGGTTTTCGTCGACGTGAGCTCGACGCTCACGTGCGTCAAGGGCAGCGGGTGGCAGAGTGGAATCAACGACGCAGTCTGCTTCGCGGCCATGATGCCGGCCAGTCGCGCCGCCTGGAGCGGGTCGCCCTTCGCGACGGCATTGTCGCGGATCAGACGCAGCGCTGCGCGGCTGACCGCGATCTCGCCGCGCGCGA
>Ga0207701_10002591_pt1 | contig 18717 bp, 16 predicted proteins | sample KBSSwiSSwithPhiX_FD_184294 | JGI IMG/M metagenome (GOLD analysis project Ga0207701, IMG submission 184294) | Switchgrass rhizosphere bulk soil microbial communities from Kellogg Biological Station, Michigan, USA, with PhiX - S5 (SPAdes) (version 2) | ecosystem: Environmental > Terrestrial >... | reverse complement strand
TTTTGCTCCGGTCCCGCCGCCTTTGGCGACGTGACTGATCTGCTCAGGCATTTTGGCAAAGACGAAGATGGATTCTTCCAACTCGGTCATTCCGAGCGAAGTCGAGGGATCCCGTTGCGTAAGCCGTGAGGTAACTTCCCCGGGGTCCCCCGACGTCGCGTCGCTCTGCCCGGGATGACCAGGTTTAACGATCTCGGCCTTCCCGCGTTTCAATTCGATGTTGGCCAGGCCCATGGCGAATTTTCCATTTTGGGCGTCATCAGCGAGCAACCAACTTTCCAGTTGTTGCCCCATCATCGCAGTTTTGATCGTGAAATGGAGCGCGGGCGTTCCGCCCGAATTCAACGGCCGCGGATTCAGTTTGGCATCAATTGCCTCGGCATAATCAATCACGCTCAGCCGCGCACCGCTGGCTAGTTTTCCCAAATCTCGCGGATGCTTCGGTGTTGGCGGGCGATGCAAAAATTCCGCGCGATAACCTTTCAACACGCCATCGGAATCATGAACACGCAGTTGATGTTCATCGATGAGGAGACGGTTGCTCGGCGGATCGCCTTTGAACAAGGTCATCGTCCCTTCCATTCCAAAAATGCGACCGATGAGCGAGCCGGTCAGGAGGGTAATGATGCCAAGATGAGTAACGAGAAAGGCAACGTGATGTTTCCGCCACGGCCAGCGCGAGAGAGCGGAGATGGTGAGATTAGCGCCAAGTAAGATGAGCCAGAGATTGAACCAAGGCGCGCGATAAACGTAAGCGCCTGCGACTTTGGCGTCGAAGCTCGATTCCCAAATCGTGCCGGCAATGGCGGCAACGATCAGGACTGCGAGCAAAACGACCGCCAGCTTGAGCGACGCGAAAAATTTGAAGACCGGGCCGCGCTGCCAGGACGGACGCGCTGAAGAAATCGTCGCCATGATCGCGCGACCAGTTTCCGCAAGAATCGGGCGCGGTTCAACTCGTCTGCTCGTTATTCCGAGCGAAAGCCGAGGGATCCCGTCGCGAAAGCTTTGAGGTCACTTCATCGGGATCCCTCGATTCCGCTCGGGATAACTGCAAAGAGACGGCGGTCATAGACCGCCGCGACAGAAGAAAATCACTTCGTCCAGGCCTTCCAGCGTTTGCGGATCGGTTTGGTATAATGTGAAACCTTCACGTTCTTCAAGCGATCAACGCCTTCCTTGAGCGCATCTGCCGAATCTTCGGCCTTGGCTTTGACCGATTTCAGCATCGGCCACAGAAATGGCAGCGAGAGGAGACCTAGTGCGCCGTCGCCTATTTTTTCCTCCGGCTCGATCTTCCTTTCGGCCGTGCTCGAGGCGTAGCGAATCGCCAGTCCGATCGCGATTCCAATGCCGAGCGCGCTAAGCAGGATCGGAATTGGATTGCTGCGCACAAAAATCTCGGTGCGCTCTCGCGCCGCGCCCGCTTTCTCCTTGGTTTGTTCCCACGCGTTGCTCGCAGTGCCGGACATACCACGGTTGCTTGTCTGGAAAGCACCCACGTCGGCCGATGCGCTAGTGGGAACCTCCTCATTAAATTCGTCGCCAGTTGGATTGATCATACAATGAGATTTCGTTTTTCGTGGCCAGTTCGCGCGGCCAGCCCGATTGCTGGAAACCTTACGCGTCTTGGCAAGGTGAAACTTAACCTCGATTGCTGGATTTTCTACCAGGAAGGTTATGTCAATATCGACCGCAATGAGGTGCGAGCCGATCGTTACGAAGACATTTCCACTCTGCCAGCTTCGCCGATGAGATTTACGCCGGACACGTGGCTGAGCATGTGGACGACGTCAAAGCGAGTCTCGGGCGTTGGTTTAAGGTATTGAAACCGGGGGGCCGCATCACCATAGCAGTGCCGGATTGTCGCGGCGAAATCGTGTGTGGTTGGAACGAAAACGTTTTCCCGCCTTGGAGTTAGGGCCCGACGAAGGAATCATCGCCATCACCACGGGAGTGAAAGCCGACGATCTCGGCGACCAAAAAAAGGAGGAGATCCTGCACAATCGAGTCTTCGACGAATCGACGTTGCGAATATGCATGGAATCGGCCGGATTTATCAAAATCGCCCCAGTCGATAACCACGAAGCGATGGTCGCGCCCTCCTCGGCGGTGGGCTGGCAACTCGCGCTCGAAGGTTACAAACCGATGCGCGGCTAAGGACTGAGGGCCGAGTGCGACGACAGCGCAGTCAGCGCAGTCAGGACGTAGGTAACACACTGCGCGCGGGTGTAGCCGCGTCTCTATGAGACGCGTGCGCACGGCTCACAGAGCCGTGGCTACACCTATCAGCGGATCGGAGCGAACGGCGTTTACGGCGCCAGACGCTCGATCTGCCACGATTCGCCTCGGCGTGTATAGCGAAAGCGATCATGCAGGCGGTTGGGGCGGCCCTGCCAGAATTCGATTCGCTCCGGTTTCACCCGATAACCGCCCCAGTAGGGTGGACAGGGAATTTCCTGGCCGGCAAATCGCTCTTCTAATTCCGAGAGCCGCGCTTCCAAGATTCGGCGTGCGTCGATCACATCGCTCTGGTGCGAAACCCACGCCCCGAGCTGGCTGCCGAGCGGGCGCGAATGGAAATAGCGGGCCGATTCTTCGCGCGAAACTTTTTCGGCGATGCCGTCGATCCGGATTTGCCGCTCCAGTTCCTTCCAATGAATCACCAAACCCGCCCGCGGATTTTTTTCCAGGTGCAGGCCCTTTTCGCTCAGATAATTCGTGTAGAAAACAAACCCGTCGTGGTCGTAGCCCTTCAGCAAAACCATGCGCGTGGTCGGCTGGCCGTTCTCCGCCACTGTTGCCAGCGCCATTGCATTCATCTCACTGATCCCAACCTCCACTGCCGCGGTAAACCAAATTCCGAACTCCTTGATCGGATCGGGATCGAGATCAATGCGCCGCAAACCTTTGGTGAAATATTCTTCGCGCAAGGCGATGAGATCGAAAGGTAAATTCACGGCAGCGAAAATTAGCCGACCCGGTGTCCGGCTGAAAGCTGAAATCGCGCTTCCTGGTACCACGAGGAAATGGGTGGAGCGTTCGTCCTGCAGACGCCAGGGACAACTCGCGTGGAGGGGAGCGTTTTTGTCGACATGACAGAAGACGCGTCCGGAGAGATCGGGCATCTTGCCCGCAATCCGCCTGTCCGTCTCAGACCGTACGTGCTGTGCGCGGCAGGTTAGTTTGCCTTTCCCTTTCCCAAAGATCACGTGGCTGTCGGAGCGCGGGCATCTTGCCGGTGGGGCACCGGACATCTTGTGTTTCAGACGCCGCAGGCGACATGCCCTTGCTGAAGATTCAGCAGGCGAGACGCCCGCTGTCCCCACAGACGAGATGTCGGGGCTACCACTACAATTGCGAGCGGAAGGGGTAAGCCAGCCATTCCACTGTTCGCTCCCAGAGCGAGCGACGCCGGAATTGCTCAATGGTGTACTCGCGGCTTTGGCTGAGATCGCGGGTAAAGGTTTCCTCCATGTGTCGCCCAAAGTCGCGATCGTACACTACCACATCCAGTTCTTCGTTAATTTCCGCCGAACGCGCGTCGAGGTTTGACGACCCGATTATCGAAAATTGCGTGTCAGCCACGATGGATTTGATATGGATCATCGTCGGCTCGTATTCAAAAATCTTCACGCCGCCTTCGAGCAACTTTCCATACGCTCCGCGGCCGGCGGACTTGGTTAACGGTTGATCGTTATTTTGCCCCGGGACGAGAATCCGGACATCGACGCCGCGCTTGGCCGCCTTGGTTAACAGTTCCACTTGATCGGATGTTGGGGTGCAATAGGCGTTGGTGATCCAGATCCGTTTGTTGGCGGCGGCAAAAGCGACAGCTTGGACCAGCGGGATCGGCGCGATGGAAAATGAGTGCGAGCTCACGATCTGCGCTTTGATATTTCCTGCGGCGGTGAGCCCAGGGAATTGATCGGCGCCGCTCAATTCCTCTCCGCTAGTTTTCGCCCAGTGTTCCTGGAAAGCTGATTGCAACTTTGCCACCAACGGTCCGCGGACACGCAACTGCACATCGCGCCAGTGCTGTGGATCCTGAGCATCCCCGCTCCACTGTTTGGCAAAACCAACTCCGCCGGTGAATCCGATTCGGCCGTCCACCACCAAGACGCGCCGGTGACTGCGCCGATTGGTCCGGTCCACTCGCCACGAATGCGTCGGATGATAATAAGTGAACTTGCAGCCGGCGTGTTCCATCATCCGCACGTCGGAATTATTCAGACTCCAGCCCGAGCCGACGCCGTCGAGCAACACCCGCACTTCTATGCCTGCCCGCGCACGTTCGGACAGAGCTTCGCAAAAGGCGCGGCCGACTTCATCCGAATAAACGATGTAGGCCTCGAAGTTGATGGTCTTTTTCGCGGCGCGAATGGCCTCAAGCATGGCCGGGAAATATTCGTCGCCATTTTGCAGGACTTCGATGGCATTGCTTTCGATCGGTACTGGATCGGACAGGGCGAGCGCCGAGCCGAAGAATTCCGGATCGCTTATGGTAAAAGTGTGCGCGAGATGATATTCCAGCGTGTGCCTGCGGATGAGGAGAATGCAGAGCAACGAAACGATTGCGCCGAGTGCCAGGATTAGGCTGATCCATTCGCCAATCGGGAGTTTCCACAGCTGGGTGTTAAGCCAGTGATCGTTTCGTTTTCGCCGCGTCATTTCTTGAAATGAATCGAACGAAATGCGCGGGACGTTTGCCTTATAGACGCAGGGGCGATGTGCTTTCCGAAGGGAGCATTTTTGTCATTCCGAGCGAAAATGCCAGTCCGGCTCGGACCGAGGAATCTCTAACTCGTTTTTAGTAACTTGGGGTCTCTCGCCTTCACTCGACATAAAAAAAATTAGAAGACGTCGACAGAATGTCGACTCTTGCGAGCAGAATGCTCGCGCTACCCTTACAAACGCCAGAGCATTGTCACCAGCAAATCTACCGCCAGAATCCAGACCAGGATGACCTGCCAGAGCCGCAGATTACGGGCGCCGTAATGATCGCCTGTGACATTAGGGTCGCGCGAAAAAAGTTTTTTTCGATTTTTGAAAACGTAAACCCCGGCAAGGATAACAGCGACGAGGCAGACACTGAAAAAAATCCGCAGTGGCAAGACCGAATCGGCATGCGAACGAATCACGGCAAAGAGCGTGCTCATCAATGGATGATTCGCAAACCCTGAGAGCAATGGCCGGACGACCGCTTTCGATAGCGAGCTAGCGCGCCGCAGCCGGTGACAGCGCCTGCAATTTTCCGATAACGCGCGGAACGATTTCCAACGCGCGATCGATGTCCGCCTCGTTGTTGAAGCGGCCGACGGAGAACCGCAGACTGCCGCGGGCTTGCTCGTTAACCAGACCCATCGCGCTCAAGACGTGCGAAGGCTGAAGCGATCCGGTGCGACAGGCCGATCCGGCCGAGCAACAAATATTTTCCTGGTCGAGCATCATGAGCGCCGCGTCCGATTCGATGTCGTCGAACATGATGCTGGAGGTATTTGGCAAACGCGGCGCACCTGCTCCATTTATGCGCGCGCTTGGAATTTTTTCGATGAGCGCTTTTTCAAAACGGTCCCGCAAAGTTCGGACTCGCGTTTGCTCCTCCGACAATTTCGCTAATGCGATCTCCGCGGCCTTTCCGAGACCGACGATCGAAGCGGCGTTCTCGGTTCCGGCGCGACGATTGTTTTCGTGACTTCCGCCCAGCATCAGGGGATGAAATCGCGAGCGCCGGTTCACATAAAGCGCGCCGACACCTTTGGGCGCATGCAGCTTGTGGCCGGAAATCGATAAAAATTGCAGCGACACCTCACGCAAGTTAATCGGAATTTTTCCCGCCACCTGCACCGCATCAGTATGAAGTGGTACACCTTTATCGCGCGCTATTTCCGCGATTTCTTCGATGGGAAAAATCACGCCTGTCTCGTTGTTCGCCCACATCACCGAAACGAGCGCCGTGTCAGGGCGGATGGCATCAGCCAATGCGCGCAAACTCAGCCGGCCCGATTTATCGACGTCGATAACCGTGACTTCGTAACCGTGTCGCGCGAGTTCCTGCGTAGGTTTGCGCACTGCGCTGTGTTCGACTGCGGTAGTGACGATGTGCTTGCACTCCGGTCGGGTTTCGAGCGCGGAATGAAAAGCCGTGTTGTTCGATTCTGTGCCGCAACTGGTGAACACGATCTCGCCCGGTTCACAACCGAGGAGGGCGGCGACTTGCTCGCGCGCCTTCTCGATGGCGTCGCGCACTTGCGCCGCGAACCGGTAGCCGCTCGATGGATTGGCGAAATATTTTTCCAGATACGGTCGCATCGCTTCCAACACCGCGGGATCGATCGCCGTCGTCGCGTTATTATCGAGATAAGTAATTTTCTCCGACGCCATCATAGAACGATAAATGGTATCTCCCTAGCTGGCCTATGTAAACTGTTCTCGCCCTAAAATGCCGAGCGTCGCCTTATTGGCGGAAGATAGGTTACTTGTTCCGGGTAAGATCAGCCCGGGTGAAGATCGGGACGACTTTGTAGCCCCGTTTCTCGATGTTTGCGCGGCCGCCTTCTTCTCTATCGACCAGCACGATGACGAAAGCGATCTGTCCGCCGGCTTCTTCGATTGCACCTATCGCTTGGATGGTGGAGCCGCCTGTTGTGATGACGTCGTCAACTACCACCACCGAATCACCGGACGAGAAATTGCCTTCAATCCGCTTTAGCCGGCCATGTTCTTTCGCTGTCTTCCGGACCGTGAAAACCTGGAGCGGGCTGGAAGAATCCTGCCGTTGTGCGGCGATTCCGATGCTCAGCGCAACCGGATCGGCACCCATCGTTAGACCGCCGATAGCATCCACACGTTTGCCTAACTTCGAGGCGGTTTCTTTCACGAGTTCCCAGCCCACCTCGCCGATTAGGCAGGCGCCGCGCGGATCGAGCGTGGTAAGGCGCGCATCCACGTAGAAGTCGCTCTTTGTCCCGGAGGCGAGAGTGAATTCGCCGCGGTAGATGGACTTTTTTTGGAGAAGCGCCCGCAATTGCTCCTTAAGCGACGACTCCATCAAATCACGGCCAATACGGCAGCAGATAGGAAATTTCTCATCTACGGCAACGTGTCGACCATTTACAGGCGACGCAACAACGCGAAACGCGCTGTCATTTCATTCGGTCGAATGTCTTCTGGAGGAGCTCCAGGTCCGAAGCGTTTCCTGTTTTCTCGCGAGTGGTCTCGATCCATTTTTTCTCGAGAGCATTCTTCGTTGGCCGGTCGTTTTGGTAAAAGACGCCGAAGACGCCTGGGAAAGGCAATTGCGCCAGTTTATAGGCAGCAAGCTCGTCGGTGACGTCGTGGCGCAGCTCATCCTCAGGGGTGTTGTCCCATTTCTTTTCCTGGATCAGCTCGAAGCTGCCGCCCTTGCGTGGATTGGCCGGATCGAAGGCGCCGGGATAAAATTCGACGCATTCACTCAAACATTCGATAGCGGAAAAACCGGGATGATCCATGGCGCGCTCGATCATCTGGATCATGTGATTGACCTGGGTGGCGTGGGTGCGCGCGATGAAGGTGGCCCCAGCGCTGATCAGTTGTTTCATCGGATTGACCGGCATGTCGATCGCGCCCGTCGGGTCGGTCTTGCTTTTGAAACCGATGGGCGAGGTGGGCGAAGTCTGCTTTTTGGTCAGGCCATAGACGAAGTTGTCCATGATGAAATAGACCATGTTGATGTTCTTCCGCGCGCCATGATTGAGATGGTTGCCGCCGATGGAAAAACCGTCGCCGTCGCCCCCAAACAGAAAAACATGCAGGTCGGGCCGGGCCAGGCTGATGCCGGAAGCAAGCGGAACGGCGCGGCCGTGAATGAAGTGCGCGCCGTGACCGTTGACGAAATAGGGAAAACGCGACGAACAGCCGATCCCGGCAAGCGTGACGATCTTTTCGTGATCGAGCTGGCGTTTCTCGAGAACCTTGTAGAAGGACGCTAAGACGGCGAAATCGCCGCAGCCCGGGCACCAGGTGGGATGATCGGCGGTGACGGCTTTCTTGGTGAGTTTTTCCCTTGGCTCCGATGCCGGAGGGGCGGTAGTAGTGGTTTCGGACATAAAAAATTCTAAATAAGAGGTTCCTGCGGGACGCGGAAAGTCCGGGCCGGCACGCGAGACGCGTGCGCTACCCGGAAGAAGAGTTTCTCGCGCATGAACAAGCCAAATATCGAACACCAAACCTCAAACATCAAACATCGGCCTCTGGCCCCCTGGCGGCCGAGGCCGCGAGCAGCTCGCGCACTTCTTCGTCGCTGGTCTGGGAAAAATCTTCGTAGTATTGGCCGACGCCCATGAATGAAACGGGGGTGTGGAGACAAAGGATATCATCGACCTCGTCCCTGATCTCGCGGCAGGTAGTGGGCGCGCCCACGGGGACAGCGACAATAATTTTTGCCGCACCTTGCTGACGCAACGCGGCAGCCGCGGCCCGCATCGTCGCTCCAGTGGCAAGTCCGTCATCGACCAGAATCACAGTTCGCCCACGCAAATCCGAAGGCGGCCGCCCGGCACGATAAGTAAGTTCCCGGCGTTTCAATTCCTCGCGTTCGATTGCAGTGACCATCTCGACGATTGATTGCGCGTCTGGCAAGGCATAGACGACGTCTTCGTTCAGAACGCGGATGCCACCGGATGCGATTGCGCCCATGGCGAGTTCTTCATGCCCGGGCACGCCGAGTTTGCGCACAACGAAAACATCGAGCGGAACGCCGAGCCGCTGCGCTACTTCGAACGCAACCGGCACCCCGCCGCGCGGAAGAGCGAGAACGATGACGTCGTCGCGGCCAGCGTAGCTCAACAAATTTTCCGCAAGTTGCCGACCCGCGTCGGCTCGGTCCCGAAAAAGGTATGATCGCGGCACGGCCGCAAGACAATTAGCCTTCGGGCGCGAGCTCAGGGGTAGCGGTGACTCGCGTCGGCACAAGACGAATGGCAGTTCCTACCGTTTGTTCCGCAGGCGCATCGCCGGCTTCGTGATATTCGGCGTCCTGATTCACCTGCCACAGATCGTAAAGTTTGGTGTTGGCGATGATGTTTTCCGCGCAAAGCATCGCCGTCATCATGGCGTGATCTTGGTTGTTGTATTTGTGCATGCCGTTACGACCAACGAGATGCAGATTGGGATAACGGCGATCAAGCTCATCGCGAATCGTCGCGACATGTTCCGCATAGTCGTCGTCGTAAACTGGATACGCTTTTTTCTGTCGAACCACGCAACCATCGAGGATATCGCCCTCGCGCGCCAGGCCGATCTTGATCAACTCGCGCTGGGCCAGGGCAATCAGATCTTCATTTTTCGAATCCCAGAGGCCGTCGTGTTCAAAACAAAAGTATTCGAGCCCGTAGCAGGCTTTGTCCGGATCGGGCACCATTTCCGGGGACCAGGACCGGAAGTTTTGAATCCGGCCAACCTTCACACTCGGATCGTGAATGTAGATCCAATTATCATGAAAAGCGTCGCGGTTTTTCAGGATCAACATCACGGTCAGGAAGTCGCGGTATTTGAGCGAATCGGCGGCGCGCTTTGCTTCTTCGGAAACGGCGGGCTCGAGACCATTGATTAATTCGCGCATCGGCGCCGAGGAAATAACGTGTTCGGATTCGAGGGCATGTTCCTTTCCGTTCTGGTCGCGATAGATTGTCGTCCACGTCCCGTTAGCGTCATCGTATTGGCACCGGATAACGCGGCAGCCCATTTCGAGCGCGCCGCCCAGTGCTTTGGTTTTTTCTGCGCACGTCTCCCACATCATTCCCGGACCGCGCCGCGGATACTTGAAGGAATTGATCAACGTCTTGATCACTTTCGAGCTGTCTTTCGGACGGCGCTGGGGGAAAAGCGCGTTGCGGATCGCGCTGCCTAATGACAACCCCTTGATCCGTTGCGCGGCCCAATCGGCCGAGATTTCGCGGCAGCTCATTCCCCAAACCTTCTCGGTGTAGCTCTTGAAGAAAGTATTGAAGAGACGTTTGCCGAATTGGTTGCTGACCCAGTCTTCGAAGTTGCGCGGATTGCGCACGGGCATGAGGCGCGCTTTCAACCACGACAAAACGCAAAGGGCGGATTTGAGCAGGCCGAGCTTCAACAAGGCCTCGAATGGGCGGAGGGGGTAGGCAAAAAACTTTCCGCCGTAGAAAATGCGCGAGCTGCGTGGCCGATCGAGCATGTCCTGCGGCAAAATCTCGTTCCATAGATCGTTCACCTCTTTCGACTTCGAGAAAAAGCGATGACCACCGATGTCGAAATGAAAACCTTTGTAAGTGGCAGTGCGGGAAATTCCGCCGACGTAAACCGGATCGGCTTCAAGAACGGTGACGCTGATTTCGTTCTTCGACAAAAGATAAGCGGCAGTAAGACCGGCTGGTCCGGCGCCGATTATGACTACGTTCGTTTTCATTAAATCAAGCAACCCAATTTCCCCGTGTAAAATTCCAAATGTACCAGCTTTCGAGGCCCAGCCCCGCCGCGCTGACCAACGCAATTGCAGTCACCGCGCTTGCTCGTCCCAGCCACGAGCGGAGGGGAAGATTGTGCAAATAATGCAAAAGCGCCAGTACGATAAGCGGATGCAGACAAAATTCATAACGGAGCATGCTTTCCATCTTCACGCAGGCGACGCCGGAGACGGAGAGGAAATAGAGAACGAAGGCTGCGAAATAAAATGGGATGCGCACGGAACGGTTGGTTTGACGGCGCGCGTCCGGTAAAAATTCAGAAGTAAAAGTCGCGAGGAGCAGGAGTCCGCCTAACGTCATGGCCATCTGGCTCATTTCGGTAGGATCTTCGAGAGCAGGAAGGAGCCAGTGATAGCTCGATGGTTTAAAGATGGCGAGGTAATCGGGTTCAATTCCCCAGCCGAACTGCTGCGTTAGCATATAGATGTCCCAGTGCCCCCACCGGAACTGGCAATAAACGAAAAATCCGAGGCCACCGAGCATGGCTGAAGCGCTGACCCGGGCCGCACCCCCATAATTCGCTAGCCAATCGCGAACGTTTGCCAATTTGCGCCAGCCGAGCTCCCAAATCCTTTTCACCAGTGGTGCCAGCGCACAGGGCAGGCCGACGATCCGGGTCGCCGACATGACGATGCCATGGAGCGCCGCCAAAACTCGCGCGCGTCGGGATTCCACCCCGCTCCAGTAGAGGAAACCAAGAAGCGCCATCAAAAAAAGAGATTCGGAATAGCCGGCGACGAGAAAGAAAGCGGCGGGATGCGCCAAAATGACGAGCGCGCCGAGCAGCTGCCAACTGGCCGGCAGGTTCCATCGTTCGCAGAAAAGGAAGAAATAGGTCCAAAAACCCCAGGCGGCGCATTGGGCGGTAATTAGTAAGGCGTTTTCAACCCCGACACCGAGTGCGCGGTGTAACATCCAGGCGATCGCGGGATAGGCAGGGAAGAAGGCTGTGTTGGAAACCTCCATCATTTTGTGGGAAATCGGCGGCACAATGGTTTCGTAACCACGAGCGACGATGTTAGCGAACCAGTCGCTATCGTGCTGGAGGAGCGTTTGATAGCGGTATTCGAACGGGCCGTCGGGTGCTACAAGGAAGATCGCCACGACCATTTGCAACAACGTGACAGCGAAGCCCGCGGAAAGGGCTTTGGCAGCAGCGGATATTTGAGTCATGGGGCGAGTCCGTGGAAGCGCAGAGGAAACCGGAAGGTCCCGCGGAATGCAAGGCTCTTCCGGCGGGGCTTTGTTCTTACTATATAGTGCGGCGGTCACGGTGCGGTTTTTTGACGCTGGCCCTCTCGCTTTATTCGCGTGTGACCTGAAGGAGCGGCGGTCTCTGACCGCCGTTTATTAAAGTCGGCGACTGGGAAGGCGCCGCTCCTTGACTTCAGGCAGCGATTTCCGTCTCGCGGACAAGACTGCGGTACAATTCTTCGTAGCGTTGCGCGGCCGCTGACCAGGAAAATTCGCGCTCCATTGCGCGGCGAATGAGGCCGTTCCAAACGGCGCGATCGCGAAAAAGGGCACGGGCGCGCTTGATCGAATCCCAAAACGCTTCCGAGGAATAGTCGTAATAAAGAAAGCCATAGCCCGACTCGGAAGGCTCTAGCGTCGGATCGTAGTCCTGAACAATTTCCTGAATCCCGCCGCTGGCGTGCGCGACCGGGATTGCTCCGTATCGCAAGCTATACATTGCAATTAGCCCACTCGGCTCGAAGCGCGACGGTATCAGCGTGATATCGGAACCGGCTTGGATCAGGTGAGCCAGCCTTTCGTCGAAATGACGGCGATAAGCGAATCGTGATGGATAGCGGCGGGCCGCGATGGCGAGAGCAGTTTCGAACCCCGGATCGCCTTCGCCCAGAATAATCAGGCGCACGTCATCCGTGAGCAGTAGATCGAAGAGCGGGGTGAGAATTCCGAAGCCTTTTTCGGCGACCACGCGCGCGACCATTCCGAAAACCGGACCGCGCGGCGCAGAGGCGAGCCCGAGATCCGCCAGCAAAGCGTCGCGACAACTCGTTTTGCCTCGTAATTTTTCCGAATCGAAATGAGCTGGCAGCAGGGCATCATTCGCCGGATTCCACCGCGCGTAATCGGCACCATGCAAGATGCCGCTGAGCTTGTGGGCATTTTCGCGGAGGACGACGTCGAGTTTATAGCCACCTTCAGGTTGGAGGATTTCCTGCTTATGATGCTCGCTGACGGTGGTGACGCGCTCGGCGAAAACGATGCCGGCTTTCAAAAAATTGAGGCGCCCGAAAAACTCGACCCCACGAAGCGAAAAGAAACGTTGCGGCAGATTGGTGAGAGCGAAATCAAGCCCCCAAAAACTTCCCTGCTCAGCCAGTCTATGGATTGTTAGGACAGTGGCGAATGGCAGATTGTGCGCGTGGATGTAAACCGGGATGAGAGCGGCGGCCCAATCGTGCAGGTGTAAGACCTGTGGCGGCGGGGTCAGGCGACGCGCCAGTTCGATGGCGGCCTTGTTGAAAAAGATAAAGCGAATGGCGTTGTCTTCGTAGGCTACTCCGTGTTCGCCGTAAATTTCCGGACGATCAAAAAATTCGTCGCACCGAACAAAAAATAACTGTACACCGCTCGGCGTCCGACCTTCGAAATATTCCGCGACGTAATTTTTTTCCCCCACGCGAATGTCAACTGTCACGCCGGTATCGTTTATCTCCACCAGACTGTTCTCGCGAATCTCCCGATAAAACGGCAGGACCACGCTGACTTCATGGCCGCGTTCGCGCAGTTCGTGAGGGAGAGCGTCGAGCACGTCCACCAGCGCCCCGGCGCGGTAGAGAGGCGGCGCTTCCGCGCTGATCATCAGGATACGCATGGGATCTTTGGGGATGTTTGATGTTCGATGTTTGAGGTTTGATGTCAAAAGCCGCGGGGCGTCGCTGTCGTCATCCCGAGCAAAGTCGAGGGATCCCGAAGAAGTTACTTTAAGGCTTTCGCGGCGGGATCCCTCGACTGACGCTCGGGATGACGAAGTTAAGTTTGCGCTTCACCATATTCGCGCTTTACCCAATCGAGCGCTTCCTCACGCGTTTTGAAGACGCCTTCGAGTTGGCGCGTTTCCACTGCTTCCAGGATTTCCCCAAATCTTGGGCCCGGTTTCATTCCCAGCGCGATCAGGTCGTTCCCCGTAACCAAAGGTGGCGGAATGATCGGCTCGTTCGCGAACTCTTCCTTTTTGCGCTGGAGAAATTCGTAATTGTCGAGCATGGCATGACTGCTCGCGCAATCGACCCGATGCAATTCCAGTTCCTCTTCGAAAGTGGGACGCGCCATGAACCGCTTCAGTTTCGCCACACGCATCCGAGGCACGTCTTTGAAAACCATATGCTGACGAACCATCTCCACGGCTGCGTCGATTTCGGCGCGCGAAAAACGCAAGCGCTCCATGATTTGTTCAGTCATTTCCGCGCCGAGGCGATCATGCTCGTTGAAACGGATGCGACCGTCCGCATCTACCGTTGCCGTCCGCGGTTTGGCGATATCGTGCAGAATGACGCTGAAAACGAGCGGCACGGAAACGTTTTCCGGCAAAAGCTCCAACATTAACCGGGTGTGCTGAAAGACGTCCCCCTCGGGATGAAATTGCGGCGGTTGGGCACAACCTTTCATTGGCTCAATCTCGGGCAGAATGGCGCGGAGGAGGCCGGACCGATCAAGCAAATCCCAGCCGCGCACTCGGTGTGGTGAAAGAAAAATACGGACTAGCTCGTCCCGAATTCTTTCGGCGCTGATCTCGGTAATGGAAGCGGAGGCTTGCTGCAGCGCATTCCAGGTTTCGCTTTCAATTTGAAACTCGAGCACGGTGGCGAACCGAATGGCGCGCAGCATGCGCAAGCGATCTTCCGCGAAACGTTGCGCCGGATCGCCGATCGCACGGATCAATTTCGCTTTTAGATCGTCCCGGCCGCCGACGAAATCGATCACTTCGTTTTTCGCGGGATCGAAAAACATTCCGTTGATGGTAAAATCGCGCCGCCGCGCATCTTCCTCAGGCGATGAAAAATGAACCTCGCTTGGGCGACGTCCGTCCAGGTAGACGTCGTCGGAACGGAAGGTAGCGACTTCGAACTGGAATCCGTTTTCTAGAACGACAATGACTCCAAAGTGCGCGCCGACCGCATAGGTGCGCGGGAACAATTTCTGGACTTCCTCCGGTCGCGCGTCAGTCGCGATGTCGATGTCTTTCGGCGGGAGCTTGCGCACCATGTCGCGGACGCAGCCACCGGCAAAGAAGGCGATGTGGTTGTGTTCGCGCAGTTTTGTCGCGATGGCGCGCGCCGTTTCTTCCATTGCCTTCACAGTTACCAGTTTTGCATTGCGCGGGCTTGTAGGGCAACCGTTCCCGATTGCCAGCTTCGCAATGGGCAGGCGGGAGCGCCTGCCCTGCAACTCTACTCGCGCGAATTAATCGCTTCTATCTTCGGCCGCGGAGGCCGGTTTTTGTCGCAAGGTATGAATGATGAAGCAGATCACTGCGATACAGATGCAGGAATCGGCGACGTTGAAGGCAGGCCAGGGATCGGCAAAGCGAACATGTAAATTAACGAGAAGGAAATCGATGACATGACCATGGGTCAATCGATCGGTCAGATTGCCCAACACCCCGGCGAGGAGCAAAGCGAGGGAGAGATCGCGCCAGGCATCTTTGTGATCCTGTTTTCGCAAGAGAAGGGAAACGACCGCGACCAAAGCGACGCACGACAGCACGATAAAGAACACGTTATTGTTTTTGAAGGAACCGAAAGCCGCCCCGGTATTGGGGACATTCACCAGATAAAACCAGCGAGGAATGATCTGGATTTGGGATTCGGCGTCGATGTGATGCAAGATCCAATACTTGCTGATCTGATCGAGCGCATAGAGCGGCAGTGAAAGAAACGCGATCCACTTCATAGATACAGCTGCCTGTTGGCGGCGGGTTCAGCGGAGTAGAACTCAGCTGGGCGCACAGATTGCAAGTCTGTGTTCCGGTGTAACACGGGCCTCTGGCCTGTGCGCCCAGCGGGTTTGTAACCTGCTGCTACTTCGCCAGCACGCGGCGCACTGCTGTTTGGCGCGCATTCAGCGGAGTAGAATTCCGCTGGGCGCACAGACTGCAAGTCTGTGTTCCGCTCGTGAAGCGGAGGGACGCGCTTCCGCGCGTCCCTCCAAGGGATGGCAAACTCGGGCAAGGCGTTTTTCACGGGCTCGCAGGAGCTCGCTCCTCCATTTCTTTTGCCGACGCGACGACGCTTTCGCAGCGGTCGCACAAATCGGGATGGGCAGTACTTTGACCGACGGTTTCGCGATGACGCCAGCAACGCGCGCATTTTGCATAGGGCGTCTTCTCGACGATGGCGGACGCTTCGGGCGCGTCTTCGATAATGAGGTCGCTCAGAATAAAAAATTCTTCGAGCTCCTCCTTCGAGACCGAACCGATTGCTTTTCGATCGCATTTCAAGATGACGCGAGCCTCGAGTGAATTGCCGATCAATTTTTCCTGACGCGCTTTTTCCAACGCCTGGCCGATCACGCCGCGCAGTCGTAGCAATTGCTCGATTTGCTGGCGAACAACGTCGTCGCTTGCCCCCGTCTGACAATCTGGAAAGAGCTGGAGATGGACGGAATTTGTAGCCGCGGTCGCTGGCGGGCCGGCGTCACCGACGCCGGCTACAGCGTAAGCCCACGCCTCCTCGGCAGTGAAAACAAGAACCGGCGCCAGCAATCGGCAAAGCGCATCGAAAATTTTATGCATCGCGAATTGGGTCGCGCGACGGCGCGGTGAATCAGGCGCGTCGCAATACATGCGATCCTTGGTGATGTCGACGTAAAGGCTGCTGAGATCGACGGCGCAAAAATGATTGATGCTGTGATAAACCTTGTGGAACTCGAAGGCCGCATACGCGCTCCGGCATTCGGCGTTGACATGATCGAGCCGATCAAGAATCCAGCGGTCGATTAGGGTTGGATCGGAGGGACGCGCTTCCGCGCGTCCTGGACGTGCAGAAGCACGTCCCTCCACATCAGGGAAATCAAAAAGATTTCCTAACAAGATGCGGAGGGTATTGCGGATGCGTCGGTAGGTATCGCCCAGACGGGTGAACATTTCCTCCGAGAACGGGACATCGTCTCCAAAATTAATACTGCTCGCCCACAACCGAATCAGATCAGCGCCATGCTTCCTTACGAAATGCCCGGCGTCCATCGGCTTGTCGTAGGTCCCGGACTTGGAGATTTTCTTTCCATCAAGGTCGACGACGAAGCCATGAGTGAGACACATCTTGTAAGGCGCGCGATCGTTCATCGCGATGCTGGTCATGAGCGAGGACTGAAACCAGCCGCGATGCTGATCGGTCGCTTCCAGATACATATCGGCCGGATCACGCAGTTCCGGATGAGTGGCACAGACTGCGCGATGCGAAACGCCGCTATCGATCCAAACGTCGATGGTATCGTTGCGTTTCGTGGTTCCTTCCGGCAATTCCAGCTCGCGTGCGAGTTCGGCGTCGCTTAATTCGAACCAGACGTTGGAGCCGCGTTGCCCAACCAGATCGGCAAGTTTGCGAATCCAATCGGGATTCAATGTGGCGCGTCCTTCTATATAGAAGACGGGCAAGGGGACACCCCAACTACGCTGGCGCGAGATGACCCAATCGGGGCGCGATTCCACCGTTCCGGCGATACGGTTTTCACCCCAGGAGGGGATCCATTTTACCTGATGGTGAATGGCGTCGAGCGCTTCGCCGCGGATCTTATCTAGGCGGATAAAGAATTGCTCGACTGCGCGAAAGATGATCGGCGTTTTCGAGCGCCAGCAATAGGGATAGCTATGATGAAAATTTTGTTCGGCCAGGAGCATGCCGCGCTCGCGCAAGATCCGGATGATGTCGGCGTTGGCGTCGAAGACATATTTGCCGACGAGTTCCGGAATCCCTACTTCGTTAGTATAACGGCCGTGATCATCGACCGGCGAGAGAATCGGGAAACCATTTTTTGATCCGAGCAGGTAATCGTCTTCGCCGTGGCCTGGTGCGATGTGGACCGCACCGGTGCCACTGTCCATGGTGACGAACTCGGCCAGCAGGACCATGGCAGTGCGCGGCAGAAAGGGATGTTGCGCGCCGATGCCTTCGAGTTTGTCGCCGGGGAAAGATTGCATCGGTTCGCCGGTCGGTTCGAAACCGGTGGCGGCAGAAAATTGGGGAACGAGTTTCTCGGCGAGAACTAGGGTTTCTGTGCGGGACGCTGAGGTTCCTCCTACCTTCGGGCTGGTAAATTCCTGGACGACGTAAATTTCTTTCGGATGCACCGCGATGAGCAGGTTGGCCGGCAATGTCCACGGTGTTGTGGTCCAGATCGCGATGCTGGCCTTGTCTTTGAGCGCACCCGAAATAATTGGAAACTTCACGAAGACGGCGGTGTCATCGCGTTCTTGATATTCCACTTCGGCTTCGGCGAGGGCGGTCTGGGCGCCGGTGCTCCAGAAAACCGGCTTCATTGATTGATAAACCAGGCCTTTCTCCACGAAGATGGCAAAGGCGCGCAGGATCTCGGCTTCGTATTTGGGATCCATGGTGAGGTAGGGATGTTCCCAATCACCGAAAACGCCGAGGCGTTTGAATTGCTCGCGCTGAATATCGATGAATTTGCGCGCGAAAGCTTCGCAACGTTTGCGGACTTCGAGCGGGGCGAGGTCACGTGATTCCTTTACTACCTTGTATTCAATTGGGAGTCCGTGGCAGTCCCAGCCCGGCACGTAAGGCGCGCGTTTCCCGAGCATGGTTTGGGATTTCACCACGAAATCCTTCAGAATTTTGTTGAGCGCAGTGCCCATGTGGACGTCCCCATTGGCAAAAGGCGGGCCATCGTGCAGGACAAAGAGCTCCGCATTTGCGCGCGTCTTTTGGATCTGCTGATAGACGCGGGTTTCCTCCCACTTCTTTAGCAATTCGGGCTCGCGCTGCGCCAGATTCGCCTTCATCGGAAAATCCGTGCGCGGGAGGTTGAGTGTATCCTTGTAATTCTGCGACATGAGGAAAGGCGCTGCTACCTAGCACCCGCGATTGGACAAATCAACGCGACCAACTCGTCAAAGGAAAAGATCGAAAGTCCGCACCGTGATCGCAACATTACAAAAATGTAATGGAATTAACTATAATTGCTTGAGCATTAGATTTTTACTTCGTCAAAAAGCATCCGCTTTCGGCATTCGATACGAACAAAG
>Ga0207701_10002590_pt1 | contig 18718 bp, 13 predicted proteins | sample KBSSwiSSwithPhiX_FD_184294 | JGI IMG/M metagenome (GOLD analysis project Ga0207701, IMG submission 184294) | Switchgrass rhizosphere bulk soil microbial communities from Kellogg Biological Station, Michigan, USA, with PhiX - S5 (SPAdes) (version 2) | ecosystem: Environmental > Terrestrial >... | reverse complement strand
GTGAATCGTCTGATTTCGATTCCGCTCCGGTGATCCGTGAGCCACAGTCGGGACAGAAACCGCGTTTATGTTGGCCGCGCGCAATGCTTTCCGTGAAATGGTAACGCAATTGTCCGCGCGTGATCCGGAACGATTCAGCCGGCATACCACCGCCGCAGCGAAGCCGTCACCAGTCACATGCTGGCAATCGCGGCAATGGCATTTCAGCATCATGATCGGCTCAGCCGTGCATTCGTAACGAATCGCGCCGCACGCGCAACCACCAGTAAATGGAATTGTGATTTTGGGCATAAAACTTTCGTTTCGATTCTTTGAAATTAGTTGGACGTGTTTCTCCCTTAGGTTGCTCTAATCCGGAGTTTGAGCCGCCAAAATTTGGCGTTTCCCCGAAACACCCTACAATGTTCCGATGCTAATCGACACGCACGCACACCTCGATTTTGCCGATTTCGCGAATGATCTCCAGGATGTGCTTCGCCGCGCCGAGGAAGCTGAAGTAAAACGGATTATCACCATCGGCACATCAATCGAGAGCAGCCGGCGTGCGATCGAGCTCGCGGAAAAATATCCGTCTGTTTACGCGGCGATCGGCGTTCATCCAAGTTACGCACAGGAGGCAGAAGACGATGTGATTACGCCCCTGCGCGAACTGGCGAAGCATCCACGCGTGGTGGCAATTGGGGAGACCGGTCTGGATTATCACCGCTCGCCGAGTGAAGAAGTGGCCAAAGAAAAGCAGGTGCAGGTTATGACTGCACTGCGAAGTGAGACCGATGAAGAAATCGAAGCGCAGATTCGCGACGGCGCATACAAATCAAAACAGGCGAGTTTGTTTCAGCAGCAACTCGACCTGGCGGTCGAGCTCGGGCTCAACGTCGTGATTCATCAACGCGATGCGTGGGAGGACACGCTGGAAGTTCTTCGCGCTTACACTGGCAAGGTGCGCGGCGTGTTTCATTGCTTCGGTGGCTCACTCGATCAGGCGAATGAAGTTCTCGATCTCGACCATCTCGTTTCGTTTACGGGAATTGTGACTTTCAAAAACGGCGCAGCAGTGCGACAGGTCGCCGCAGAAATTCCGCTCTGGAAATTTATGGTAGAGACTGATTGCCCGTTTTTGGCGCCCGCGCCTTTTCGTGGAAAGCGCTGCGAACCGGCGCATACGCGCATCGTAGCAGAGACGATCGCAGGAGCTCGAGGCGTTACGCTGAACGAAATTGCTGAAGCAACGACCGAAACTGCTGAGCAGTTCTTCAGGTTTAATCGCGCATGAGAATTTACGCTGAATCACAATCTGGCAGGGGCAACGCGCTGCGACGCTGCCTGCTGCTTCTCGCAATCTTTCTCGCGTCCTGTGCAGCGCCGGATACGCAACATAAAATCGTCATTAGCACGCGCGACCAAAGGTTAGCCCTTCTGGACCGCGGCACACTCCTGGCTACTTATCCGGTTTCCACGTCCAAGTTTGGTCTCGGCGATCGCCCAGGCAGCAGGTTTACGCCTTTAGGACAACTACAGATTGCGGAGAAAATTGGTGATAACGCCCCGCCGGGTACCGTATTTAAAGACCGGCGGCGCACAGGCGAAGTTGTCCTGGCGAATTCGCCTGGTCGCGATCCGATTGTCACACGGATCCTCTGGTTGCGTGGACTTGAGACGCAAAATGCGAACGCGTTTGGGCGGGATATTTACATCCACGGCACGCCAGAGGAATGGAGAATCGGCTCAGCCGCGAGTTACGGCTGCATCCGAATGCGGTCCAGCGACATCATCCAATTGTACAATATCGTGGGAATCGGAGCGGCGGTTACGATAGTAAACACGCCCCTTGTCAGCGCAGTTCCCGGTTTGGCTTCAGGTCATTCGATGGGGCCAGAAAACACTGCTCCGTTTGTGATGCGCTGAAATCGCCGCTCCAGGGTAGGGAGCGTCCCTTCAAAAACATTCAGGGCAATTTGCCGAGGTGTTTTCTGGCTGTGTTACGCGACATTAAATCCATGTCCGCGTCGACCATGATGCGAACCAGATCTCGGAATCTCACTTTCGGTTCCCAACCGAGAATCTTTTTCGCTTTTGACGCGTCGCCAAGCAGCAGGTCGACCTCGGCCGGGCGCTCGTAGCGCGGATCGTGTTTTACGAATTGCTTCCAATCCAGATCGGCGTAAGCGAAAGCCCCGTCGAGGAACTCGCGCACCGTATGCGTTTCGCCGGTAGCCAGCACGAAATCATCGCCTTCGCCGAGCTGCACAATTCGCCACATCCCTTCGACGTACTCCGGCGCGTAGCCCCAATCGCGTTTTGCATCCAGGTTGCCCAGGAACAATTCCTTTTGCACGCCATGCTTAATGGCGGCTACTGCGCGCGAAATTTTGCGGCTGACGAAAGTTTCCCCCCGCCGCGGGCTTTCATGGTTAAACATGATGCTGTTGCAGGCGCAAAGACCGTAGCTCTCGCGATAATTCACTGTTGCCCAGTACGAAAAGACTTTGGCAACACCGTACGGGCTGCGTGGCCAGAACGGTGTCTTCTCGTTTTGCGGTACCTCCTGCGCTTTGCCGAACATTTCGCTGCTGGATGCCTGAAGAAAACGGGAACGCAATCCGGCTTCGCGGATTGCTTCCAGGATCCGGATTGTGCCCACTCCCGTAACGTCCGATGTGTATTCCGGAATATCGAAACTTACGCGGACGTGGCTTTGCGCACCGAGATGATAAATTTCGTCCGGTTTCAATTCGTAAAGCAGCTTCACCAGATTGACGGAATCGCTGAGGTCTCCGTAATGGAGAAACATTCGGACGTCGTTTACGTGGGGATCGGCGTAGAGATGGTCGATGCGTGCAGTGTTGAACGTGCTGGCGCGGCGGATGATCCCGTGAACTTCGTAGCCTTTCTCCAGCAGCAAATCAGCCAGGTAACTGCCGTCCTGACCAGTGATGCCGGTGATGAGCGCCCGTTTCATTTGGGCGAATATTGTAGGGCGTTTCGGCGAAACGCCAACGCTAGAACATTATCCGGCGTCTGACAGAGACGCCCTACAGCGGGTTTTCCGGCGGGGTCACCATGATCCGCGCTAAAACTGCGCGCTGTGCGCCGATGAGCGCGCTGATGCCATTGCGTCCGAGAGCGAGCATCTCATCCAGTTGCGAACCGGTGAATGTCGCTTCTTCACCCGAGCTTTGGACTTCCACGAATTCGCCGTCTTCGGTTGCGACCAAATTGAAGTCGACGGCGACCAGTTTGTCCTCGTCGTAATTCAGATCCACGATCGCCTGTCCATTCAGAATGCCGGCGCTCACCGCGGCAACCAACTTTAGCATTGGCGGCGCATCGAATTTTTTTTCCCTAACGAATTTTCGACAGGCGATGGCAAGCGCCAGGCTCGCGCCGGTGATCGCGGTGGTGCGCGTGCCGCCGTCCGCTTGCAGAACATCGCAGTCCACCCAGATCGTGCGTGGTCCGAGTTTTTCCAAATCGATCACGGCGCGTAATGACCGGCCAATCAACCGTTGAATCTCGACGCTGCGACCATCGACGCGGCCTTTTGTGATGTCTCGAGCTTTGCGCGGCTGCGTCGAGTAAGGCAACATCGAGTATTCCGCCGTAAGCCAGCCGCCGGTCACGCCCTGCTCTTTCATCCAGCGCGGCACACCTTCTTCGATCGTGACGGCGCAGATCACGCGAGTTTTACCGAACGAGACAAGGACCGAACCGCTGGCGTGGGGCGCCACGTTCAATTCGAAATTGATCGGGCGAATCTCATCTGTGGCGCGCGCGTCATTTCTCTGCATCAAAGCGAAGTTAGATGGAGGACGCAATTTGTGCGACGAAGATTTTGCCTGACGATTGGTCGGGATACAGCTCTAGTGAGCACTTTATGAAACGATTCATTCCGACGATTGCCATTCTCCTGCCGCTGTTCTTGTTCGCTGCATGCGGGCCATCGAAAACCCCCGAGACAAATGCGTCCACTGGTAGTCCGGCGGCACCCGCGGCAACGATTGCGGCATCGCCGAACCCGGTAACCACAGGCGAAGGATCTGGTACTACTACGATAACTTGGAATACCGGCGGCAATGCTGGCCAAGTTTATGTTTCGGAGGATGGGGGACCAGAAACACTTTTCACCGCAGGTTCCGCGGGGTCGGCCCCGGCGCCTTGGATCCGAGAGGGAAAAACGTTTGAGTTTCGCCTCTATGCGGGAACTGAGCACACCACAGTGCTTGCTAAGACTCAGGTCACCGGACGTAAATAAAAGCCGCGTCACCAGCCGTTGCAGCTGTTCTATCTCATCTCGTGCGGTTCGCTGCCGTTGCGCGTTGCTGCGCTGACTAATCGGCTTGACGCGCCGGATGGCCCATCGTTGTTTAGGCGCTTCGAGTGAAAAATACTGCTGACACGCACAAGGCGATTTGCCTCGCCGGCGCGCATCGCTCTGGCACGTCGATGCTGACCAGGTTGTTACAGGCCTGCGGCCTATACCTCGGCAAAAAAAGCGACTTGATGCCAGCTCAAGCCGACAACCCCGACGGGTTCTGGGAACATCTGGGGTTTGTTGCGGTAAACGACGAATTGCTAAATGCGCTCGGTGGAGCGTGGGACCTGCCACCCAAAGCTGACGAGACTTTTACGCGCCCGGAATTAGATCCGTTGCGACTGAAAGCGCGGCTATTGATCGAGGGCTTCGATTCAGCGGACCTCTGGGGATGGAAGGATCCGCGCAACAGCTTGACCTTGCCATTCTGGGAAGCCCTCCTGCCGGCTTTGAAAACGCTGATTATCGTGCGCAATCCGTTGGAAGTTGCTTATTCGATGCGAGAGCGCAACGGGACATCCTATGCGTTTGGCTTGCGACTCTGGGAAATCTATAACCGGCGCTTAATCGAAGCGGCAGGCAAGGGGGATCGGCTTTTTACTCATTACGATCTGTTCTTTGAAAATGCCGAAAAAGAATTACGGCGGATTGCGAATTTTCTTGGGTTGCCTGATGCGAAAATTCAAAGGGCCGCAGAACTAGTAGCGACTAAAAGACGTCACACGCACTTCACAATTGATCAACTGATTGACGCAGGCGTCTCCGGAGAAGTGATTGAGCTCTATCGCGCGTTGATTGGACAAGCCTCGCCCACCAGAGGGAAGGCGTCCGCGGCAAAATCGGGCTCCAGTGCAAAGTCACACGAGACCGACTTACTTCCCGGCGCGGTGAGCCGGATCGATTCGTTCGTTCCAGACCGATTCGCGCAACTCGAGCATCTATATGGCGAGCTCCTCGCACAAACCGAAGCTCGACACAAAGCAGAAATGGAGAAACTCAGTGCGCATCTTGCCCATAGCGAAGAGCTGCACAAAGCGCAGGTCAAGGAGCTCACGACTCATCTGGCCAAGACCGAAGCCGCCCACAAAGCGCAGGTCAAGGAGCTCACCACCCATCTGGACAAAACAGAAGCTGCCCACAAGGCGCAGGTCAAGGAACTCACCACCCATCTGGCTCAGACGGAGAAGCAGTACGTAGCACAGATCGAAGAAATCAGCGCTCATCTGACTAAAACCGAAGCTGCTCACAAAACGCAAGTGGAAGAACTCATGAGTGGCCACCGCGCCGAGGTTGAGGAGTTCAATGCGGTTCTTGCGCAAGCCGAAGAGCGGCACAGGGCGCAAGTGGAGGAAATCACGACCCACTACACCAACGAAATCGAGCAATTAGGCCAACGGATCATGGAGACGAACGCTCTGCTTCACCAAAGAAGTGTAAATCTTGCGGAAGACGAGAGGTACATCGCTGAGCTAACGGACCGGTTACGCAAACAGTTGCAGAACACAAGACGCCTCTCGCGGCTTCTCGAAGATACGGAAGAGGCCGCGCGCAAGCTCCGGACGTCTCGCCGTTGGAAACTGGCCAATCCCGGAGCGACGCTGAAAGGGAAATTGTCTCACGGAAAAACACCGTCGGGGTACGGACACCTTGAAAAGATCGTTGGCGCTTATTCCAAATGGCGTACCGAACACCCTGAGGTTGCAAAGATCGATGATGAAATCAAAGCCGCACTGGTCCCAAAGAATCCCCGCAGTTCGCATAGGGAGCCTGAAAGGGCAATTGCTACTGCAGCGGCGTCAGAAGCTGTTGTAGGCACTTCAGTTGCCCCTGTCGCCTCAGTGCCGCTGGCGTCACTTCGTTTTCCTCGGTTACAGAAAGTGGATGTTTCGATCATTATTCCGGTCTTCAACCAATTGGAATACACGCACGCATGCCTTGCTTCGTTGCAAACGGTCGAAGAACAAACGTCCTTCGAGATCATCGTAGTTGACGACTGCTCGACCGACAAAACTGCCGAGGTGTTTTCCAAAGTTGACGGTATCACTTATCTTCGCAACGAGAGAAACTCCGGCTTTGTTACTTCTTGCAACCGTGGCGCGGAAACAGCGCGTGGCAAGTACCTGGTTTTCCTGAACAACGACACGGTGGTAAAGCCAGGTTGGCTAACTGCCCTGTTAGACACTTTCGCAGAAGAATCCCGGGCAGCCGTTGTTGGATCAAAACTCGTTTATCCGGATGGCCGGCTGCAAGAAGCTGGCGGGATTATCTGGCGAGATGCCTCCGGATGGAACTTCGGCAAGTTTGATGATCCCGGAAAGCCCGAATACAACTACCTGCGTGAAGTAGACTACTGTTCGGGTGCAGCCTTGATGATTCCAAAGGCTCTGTTTGAAAGCGTAAGCGGGTTCGATTCGCGCTACGCTCCTGGCTACTATGAGGATACTGATTTGGCATTCAAGGTCCGCCGGGCGGGTTACAAGGTGTTATATCAACCGTTAAGCGAGGTTATTCATCATGAGGGGGCAACCGGTGGAACTGATCTTTCTACGGGCGCGAAGAAGCACCAGGATATTAACCGCTCAACCTTTGCAGAAACCTGGGCTGATGAGTTGATAACAAGGCCAGCTAATGGCGACGTCGCATCCCTGCGAGCACTGCCGCCTGGTCGTAAAAACGTTCTGGTTATCGATCATCACCTTCCCATGCCGGATCGCGATTCGGGATCGCTACGCATGTTTCAAATTCTGAAGCTCCTTCACGAACTCGGCCATCGCGTCACTTTCGTTCCCGATAATCTTGCGGACATTCCTCCGTACACGGCCGAACTACAAAGGCGCGGAATCAAGGTAGTCCATTACCCTTACGTCAAGAAGGTGCGCGAGTACCTCATGGAACACGGCTTTGAATTCGATGTTGTGATACTAAGCAGGTGTGAGTTTGCACGTAAGCACGTAGCCGAAGTGCGCAAGCACGCGCCGCAGAGTAGGATTATTTTTGATACAGTCGATCTCCACTTTATCCGAGAAGAAAGCGAGGCGCGCCTGACTGGCGATGCTGAGATCGGTCGAAAGGCGCAGCAAACAAAGCAGTGGGAGTATGATTTGATTGATCAATCGGACGAGACCTGGGTGGTAAGCAGCACCGAGCAGCGATTGCTTCAGAAAGAATGGCCTAACAAGTCGTTCCAATTGGTATCCAATATCGTTGATGCGCCCGGTTCCAATACGCCCTTCGCACTTCGGCGGGACTTGCTATTTATCGGTGGTTTCCTACACCCGCCAAATATTGACGCCGTTCTCTTTTTCCTGAAGGAAATTTATCCGCTGGTGAGGGAGCGGCTGGGCGAGGCCAAGTTTTACATAATAGGCGACAAGGCTCCGCCGGAAATCGTGGCGTTGGCAAACGAAAGGATCATCGTCGCAGGATTGCAGCGAGATGTGCGTCCGTTTTTCGATAACGTAAGACTTTCCGTCGCACCGTTGCGCTTTGGCGCCGGCGTGAAAGGCAAAATCAATCAAAGCATGGCGTTTGGCGTGCCGGTAGTCGCCACCTCGCTGGCTGTCGAAGGAACTGAGCTGCGTGAACGCGAAGAGATTTTGGTAGCAGACCAGCCCCGGGACTTTGCACAGGCCGTAATTCAGCTCTACGAATCCGAACAACTTTGGAACAAGATCTCGAAAAATGGACTGAAAAAGACACGTGCTCTCTATTCTACCGATGCAGCACGCGCAAAATTAGAATTCCTATTCAGTGACGCGCATTTAAAAAGCGAAAAGCCCTCAGCGCTGATTGCAGAGGCGAGCTCGTCGCACCAGCTGATGTTGGTTACCGGCAGTGAATAACACGGAGCCAACCGGAGAGATCACCGGAAAAATAAGCGCGAATCCGAATCCGCTTCTTTTTGGGCAACGCTGTGTGATTTCATGGGAAACAAACGATCCCGCTGGAGCGGAGATACGTGTTTCAACCGGCGCGAATGACGAAAAACTGGTGACCAAAGGAGGAACTTCTGGCGATATAGAAATTCCGTGGATCAAGGATTCCAAGGTATACGAATTTCGCCTGTATGCGGCTAGTAGTCCCCAGATAGCAATCGATTCGGTCGAAGCGAAACGTGACTTTGAATCCGCGCCTGCGGCTCTCCGCGAAATTGCGGACGAAGCAAAGTGCGGAAACGTCGACGTATCAGAACTTTCTCGATTCATCGCAACGGTGATGCCGCTTTGTCTTCGGAGCACGGTGCGCCAGGAGTTGTTCCCGATTTGGGAGAAACATGGGTTTCACGTGACGCGGGTACATTTTTACCAACCGATTCCCGACACGCGATCGTTGCCTGAAGAGCTCTGGAGCCAACCGAGCAAACTTGTCGGGATTGACATGAACGACTCGGTGCAGCTCGATCTGTTACGAAATCATTTTTCAAAATTCCGCAGCGAATATGAAAGCATTTCAGCGGAGCCCCCACCTGACCAGGTCTGGCCATTTAGCGGGCCCGATGCCTTGGTTGCTTACTGTATGGTCCGACACTTTCGCTCACGGCGGATCATTGAAGTCGGCAGCGGTTCTTCTTCTCTTGTGCTCGGTCAGGCTGCTGCCAAAAACAATGACTCGACTCTGATCTGCATCGATCCGTTTCCGGGCGAGCTTCTGCGCAAGGGTTCTATTCCTGCGTTGCAATCGTTGATTCAGAGCCGCGTTCAGGACGTCGAGTTGGAATTTTTTTCGCAACTGGAAGCGGGTGACATCCTGTTTATCGACAGTTCACACACGGTGAAGGTAGGTGGCGATGTGAACTACCTTTTCCTGGAGGTATTGCCGCGTTTGAAGCCGGGAGTAATCGTGCATGTGCACGACATCTTTTTTCCATTCGATTATCCGCGCGACTGGATGGTGGAGAAGTTTCGTTTTTGGACTGAGCAGTACCTGTTACAGGCGTTTCTGATCTTCAACTCCGAATTCGAGGTGCTGATGGCGAATAGCTATCTGAACTATTATCATCTATCAGAGTTGAAAGCTGCTTTCCCTAATCTCCGCCGATGGGAGAGCGGCAGCTTCTGGATGCGGCGAAAGGCGTTGGTTTAAAGCAGTTGCAAATGAAGAATGACAGCGCTGTTCCCGAAGAACTTTGAAAATGCACGAGGAGACCAATAAACCAATTTTCGTTGTGGGCTCGCCGCGATCCGGAACTAGCATTCTTGCGTGGTGCCTGGGGTACCATCCAAACATCTTTCCAGTGCCAGAATCCAACTGGATGGGAGATTTCGCGGTGCAAGTTGCGAGGAGTTACCAAGTTGGCGCCGCGCGCGGCATCTTTTCGATCTTAAGTGCAATGGGCATCTCGCGCGACGAATTCTTCTCCCACACTGGACGCAGCATAAACTCTTTGATCCTCAAACATCGCGGCGACTTGGACCGGAAACGCCTGATTATCGCAGTCCAACGCCTACTCAAGGAGCAAGGGTTTTATGATGGAGAAGTTACTGGTCAATTGGACGATGCTACCAGCGCAGCGCTTCAACAGTACGCAATTTCCGACGAAACAAATGACTTGTCCTATTCCGAGATTATTGATTCGCTTCGAACACCCGCTTCGGATTCCGAATGCAAGACGCGCTGGGTCGATCAAACGCCAGAGTACTCGTTTCATATTTGTGGTCTGCGCAAACTATTTCCATGCGCTTTATTCGTCCACATTGTTCGAGACGTGGATTCAGTCGTTCGTTCCATTCTTAATTTCCATCGGATCGCAGGGACGCATCTCGCGGCGAATGAAGAAGAGGCTTACAAATATTGGCTCCGCACCGTTACCGCATGTTTGAAGGCTGAGGAAGCTTACGGTCCGAACGTGGTTCAACGGGTGCGCTATAATACTTTAATCGAGAACCCCGAGTCCACTCTGCGGTCGTTGCTTGATTTTTTGGGCGAGCCATATTCTGCCAAATGTCTCGAGCCGCTTTCGGAGCGAATCAATAGTTCTAATGTCCCGCCGGATTTTAGATCTGACGATCCCGCTACTGACCCCGCAATTGCGGATGAAGCGCGGCGACTTTCCGCGCAGATCGAGCAAACTTGTCAGGCTGGATCAGACTCTTCTGCCGCAGCCGACGAGTTAGAAGCGGAGTTCGATGCGCGAGTGAAATACTACGCGGCGCCTCGATAGTGCACGTCACCGCAAAAATGAGGATTGAAATTGTATGGCAGACGCACCGAAATCTTCATTAGATCAAAATAAGGAAGGACGTCGTAAGAGCGTCGACTCGCCAAATTCGTCCACCAATATGCGAAGTAAACAGTTAAATCTGCAGGCTTACGACACCGATAAGATACAACACGACTATCTCGAGGTATACGATCCCATCTTGTCAGCTTGGACGGATAGGCCGGTGAAGCTTCTCGAGATAGGTGTCCACAAGGGCGGCTCAGTTCAACTGTGGCGTGATTATTTCCCGCAAGGTACCATCATTGGGATCGACATCGAGTTACCCGAGGGTTTCATTCCCGGAGAGCGTATCCAGCTGTTCAAAGGTAGCCAGGCAGATACACAGTTCCTGTCTGAGGTAGCTACGAGTGTCGCCCCTGAAGGATTTGATATCATCATAGATGATGCCTCGCACATTGGCGAATTAAGCAAAACGACATTTTGGCACTTGTTTCATCGTCATTTGAAGCCAGGAGGCGTGTACGTTATTGAGGATTGGGGCACAGGCTACCTGGAGGGTTTTCCGGATGGAAAAAAGTTCGATCCGAAGCCCTCGAATCTCGATCCGTTTCCATGCCATTCTCACGGCATGGTTGGTTTCGTTAAGGAGCTCGTGGACGAACAATGTGCGGGAAGTATCACATTGGGTCGCGAGGAACAGTTCCGGTTGTCCAATTTTGACAGCTTGGTTATTACGGAGGGCGTCGTCGTGGTAACCAAAATGGCGCCAAGCGTCACTGCTTCGCCAAATCCGGTGCCTGCCGGCGACGAACTTGGCCAAACCACCATTTCGTGGAAGAGTGTTGACGGAAAAGTCTATGTTTCCACGAACGGGCGCGAAGAAGTATTGTTTGCAGACATACCGCGCGGTTCGCAGCAGGCGAATTGGATTAAGTCTGATACCACCCATGAATTCCGTCTTTACAGTACGGATCATAAACAGCTCCTGGCGAAGGTGACAGTCACCAGGGCCCGTAAGACAAAATCGGCCCTGATCTACGAACGGATCGCAAAGCTCCTGCGTCCTCGAACGACATCATGAGCCTTGGGTGAATTGGGGCACAAAGTATAGTCGTCTTCTTACTGTGCGAGGCATTGCCGTACAGCGCGGCGAACGTTATCCGGCAGGTCTGGATTTTCGGTGAGTGCCTTCAGCTTGCTTTTCATGTCAGGCGAAATCGGCGTCTGACCACCAGCGCTGAAAGATTTAGCAGGCCCGATCCTGTTACGCTTGTAGTCATTGCCAATCTGTTTGATGTCGCTTAGCCCATTACCTTGCTCCTTATAACCGAAATCCTGATCGTATGAAGTGTTTCCTATAAAGATCGAATGAGACGCAGATGTTCCTTTAGCTAGATTAATGCGCGCATTGAACCCGGCGTACCCACGGCGCCCGCGTCCGTTATTATAGGCCTTATTCCCAATGACTATGCTGTTTTGTCCGCCAATGGCGAATCCGCCGCCATCGTTGTCATGAGCGACGTTATTATAAATTACAGAATCCGCTGCCCATATTTCGAACCCGTTCACCGACCACCATTTCCCGCTCTGTGCAGCGTCATAACCGGAACGGCCGTTACTACAGTTGTTGCCGCTGATCGTAGGCGCATGCGTGCTGGGGGCTCCTTGTACGAAAATGCCGCTGCCTGAACCGGAGCCGCTGATCCGGTTGCCAGCGATAATACCGTCGTCGCCAGAAAATGTAATCCCAACGCCCTCACAAACGTTACCAATAACATGGCCATGCCGTGACCAAATCCCCTGTTGAGCTGTAACAAGAATGGCTCCAGTCGGTGGCGTTGCTCCCGGGACTGTCCTTTTAATGTAATTTCCCTCAATGGACCAGTTGCTGCCGCCGTACGATTGGATTGCCCATCTACCGCTCTTAACAAACGCGCAGTTTGCCACTCTCCAGTTGTCGCCTCTGCAGGTGATAGCCGCAAAACCGATCGATAAAGGAGTATGGTCGCCCATATCGAATGTCAGGTTCTCCACGCTCCAGTTGTCTCCGACACATTGCAGGAAGTGATTCGTCGGCATCCCGTCGACCTTGAGAACGGATTCCCCGCGCCCTTCGCCGCGCAGATGAACACCCGAAGAGACAGCCGCGATATGACCGCTAGTGATGCCCGAAGCAGAGATACGGTAGGTTCCTTTTGGGACGACACACACTCCGCCGCCAGCCTTGGTCAACTCGTTTAATGCGGCGGTAAAACCAGCGGTGTCATTCGCCACCCCATCACCCACCGCGCCATATGTTTTAACATTAACCGATTGACTTGAAACTGGCGTAGCACTGGACTCCGATGCTGAGACATTAATTGCCTTTTCGGGGGTACCGTTGGCTGGCGACGCCGCTGTTCCTGAAGACGTTCTGGAGGCAGGGACGCTGCCGTTCAAAGTCATTGTTTGAAGGAGAAGCAATACCGCTGCCCCGCCACCGACGAACAGAAGACATGGCGCCTGTCCCAAAGATCGAGATATGACCTGGTGACGGAGTTGCCCCTGACCCTTTGCCATCAATGCGTTGACTCCCAATTCACTGAGTCTCGCACCCGAGCAGGCCTTCGGCAAAATCTTTCCAAAACCGTGTCCCACCAAAAAACACGCTCACACGAAACGCTGTCTTTTTATCGATTATAGGAAACCTATCTACGAAAGAGATTGTATTTCACAATTGCATAAACAGCAGTGATGCCGTCCTTCCAGCCGATCTTCTTGCCCTGAGCGTATGTTCGACCGTAATACGAGATACCTACTTCATAAATCCGTGCGCCGGTACGAGCAATTTTGGCGACAAGCTCAGGTTCAACGCCGAACCGGTCTTCCTCGATTCTGGTACGGTTCAGAAGTTCGCGTCGAAAAACTTTGTAACAAGTCTCCATATCCGTGAGATTCAAATTGGTAAACATGTTCGAAAGCAGCGTGAGAAATCGGTTACCTACCATATGCCAGAAGTAAACGACTCGATGAGGCCGGCCGCCCATGAACCGGGAACCAAAGACAACGTCGGCACGATCCTCCAGGATCGGTGAAAGAAGTATGGGATATTCTTTGGGATCATATTCCAGGTCCGCATCCTGAATAATTACCACGTCGCCCGTAGCTGCCTCGAAACCGGCGCGCAACGCTGCTCCCTTGCCGAAATTGCGTTCCTGAAGCACCAGCTTGTCAATCCAACCCTCGGGCTTCGATCGGAGAAATTCTCTTGTTCCATCCGTGGAGGCGTCGTCGACAACGATAATTTCGATGTCATCGACCGGAGCCCCGCGAACCGCCTCAACTACTGCTCCAATGGTCGCCTCTTCGTTGTAGCAGGGTATGACAACGGATACCTTCATCGGGCATTATTCCCACTCCGCAAGGACCGAGTCCAGCGGGTTTGCAACTGTGTTCGGTGTCAATATCATGATTACAGCTCTTTTACCGGAGCGGTCGCTTCGTTTCCAGGTGTAACCTTGAATCTGTGGCAAGCGTTGGATATCCTGATCAATATGTCCCGAGGGTGCGAACAGGGCATAAACTGGAATCGCCCGACCGACGGCCCCTGTCACGAATTGGATCGCTTCAGCTTTGCCGTAGCGCCACAGCGAGCTGTAACAATAGTTATGTCTATCATCGACGGGCACAGCCACAAATGGTTTTGGTAATAACACGTTTAAGTACGGGGGATCGGTGTCAGACAAAACGAGACCAGGAGCATCCCGGAACGAAGAAGCGAGTACCTTTTGTGCTTCATACTGTCGAGATATGCCTTTGTTCATGGGATACCGAATGGCGTCCCATGCCTGGAAACGATTTTTCTCCGGTTTGAAGCCTGATTGGGATGGATAGCCAATGCATGTCAGCAGGAATAGCACCATTACGCAAACACTCGAAACCGAAAGGCGCAGCGTGAGAGTCTTACATACCGCCCACTCAGCCGGCAAAACCGCTAGTGGAACCAGTAATAAAAAAAGCGGTAGATAAAACCTTGGATCGAAGAACGCATACATCAGCGTTGCGATAAAGTAGGTAACGCCAGCTAAAAATGCGCTCACCGTAAACCGGTCTACCCGAACGAACGCAAGGCCCACCAGAGCCAGCAAAATGAAAGCCGGCACAATGTACGTGCCGGTGCCGAAGAGGTTCGCCACCCGGAACTCATTCCAGTTGACAGTCATCTCAGACCAGAGCACCGCCAGTTGTGCAGGGACATTGTGTGGCGAAAAAAGACCCACATTCTGCGTCCAGTCCGGTACCCAGAAATCGTAGCCGGTCTTCAGGGGATGACCAAACTGCACAGCATTGAAAAGGAAGTATGGAAGTGTCGCTGCCGCAAATACCGTAAGCGCAAGACAGCAATGCATGAACCACTTGGGCCAGGAGTCGCCGTTTGGAAACAGAGCCATCGCTATCAGTAACGGCGCGAAGAACAATAACTGTGGCCGTATGCACAGAGACAGCCCCAGGACGACCGCTGCGCAATAAATCGGCCACCGACGCGCGCGCCTAAGTCCAGAGTAAACCAGTGCAAACGCCAGAACCGCTGCGAGCGCACCGCCGAGATCACTCATCGAGGACCGGCTAAAGCTGGTAAAAGCCGGTTGTGTAGCAAGCAACAAGGCTGCCAGTCCCCCAGTAGCCGGTCTTCCAATCGAAAAATAAAATCCGAAGCTGCCTACTAACAATAACAGGCCGATTGTCTGATTTGTCCTGAACGGAGCCAAAACCTGGTGGTGTGGCAGAGACGCCAGCCAAGGTAGCATCAAGACGGGGTAGCCGGGGGGATAACGGGAGGGTAATTTCTCATAGCCAATCTGAATTGTCGGCGAACCTTCTTTCAAGATCGAGTTAGCCTGCGCGAAATATTCCACTGCATCAGGATACGGACCGAGATCGAGCAGGTCCGTGTTCCTCAACTGCACGCGAAGGACCGTACTATAGTAGAAGAAAATTGAGAGAATGAAGCAAACAACACCAATGGCGACGCCGAGCGAACGCCCGTGTGGACTTCGCGTAAAGGACGAAGAGGTTGTTCGTCCCGGGTTGTAGTCTTCAATTCTTTCTTCACCTGTCATTTTCGAAAGTAGGGCAAGCCTAATACCCGGTAGTGGCTGGTTTCCATACTAATTTGCCTCAGCAACGCAACACCAGATTGATCGGCAATAGGGAACGACGCCCAGTGCAACCGTTTGGGACCTTACCGACATCGTGAATCGCCCTTAACCACTTTAAAAGCTCCGGTTGTGCGGTGTCGTCTGTGTGATCCCGACAACAAGACCGTTGTAGCGATTTTTCGCTGGACAAACCCCTGCTTCATTGGAGATGGTCGAGCCGCTTGGCGGAGGTCGACTTCCGTAAATCAGCATTTATGAAAACTTGGTTCGGATCTATCGCTATCTCTACCGCTTTTTTCTCGGCCTTCTCACCCTTCGCCCGGTCAAATCAGGCGGATGACAACACGATCAAGATAAACGGATACACGCAAGGTGCTACGCCGTTCATCAGCAGAGTGAGTCTCACAGCCAGCGATACGACTGTTCTTAAAAGTATTCAATTCACAATCATTCCGAAGCCGGGCTCCTTCAGTCAGCCACTCTCAGGTACTTACGAGAACTCATATCTCGTGGAGCGCGGATTTGAAAATCAGCAAACCGGCCAAATCAGATTGCCGGTCTATGGATTGTACGCTGGATATCAGAATACCATTACGCTTACTTATCGTTTCCTGGACGGTTCTTCGAAGCGAGCGAACTTCAGGATTCAGACTGCCACTTTCCATGATCCATGTGGATATGACAATCCGACCTTGCTGCAGCGTAGGAGCAGCCCCGCTTTAAGCTACGACTACCTCCTGATCAAAGGCGGATGTAGCGATTTTTCGCCTGCAATCATCGATACGGATGGTGCACTGCGCTGGGTGAGCACGGCTGGTTTCCCGACTACTCCTACGGCCTTTTTCGATAACGCTGTCTATCTTCCTAATGGTCCAAGGCTGTATCGAATCGAGCTTGATGGCAATGTCACCCAGGTAGGCGATTACAGCCATATCGGAGTCACTTTTTTCCACCACAACATCGACCGCGGCAAAGTTGGAATCATCCTGGACGCGAATACCTCATCCTTATCCGAATCTGTAAACATTGAGGTGGACGCTTCGGGGAACGTCGTGAAGATGTGGAACCTGGCGGAGATCATCCGCGGAGCGATGAGAGCAGGAGGAGACGACCCCAGCCAGTTTGTTTATCCCGCGCCAAACGACTGGTTTCATAATAACTCCGTTGCTTACAACCGTGCGGACGACTCCTTGATCATCTCGAGCCGTGAAAATTTTCTCGTCTGCCTCGACTACGATACGGGAGCGATTAAGTGGATTTTGGGAGATCCGACCAAAAAGTGGCATCAATTTCCGTCTCTAAGGCGATATGCTCTTACGCTTGCGCCTGGCAGCCTGCCTCCTATCGGGCAACATGCTATCTCGGTTACCTATGATCAAAACATCCTCGTATTTGACAACGGACAAGACAGCACCTTTCAGGTGCCATCGGGAGAGATGCGCCGCTATTCCAGCCCTCGCAAGTATCGGTTGGATTTAAGGGCCAGAACCGCCACCGAAGTTTGGAATTTCGAGATAGGTCAAAGTCTCAACTGTCCGTTCTGCGGGAGCGTCTATGAGGATGCGCCGCTCAATTATCTTATCGACTACACTTTTATCACTGGTGTTCAGGCCCAAAGCTTCGCGCAGTTGATCGGTGTGAACGCCGCAGATCAGACGATCTTTCGGTATCAGTACGCGAGCTTGTCGGGATGTTTTGTAGGCTTTAACGCTCTTCCCATTCACTTGGAAAACACCAAGTTTCCGGCGGTGGGACCTCAAGCACTCAACCTTTCTACTCGTGGGGTCGTTTCAAGCGGTGACAATATATTGATCGGAGGCTTTATCATCAGGGGGAGCGAACGTAAGACAGTAGTACTGCGCGCGCTGGGACCATCGCTCCGCGCCTTTGGGGTTTCTGGCGTGCTTAGTGATCCGGTTCTGAGCGTGTACAATGCTTCGCACACTTTAATTGCAACCAACGACAACTGGCAGAGCGATCCTCACAACGCCGACATTCAGAAGAATGGACTTGCGCCAGCTAATCTAGTGGAGTCAGCCACTCTGCAGAACTTGGCGCCCGGTGCTTACACTGTCACAGTGAGAGGAGCGAACTCAAGTTCGGGGACTGGCCTGGTTGAGCTTTACGATCTCTCGCCGCAATCCAATTCCAAGTTGGCAAACATAAGTACGCGAGGTTCGGTTGGCACGGGGGACAACGTGCTCATCAGCGGGTTCATCGTTGGAGAGGTGGGGAGCGCGACCGTGATTGTGCGTGCGCTTGGTCCATCACTGGGTCCTTTAGGGGTAAGCAATCCCTTAAGTGACCCTGTGCTAACCATCTACGACTCGAAAGGGACTGCTATCGTCACCAACGACAATTGGCATGACAATGTTAACGCTCTCGCCATCCAGAGGCATACACTCTCTCCACCGAATGAGCGGGACTCCGCACTCGTGCTCCACCTGCCTGCAGGTTCGTATACGGCCATTGTACGGGGAGCGAATGGGGCTACCGGCAATGCCTTAGTCGAAGTCTACAGCCTCGATTAATCTGATTAATGTTGCGGAAATTTCGGAAAAGTCGCCGCTCAAATCGGCAGCTGGACGGCCCCCACAGAAGCCGCAGACGCAGTGTCGTTCATTGCTCGCGCGGTGATCCGGCCGTCTCTTCAAAAATCTGCAATATCGGCAATTTTTTTTCTGGACAGATGTTCATTTCTGTTGAGATGATCCGGGCCGTTTCGCCGAATATCAGGTTCCGATAAAAATCTATGAAAAAGCTACTCGCATCGATCATGATCGTCACAGGTCTCGCTCTCCTCTTTGTCCCGTTCGCCGGGTCCAACCAGGCGGACGATACCACGATAAGAATCACCGGGTTTACTCCGGGGATTACGCCGTTCGTCGGCAAAGTGAACCTGATCGCCAGCAGCACGACTGTTCTGAAGGAGATCCAGTTCACCATCATTCCAAAGCCCGGCTCCGTTGCACGGCCGCTTTCAGGCACTTATGCGAACTACTACCTCGTCGACCGGGGCTTTGAAAACCAGCAAACTGGCGAGATCACGTTGCCGGTCTATGGACTCTATGCTGGCCGGGCGAGTACCCTTACACTGACTTATCGGTT
>Ga0207701_10002589_pt1 | contig 18719 bp, 13 predicted proteins | sample KBSSwiSSwithPhiX_FD_184294 | JGI IMG/M metagenome (GOLD analysis project Ga0207701, IMG submission 184294) | Switchgrass rhizosphere bulk soil microbial communities from Kellogg Biological Station, Michigan, USA, with PhiX - S5 (SPAdes) (version 2) | ecosystem: Environmental > Terrestrial >... | reverse complement strand
CTTGGGCGCGTCGAGCAGCGCCTGCGCGAACTTGGTCGCTTCGCCGAAGCAGAGGGGCAGCAGCCCAGTCGCGAGCGGGTCGAGCGTGCCCGTGTGGCCCGCTTTTTCGGCAGCGTAAAGGCGCTTCGCGCGCTGCAAGGCGACGTTGGACGAAACCCCGACCGGCTTGTCGAGCAGCAGCACGCCGTCGACACGCCGGCGCGGCGCTCGCGCCGGCCGCAGTGGCGCGGACGCTTCCCAGGCTACCACCGTCAGTCCTGGGAGTTGCGATCCGACGCGACGGCGTCGTCGATCAGCTGCGACAGCCGCATCCCCGACTCGATCGAGTCGTCGTACGCGAAGTGAAGCTGCGGCACGGAATAGAGCTTCATCCGGTGCGAGAGCTCGGTGCGCAGATAGCCGGCCGTGCGCTGCAGCGCCTGCACGGCGTCGTCCGCGTGCTCGCTGCCTGCGAGATGCGTGACGAAGACCTTGGCGTGCGAGAGATCCGGCGACGTCTCGACCGCCGTGATCGTCACCTGTACGACGCGCGGATCCTTGACGTGCTCGCGCAAGAGCAAGGCGAGCTCGCGCTGGATCTGCTCGCCGACGCGCTGCGCGCGCTGCGAGTGCCTTTTCATGACGAAGCCGTCAAAGCGTGCGGGACACTTCGACGATCTCGTAGACCTCGAGGTGGTCGCCCTTCTGGAGGTCGTTGAAGTTCTTGACAGACAGGCCGCACTCGAAGCCGCCTTTGACCTCGCGCACGTCGTCCTTGAACCGCTTGAGCGAATCGAGCTCACCGTCGTGGATGACGACGCTGTCGCGCAGCAGCCGCACCTTCGCGCCGCGCTTGACGACGCCGTCGAGCACGTAGCAGCCCGCCACGGTGCCGACCTTGGATATCTTGTAGACCTCGCGCACCTCGACCAAGCCGATCTGGCTTTCCTTCTTGTCGGGCGCAAGCATGCCGGAGAGCGCCGCCTTCACCTCGTCGACCGCTTCGTAGATGATGTTGTAGTAGCGGATGTCCACGCCGCTGTGCTCCGCGAGCTTGCGCGCGGCGACGTCGGCGCGGACGTTGAACCCGATGACGACCGCCTTCGACGCGAGTGCCAGATTGATGTCCGACTCGGTGATGCCGCCCACGGCCGAGTGCACGATGTTGACCTTCACTTCGCCGGTGGACAGCTTGGTGAGCGCCTGCGCCAGCGCTTCGTAGCTGCCCTGGACGTCGGCCTTGACGATGAGCGCTAGCGACTTGACCGCGTCCTCGGCCATCTGGTCGAACATGTTCTCGAGCTTCGCCGCCTGCTGCTTCGCGAGCTTCACGTCGCGGAACTTGCCTTGGCGGAAGAGCGCGATCTCGCGCGCCTTGCGTTCGTCGCCTAGCGCCATCACGTCCTCGCCCGCGAGCGGAACGTCAGAAAGCCCCTGGATCTCGACGGGGATGGCCGGCCCGGCGCTCACGACCGATTTGCCGTTTTCGTCGGTCATCGCGCGCACGCGTCCGAACACCGCGCCCGCGAGTACGATGTCGCCGCGCTTCAGCGTGCCCGAGTTCACGAGCACGGTCGCAACCGGACCCTTGCCCTTGTCGAGACGCGACTCGATCACGATGCCGCGCGCCGGCGCGTTCCTCGGCGCCTTGAGCTCGAGCACTTCAGCCTGCAGCAAAATCGCATCCAGCAGGTCGTCGATCCCGGCGCCGGTTTTGGCCGACACGGGCACGAATTGCGACTCGCCGCCATATTCCTCGGGAATGACGCTCTCCGCGACGAGCTCCTGCTTCACGCGGTCCAGGTTCGCTTCCGGCTTGTCGATCTTGTTGATCGCGACGACGACCGGCACGTTGCCCGCCTTCGCATGCGCGATCGCTTCCTTCGTCTGCGGCATGACGCCGTCGTCCGCAGCGACGACCAGGATCACGATGTCGGTGACCTTGGCGCCGCGCGCGCGCATCGCCGTGAATGCCTCGTGCCCAGGCGTGTCGAGGAACGTGATGACGCCCTTCTTGGTCTGCACGTGATAGGCACCGATGTGCTGCGTGATCCCGCCCGCCTCGCCGCTCGCGACGCGCGTGCGGCGGATGGTGTCGAGAAGCGATGTCTTGCCGTGATCGACGTGGCCCATCACCGTGACGACCGGCGGCCGCGGCTCGGCCTCGACGTCGGTCGACTCGGACTCGGCGAGCAGCGCGTCGGGGTCGTCCTGCTTCGCGGCCTGGGCCTTGTGTCCCATCTCGGCGGCGAGAATGATCGCCGTCTCCTGGTCGAGCACCTGGTTGATCGTGACCATCTGGCCGAGCTTCATCAGCGCCTTGATCACTTCCGCGGCTTTCACGGAGAGCTTCCGCGCGAGCTCGGCGACCGTGATCGTCTCGGGAATCGTGACGTCGCGAACGATCGGTCCCGCCGCAGGCATGCCCGCGGCGCCTTCGCCGCCTTCCTCGTCGTGGCGGCGGTGACCGACCTTCGGCTGCCGCCAGCCCGCGGTCGCCGTGCCGCCCGTGACGTCGCCACGCAGCTTGAGCGCGCGGCGCCGCGCCGCCTCTTCCTGGAAGCCGGCGCCGCTCTTCTTGATGGGCTTCGCGCGCTCGCCCGGCTTTCCCGCGGGGCGATGCAGCGTACCTTCGGTCGGGGCCTTCGCTGCCGGCGCCTTCGCGGTCTTCGCCGTCGCATCGGCGGTCTTGGCCGCCTCGGCCGCAACCGCTTGCTCGGCCACGGCCTTCGCCGCGGCTTCCTCGGCCTCGCGCTCCTTCTTCGTCTTGCGCTTGACGACCTGCTCCTGCTTCTTCTGCGCTTCCTCCTGCTGGCGCGCGATCAGCTCCTGCGCTTTTTTCTCCTCGGCTTCGCGCGCAGCGAGCTCCTCGGCGCTGATGACCGGCCCTTGGGGGGCCTTGACCGGCTCTTCGACCGGGGGCGCCGGCTCCTCGTCGCGCTTCACGAACACGCGCTTCTTGCGCACTTCGATCTGGATCGTCCGCGCCTTGCCGGTGGAGCCGGCGGCCTTGATCTCCGTCGTCTGCTTGCGCGTCAGCGTGATCTTCCGCTTGGGCTCGCCCGCGGCGCCGTGCTGCTTCTGCAGATATTCGAGCAGCTTCGTCTTGTCCTGCTCGGACAGCCCGTCGCCCTCGTTCTTGCCGGCGACGCCGGCCTTCGCGAGCTGCTCGATGAGCGCGCCCGGAGGCAGCTTCAGCTCCGTCGCGAATTGTTCGATTGTCGTGTGCGCCATATGCTTCTCCGCTTGCGTCTCGCTGCCTGCCTTCGTTGCCGGCCCGCTTATCTACCGTTGCCTCAGTGCCGTGACGCCGCCGCGACGGCCGAAGGCAATGCATCGCCGGCCGCCGGCGCGTCGTCGAACCAGTGCGCCCGCGCCTTCATGATGAGGTCCTGCGCGCGCTCCGGCGAGATACCGGTCAGGTCGGTGAGCTCGTCGCCCGCCAGATCGGCCAGCGCGTCGCGCGTGACGATGCCGTGCACGGCGAGCGCGCTCGCGATCTCCGTGTCCATTCCCTCGAGGCCCAGCAGCGCTTCTTCGACGTTCTCGACGTTCTCCTCGCGGACTATGGCGTCCGTAAGCAGCGCGTTGCGCGCGCGGCTTCGCAACTCGTTCACCGTGTCGGCGTCGAATGCATCGATCTCGAGCATCTCGTTGAGCGGTACGTAGGCGATCTCCTCGAGAGACGTGAAGCCTTCGCCGATCAGGATGTCGGCCACCTCCTCGTCGACGTCGATCTTGTCCATGAAGAGCTGGCGCAGCCGCTGGCCTTCCTCGTCGTGCTTCTTCTGCGAATCCTCGACGCTCATCAGGTTCAGTTCCCACCCCGTGAGCTCGGAGGCAAGGCGCACATTCTGGCCGAGGCGGCCGATCGCGATCGCGAGGTTCTCCTCGTCGACGACGACGTCCATGCTGTGCTTCTCCTCGTCGACGACGATCGACGAGATCTCGGCCGGCGCCAAGGCGTTGATGACGAATTTCGCCGGATCTTCCGAGAACAGGATGATGTCGACGCGCTCGCCGGCGAGCTCGTTCGTCACCGCCGTCACGCGCGAGCCGCGCATGCCGATGCAGGTGCCCTGCGGGTCGAGCCGGGGATCGTTCGACTTGACCGCGATCTTGGCGCGGATGCCGGGGTCGCGCGCGGCGGCCTTGATCTCGATCAACCCTTCCTCGATCTCGGGCACCTCAAGCTCGAACAGGCGCATCAGGAATTCAGGCGCGATCCGCGACAGGATGAGCTGCGGGCCTTTGGCGGTGCGGTCGATCTTGGTGACGAACGCGCGAATGCGGTCGCCGACGCGCAGCATCTCCTTCGGGATCAGCTGGTCGCGCGGGATGACGCCTTCGATACGGCCCGATTCGACGATCACATTGCCGCGCTCGATGCGCTTCACCGTGCCGGTCAGGAGGTTGTCCTGGCGCTCGAGAAAGTCGTTCAGGATCTGCTCGCGCTCGGCATCGCGGATCTTCTGCAGGATCACCTGCTTCGCCGCCTGCGCGCCGATGCGGCCGAACTCGACGGCCTCGAGCGGCTCCTCGATCACGTCGCCGAGCTTCAAGTCGGTGCCCCGCTCGCCGGCGTCGGTGATGGCGATCTGGTACGCGGGCTCCTCGTGATCCTCGTCAGGCACGACCGTCCAGCGGCGGAACGAATCGTAGTCACCGGTCTCGCGGTCGATCGACACGCGGGCGTCGATCTCCTCGGCGAAGCGCTTCTTCGTCGCCGAGGCAAGCGCCGATTCGAGCGCGGTGAACACGATCTCCTTCGCGACGTTCTTCTCGCGCGCGAGGGCGTCGACCAGCAGCAGCAGTTCGCGGTTCATGTCGCCTTTCTCCACTCAATCTTCGGTACGAGCCTGGCGCGGTCGATGTCGGCCAGCGCGATCGTCTGCGTTCCCTGCGCGGTCTCGACCACGACAGCGCCGTCGGCACAGCCTTGCAGGATGCCTTTCACGCGCCGCACGTTCGCGACGGGATTGGCGAGCCGGAGCTCCGCTTCCTCGCCGGTGAAGCGCTGGAAATCCGCTTCCTTGCGCAGCGGGCGATCGAGCCCCGGCGACGACACCTCGAGCCGCTCGAACTCGATGTTCTCGACGGCGAACAGCCGCGTGAGCTGGCGGGAAACGCGTGCGCAGTCCTCGACGCTGACGCCTTTCGGCTTGTCGATGAACACGCGCACATAACGGCCCTTGGGGGATTGCTCCCAGTCGACGAGCTCGTAGCCCATCGGCGGCACCGTGCGCTCCAGGAGTTCGCTTAAAGTTGTAGTCATCAAAAAAAGCCGCGCCAAAAAAAAATGGGCTGTGCCCAGCCCATTTCTCGTGCTTATCGCATCGGATTGTAGCAGGAACCGGCGACGATTTGAAGAGGCGACGCGGCCGGAACCCCCGGTTTGCAAGGGCCGCAACGCCCCGTTTGCGCGGCCGCCGGACCGGAGGGCGCCGACCCCGAAAGGCCGCCAAGGACGGGCGTGCGCATGACCCCGCGGCGCGAAGGGGACGCACGGCCGACCTACCCGGTCGCGAAGCGGTCTGGCACCCCTCGAGGCGTCGAAGTACGATGGGCACCTTCCCACGTCCTGAAAGCCGCCGCATCGCCCCGACCGAAATCCGCCCTGGCTCCGCGCCGCGCGAGCTCCCCTCGCCCGTCGACGGGGTCAGCCTGTGGTGGTGCGGGCTCGAAAGGACGCCGGCCGAGCTCGCCCTGGTCGCCCGCACGCTTTCCGCGGCGGAGATCGCGCGCGCGGCGCGCTTCGGCACCGACGCGCTGCGTCACCGCTGGATGGCGGGCCGCGCTGCGCTGCGCCAGGTGCTGGCGGTGACACTCGCCGTAGCACCGTCGGAAGTCGCGTTGCGCCGCGGCGTGCGCGGCCGGCCGGAGCTCGCTGAAGACAGCGCGCGCCTCGACTTCAACGTGTCGCACACACGCGACGTCGCGCTGATGGCGATCGCGCACGAGGCGGCGCCGGCGACCCGCATCGGCGTCGACATCGAGCACACAGAGCGCGAGGTTGGCGTCGACATGCTGGAGAAAAAATTCCTGGCGCCGCGCGAGCGCGAGCGGATTTCCGGACTTTCACCCGACGTGCGCCGGCGGCAGTTCCTGCATCACTGGACGTGCAAGGAAGCGATGAGCAAAGCGACCGGCGACGGGATCATCGCGCCGTTCGGGCAGCTCGAGGTCGAGCTCGGCGATTCGCCGCGGCTTCTCGCGGGCCCGCCGCCTTACGTTCCGGAGAATTGGTCGCTGCATCGCGCTCCGCTTCCTTCCGAATGGTTTGCGACCGTCGCCATCTGGCATCGAGCCTGCTAAAGGGCGCCACGGCGCGCGTCATGGCGCGGACGTCGTAGCTCCCGGCGCGCCTCTTCGCGCGCGTGGGCGGCGAGCGTCCGATTCCGGCTCGTCCGTCTTCGGATATTTCCATCGCTTCTGCAGCCACAGCCAATCGGCGGGGCTCTCGCGGACCGCCGCTTCCAGCCTCTGCGCGAAGCGCTCCATGATCGGCGTGTCGTCCTCCGTGTCGAACGGAGGCATCGCGAGCGGATGCAGGCGCACCGAATAACGTCCGCGGGCCACGCGGCGCATCGCGACGTACAGCACGGGCGAATCGAGAAAGTGCGCGACCTTTTCCGCCCCCACGAAAAACGCCGTGTCGCGATTCAGGAACCGCGACCAGTGCTTCTTGCCCTCGCGCGGCGGCGTCTGGTCGGCGATCAGCGCGTATCCGCGCGGAACCCCCGCCCGGTTCATGAGCTCATAGACGAAGTCTTCGCGGACGATGGGCTTGCCGCCGGCGCGCGTGCGCGCATCGCGCAGGAAGTCGTCGAGGAAATCGACGCGCTGCTTCTGGTAGACGGCATCGATCGGCAGGCCGAAGTAGGCCCCTCCGGCCGGCAGCAGCCACTCCCAGTTGCAGAAGTGCGGCGTCAGCAGCACCACGGACTGCCGCGCCTCGCGGGCTGAGTCGACGACGTCGCGGTTCTCGAACGTGACGCGCTTCGCGATCGCTTCTGCAGTCGCGCCGAAGCCCCATACCGCTTCCATCACGACGTCCGCGATGTTGCGGTACGACTGCTGCAGGATGCGCGCGCGCTCGTCGGGCGTCTTCTCGGGGAAAGCGCGCGCGATGTCGCTCGCCACCTGCTCGCGCCGCCAGCGGAAGACGTAAAACAGGACGACGTAGATGAACGTGCCGAGCGCGTAGAGAACGGGCAGCGGCACGCGCGTGACGGCTTTCAGCAGGAACCGCATCTATCGTTGCCGCGCCGCTCGCACTTTTCCCAGGACGGTGCCGTCGAGCGAAGAAACGCCGTAGGCCTACGCCGGACGCTGCGCCTGGATCAGCCAGAGCCTTGCCAAGTCGGCGGCGCCATCGGTGCCGCCCACTTCCTTGAATGCCTGGACGGCTTTCGCCTTCTGGCCGGCTGCGAGATAGGCGATCCCGAGGTGAAGCTTCGCGTCGTCCGGCTGGCGCAGGCCGCCTTTCGCGACGCCCTGCTCCATCAGCGGAATGCCGGTGTCGTACTGTCCCATCATCACGTAAGCGAGGCCGACGTTGACGAGCGTCGTGCCCTCCTTCGCCGCGGCGCCCGTTTTCGCGCTTTGCGGGAGCTGCTTCTCGTCGTCGGCGACGGCCTTCGCTGCGGCGTCGCGCAGCTTTTTGTGGGCATCGGCATCGGCGCCCGCTCCGAGCGCGCCGGACGAAAAGCCTTCGTCGGAGACCTTCTTTGCCTCCGCGGGAAGCGCCGCCGTCATCGCGAGCTGCGTCATCGCGGAATACGCGTTCGTGCCTTCGAAGGTCCCCGTCGCCCGCCGCAGGCGCAGCACGTCGAGTCGCAGCCGATCCGGGAACCCCCGCTTGCTCTCGACGCGGCGGATCGCGTCCGCCCACAGCTCCTTGCTGGGGTAATACGTGAGGAACTTGTCCTGCGCGTACGTGTACCCGGCGTCGTCGCCGAGCTTGGTCGAGCAGGTTGCGAGCATCTGCAGCCGCTCCTGCCCGGGAGGGGTCGACGCCTTCGCCTCGGCCTCGACCATTCCGCGAAGCTCACGCGCCGCGCTCGCGCAATCGCCGGCCAGGTATTGCGCCCGGACCATAAGCCACAGCATGTCGGAGTTCGGTCCGCTTTCGTTGATCGACCGCGCGGCCCACGTTGCGGCCTTCGGGTAGTCCTTGCCCTGGAAATAGAGTTGGGCGACGACCTGGACCATCCTCGCATGGTCCGCCGGCGTGACTTTTCCGGAATTGATGACGATCTCGAACGAGCGCGTCGCCGTCGCGACGTCGCCGGCGCCGGAGGCGGCGATCGCGCGCATCCGCTCGATTGCGAGGTTCTCGCTTGGCGTGCGATCAGGCACCGCTTCAGCGTCACGGATTCGGGCGAGCGCGTCGTCGAACTTCTTGCCGCGGATAGCCTGCTCGGCCGCCTGAAGCGGGGTGGCGATCGCGGGACGGAACGCTTCACCCTGACCCGGGGCGGAGGGCGCCTGTCCGGTGGCAGGCGCCTGCCCCTGCGCCGGCGCGGGCGCTTGCGCAAAGGGCGTCGCGCAAATGCCCCCGATCATGGTGAACAGCAGCGCTCGCACGAGGCTAGTGCGCAGCGGGAATCCTGGGGTTGGTGTCGATTTCATGACGCCCATGTCGCAGATTGTCGGCAGCGCGGCCGCTGCGCCTGACCGTGAGATTTCCGCACCGGGCGAGCGGCGGGCCGGCCGACGGAAACCGCGCATTCTACAAGCTTTCGCATGAGTGCTCCGGGCCGGACCCGCAGCCGGCGGCGCCCCGTCGCCACGCTGTATTGGTCGTGCGGTGCCCGCGTTTCGGACAGCGGCGCTCGGGTACGCCTCACGCGTCGATCACGCCGCGGCGAATCTGGTCCTGCTCGATGGATTCAAACAGCGCCTTGAAGTTGCCTTCGCCGAATCCCTCGTTGCCTTTGCGCTGGATGAACTCGAAGAACACCGGCCCGAACTGGTTCTCGGAAAAGATCTGCAAAAGAACCTTTCCGGCGGTGCCGTCGATCAGGATGTGCCGTTTCTTCAGTTCTTCCACACTCTCGCCGTGGCCGGGAATTCGCCGGTCGACCGCCTCGTAGTACGTGTCCGGCGTGGTGAGGAGCGCCACACCCGACGCCCTGAGCGAATCGACGGTCTGGTAGAGGTTCGTCGACCCCATCGCAATGTGCTGGACGCCTTCGCCGTGGTAGCGCTCGAGGTATTCCTGGATCTGCCCCGCCTTCTCCTGCCCTTCCTCGTTGATCGGGATGCGAATGTTGCCGCAAGGGCTCGTCATCGCGCGCGACTTGATGCCCGTGACCTGGCCTTCGAGATCGAAGTAGTGGATTTCGCGAAAGTTGAAGAGGCGCGCGTAGTACTCCGCCCACTCGTCCATCCGGCCGCGATGCACGTTGTGAGTCAGGTGATCGATGTAGGCGAGTCCGTGTCCCGGCGGATTCTGCGGCGCGCCGGGAATCGCCTCGAAGTCGACGTCGTAGATGCTGATGTTGCCGATCTCGCCGGGCGCAGCACCGTCCTTGCCGCGCCAGCGGTCGACGAGATAGATCATCGAGTCGCCGATGCCCTTGATCGCCGGAATGTTGAGTTCGCCGGGGCCACCGGTCGAATCGTAGCCCCACGCGCCAAGCGAAATGGCGCGCTTGTACGCCTGCCCCGCATCGCCGACGCGAAACGCGATCGCGCAGATCGAAGGCCCGTGCAGCCGCGCGAAGCGCTGGGCGAAGCTGTCGGGCTCGCCGTTCACGATGAAGTTGATCTCGCCCTGACGATACAGCGTGACGTTTTTCCGCCGATGCCGCGCGACCGCCATGAATCCCAGCCGCTGGAACATCTTCCCCATCGCTTCCGGATCCGGCGCGGCGTACTCGATGAACTCGAAGCCGGCAGTCCCCATGGGGTTGTCCCACGGAACGAAGGTATCGGAGGGGTCGGTCATGGCATCACCTGCATGGGGAACCTGCGTGAACGCTCCGCATCGCCCGGGTGCTCGCTCGTCAATCCGGAATCACCGCCGTGACCTCGATCTCGACCTTGGCGGCGTCCTCGATCAGCGCGCGCACTTCGACCGCGGTCATCGCGGGAAAGTGCCGTCCGACGAGCTCACGATACGCTGCTCCGATCCGCGGGTACGCCGCCACGTACTCCCGCTTGTCGGTCACGTACCACGTCATCCGAACGATGTGCTCGGGCAGCGCCTTCGCCTCGGCGAGCACGGCTATCACGTTCGCGAGCGCCTGGCGCGCCTGGTCGGCGAAGTCGTCGCTGCGGAAGACACCGTCGGGGTCCCACCCGACCATGCCGCTCACGAACACCATCCTGCCCTTGGCGACGACGCCGTTCGCGTAGCCATTGGGCCGCGGCCAGCTGGCGGGTTGCAGGAATTCCATGCGTCGTCCTTTGCCTTCGTATGGGGTGGGCCGATCAGCTTCCGAGGAGCTTCGACGCGATCTCCTGCGGCGTGAGGCCGGCGTTCGCCGCGGCCGCTTCCTTTTCCCGCTGCAGATTGCGCTCGAGCTGGACCTTCGCCGTGCGGTACTGGCGCGGCCATTCGATTTCGCCGTAACCGAGCTTTGCCGCTTCCGTCAGCGTCCACGCCGGATTGGCGAGATGCGGGCGGGCAATCGCGCAAAGGTCCGCGCGGCCGGCAGCGATGATTCCGTTCGCGTGATCCGCCTCGAAAATGGCGCCGACCGCGATCGTCGCAATCCCCGCTTCGTTGCGGATCCGATCGGCGAACGGCGTCTGGTACATCCGGCCATAGACGGGTCTCGCGTCGGGCAAGACCTGTCCCGACGAGCAGTCGATCATGTCCGCGCCCGCGGCTTTGAACAACCGGCCGATCACGACCGCATCGTCCGGCGTGATCCCGCCCTCCATCCAGTCGTGCGCCGAGATTCGCACGCTGATTGGCTTGTCCTTCGGCCACACCTCGCGGATCGCGGCGAACACTTCGAGCGGATAGCGGCAGCGGCCGGCGAGCTTGCCTTGTTGGCCGTCCCCATGCTCGCCGCCGTACTCGTCATGGCGCCGGTTGGTGAGCGGCGAGATGAACGACGACAGCAGGTAGCCGTGCGCGCAATGGAGCTCGAGCCAGTCGAAACCCGCTTCGGTTGCGCGCCGTGCCGCGGCGACGAAGTCCGCCTTGATCCGCGCGAGATCGTCGCGGGTTGCGGCCCGCGCCGTTTGCGACACGCCGCGAAGATACTGTTCCGCGCTCGCTGCGACGAGCGGCCAGTTGCCGCTCGGCAGCGGGTAGTCCGCGCCCCTCCCCGACCATGGCACGCATGTCGAGCCCTTGGCGCCGGCGTGGCCGAGCTGCATTGCGATCTTGGCGTCCGTTTCGGCGTGGACGAAATCGACGATCCGCCGCCACGCATCGCGCTGCGCGTCGTTCCACAAGCCGGTGCAGCCCGGCGTGATCCGCGCGTCCGGCGACGTGCACGTCATTTCCGCGCAGACCATTCCCGCGCCGCCCATCGCCCGGGCGCCCAGATGCACGAGGTGATAGTCGCCGGGAATTCCGTCGACCGCCGAGTACTGCGCCATCGGCGAAACGACGATCCGGTTCTTGAGCACCACGCCGCGGGCGCGAAACGGCGTCAGCATCGGCGGAATCGGCCGGCTGCCACGCAAAATCGCCGGAGGCATTGGCACGCCGGCCTGCGCAAATGCGTGCTCCGCAACGAAGCGTTCGTAGCCGGCGACGTAGCCCGCGTCGCGCAGCCTCAGGTTCTCGTGTGGAATGCGCTGGCTGCGCGTCAGCATCGAGTACGCGAACTGCTCGGCTTCGAGGCTCGTGTAGCGATCGACGTTCTCGAACCATTCCATGGAGTTTCGCGCGGCACTCTGTATCTTGAGCACTTCCGTCGAGCGCAGCTCCTCGTACACCGACAGCACGCGGTCCATGCCCTCGCTGCCGCGCGTCGAAAAGCATCGTGCGAGCTCGATCGCATCCTCCAGCGCGAGCTTCGTGCCAGAGCCGATCGAATAGTGGGCGGTGTGCGCGGCATCGCCCATCAGCACGATCGGCACCTCACGCCCCTCCACGTCGATGCGGTGCACCCACCGCGCACAGACGATTCGGGGGAAGCGGATCCAGATCGCGGAGCCGCGCAGGTGCGTCGCGTTCGAGAGCAGCGGATGGCCTTCGAGCTGGGAGGCGAACAGCCGCTCGCAGAAGCGGATGCCCTCCTCCTGGCTCATCCGGTCGAGTCCCGCGCTGCGCCAGACTTCCTCGGGCGTCTCGACGATGAACGTCGAGGTGTCGCCGTCGAACTGGTAGATATGGGCCTGGAACCAGCCATGCTCCGTCTTCTCGAACGCGAACGTGAACGCGTCGAAGCGCTTCTTCGTGCCGAGCCAGACAAAGCGGCACCGCCGAACGTCGATGTCCGGTCGAAACATGTCGCTGTAGCGCGTGCGCACGCCGCTGTTGACGCCGTCGCAGGCGACCAGGAGGTCGGCGCCATACTGCGCGGCGACCGCGCGGTCGTCGGTCACATTCGACTCGAACACGAGCTCGACGCCGAGTTCCTCGCAGCGCGCCTGCAGGATGTTGAGCAGCCGCTTGCGGCCGATTCCACAAAACCCGTGGCCGCCGGAGGTGATCCGGCGACCCTTGAAGAAGACGTCGATGTCGTCCCAGTGATTGAAGGCGCGGAGGATCGTCTTCGCCGTCGGCTCGTCGGCCGCGACGAGGTTGCCGAGCGTCTGGTCGGAGAACACAACGCCCCAGCCGAACGTGTCGTACGGGCGGTTGCGCTCGATCACGACGACCTCGTGTCGCGGGTCCTTCTTTTTCATCAGGATCCCGAGATACAGGCCGGCCGGCCCGCCGCCGATGCAGACGATGTTCACCGAATTATTTGACATCTAAAGCATTTGAATGTCAATGAATCGGCTGCGCACCGGCGACCGCGCGCCGGTCCCCAAAACCCTGGGACAGGACCGTACAATTTCCCGATCGGGAAGAATGCGCAGGCCGAAGGTGTTGATCACTCAATCGGCCGCCCGTCGCGGCTCGTTTTCGAAAGGATCGAACATGACGTCGAAACAGTGGATCTCCGCATGCGGAATTGTCGCGCTCGTGCTCGCCGTGCCGCTCGCCCAAGCCCAGAGCGCAGTGCGCGTGCGCGGCACGATCACCGCGGTCAGCGCCGACACGCTGTCGGTCAAGTCGCGCGATGGCCGCGACTTGACGCTGGTGCTCCCGCCGGACGCGACCGTGGCCGTCGCCAAAGCCGCGCGCTTCGAGGACATCAAGCCCGGGGATTACGTGGGCACGACCGCTAATCCCGGGCCGGACGGCACGCTTGTGGCCGTCGAAGTCCACTACCTGCCGCCGACCGCCGCGGAGGGGCACACGCCGTGGGACCTGACGCCGGGGTCCACGATGACGAACGCGAAGGTCGGCGAGGTGCAGGCGACGGGCAAGCGCGAGATCCTGCTCACGTACAAGGATGGCGCCAAGAAGGTGGTCGTGCCTCCCGAAGCGGCAATCGTGCGCGCGGTTCCCGGCACCCGCGCGGATCTCGTCGTCGGGCAATATGTGTTCGTGAGCGCGCAGGCGCAGCCCGACGGCACGCTCACTGCGCCCCGGATCCAGGTCAGCAAGGACGGCGTCAAGCCCCCGCAATGAAGGCCCGCGCGCCGGTGCCGCGGACGCGAGAAGGGCCGTAATGGCGGCCGGCGCGCCGGATGTGGAAAAGGCGGCGCTCCCAGCCGGCGATGCCGTCGCCGTGGAATTCGACCACTGGCATCCCGGCGTCCTTTCGCGGATCCCGCGCGAGATACGGCATCTCGCGACGATCCACCGTCCGGAGAACGTGTACACCTCGCTCACGCAGGCGGAGGAGCTGCACGACTTGACGGGGCTGCCCGTGAGCGAGCTCGTCGCCTTCCGGCCGCAACGGCTCGCGCTGCACGAGCTCCTGGTCCGCGTCACGGCCGATTTCTCCATTCCGGACGGCGCGAAGCTCGAGGACCTCGGGATCAACTTCCGGCGCACGGTATCGACGATCCTCGCGTGCTACATCACGCCGCAGCAGGAGGCGATCAACGCGGCCTATGAAGCGCTCCGCCGCGGTCTCGCAGCCGCAATCGAGAAGGAATTGGCACTGCTCTATCCCCCCGCGCAAGAGAAGGCGGCGGCGACGAGCGCCACGGGTCGGCTGCGCGCGCTGTTCCAGCGGCCGCGGGAGGCGGAGCCAAGCGCCGAAGCGGGCATCGACGCGGAAAGCGCGGCCATCGCTGCATGGGAGGCGGCGGCGCGTACGGCGAGCGACGAAGTGCGGACGGCGGCGTGTCGCGCTCTCGCGCGCGTCGCGTCCGCCCTGTTCGTGCGCCACGGCAGGATATGGGGAAGCCGCGAGACCATCGCCGGGCTTGCGCTCGACCTCGCGTGCAATGCGTACGGCAGCGAGTTCGTCGGTCGAGAGTTGGAGCCGCTCATAGCCCGGGCAGTGCGCGCCGAAGCTTTCGTGCTGCTGCCGCGACAGGAGCTGCCCGTCGTCTTCAACACGAAAGGCGCGTCGGCGTCGGGAAAGAGCACGCTGCGCCCGCGCCAGCGACAGCTCGCGGCGGACATCGGCGTCAAGTGGAGCGAATTCGCAATCATCAGCCCGGATATCTGGCGCAAGCAGCTGCTCGATTACGTGACGCTCGGCGCCGCGTACAAATACGGCGGGCCGTTCACCGGCGAGGAGCTGCAGATCATCGACCACAAGCTCGACGCCTACATGGCGCGCAAGGCGGAACGCGGCGACATGACGCATCTCTTGATCGACCGCTTCCGCTTCGACAGTTTCGCGCCCGAATCGGACGAGGCCGGCAGCAACCTGCTGACGCGCTTCGGGCACGACGTCTACCTGTTCTTCATGATCACGCCGCCCGAAATGCTGGTCGAGCGGGCATGGAAGCGCGGGCTCGAGGTCGGCCGCTACAAGGCGGTGGACGACACGCTCGCGCACGGCGTCGTCGCGTATTCCGGAATGCCGGGACTCCTCTTCACGTGGGCGAAGCGCGACGACAAGCGCGTGCAGTTCGAGCTCCTCGACAACAGCGTGCGTGCCGGGGAGCCGCCTCGCACCGTCGGTTTCGGCTCGAACCGGGCGTTGAACGTGCTCGACGTCCGCTGCATGCTCGACGTCGAGCGCTATCGTCGGGTGAACGTCGACGCAACGGCACCCGATGAGCTGTATCGCGACAAGCAGATCCTGCGCCCTGAGCGCAACGCCGGCTTCCTGAAGCAGTGCCTCGAGCATTTCCCGCAAGTGACCTTCGCCGAGCAGGCGACCGGCCGCGTCTACCTGGCGACCGCAGCGGGTGTCCCGGTGTGGGCCGATTGCGCCGCGCTGGACGCGGCCGTTGCAGACCCGGAAACGCGCGCGGGCCTTCTCGCCGTGATGCCCTCGCTGCTCGACAGGCCGGTCCCCGGCGACGACGCGCCCCGGTATCTGGCCGATGAGGCGAGCACGGCGGCACTCGTTACACTGGGCGCATGGGGACCGTCTCGCGTCAACGGTGCGCCGCAGTAGCTGGCAGCCACGACGCTGGCGTCGACACGCCGCAACAGGAGGAGCGATGGCACTGGTTCCGCTGATCGAGTACGAAGCCGCGGACAAAGCGGTGCGTGCGGTCTACGACGACATCCGCGCGACGCGCAAGACCGATTACATCAACAACTTCTGGAAAGCGCTGGCGCACGACCCGCCGCTGCTTGCGCGCACCTGGGCGAACGTGAAGGCAACGATGGGACCCGGCGTGCTCGATCCGCTGGTCAAGGAGCTCGTCTACATCGCCGTAAGCGTGACGAACAACTGCGAGTACTGCATCCACTCGCACACGGCGGCCGCCCGTGCGAAAGGCATGACGCCGGCGATGTTCGACGAGCTCATTGCCGTCGTCGCGCTCGCCAATGCCACCAACCGGCTGGCGAACGGCTACCGGATCGACGTCGACGAGCGGTTCGCGTCACCGCTCGCCCCGTGACGCGCAGGGACTCACCACGTCCCTTAGGGACTGACCAAACGTCCCTTAGGGACTGACCACACATGCCTTAAGGACTGACCAATCCCCATGTCACGCGATGCTTCTGCGTGACGGCACCGGCCAGGCTCACCGGAACGCTCTCGACCTGGCCGTTCATCGTCGTCACCTGGACCAGGACGGGCGGCGGCGCCGAGCTCGACGCCGAGTCGGCCTGGATCAGCGCCACGCCGGCGATGCCGCCCACGATGTCGACGTTCGCCACGATGCTGCCGCTGCTGCCGATGAGCAACGAATTGCCCGTCGTCAGGTCGCGGGCATACAGCTTGGAAGAAAGCACGCCGAGGCACGGATCGTCCGACGGCTTCGAGAAGCCGTACACGGCGACGTTGACGTCGGCGTACACATCGGAGTTGATCTTTAGGCTGCCGTCGGTGCCGTCCTGGTACCAGCCACGGCCGATGGGCGCGGCTCCGATGCCGGCGATGGTCGATCCGTTGACCGCCGTCAGGTTCGTACGCGAGTACGGAACGGTGGGCGCCGGCTCCGGCACGGTCCACGTGCCGTCGCGGATCACGTAGAAGCTGTTGATCACCGACGTGTCGACGAGGTCCTGCTGGTCGAGCAGCTTGCCCGTTCCGACGAAGATGTAACGGTCGACGTTGTTGTTCTGGTCGATCTCGATGCGTACGCCGGTCGTGATGGGCTGGCGCTTGCCGGTGGCGTCCTTGAGTGTCGCGATCTTCTCCGCCTTCCACTGGTTCGCGTCGGAGCTCGAGAGATCGAAGCGCCAGACGTTGCCCCTGATGTCGCCGCCGTACGCCTGCAGCACGTACGGGTTCTGCCGGCTCGCGGTGAACGCGCGGATCGTCGAGAGATCCGTCGGGTCCGCGTCGGTGCCGGCGTCGTTCGGCAGCGGGATCTTCTTCAGGAGCTGCCCGGCGCGCGTCGGCGCGTTCGGGTTGAGGACGTAGAGATAGCCCCTGCCCCCCGGGTTGTTGTAGCCCGATGCGACGAGAATGACCCAGCCGTAGGCACTCGTCTTGACGAGCGTGGGTGCGTCATAGACGTACCCGAGGTTCGCGTCGGTGAACTCCCACAGCACTTTCGACGCGGACGTCGTTTCGGTGTCGGTCGACACGAACGGCGGCGGCGGCGCGACCGGATTCGTGACATCCAGCGCGTACACGGAGCGGCCCCCGGCGCCGAGCCCGCCGACGAGCATCGTCCGCCAGTCGTTGCCGGTAGCGGGCTGAGTCGCGGAGTTCGTGTAGGCGAAGTCGACGTCCCAGACGCGCGCGGTCGCATTGACGTAGAACTTGTGCGCGTAGAGCGGAATGCCGCCGCGCCGGTACGCGAGCGCTCCCAACTGGAATGCCGCCGAAGTGGTGTGCGCCGTATCGTTGGGATCGCCGCCACCGAACAGCACCTTCGGAATATACGCCCACGCCTCCTTGCCGCCATTGGGTGTGTTGTCGACGAACGCGTGCATCATGCCGTCGTTGCTGCCGACGTAAACCATCGGCGTGCGGAGCGCCTTGGCGCTCTTGAAGGCGTTGTAACCGGGGTTCGGCGAGCCCGCTGCTCCCGTATCCGCGTAGGGGCCGCTCGGCGCGCCGACGGGTACCGCGCCGGAATACACGATGTCGCCGAGTATGTGGGAGCGCGTGCGTAAGCTCGCGGTGTTGATGCCCTCGTTCGACTTGTCGCCGCGCAGGTAATTCAGCACCTGCTGCGCCGTCGGCTGCACCGCGGCGATGCTCCAGCCGGCCGTCAGCGACGATTGCTGCGTTGCCGAAAGATTGGAGAGCCGGAACGGCACCACCGACCCCGTCGAGTCGTTGATCGTTACGATGCGGCGCTGCGTGTCCCAGCCGTTAACGGCACCGCTCACGGCCGCCTGCGCGTCGAGCTCCCTCGCCGCCGACCACAGCGGCGGGTTCGCGGGGTTGCCGTTGGCGTCGAGCGGCAGCACGCCGGTGCCGATGTCGATTGCGTATTTCTTGACGTCGCCCCACAGGCCCGTCTCGTAGCTCGTCTTGTACGCGTACTGGTTCGTCACGCTCAATTGCGCGCCGCCCATGCCGACGGCGGTGCCGGTGCCCGACTGGTCCGTGAAGTCGGCGAGCGCCGCGACGATGCTTTCCGCCAGTTGCTGCGCGTTGCTCGCGTTGAAGAATTTGCCGCGGCTGTTGATCGACGCGTGCCACAGGTCGTCGATCGCTTCGGGCCCGCCCGATCCCGTCGCCGCCGGCCAGGTGGCGGTGCCGGATGACACGGCGTTGATCCCGTTCGGATAGTCGATCGTCCCGCGCGCGCCAATCGACAGGCCATAGGTGCTGACGTGCTGCCACGGCGCGCTCGAGTCCTTCACCTTGTCGGCGATGCTCGGACGCAGGTCGCGAATCCAGTAGTACATCGCAAGGTCGGCGAGGCTGTTGCTCGTCGCCGGCGACGATTCGACGTACGGGCGCGGGAAGCTCTGCCCCGGCGTGAAGCCGGTCGCGCCCGGAAGGTTCGAGAGCGACGGCACCGTCAGGTCATTGTCGCCGCGCGAAGTGTACGACAGCGCGCTGTTCCAGTAGCCGTCGGTCGACAAGAGATGAAAGTTGGGCTGGCACTTGCCCGTCACTGGATCGAGCGGATCGGTGGCGCCGCTCAACCCGCTACCGGCGAGATTGCCGGCGAAGAGCTCGCCGATGCGCCACATCGCATCCGGCAGCGGCGTCGAGTTC
>Ga0207701_10002588_pt1 | contig 18722 bp, 11 predicted proteins | sample KBSSwiSSwithPhiX_FD_184294 | JGI IMG/M metagenome (GOLD analysis project Ga0207701, IMG submission 184294) | Switchgrass rhizosphere bulk soil microbial communities from Kellogg Biological Station, Michigan, USA, with PhiX - S5 (SPAdes) (version 2) | ecosystem: Environmental > Terrestrial >... | reverse complement strand
CCGGCCCCGCCGGCGGCGATCCCCGACTCGGCCGCGACGATCTCGCCGGAGCTCGCTTCCCCGCGCGCTCGCTCGCACGCACCGACAGCCGATTCGGTGCGCGAGGAGCTGCGCTTGCTGCGGCGGGCGCGCGCCGCGGTCGGGCGCGCGGACTACGCCGCGGCGCTGTTTCCCATCGGCGAGCACGCGCGCCGATTTCCCGACGGCAAGCTGGCCGAAGAGCGCGAGGCCCTGCGCGTGAAGTCGCTGGCCGGCCTGGGCCGGACCGAGCAGGCGCGGCGCGCCGCCGCCCGCTTCGAGGCGCGTTTCCCCAACAGTGTCCTGTCGCCGGCAGTCAGTCGCATGCCGGTAGCGCCACCGTGACCGCCACGCGCCGGCGGGCCGCCGCCCTCTGCCTGGCGCTGGGCCTGGGCGTCGCAGGCTGCGGCAAGACCCTCGACGCCGGGCGCGACCTGCCCCACGGGTTGCTTCCGGTCGACGAACGCAACCCGGTGATCCTGGAGAACGACGGGTGGAGCGACAACTGGAGCGGCGAATACGCCGCCCTGCTGGCCAACCACGGTGGACCGCCGCTGGCCGCGATCATCGTCGATGGAACCAAGTACTGGCCCGACGCCGGCGCCAATCTCAACGGCTGGAACCGCATGGTGCAGGCGGCGCGAGCGAGCGGCCTGGACGACCTCCCCGACGCCACCATGAGCATGGGGGCACCGCTGGCGCGGCCGTCCGACGGTCAGATCGATTCGACGGTGCCCAACCACTCCGCGGGCGCCCAGGTGATCCTGGAGGTCTCGCGCCGCTTGAGCCTGCCCTGGCGTCCGGTGGTGGTGCTGGCCAACGCCCCGCTGACCAACCTCGCCGACGCCTACTTGATTGACCACACGGTGGTCGATCGGGTGGTGGTGGTGGCGGCGCTGGGGAGCTACGCCGCTCCCAACGGGGTCATGGGCGGCCCGAACGGGGATCTCGATCTGTGGGCGAACTGGATCGTCGCCCAGCGGTTTCGCTACGTGCAGGTCAGCGCCTACTACGACCAGACCACGGATGTGGCCGCGGACGACGTCAGCAGTCTGCCGGCCAATCCGCTGGGCACCTGGATGGCGGGCAAGCAACCCAACATCTTCAAGGTCACCACCGCCTCCGATCAGGTGTCGGTGCTGGCCGTGGGGCTGCCGGCGTTCGCGGTCGCGGTGAACCGCGCCGTGCCCGACATCTCGGGCGGGTTCGATACCATGCGCGGGTTGCCGCTGGTCCCGGCCAGCGACGGCAACGTCTGGCTGGTGACTCAGATCGCGGCGCCGCTCGCCGCCTCTCACCTCTGGCAATGGCTGCTCGATCCGAGCACTTACGGCGGCCGGGACTGATTGTTTTCGTGACAAGAGCCGGAGCGACGCGACAAGCAAGCGCATAGGGGACACGCAGCCCCGAGCCCGATCGATCGACCGTCCCACGCCGGTGGTGATGAGCCGGGGTGGATCCGGGAATCTCAAGTAGACGCCCTCTTTCCAGCAGAGTCCTTGGTGCGCTCGTCTCCCCCAGCCATGACCGCTTCCCGACTCGCCTGTCTTCTCGCGGGCGCCGGGCTGCTGTGCGCCTGCGCGGTGGCGGGCGGCGGCCCCGACGGAGCGAGCGGGCAGGCCGACGCGGCGGATCCGCCGGTCGGCGGTAATCCGGGAAGCGGCGGGCGGAGCGCCGGCGGATCGTCGGGCGCGGCGGGCCTGGGTGCGGGCGGGAGCCAGACGCCGGGAGTAGGCGGGACCGTCGGTGGCGGCGGCACCGGGGCGGGCGGCAACCGCCCGAGCGACGGCGGCAGCGACGCCGCGACCAGCACGGGAGACGCGAGGGGCGGCGCGGGCGGTGCCGCGGGCAGCCCGGCCGGCACCGGCGGGACCAGCGGCGCCAGCGGCAGCCACTGGGTGGGAACCTGGGGCGGCGCGCCGCAGCTGACCGAGGTCGCCAACCTGCCGCCGGCACCGCTGTCGAACAGCACGCTGCGCCAGGTCGTGCACGTCTCGCTGGGCGGCGACCAGATCCGGGTTCGCTTCTCCAACGAGTTTGGCGACGGTCCGCTGACCATCAACCAGGCCCACGTCGCGGTCTGCCCGGCCAGCCCGGTCGACAGCTCCATCGATCCGACCACCGACCGGGCGCTGTCGTTCTCGGGCCGCCCCTCGATCACCATCGCGCAGGGGGCCGCGGTCTGGTCGGAGCCGCTGGCGTTCTCGGTAGCAGCGCTCGGCAATCTGTCGATCACCATCGCCTTCGGCAGCGTCCCCGGCGCGGTCACCGGCCATCCCGGCTCGCGAACCACCTCGTACCAGCAGGCCGGCGCCGGCAACCTGGGTGCCGCCAGCCTGGCGGCGGCGCAGCCGACCGACCACTGGTACGTGCTATCGGGCGTGGACGTGCTGGCCGGCGCCGGGGCGCGCGCGGTGGTCGTCCTCGGCGACTCGATCAGCGACGGCCGAGGCTCGACCACCAACCGCAACGATCGCTGGCCCGACGATCTGGCCCGCCGGGTTTCGGCTGGCGGCGGGCCGCCCGCGGCGGTGGCGGTGATCAATCAGGGCATCGGCGGCAACGCGGTCACCGCCGGCGGCCTGGGACCAACCGCCCTGGCGCGCTTCAGCCGCGACGTGCTGGGCCAGAGCGGCGCGCGCTGGGTGATCCTGTTCGAGGGCGTGAACGACCTGGGCGGGGGCGTCGGCGCGCCCGCCATCACCTCCGCCTTCGCGAACCTGATCGCGCAGGCGCATGCGCAGCGCCTGCTGGCTTACGGCGCCACCATCACCCCTTTCGGCAGCAACGCCTACTACACCGCGGCGCACGAGAGCGCCCGCCAGGCCGTCAACGCGTACATCAAGAGCGGCGTCTTCGACGGGACCATCGATTTCGACGCCGCTGTCCGTGACTCGTCGAGCCCGCCGCGGCTGCAGGCGGCCTACGACAGCGGCGACGGCCTGCACCTGAACCCCGCCGGCTATCAAAAGCTGGCCGACACGGTCGATCTCACCCTGTTCGCAAGATGACGGACCAGGGCCAAGGACACTCATGAAACTGGGCCAATCACCCGGCGCCACGATCACCGTGCTGGCCTTGACCGGGCTGGCTTGCTCGGGCGGCGGCAACGCCGGCAAGCGCCCCGACGGCGGATCGACCAGCGGCGCCGGCGGCGCGAGCGCGACCGGCGGCGCTCCGGCCGGCAATGGTGGCAGCGGAGCCGCGGGCTCCAGCGGCGTGGGCGGGTCCGGCAACGGCGCGGGTACGGGTGGAACCGGCGGCGGCACCGGCGGCGCGGCCGGCGGCTCCCCGGGCGCCGGAGGAGCGGGCACCGGTGGAAGCCCGGGCGCCGGTGGAACCACCAGCACCGGAAACAGCTGCGGCGCGACCGCGCCCACCGGAACCGCCGCCAACACTCTGACCGTCAACGTCGACACCGCCCAGAACGTCATCAGCCGCGAGATCTACGGCCTGCTGATGGAGCGGCTGGGCCGCGACATCACCGGAGGTCTGTTCGTCGGCACCAGCTCCGCCATCCCCAACACCAACGGGATGCGCAACGACATCATCCAGGGATTCAAGGACGCGGGCGTCGGGATGATCCAGTGGCCGGGCGGCTGCGCCGCCGGCAGCTACAACTGGAACCCGCCCAATCCCGCCAACGACGTGGGCACCGATCGGTACATGCAGCTTTGCACGCTGCTGGGCATCGACCCCTATATCGGCGCGCCGGGCACCGCGGCGGCCGCCAACAACACGCTGCAGTGGGTGACCTACATCAACAACAATCCCACCCATCCGGAGTGGAACCTGAAGCACATCAAGATTGGCAACGAGGTGTGGGGCTGCGGCGGCAACCAGACCGAGGCGACCTACGAGCCCAACTACCTGGCCAACTACAACCTCCTGAACAGCCCGATCAACGGCAAGCGGCCCAAGCTGGTGGCGAGCACCGGCCTCATTGGCAACACCACCTGGCTCACCGCCCAGATGATGAACCTGACCGCCCAGATGGATGGCATCGAGGTCCACGACTACATCTATCACCCCAACGACGTGCCCTCGGTCGGCTTCAGCGACGCCCAGTACTACGACGTGATCAATCGCGCCAACCGGGGCCAGATCGGGCCACGGCTCGACAGCTACATCGCGATCCTGGACCGCTTCGATGCCGGCAAGCGCATCAAGATCTACGAGGACGAGTGGGGGGACTGGCTCGAGCCCTTGAACCGCACCGCGGACGGGTTCTTCCAGCAGGTCAGCCTGATGGAGGCGATCTCCTCGGCCGAGCAGCTGCACCTGTTCATGCTGCACGCCGACCGGGTGTTCATGGCCGGGGCGGCGCAGGCCATCAACGTGATTCACAGCCTGTTCTTCACCCGGGCCGCCGACACGGCCCTGGTGAAGACCCCGGTGTTCTATCTGTTCAAGCTGTTCATCCCGCACCACACCGGGGGCGCGAAATGGGCGCCCCACACTCTGACCAGCGAGAACATCACCGGAAACGGCATGACCTTTCCGGTGCTGTCGGCCGGCACCACCGTCGACACCGCGGGCCACGTCAACGTGAGCCTGGCCAACGTCGACCTGGTGAACAGCCGCACAGTTCAGGTCAATCTGACCAGCGCGCGCGCCGGGTACACCGTCGCCAGCGCCCAGGTAATCACCGCGCCGGCCAAGGACTCGGTCAACGACTTCGGCCAGCCCGAGGCGGTGAACATCCAGACGCTCTCCGCGTCCAGCTGCACCATCGCCGGCAAGTCGCTGCGGGTCACCCTGCCGTCCAAGAGCGTGGTCATGCTGGTCCTGACGCCCCAATGAAGCCGCCGGTCGCCCTGGTCCTGTTGTGCGGCGGCGCCGGAGCCCTCTGGTCACTCTCCTGCGGGAAACCGCCGGCCAGCAGCGGCGGCGACGCCGGCGCCCGCGCGGGGAGCGGCGCGGGCGGTTCCCGGCTGGACGGCGCGGGTGGAGCCGCCGCGGGCGCAAGCGGCCTGGCGGGCAACCCGGGGATCGGCGGCGGCGGCGCGGGCACTGGCGGCGCCACGCGCGACGCCGGCACCGGCCCCGACGCCGCCCCCGGCGGCAGCGGCGGCGGCAACGGCCTGGGCGGCACGGGCGGAACCATCGGCGGCGGTCGCGATCCCCTGCCCGGCCGCGACGCGGTCCCCGCCTACAATGGCTTCCGCGGCCAGAGCTTCGACGCCGGCTGGAAGTTCAACCGCGGCGAGGTCGCCGGCGCGCAGAGCCCGACCTTCAACGACAGCGCCTGGCGCGGCGTCACCCTGCCGCACGACTTCAGCATCGAGCTGGCCTTCAACAATGTCTCCCCCGCCGGGAGCAGCGGCGGCTTTCTCGACGGCGGGGTGGGCTGGTATCGCAAGACCTTCACCCTGGACGCGGCCGCCACCGGCAAGCGCGTGCTGGTCCAGTTCGACGGCGTCTACCAGAACAGCCAGGTCTGGATCAACGGTACCTCGCTGGGCACCCGGCCCTACGGCTACTCCAGCTTCGAGTACGATCTCACGCCGTACCTGAACAGCGGCGCCAGCAACGTCATCGCGGTGCGGGTCGACAACAACCAGCCCAACAGCCGCTGGTACTCGGGCAGCGGGATCTACCGCCACGTCTGGTTGACGGCGCTGAGCCCGGTGCACATTCCCCAGAGCGGCGTCTTCGTCACCACGCCCGCGATCAGCGCCGCGTCGGCCACGGTCTCGGTCGGCACCGAGGTGCAGAATCAGTCGACCGCCTCCGCCGCGGTCACCGTGACGGCCACCGCCGTCGGCCCCGGCGGAGCGATCGCCGCCTCGGCGACCAGCGCCGCGATCACCGTCGCAGCGGGCGCCGCCGCCACCGTGCCGCAAAGCCTGACCGTGGCCTCGCCGCAGCTCTGGTCGCCGGCGTCGCCGGCGCTCTACCGGGTCAGGGTCGAGGTCAAGGTGGCCGGAGCGATCGTCGACAGCTACCTGACTCCGCTGGGGATCCGGACGCCGCTGTTCAGCGCCACCACGGGTTTCTCGATCAACGGCCAGAGCCTGAAGCTGCAGGGCGTGGCCATGCATCACGACCTGGGTGCCCTGGGCGCGGCGGTCAGCTACCGCGCCATCGAGCGGCAGGTGCAGATCTTGAAGGGAATGGGCGTGAACGCGATCCGGACCGCGCACAACCCGCCCGCGCCAGAGCTGCTGGACGTCTGCGACCGCCTGGGCATCCTGGTGATGGACGAGGCCTTCGATACCTGGACCCAGCTCAAGACCGCCAACGACTACAGCCTGTACTTCACCCAGTGGGGGCAGCGGGACATCCAGGACATGGTGCGCCGGGATCGCAACCACCCCAGCGTCATCATGTGGAGCATCGGCAACGAGATCTATTCGGGCACGGTCGCGCTGGCGACCAGCCTGCGCGACTGGGTGCGGGCGCTGGACACCACCCGACCGGTGACCTGGGCATCCAACCAGATGAACAACCCGGCCGTTCAGGCCCTGGCCGCGGTGCTCGACCTGCAGGGTTACAACTATGCCGGCTACGTGGGGGACTACGACGCCGACCACGCCGCGCATCCCACCTGGAAGATCTTCGGCAGCGAGACCACCGCCGCCGTGCGCAGCCGCGGCGTCTACCACACCCCCGCCAGCACCGTCACCAGGACCAACGACGGCACCAATCCCGATCGCCAGTGCTCCAGCTACGACAACGAGGCGGCCCGCTTCGGCAACACCGCCGAAGCGGCGTACACCTACGACAACAGCCGTCCCTTCGTCGCCGGATCTTTCATCTGGGTCGGCTTCGACTACATCGGCGAGCCGACGCCCTACTCGTCCTATCCCTCGAAGAGCTCGTACTACGGCATCGTCGATACGGCCGGCTTTCCCAAGGACGTTTACTACTTCTACAAGAGCCGGTGGACCGCCGACCCCATGGTCCACATCCTGCCGCACTGGAACTGGAGCGCGGGGACCAGCGTCACCATCTTCGTCTACAACAACTGCGACAGCGTCGAGCTGTTCCTGAACGACGCCTCTCAGGGTTCGAAGACCCCGGGCGGCGCGGCGCTGCACCTGGAATGGACGCTGCCCTGGAGCGCGGGCAGCGTGCGCGCCGAGTGCCGGCGCGGCGGCAGCGTGGTCGCCAGAGACGAGGTCAGGACCGCGGGTGCCGCCGCCCGGGTCGCGCTCTCGGCCGATCGGCCGACCATCGCCGCCGACGGAAGGGATCTGGCCTTCATCACCGGCGACATCCAGGACGCCGCCGGGGTCCTGGTGCCGGCGGCGGCCAGCTCGGTGTCGTTCGCGCTCACTGGCCCGGGCCAGCTGGTCGGCGTCGACAACGGCAATCCGATCGACACGGCGTCGTACCAGGGCACCAGCCGGCGGACTTTCAACGGCAAGGTGCTGGCGATCGTCCGGTCGACGGGGACTGCGGGCCCCATCGCAGTGACGGCAAGCTCCGCCGGTCTGGCCGCGGGATCGGTGACCGTCACGGCCGCCGCGCCGGCGCCCTGACCGCGATCAGGGCGCGATCACCCTGTGGCCGCTCGGGCGCCCCGATCGATGAAAAGCCGAAGCGCCATGGCACTGGTCGGGCTGGGTGTAGCGTTGCGCCTGCCGGCGTTCGGCCGGCCGCCGCTGTCCGACGATGAGGCGATCTATGCCGTGACCGCCGACGCTGTCCGGCGCGGCGATCTGCTGTATCGCGACGTGGTCGATCACAAGCCACCGCTGATCTACCACCTGTACCAGGCCGGGGCCGCCCTGGCGGGCCCCTACGACACCCGCGTGGTTCACGCCCTGGTGATCGCGGCGGTGCTGCTGACGGCGGCCTGCCTGTACGCGATCGCCCGCGGGGGGCAGCGGGACCCGCGGCCGGCGGCCGGCCTGGCCGCGGCCGGCCTCTACCTGGTGTTCTCGACGACCTGGCACGACTACGACGCGCTGGCGGCCAACTGCGAGCTGTTCCTGCTGGCGCCGCAGGCCCTGGCCGCCTGGCTGCTGCTGCGCGCGCTCGCGCGCGGCGCCCGCGGCGCCCCGGCGCTGGCGACCCAGCTGGCCGTGGGCGCGCTCATCGGCACCTCGGCGCTGCTCAAGTATCAGGGCCTGGCCTTCCTGGGCGCCACGGCAGGTCTGGTGATCTGGCAGGTGATCCTGAAGCGTGCGACCTGGGCGTGGGCGGCGCCCAGGATCGCCTGCCAGCTGGCCGGCTCGCTGCTGCCACCGGCGCTGTACCTGGCCTGGTGCGCGCGCGCCGGCAACGCCCGCGCCGCGATCGACTGGTTCGAGTTCAATTTTTCGTACCTGCACGCCGGCCTGACCGGCTCCGCGGCCATCGCGCGCGGTCTCCGCCGATGCGCGGCCATCGGCGGGGTGGCGCTGGTTCCGTACGGGCTGGGGCTGGCCGCGGCGCTGGTCGCCGCCGCTCGCCTCCTGCGAGTGATTCGGGGGCGCAGCCGCCATCCGATCGTGGAGGTCGAGGACACCCCGCCGCCCGCGGCGGTGCTGGGGCTGCTCTGGCTCGCCACCTCCGCCGGCGCGGTGGCGGCCGGCGGTCGCTTCTTCGGGCACTACTTCCACCTGGTTCTGGCGCCGCTGTGCCTGCTGGCGGGTCCTGGGTTCGCGCGGCTGTGGTCCCGGCGCGGCCGGTGCCGCGCCACGCTGCTGGTCCTGTGCGTTCTACCCGCGCTGACCTTCTTCGGGCTGGCCACCATCGGGCGACCGCTGGCGGCAGCTCTCGATGGACGCGAACCGCCCTACGAGGAGGTCGCGGCCCGCATCGCCGAGCTCACCGCGACAGATGACCGCGTCTTCATCTGGGGAAATTCTCCGCAGCTCTACGTCTTCGCGCGGCGCCCGCTGGGCGCGCGGTTCTCGTTCTGCAACTACCTGACCGGGGAAAGCCCCGGCACACCGACCGAGACCGGAGCCGGGAACGCCGACGCCAATCAACTGCCGGCTGCCTGGAAAATGCTGTTCGAAGATCTCGAACGGCGCCGGCCGGTCCTGTTCGTCGACGCCGCCGCCGGCGGGTGGGACGGCTACGCGAAATATCCGCTGGCGCGCTATCCACGGCTGCGCAGCTACGTCCAGCAGCACTATCGCCCGATCGAGGTCCGCGACGGGGTCGTGCTCCATCGCCGCGCCAGGTAGACGCCCGTCGCCACCACCGCCACCGGAAGCACGTGGGTCAGGTGGTAGATCACGGCATAGGAGATCGCCAGCTCCCTTGGCACTCCCGCGCTGACCAGCGCCAGCGTGGCGCCCGCCTCGAAGGTGCCGAAGTTGCCGGGAGCCAGCGGAATGGCGATCGCGGCGTTGATGCCCACCAGCGTGAGCGCGGCCGTGCCAGCGCTGGGCTCGAGGCCGAACAGGCGCTGGAACAGCACCAGCATCGCGCCCTCGCTGGCCCAGCCCAGCAGCGAGAGCCCGGCGATCGCCGCCACCTTGCCTGGCGTGGACGCTTGCACCACCGCCGACAGCAGCCGCTGGCAGCGCGGCCAGCGCACCAGCCTCGGCGCGAGGATCCGGCCCGTTCCCAGCACAGCGAGGTACCCGACCATCGCCAGGCCCGACAGCCCCAGCGCCAGCGTGCCCAGCGAGGTCACCAGCGCGGTGGCGAAGACCAGCAGGGCCAGCGCGAAGGTCTCGGCGCCGCGTTCGGCCCAGGTGCAGGCGTAGTCGAGCGCCAGCTCGCGCCCGGGCCGCCGGATCCGCGCCGCGCGCACCAGGTCGCCGCTGCCGAATCCGAGGGCCGCGCCGGCCAGCAGCCCCTCGAGGGTCGCGGCCAGGGCCTCGCGGAACGGCGGCGGCCGCGACAGGGCAAGGCGCCAGCGCGCCGCCTTGAGCGGCAGGCACACGCTGAAGTTGAGCAGGATCGCCGCCGCGATGGTCCACGCTGCGCGCGCCGAGAGCTCGGGCATCACCGTCACCGTCAAGGGCTTCTCGCGCCACAGCACCATCGCCAGCAGGACCAGCGGCAGTCCACGGGCCAGGCTTTTCCAGCGGCCCTCCCTCACCGGCGGGCCCGCCGCTCCACGTGCGCCGAGCCCGCGACCCGCCGGAACAGATCGAGGATCCGCACGCCGATCCGCTCCCAGTCGAACGCGCGCGCGATGGCGCGCCCGCGCGCGATGCGCTCGCTCTGATCGCCCTGCAGAGCGTCGATGACCGCCGACGCGAAGGCAGCCGCTGTGTCGTTCCGCGACAGGATCACGTTCGACCAGTGCTCACCAGCGCGATCGGTCCCCAGCCCCGGCAGGGCGACCACCGGCAGACCGGCGGCGAACGCCTCCAGCACCATGATCGAGAAGCCGACGGCGCGCGCCGGAAGCAGGAACAGCGAGGACGAGGCCAGCAACTCGGGACGCTGCCCGAAGACCGCGCCCAGGAACTCGACCCGGTGCCGCAAGGGCGCCGGCACGCGCGCCTGCAGCGCCGGGCGCATCGGCCCGTCCCCGGCCATGACCAGGCGCGCGTCGGGAATCGCCGCGGCGATGCTGGTGAAGGCGTCGATGGCCACGTCGGGCCCGTTGCGCTCCTCGAGCCGGCCCAGGTAGACCAGGTTGCGAAGGCCGGCGCGCAGGTAGCGCGGGTTCGGGCGCACCCCGCTCCAGTACCCCACGTCGACCCCGTTGGGAATGATGGTCGGCTCGAAGTGGGCATAGCGAGCCATCGAGCGCGCGGTCGCCTCCGACACCGCGATCACCGCGGCCGCGCGGCCGAACACCCAGCGGTAGTAGGGCGCCACCAGGTGGCGCCAGCGCCGATCGGGAAAGGCCGCATTGTGCAGGGTCAGGATCTTCGGTCCCTCGAACATCGACAGCGCCCAGAACGCCAGGCCGGGATCGCAGGGACCGTGGATGTTGAGCAGATCGAACCGCTGGTCGCGCACGACCCGACGGAAATGATAGGCCGCCAGCGGGCCAACCGTCGCCTGGGTGAAGGTTCCGCCGGTGCGAAACGAGCGCGCGCGCCCCAGGCGAACCACCCCCTGCTCCGCGTCCTCTGGTCCGGGCGCCGCGGGCGCCGACGGCCGTCCGGTGAGGATGGTGACCTCGACGTTGTGACGGGACAGCAGGTTGCGCAGGTTGCGTACGTGCTCCTGGATGCCCCCCAGCGTCGGGTAGTAGCTCTCGGCCACCAGCCCGACCCGCAGCGGTCGAGAGCTGGTCCTTTCGGCTAGCGGGATGCGGCGCACCGGCCGGCCACTCCTTGATCACGGGCGTAGATCTCCAGCTGGGACGCGGCGAACACCCGGTGGTAGCGCGCGGGGATCAGGGCGCGCGCTTCGTCGGGCATCGCCCAGGTGAGCAGGTGGTCGAAGCGGGGCTCGGCCTGGCGCCAGAACCCGGTCCACAGCTCCTGCCAGGCGGCGCGGCAGCCGGCGTCGACGGGCCACCGGCCGAGACGGCGGCAGACCTGCGCCGGGGTCCCCTGCAGCTCGGCGAAGCGGTCCAGGGCCGGCGGCACCAGCGCTGGCAGCGGAGGCGTGCGGTAGCCGATCGGATAGGACCGCTCGACCGCGAACACCAGCGGCGCGGAGGTGTCCTTGAGCACCGTGTAGTAGCCCCAGACGTGGGTCAGGCTGGCGGTGAAGCGACTGGTGCGACGCTGCTGGAACATCAAAGGCAGCAAGCTCGCCCCGCGCGGCATCGCTTCGATCCCCGCGGTCAGCTGCGCGCGATCGTGATCCAGCCGCAGGTAGTCGACCCCCGTGGCCGCCGAGTAGGCCAGCGCGCAGCCCACCAGCGCGCCGGTGATCGGTCTCGGAAGCTCGCGCGGCAGGCGCAACAAGAGCCCCGCCCACAGAAACGGCACCAGCCGGCAATTGAGGTAGCACCAGTTGGCCAGGGTCACGGGCAGCGCCAGATATGCGCCGGCCAGCGCCGCCAGCGCGGACCGCGACAGCAGCGGCAGCTCGCGGTGTCGCTGTTTCCAGGCCAACCACGGCAACAGCACCGCGGGCACGATGGTCGCGCAGCCCCAGCCGGTGAAGGCGCCCGAGACGTCGGTCCAGAGGTGGGCCAGGATCTCGCCCGGGTCGAGGTAGGCGAACCCGGGCCAGCGGCTGGCGCCGGCCGGGTCGGCGCGCCAGAGGTGATGATGCGCGGTCAGCAGGCTCAGCAGCGCCGCCGGTGCCAGTGGCAACAGCAACGCGCACGCCGCCTGACCACGGGCCCGCCAGTCGGGACGCGCCGCGGTCTGCCAGGCGGCCAGACCGCCGACCACCGCCACCGGAAAGGGATGCGCGAACCAGACCAGTCCCGACAGCGCGGCGATGCCCGCGCCCACGGCCAGCCTGGGGCGCCTGGCCTGGGTGTCGAGCCAGGTCAGCAGGACCAGCGACAGCGCGAAGGCGAACGCGAAGTTCAGGAACCCCATCGACACCGCGAAGCTGTGCACCAGCGGCCAGGCGAAGAGCAGGGCCACCAGCAGATGCCGCCGGCCACCGAAGTACAGCAGGAACAGCGGAATCGCCAGCGCGGTGACGGCCAGGACCAGCGCCACGAACAGGCGCGCGGCCAGGAACAGATCGCGGTCACCCCAGGCCAGGAACCAGAGGGTCAGCAGGGAATTCGAGCGCAGCAGCCCGTTGAAGGCGTATCCAGGGTACAGCTGCGGATGGGCCACGATGTGGGCGGTGGCCAGGTGATTGGGCAGATCCTGAAGGGGCGGCAGGCGCACCAGCAGCAAGGGCCAGGCCGACAGCGCGAACAGGGCCAGCGCGGCCAGCGCCAGCAGCGAGGCGTCCGACGGTGTCGTTTTCGAAGCAAGACCCCGCCGCTCGAGGCAATCAGAGATCGGGATTTGCCGCGCCTCGACTTCATGCGCTTCGATTTCGTCCGCTCCGCGCCGTTCGCCATCGCCGGGCTGCTGGCCGTGCGTCTGCCCTTGCTCGCCCAGCGCCGGTTCGACGCCGACGAGCTGGAGCACGCCCACGCCGCCTGGTGCCTGTTCCGGGGGATGGTCCCCTACCGGGACTTCTTCGAGCACCACACGCCCTGGTACTACTTCGTGCTGCGCCCGCTGTTTTCCTGGTTCACCGTCGACCGCTCGTTCGACAGCGCGGTTCATTTTCTGTGCCTCGGTCGCTGGCTGTCGCTGGCGCTGGCGGCGATCTCGATCTGGTTGGTCGTGGTGATCGGGCGGCTCTGGCAGGATCAGCGGGTCGGCCTGGTCGCGGCCCTGCTGCTGGTGAGCCAGCCGATCTTTCTTCAGAAGACCATCGAGGTGCGCCCCGACGGGCTGGCTCTCGCCCTGTTCCTGGCGGCGCTGGTGTGCCTGCTGTCCGCGGTTCGCGAGGCGCCGCAGGCCGGCCGGCAGTCCACCTGGCTGTTCTTCTGGCTCTTCTTCTGGCTCTTCTTCGCGGGCGGCCTGTGCCTGGGCGCGGCCGTGATGTGTACCCAGAAGATGCTCTTCGTGGTTCCCGGCGCGCTGGTCGGCCTGGGCCTGGGCGTGCGCGCGCGCCTCCGGGTCCGGTCGGCGCTGGTCTTCGGCCTGGGGGTCGCGCTTCCGGGCGCGCTCACCTGGGCCGCGTTCGCTGCGCGCGGCGCCGGCAGCGCGTTCATCGGCAACAACTTTCTCCTGAACGCGCGCTGGAAGCACGTGGCGACCAACCAGCTGCTCAAGCTGGTGACCACCAGCTGGCCGGTGCTGGCGCTGGCCGTGGTGGGCGCCGGGTTGCTGCTCCGCGAGGTCGCTGGCCAGCGGCGACGCCAGCCGGAAGGGGTGTTGCTGCTCTCGATCCTGGCCGGCTTGTTCCTGGCCATCCCGGTGATGCCTTCGCCGCACCGGCAGTACTACCTGATGCCCTTGCCGCTCATCGCGCTGTTCGCCGCCCGGGCGCTGCTGGCGGTGGGCCATCAGGTGCGCCAACCCGCGCGCCCCTGGTTCTTCGGCGTCGCGCTGGTGGCGATCGCGGTGCTGCCCGCGCTGGCGCTGTTCCAGGCCTTCCGCGACCGCAACGATGGCCAGCTCGCCAGGCTGCGCTTCGTCTTCGACAACACCGCTCCCGGCGATCTGGTGATGGACGGCTGGGAAGGAATGGGCGTCTTTCGCCCGCACGCCTTTCACTACTTCTTCCTGCACGAGGAGACCCTGGCCATGCTCCCGGCGCCGCGCCTGGACGCTTTCCTGGACGCGCTGGAGGCTGGCGACGTCCGGCCTCGCCTGATCGCGATGGACCAGAACCTGTGGCGACTGAGCCCGCGCTTCGCCGCCTTCGTCAACCAGCGCTACCGGACCGGCGACGGCTTCTTTTACCTGGTGCGGTGATCCCATTGCGCGCTTTGCTTCCGCGCCCGGCCAGGGCTCGCTAGAACCTCGCGCCCAGGCCCAGCGCCACCCGGAGGTACCGCGTCCTGGTCTCGGCGCCGGCGTCCTTGGCTGGCAGTTTTTGAAAGCCGACCTGATAGCCCACTCCGAAGTGGGCGAACAGCTGGTCCGAGAGATCCAGGGCGGCGCCGACGCCCCCGCCCAGGACCGGTCCCTTGGCGACGTCACCGTCGGGCGGATGAATCAGCGAGTACCCCGGAAGCAGCTCGGCGTACAGCGCGATGGTCTCGACCACCCGCACCGCGTAGGCCACGCGCAGCATCAGATCGAACTCCTGAGCGCCGGCGCCGGCCTGCTCTTTCGGTTTGACGTTGAAGAATGCCTGCGGCGCCAGGCCGACGGTCAACCCGGGCCACACGACGTAGCCGGCGTGCAGGCCGACGCCGTAGGAGAAGGCGGCGTCGGCGGTGGAGGTCATCCCGCCCGGAGCGGCGGTGAACCGGCCCAGCCCCATCGGCAACAGCGACAGCGCCAGCTCGCGCCGCTTCTCGGCGGGGGGCATGGCCGCGTCCGGGGCGGCGGCCGCGGGGGTTGCCAGCGCGACCACGGTCATTGCCATCAGCGTGCGGGGTGCTTTGCGCATCTTGTCTCGGTTTTTCGCTAGAAGTAGGAGGAGAAGCGGACCCGGACGCTGTACATCTCGTCGTCGAACACGATGGGCGGATCGGTCCCGGCGGTCAGCCAGTGACCCCGCGAGTAGCCGGCGACCAGCTTGACGAACAGCTGCTCCCAGATGACGTACTGAACGGCGGCGAAGCCCTGGTACAGCCAGTAGTTGTCGACCACGCCGTTCTGCAGGATGTCGTTCTGGTCGACGTTGCGGGTGAACAGCGAACCCACGCCGAACAGCAGCGGGTGCCGGCGATCGCCGTTGGAGACGTTGAGGAAGCCACCGACGCTGGTGCGGGTGTAGCTGCCCTTGGGGTTGAGCTTGTGGTTCGAGTCGATCGACCAGACGGTGCCCTGGGCGGCGTTGAGCCCCAGCTCCAGGTGCGGGGCGAAGACGAACTGAACGGCGCCGCCAATTCCCCTGGAGGTGACGTCGGTGGCGTCGGAGGCCTGCTGCCCGCCGATGTTCTGGTACTCGGCGCCGACCTTGACCTTGATCCAGCCCAGGTCGAGGATCGCCACCGGTCGCGTGGCGTAGGCGGGCCCGCTGAGGCTACCGGCCATTCCCAGCAGCTCGAAGCGCAGCTGCCGCGTGGGATAGTAGTGGAACGCCATGTTGCCCGCCGCGCCCTGAGGACGAAACTGGTTGTCGGTGAGCCCGTAGAACGCGATGTTGTAGCTGCTCTCGCCGATGCCGACCGCGCCCTTGCGCTCGAAGGTGTTCTGGTCCAGCCCCATGCCGAGATGGAAGACCTCCCAGCCCTCGAAGCGGCCGACCTGGAAGTCCCAGGCGTTCCAGCGGCCGATCCGCAACCACAGATCGTCGGTGTCGGCGCCGCCGACGTCCGATCGGGAGATGGTTTGATCGCCGGTGCCGACCAGCTCGACCTGACTCTGGATGAAGTAGTCGCGATTGATGGCGTAGGTCGGGGTGACCCGCAGCAGCAGGCGGGCCTGCTGCTTCCAGTACTTGATCCGGCTCGACTCGATCATCGGGTTGGCGCCCCAGGGACCGAACTTCTCGTACGCGGTGTCGACCCACCCCCATCCCGATAGTCCGATCACCAGGCGGCGGGCATCGTCCGGCGCGGGCACGTAGGGCCACTGCAGCCCGTGAAAGGTCAGCCACAGCGACCCGTAGGCCAGCCCGCGGTTCTCGGCGTCGGGGTAGGCCGACGCGGGAAGGCGCTCGACGCCGATGGCGGTGACCACCGCCGCGAGGTGGGGATCGGGATCGGAGGGGTCGCGCCCGACCGTCGCCGGTGGAGCGTCCGCCGCCGCGGCCGCGGGCGCGCCGGCGGTGGACGATCCCAGGACAGCCAGCGTCGAGAGCGCGAGGCGAGACCAGGCATGCGACAGAGTTGTTTTCATCGAGGGGTATCTCGGAACGCGGCGGCGGCGCGCGCCTGCGCTCAGTAGCCGTTGACCTTCACGGTCGCCGACAGCGGCAGGCTGCTGGAGCTGCCACCGACCATGACTTTGACGTTGCCGCTCTCCACCACCCACTTGCCGGTGTTGCCGCCGGGGGAATCCATCTGGAAGTAGTCCAGGTCGGCCAGCCGCACCGGGATGGTGATCCGCCGTTCCTCCCCGGCCTCGAGATGAACCCGCGCGAAGCCCTTGAGCTCCTTGGCTGGCCGCCGCGCGCTGGTGTCGGGGAAGGACACGAACACCAGCGCGATCTCGTCGCCCGCCACCGTCCCCGTGTTGGCCAGGTCGACCAGGACTGGCAGCACCGCGCCCTTGCTCATCTCGCTGCACCCGAGCTGCAGCCCGCGGTACTCGAAGCGGGTGTACGACAGCCCGTGTCCAAACGGGTACAGCGGGGCGACGTTGAAGTGGTCGAAGTAGCGATACCCGACCCAGAAGTCGAAGTTGGTGGTGCCGTTCCCGTTGAAGGTCGCGTAATCGTCGAGCGACTTGCCCCAGGTGAAGGGCAGCTTGCCGCTGAAGCTGGCGCGGCCCCACAGCAGATCGCCCAGCGCCAGGCCGCCCACTTGCCCGGGATACCAGGCCATGACCACCGCGGGGACGCTGGACAGCCAGGGCAGGTCGATCACGCTGGCCCCCTCCAGCACCACCACCATCGGCTTGCCCAGCGCGGCCACCGAGCGGATCAGATCGTCCTGGATGTGCTGGTACTTGGGATCGGTCTGCTTGGCGTCCAGCGCCAGGCTCGAGCGATCGCCGGCCAGGGTGTACTCCTCGCCCTCGTCCTGGGCGGTGAGGCCGGCCACCACCACCACGAAGTCGGCGTCCGCGGCGTCGGCGGCGCTGTTGCCGGAGGTCACCGTCACCCCTGCCGGCGCGGTCTTCTGGATGCCCTCGAAGGGGCCGACACCCTTGACCGGGTCGTGGTAGACCCGGCTGGATCCCAGGTCGCCGGTGCGCACGTCGGTCGCGAAGTCGATGGTGCCGCCGGTGTTGGTCGACCCGCCGTTGGTGGTCCGATAGGGGACCTTGGCGCCCAGCACCACCACCTTGGCGCCTGGGTTGGCGGTGATCGGCAAGGTGTCGCGTTCGTTCTTGAGCAGCACCATGCTCTCCAGCGCGGCCTTTCTCGCCAGGTCGATGTGGCGGGCGTCGCACATGATCCGGTGGATCGAGTAGCGGGTCCGGGGCGAACCGAGACCGACGCTGCCGGCGACCTTGTCGGCGTTGAAGCGGAACTTCTGCTCCAGGACGCGAGCGGCGGCGGCGCCGAGATCGGACCGGGTCAGGCCGCCGCCGCTATTGACGATGTTCTCCAGCTGGCTGAAGTTGAGGCCCCAGGGCAGCTCGACGTCGAGGCCGGCCTTCACCGCCTGGACCGCGGTCATCTTCAGGGTGGTGGTGTCGGTGGTCCCCGGGTTGACGTTGGGCATGGCCCACCAGTCGCTGAGGATGAAGCCCTTGAACCCGAAGTCGTCGCGCAGGACCTCGGTGAGGACGTGCGGGTTCTGCGTGGACTTGACCCCGTTGACCAGGTTGTACGAGGCCATCACCGAGGCGACGCCGCCGTCCTGCACCACCATCCGGAAGTGCCGCCCGTAGATCTCGCGCAGCGTCTGTTCATCCATCGCCGAGTTGTTGGCGGCGCGGTTGTTCTCGATGTCGTAGGCCATGAAGTGCTTGGCGTTGGCGGCGATGTGCTGCTGCACGCCCACGGTCATGGCCGAGGCCAGGCGGCCGATGTGGTAGGGGTCCTCGCCGTAGGTCTCCTGGGCGCGGCCCCACAGGGGATGCCGGAGCAGGTTCATGCACGGGGCCAGCAGCAAGGTCTCCTTGGCCGCCTGCATCTCGTCGGCGATCGCCTCGCCGATGGCGTACTCCAGATCGAGATCGAAGGCGGCGCCCCGGGCCATGCTGACCGGGAACGACGTCGAGAACCCGACATGCTCGTTGTCGACCACGCCGGCGTTGGGCTTCGAGCCGGCCATGTCCTCGCCCAGGTTCATGCCGCGCGAGGCGTCGCGGTACCGGAAGCCTCGGATCGAGGCGGTGTCCATGCTGCGTTGAATGTCGTTGTACTGGACCGAGAAGGCCGTGCCGTAGGGCGTGCCGCGCATCTGGGTCGCCAGATCGGCCAGCGACGCGGCGGCGATGGTGCTCTGCACCCGGCTGAGGACATCCGGGGACGGGCTGTAGCCCTGCGAATACCGGTCGATCGCGTTGGGATTCGGTCCGGTGCCGGCGCAGGCCACCGGTGTGACGGCGTTCCCGGCGCCGCCGTCGTCACCGCTCGGGGAATCCACGCCCGCGTCGGCGCCGGCGTCGCTGTCATCGAGGCACATCTCGGTCATGCCC
>Ga0207701_10002587_pt1 | contig 18729 bp, 19 predicted proteins | sample KBSSwiSSwithPhiX_FD_184294 | JGI IMG/M metagenome (GOLD analysis project Ga0207701, IMG submission 184294) | Switchgrass rhizosphere bulk soil microbial communities from Kellogg Biological Station, Michigan, USA, with PhiX - S5 (SPAdes) (version 2) | ecosystem: Environmental > Terrestrial >... | reverse complement strand
CGGAAAGTGGCGCGCCCGGCAGGATTCGAACCTGCGGCCTTTGGCTCCGGAGGCCAACGCTCTATCCAGCTGAGCTACGGGCGCGTGAACGACCAGCTTAAGGCGATAAGCCGCGCCCTTTCAAGTAAATCCGTCCTGACGTCCTTCACTTGACAGTGAGTATGCCCGTCATGCCCGCCAGGAAGTGGCCAGGGAAAGAGCAGAGGTACGGGTACTTGCCCGGCGCGGTGGGCGCCTTGAACGTGACCTCGGTCTTTTCCCCGCCTCCGATGAGCGCGCTGGCGATGATGATTTGCGGCTTGAGCTCCGGCGCGATGTAGCCGGTCGCAAAGGCCCCGGCGGACTTCTCCGCGAATGCCTTGGCGTTCGCGCTGCTCTTGAGCAGCACGAAGTTGTGGCTCATCACGGCCTTCGGCATCGTGCCCACGCCAGTCAGCCGCACGCGAAGCGATTCGCCAGGCTTCGCGGCAATCGTCGTCACGTCGTACTTCATGGCCTCGGTCGCCTTGATCTCGATCGTGCGAGGGCCGGCCGCGGCTTTCTGCTGGGCGAGCAGCGGCGCTGACACGCTGGTGGACGCAGCGCCGGCAACCGCCAGCGCCAGGAATAGTCTGACCGTTGACCTCATAGAGATAGTGGCTCCTTTTCAGAGTGGTTCGTGCTGCTGGTATTCTTTGCCAGCATGACTCATGTTCGCCGAGTTTCATGGCCGGCGGTAGTCCTTTCGTTGTTCGCGCTCTCGTCTGCCGCTGCCCTGACCGCTCCGGCGCGGCTCCATGGGGACTGTTCCCCTCGTTGCGGCTGGGGGACAGTCCCCAGCTTCCCTCGTTATGGCACGGGGACAGCCCCCAACCTTGATGTTGCCATCAGCGTAGACGCCGGGCGCACGCTCGGCCCTCTTCCGCAAGCCTGGCGCTTCTTCGGCGCCGATGAGCCGAACTACGCGTATCTTCCTGACGGTCGCCGGCTGATCGAGCAGCTCGGCGCGCTCTCGCCAGGTCACGTCTACTTCCGCGCGCACAACCTGTTGACCACCGGGGACGGAACTCCCGCCCTCAAGTGGGGATCCACCAACGCCTACCGCGAGGACGCACAGGGGCGCCCGATCTACGACTGGACGATTCTCGATCGGATCTTCGACACGTACCTGCAGCACGGCGTACGTCCGTACGTCGAGATCGGGTTCATGCCCGAGGCGCTCTCGAGCCATCCGGAGCCCTATCAGCACCATTGGACGCCGACGGCGAAATACGACGAGATCTTCCTCGGCTGGACGCATCCGCCGACCGACTTCGTCAAATGGGGCGATCTCGTGCACGCATGGGCCGCGCACGTCGTCGACCGCTACGGCCGTGCCGAGGTGGAGAAGTGGTACTGGGAGGTCTGGAACGAAGCGAACATCGGGTATTGGAGCGGCACGCCGGAGCAGTTCCACAAGCTGCACGACTACGCGGTGGACGGCGTCAGGCGCGCGTTGCCGTCGGCGCGCGTGGGTGGGCCCGATGTCGCCGGCGACGGCGGAGAGTTCTCGCGTGACTTCTTCGCGCACGTGCTGCACGGCAGTAACTTCGCCACCGGCGGCACCGGCACGCCGACCGACTTCGTGTCGTTCCATGCCAAAGGGAAGCCGACGTTTATTGACGGCCACGTGCGCATGGGCATCGCCGCCCAGCTCACCACCATCGACGCCGGCTTCCGCATCGTCTCGTCGTTTCCCGAGCTGAAGCGGACGCCGATCGTGATCGGCGAGTCGGACCCGGATGGCTGCGCGGCGTGCCAGGGCCAGCAGCTCGGTTACCGCAACACGACGATGTACTCGAGCTACACGGCGGCCAGTTACGCGCGCACGCTCGATCTGGCGGCTCGCCATGGCGTGAACCTGGAAGGCGCGTTGACGTGGGCGTTCGAGTTCGAGGGCCAGCCGCTGTTTGCCGGGTTCCGCGCGCTGGCGACCGGCGGGATCGACCTGCCCGTGCTCAACGTCTTCCGGATGTTGAGCCGGATGGGGACGACCCGCGTCGAAGCGCTGAGCGACGGCTCGGTCTCGCTGGATACGATGATGCGGGAGGGCGTTCGGGAGCGGCCGGATGTGTCCGCGCTTGCAAGCCGCGACGATCGCCGCCTGACGATCCTGCTCTGGAACTACCACGACGATGATGTGGCGGGGCCGGCCGCGGACGTGTCGCTGGCGGTAAGCGGGCTGCCGGCGACAGCCAGCGCGCTTCACGTGCGCCGATACCTGGTGGACGCCGGCCACGGCAACGCCTTCGCCGAGTGGCGGCAGATGGGTGCGCCCGCGTCGCTGGACGCGATCCAGCGAGCGAGCCTCGAGCGCGCCAGCCAGCTCGCGGAGGTGGAGGCTCGCGAGATCATCGCGACGCCCGCGCCCGTGTCGCTCCATCTGCCGCTCGAGCGTCAGGCGGTCTCGCTGCTGGTGATCGAGTGGTGAAGGGGAGCGAAACCGTCACCGTGGCCGGCCGCGAGGTCGCTGTCTCGAATCCGGGCAAGGTGCTGTTCCCCGAGGCCGGCCACACGAAGCTGGACCTCGTCAGGTACTACCTGGCGGTGGCCGAGGGCGCCTTGCAAGGGGCCGGCGGGAGGCCGAACGTGCTCGTGCGCCACCCGAACGGCGTCGGCGCCGACTTCTTCTTCCAGAAGCGCGCGCCCGAGTCGCGGCCGGACTGGATCGAGGTGGTGTCGCTCAAATTCCCGTCAGGCCGCAGCGCGGAGGAGGTCGTCCCGCGCGACGCGGCGGCGCTGGCCTGGATGGCGAATCTCGCCTGCCTGGAGCTGCACCCGCACCCGGTGCGCGCCGAGGACCTCGATCACCCCGACGAGCTCCGCGTCGATCTCGATCCCGTGCCGGGCGTCACCTGGAGCGACGTGCGGGCCGTCGCGGAGGAAGTACGGGCGTTTCTCGGCGAGCTCGGCCTCGTGGGGTGGCCGAAGACATCCGGTTCACGCGGGATGCACATCTACGTGCGCATCGAGCGGCGCTGGGCGTTCGACGCCGTCCGGCGCGCCGCGCTGGCCCTTTCGCGGGAGATCGAACGGCGGATGCCGGGCCGTGCCACCAGCAAGTGGTGGAAGGAGGAGCGGCAGGGTGTCTTTCTCGACTACAACCAGAACGCCAAGGACCGGACGATCGCAGCCGCTTATTCCGTGCGTCCCACACCGGATGCGCGCGTCTCCGCTCCACTCGCCTGGGACGAGGTCGCTGATTGCGACCCCGCCGACTTCACCCTGGCGAGCATGCCAGCGCGATTCGCGACGATCGGCGATCCGCACGCTCGCATGAACGATCACGCCGGATCGCTCGACGCGCTGCTCGAGCTCGCCGCGAAGCAGGCGGGAGACGGCCTCGGCGATGCGCCGTGGCCGCCGCACTACCGCAAGCAGCCAGGCGAAGCGCCGCGCGTGGCGCCGTCGAAGCGCCGGACACCCACGCGACCGCTGATCGAGATCGCGCGGGCGCGCGAGAAAGCCGACGCCGTCGCGGGGCTCGAGCGGTGGAAGGCGCGGCACCCCGGGGCCGCCGCGCACCTGCAGCCGGCCGACGTGCTGACCGACGCGATGCGCGGCCGGTACAGGACATGGACGCGGATTCGCGTGAACCTGGTACACGTGCCCGAGGATCTCCGGCCTCCCCAGGAGGCGCTCGATCCCGATGACGACGTGAACGATTGGGGGAAGGTCAGCGAGGATGGCCCGCGCCGAAGACCTTCTCGAGCTCGTAAGGAGTCGTGACCTCGAGCTGATCGTAAGTGCAGTCGTCAGGGGCCCTATCGCGGCGCCATCGCTCGAAGACGGCAGCGTGGCGGAACCGCGTGCCCTGCATGTGGTCGTAGCGTACCTCGCACACGCGCTCGATTCGCAGCGCCTCCCACGACAGGTCCTTGCCCGCGCTCCACCGGCTCTGTCCTCCCGGCATGCGCGTGCCCGGTTCGCCCGTGTCGGCCCACTCGCGCCAGGGATGTCCCTCGAGCGCGTTCTGCCTCAGCGGCGCCAGCTCCTCGACGAGCTGCCGGCGCGTGTCCATCGTGAACGCCGACGTCACGCCGACGTGGTGCAGCCGATGCGTCCCGTCGTAAAGGCCGAGCAGGAGTGAACCCACCAGCGTGTCGCGGCCGTTCTTGTGCCAGCGGAACCCGGCCACGACGCAGTCGGCCGTGCGGGAGTGTTTGATCTTCAACATTGCGCGCTTGCCGGGCTGGTAAGTGGCGCCCGCGGGCTTGGCGATCACGCCATCGAGCCCCGCGCCCTCGAACCGCGCGAGCCAGTCGGTCGCCGTCGCCACATCGCGGGTCATCGGCGTCACGTGGATCGGCGGACCCGACGTGGCGAGCAGCGCCTCGAGCCGCGCGCGCCGCTCGCGCTGCTGCAGCGGTCGGAGGTCTTCACCGTCGGCCGCGAGCAGATCGAAGGCGACGAAGGCGGAGGGCGTCTGCTTCGCCAGCATGGCGACGCGGCTCGCCGCCGGGTGCAGCCGCAACTGCAACGCATCGAAGTCGAGACCGCCTGACGTGGCGATGACGATCTCGCCGTCGAGGACGCACCGATCGGGCAGGCGCGCCAGCAGCGCCTCGTGCAGCTCGGGGAAATAGCGATCGAGCGGCCGCAGGTCGCGGCTCTGGATGAACAGCTCGGCTCCCGCGCGAAAGACGATGGCGCGGAAGCCGTCCCACTTGGGTTCGTAGAGGTAGCCGTCGCCGTCTGGAATCGCCTCCGCCAGCTTCGCCAGCATCGGCTCGATCGGCGGCGGGATGGGAAAGGGCGAGCTCGACATGCGGCGCGGACGACGCTCTACTCGTCGTTCCCCTCAAGGTCGATCGGCTCGGGGGCCGCCGCCACCGGGGCAGGCTTCTTCGCCGCCGGCCGTGCAGCCTTCTTCCCCGGTTTCTTCGCCGCGGCCTTCTTGCCTTTCTTGCCCTGCTCGCCCTTCTTGCCCTGCTCGCCCTTCTTGCCCTGCTCGCCCGCCTTGGGGCCCGGCCCCAGCTGCGAGAGCAGTGCCGTGGCCTTGTCGCGGATCGCGGAGAGCTGTTTTCTCAGCTCCTGCTGCCGCGCGAGCCAGTCGCTGGCCTTGCGCTCGCTGGACCCGAGGAAGGTGCCGAGGTCCTCAGCAAGGTCGCCCAGTCGCGACGACAGCCTTTTTGCCTTCTTGTTCTTCTTCGCCATCCTGTTCGCCTCCGTGCGTGTTACCCAAAGGTCGAACTCTATCACCATCGTGTGAAGCCGGGCGTCTGGCCAGGCGTCATCGGCCGGCGCCGTTGTGCACGTACATGATGGCGGCGCCACCGGGCACCGAGACCGCGACGACGGGGAACGGCTTTCCGTGTCGTGTGACCGTTCGCCCGGCGATGATGCCCACGCTGGAGCCAAACACGGCATCGCTCAGCCAATGGCGGTTCGCAGGCAGTCGCGAAATCGCGACATACGACGAGAAGATGTACGCCGGGACGGCGCCCTTCCAGCCAAGATGACGTTCGAGAGCGGTCGCGAACGCAAAGGTGTCTGCCGCGTGACCGGATGGAAAGGAGTTCTTGCTGCTGCCGTCCGGGCGCTCCCGCCGAGTGGCGTACTTCAGCGGCTGGACCATCGCCTCGCTGACGATGAGCGACTGGATCAGGTCCATGCCCACGTGCGAGACCTTCGGCTTGTCCTTCAGTCGGCCCACTGCGTACACGGTGGCTGCCGACGCGAGCAGCGTGGGAAGCTCACCCAGGACCTCGCCTGCCTTGAAGAAGTTATGAGCGAAGTCGCTGTTGACGAGCGACTGGTTCACATTGTCGTCGGCCGGATGCACGGCTAGCGCCAGGCCGCCACCGACTCCCGCCCAGAAGAGATTTTCCTTCGAGGGCAGGTGTTTGAAGTCCGATCCCAGGTCCTTGACCATCGCCTTGATGCCTGTATGACGTGGCGTCGGCGCCGGACCGGCTGGCTGCGTGATGACTTGCTCGTCCTCGACCGGCAGGGCAAACAGGCCCGTCGGTGATGGCTCGCTTCCCTGGACCAGGCTGGGCGCGGTTTGCGCCCGGAGTGGCGTCGCGGCCAGGCACAGCACCAGGACCGCCGCCATCTGTTGCACACGACGATTCACACTGCTCATCTGAAGGTCCTCGCTTGCAATCGAAACACTCCGTGCAGGCGCGTCTGCCGCTCGCTCGAGCGAATCGGTACGCAGTCCCGCGGTCGACTGTTGACTCGACGAGTGCGTTGCTAGATGCGCAGGGGCGGCGGCGAGTTGCTGGCAGGCGAGAGGTGAGCGAACGCGGTCGGGCTCAGACGCAGGGGACGACCTGGCCAGCGATGCGAGTGCAGCCCCGCAACAAACGACCGGAACCACTGCACGACGAGCGCAGCGACCGAGAGCGCAAGCCCGATGGTGAGCGCGACGACGACCGCGTTGGTCTCCGTGTCGTCAGCGGCGGGCTGCACCTGATCCCACCAGTCGAACGATTCCGCGATGGGCCCGCCAAGGCACACCGCCAGGATGGCCACCACGAGCCATCGCCGCGCGTTCATCACCAAATTCTAGCACGGCGCTCCTTGATGGTCTTGTGGCAATCGGCTACGATCGCTGTCCGCCCCGTGCCCGGTTTGCCGACTGCTCCCCCTATGCCTGATGCCCGACTCGAAGTGACTGACGCCAGCGGCCGGCGGGTCGTACCCATCAACAAGCCTGTCTTCTCCATCGGCCGCCGCTCCGGCAACGACCTGCAGATCACCGGCGGCGATGTCTCACGTGACCACGCTGAGATCGGGCGCGAGGAGGGCGGGTTCGTGCTGCGCGATCGCGGGTCCCGCTTTGGCACCCACCTCAATGGCGAAGCCGTCATGGAGTGTCCGCTGAAGCACGGCGATCTGGTACGGCTCGGCAAGGGCGGCGGCGTCGAACTGCTGTTTCTGCTCGAGGATGCACCTTCGGTGACGTCCAGGCAGACCGCGTCGGCGGTCGAGGATTTGCACCAGGTGTCGGCCCTTCTGGAAGGCCTGCGCGCGCTCGGTTCGGGCCGCGTCCTTCCCGAGGTCCTGGCGCTCGTCATCGACTCGGCTCTCGAAGTCGCGAGCGCGGAGCGGGGGTTCATCATGCTCGCCGACGCCGATGGCATGCTGGAGTTCAAGATCGCCAGGGGCAAGGGCCGCGTCACGCTTCCGGGTTCCGGCTTTTCGACGAGCCGGAAGATCCCGGAGCAGGTCTTCGCGACGGGCCAGGCAAGGATGGTGGCCGACCTGCTCGAAGGGGCAGTGGGCGACAACGCCAACACTCTCATGCTTGGCATCCGGCAGGTCTTCTGTACGCCACTCAAGGTCGTCCGATTTGTCGATCAGGCGGACGCTCCCGTGGAGGAAAAGCGCATCGGCGTGCTGTACCTCGACAGCCAGAAGAGAGGCGCGCTGGCCTCACCTGCCACGCAGTCCTCGCTCGAGATGCTGGCAACCGAGGCCGCCATGGCCATCGAGAACGCGCGGCTGTATCGGCAAGCGCTGGAGAAGGCCAAGATGGAGCAGGAGCTGAAGATCGCTGCCGAGATCCAGCAGGCCCTTCTGCCGGACGCGCAACACAAGGGCACGTTCTTCGAGGCCGTCGCGCAGTCTGTGCCCTGCAGGTCGATTGGCGGCGACTTCTTCGATTACGTCGAGCTTGCCGATGCGGGCTTCGGTTTCGCCGTGGGCGACGTCGCGGGCAAGGGCGCGCCCGCGGCCCTGCTGACCGCTGTCATCCAGGGCGTGTTCACGGCACTCGCGACGATGGGGTTGTCACCGTCGCAGACCTTGTCGGGCGTGAACCAGGCGATCATCGCCCGCGCCATCGAGTCGCGCTTCTGCACGGCGTTCTACGCAGTCGTCACCCCCGACGGTCAGCTCGCCTGTTGCAACGCCGGGCACAATCCGCCGATGGTCTTCACCAAGACAGGCGTGCGTCGCCTCGAGAAGGGCGGCCTCATCCTCGGAATGTTCGAGCACGCTGCGTTCGAGCAGGAGGCTCTCGCGCTCGAGCCGGGCGACATCCTCGTCGGCTTCAGCGATGGTGTCACTGAAGCCATGAGCGCCTCTGGCGAAGAGTACGGAGAGGATCGCCTGCGGGCCTGCATCGAGGCCGCGGCGGGGAAGTCGCCCCAGGAGATGCTCGACGGCATTTTCCTCAGCGTCCGGGAGTTCTCCCGCGGCGCCGAGCAGAGCGACGACATCACCGCGCTGGTGCTGCGCTACGACGGGCGCCTGCGGGCCAGTGGTGATGGCTCCTGACTTACGCGATCTTGCGCTCGGCCGGACTTCGTCGAGCGCCGCGGCGCAGCAGCGCAGCCACGGCGCGCTCCGCGCGGCTCAGCCCGTGGCCGTTTCGCCGCGACGCGGCCGCGGACGTGGCGGCCGGCAGAGCCTCGAAGAGCTCCCCACTGGCATAGGTCTCCAGCACGACTGGATGCACGTAGCACTTGCGGCACACGGCGCGGGTGTTGCCGAGCGACTCTGCGACCTGGTCGATCGCGGCGAGCACGTTCTGTTTGGCCGCGGTCGCCGACGTCGCTGACTCCATCGCGCACAGTTTCTGCGCGGCCAGCACGGTGCCCGACCAGGTGCGGAAATCCTTCGCCGTGAAGTCCTGGCCCATGGCTTCTCGCAGGTAGTCGTTCACGTCTGACGACCCCACATCGTGCGTGGCGCCCTCATCGTCGAGATACTGGAAGAGATGACGGCCGGGCAGCTCCTGGCAGCGGCGAACGATGCGCGCGAGCCGCGCGTCGCTGAGCGTGATGTCGTGGAACTTGCCCGACTTGCCGCGGAAGCGGAAACGGACGGTCGATCCCGTGATCCGCGCATGCGCGCTTTCAAGCGTCGTGAGACCGAAGGAGCGATTGCTGCGGGCGTACTCTTCGTTGCCCACCCGGATGAGGGTCTTCTCCAGGAGCTGCACGACAGCAGCCACGACCTTGCGCACCGACAGCACCGGCTCGGCGAGATCGCGCGCCACGCGACGGCGAAGCTTCGGCAGCGATTCCGCGAAACTTGGCAATCGGTCGTACTTCGCTTCGTCTCGTACCTCGCGCCACCGCGTGTGATAACGATACTGCTTGCGTCCCCGGGCGTCGCGTCCCGTGGCCTGCAGGTGGCCGGATGGGCTGGGACAGATCCAGACATTGCGCCAGGCCGGCGGAATGGCGAGTGACTTGATTCGCTGCACCTCGCGGGCATCACGGATGATGCGCCCGTTATCGTCGAGGTACGCGAAGCCACGGCCCGAACGGCGGCGGCGAATTCCCGGTCCGGCGTCGGTGACGTAGCGCAGACCGGCAGAGACAGCGGCCTGCACTTCAGCTGGCGGCGTGGCCACTCCCGTACGAGCCATGCCGCCAGCTGTGCAAGGACCGCGCCGAGGGCCTAGGTGTGTGCAGGGTGGGCCATGTTCTTGAAGAACTCGGCCGCCCGCTGCTTCATCTCCTCCTTGGTGAAATCCTGCTTACGCGTGGCGATCCACCACGTGTAGCCCTCCGGGTCCGCGACCGCTCCTCCCCGATCGCCCCAGAATTGATCCTGCATCTCCATCTTGACCTTCGCGCCGGCGCCGACGGCGCGGTTGAACAACTGGTCGCAGTCTTCGACGAACAACCAGAGCGACGCCGGCGATCCGCCGAGGTCGCGCGGTCCCTTGCCCATCATCACGTCGTTGACCATGATGCGCGAGTCGCCGATTTTGAGCTCGGCGTGCATTATTTTCCCGTCCGGACCGACGCTGCGGTCCAGCTCCTGCGCGCCAAGCGCCTTCTTGTACCACTCGATCGTCTGCGCCGCGTTGTCCAACGTCAGCTGCGGCGTGATGGTGTGATAGCCCTCTGGCACAGGTCTCGCTGCTTTCGCCATACCAACCCTCTCCGTGTTGCTGTGATGACTCCAACGGGATGTCGCATCCCGCTTCAATCGACTATGGTGCGAAACAGCGACCAGTGCAAGCTGAGCGCTGTTCGATATTCGAATCCATCACTGTTGAGCACGGTCAGGACGACGAAGGCCCGGCTCGGCCATCGTCTTCTCGATGTCGTGGATCTCCACCGGCACGAAGGCGGAGAGGTTCTCGTAGCCATCCTTCGTGATGAGGATCATGTCTTCGAGACGGATGCCGAGATGTTCCTCTGGCAACTGCATCGCAGGTTCGATGGTGAAGATCATCCCCGGTTCAAGCGTCGGCGCCGGCGCACCGACATCGTGCACCTCCATCCCCACCGAGTGCCCGAGCGACGTGACGGACTGCCCGTTCCGGAAGCCGTCCACGAATCGTTGCGCGGCCTCGTGAACCTGTGGATCGGTGAACGTGAAACCTCGCATCACGGCATCCATCCTTTCGACCGCGTGCCGTACGATGTCGGCCGGGGACGCATGGACGGCGATTGACGTCATGAGTGACCGATAGAGCTGCAGGTAGATGCCGTAGAGCTCGCGCTGTCTCGCCGTGAAGCGGCCGGAGGCCGGGAAGACCCGCGTGACATCCGACGCGTAGTACTTGTAGTCGGGTGCGTAGTCGAACTGGACGAGGTCGCCGTCGGCGAGCAGCGCGGTGTCCTTGTGGTAGTGCGAGTACCACGTGTTCGTGCCGGTGGCGATCAGCGCGAAGTAAGACGCCCCGTATGCGCCGCCATTCTTGAACACGTACTCGGCGTCGGCCTGGAGCTGGTACTCGTACATGCCAGGCTCGGCAGCCCGCATGGCTTCCACGATGCCGAGCCCGGCCAGTTGCGTGGCCTGGCGGATGACGGCGATCTCGCGCGGGCTCTTGATGGAGCGCAGCCGATCGAGGATGGGATCGAGGTCCCTGACGCCGGACTCCGGCGCCGCAGCCTTCAGATGCGCGAGGAAAGCCTCCTCTCGCGATTGGCGTCCATCCCACGGGTCGGCCTTCGTCGCGTTCGCCAGCGCGATCGTGTCGTGCGCCGAGGCGTTACCAAGCACCTCGGGGCGGAAGCACGTGTAGATAGGACGGTGAGCAGCACCGATCGCATCCAGGGCAGCGGCAAACGCCGGACGCGACAGCACCTCGTCGACGCCAATCGCTCGCGCCGCATCCGGCCCCGGCACCAACCCGGTACCGTACATCCGATTGATCTGCCGGCGCCGCCGCTCGTCGTCTGGGACCATGAACACCGTAGTGCGCTTCGTGCGGCCGTCCAGGATCGCCAGCGCTCGCGGCTCGACCACTCCCGTCAGGTAGAAAAACTGGTTGCTCTGCCGAAGGGGTTGCTCGCCGGGCCGCTCGGTCGTGCCCTGCAGGATGGCGACCGCGTCGCCGATGGCGTCGAAGAGTTTCGCGCGGCGCGCGGCGAACTCATCAGGCGGAAAGATCTCCGGGCCGGTGTAGACGGGCTGGCCGAGCAGGACGAGCGCCGGGACGCTTGCCAGCAGCAGTGTCAAAGTGACTCGCGAGGGCATAGGATTGGGACTCTAACACCGGACCTCTGGGCGCCGGCGACTGCGGAAGGGAGACCGGGGAGTGGACGAGGCTCGCGACACGCGCACCAGTTACGACACCCATCCCACGGCAGGCCGCGACGCGGTGCAGCTGAAGGACATCCGGAAGCGCCTGCCGTTGCGCGTGCTCTCGGAGGCCGACTGGACGCACTGGACGACGTACGGCTTCGTCGTCGTGCCGCACGCGGTGCCCGACGCCAACGTCAGGCGCGTGACCGAGCTGCTATGGGAGTTCAGCGAGATGCGCCCGGACGATCCGGCCACATGGTCCAGGCGCCAGCTCCGCGACCATGCGATGCGGGAGTTGAACAACAGCGGGATGGTGGAGATCTACAACCACCAGTATCTCTGGGACAACCGGCAGGAGCCACGCGTCTACGATGCGTTCGTGGACATCTGGGACCGCACGGACCTGTGGGTGGCCATCGATCGGGCGAATCTCAACACGCCCAATCGCGAGGGCCGTGCGTTCGGCGGCTTCATCCACTGGGACGCGGACACGTCGCTGACGCCGCTGCCGATCGGCGTGCAGGGCGTGCTGTCGCTGGTCGACACGGACGAAGAGACCGGTGGATTCCAGTGCGTGCCGGAGCTGTTTCGCACGCTCGAGACGTGGATTCCCACGCAGCCGGCCGATCGCCATCCGATGCACCCCGACCTGACGGGATTCGAGATCGTGCCCGTGCCCATGAAGGCCGGGGACCTCCTGATCTTCAACAGCCTGCTCGCGCATGGCATCCGGCCGAACGTGTCCACCAATCGCGTGCGCATGGCGCAATACATCTCGATGTACCCCGCCGAGGAGGAGAACGCGTCCGAACGCGATGCGCGTGTCAGGAGCTGGCGAGATAGGGAGGCGCCGGTGCGCGCGGCGTTTCCCGGCGATCCACGCGACTGGGAACGGACGCGGTACGAGACGGCCAGGCTCACCGAGCTTGGGGAGAAGCTTCTCGGGGCGCGCCGCTGGGACTCGGGGTCGGGATAGATTTCAAGTTCTGCATCCACACCAACGAACACCTGGGATGCAGAATATGAAATCTATCCCGACCCCGAATTCCGGCCCGGCACATGGCGCGCGATGGACGCGAGCGCCAGGCAGCAGACGACGAGGGCAACGGCAATCACTCCGAAGAACGACATGGCGCCGCGGTAATCGAGCGCCCAGGCCCCCACGTACCCGCTGACGACGGCGCCAGTGCGCCCGAACGAGACGGCGCCACCGACGCCGGTGGCCCGGATCCGCGCGGGATACACGTGCGCCGCCAGGGCGAACATCGTCGTCTGCACGCCGTTGATCAGGGCGCCGGTGACGGTCAGCATCCCGATGATGGGGGCGGCGGGCGACCCGGCGGAGATCGGCATGAAGGCCATGACACTGGCACTGGCGACCGCGAGCCCGGCCATCGTGAGCATCACCGGACGCGAGCCCCAGCGCGTGATCGAGACGCCTCCAGTCAGCGCTCCGGCCACGCCGCCCAGATTGAACGCCATCATGCCCGCGCTCGCGACGGCTGATGAAAGGCCCGCAGCGGCCAGCATCGACGGCACCCAGCTGAAGGCGAGGTAGACGCTGAGCAGGCACGAGAAGAAGGCCGCCCACAGGCCGATCGTGTCGGCGCGGAACTCCGACGTGAACAGCGCGCTCACCGACGCGCCCCTCGCGGCAGGGTCCGTCCGATCGACGAAGGTCGCCTCCTCGGCCACCGGATGTCCCATGCGACGGAGCGATGCGGCAAGCTGGCCGCGGCGTCGTGGATCGCGTGCGAGGAAGCGCGGCGACTCCGGCAGCAGGCGGACGAGCGCCGCAGCGGCCACGAGCGGAATGAGACCGCCGGCGAAGAACATTGCCCGCCACCCGAAGTCCGGCAGCGCGGGAATGGCCGCAAGCCCTGCGAGCGTGGCGCCCAGCGGCACGCACACGATGGTGATGGTGACTGCCATGGGCCGCTGTGCCTTCGGCACGTACTCAGCGGCCAGCGCCGCCGCGTTCGGGACCGCGCCACCCAGGCCGAGCCCGGCGAGAAAGCGCAGGACGGCGAGCGCGGCGACGCTGCCGGCGCCTGCCACCGCCAGCGTCATCCCGCCGAAGACGATCATGCTGGCGATGAGCGTCACGCGCCGGCCGATACGATCGCCGAGCAGGCCGGCCAGCGCCCCGCCCGTGACCATTCCCAGGTAGCCCAGCGACACGACGGGAGCGAATGCGCCGCGGGCGACCGACCACTCCCGCATGATGGTGGGAATCGTCACGCCCATCAGTTGGTTGTCGATCCCGTCGAAGACGATGGTGAGCGCGGTGAGGAAGACGAGCCACCGCTGGTAGCCGCTCCAGCGGCCGCCGTCGATCAGCTCGCCGACGTCGATGGGCCCCGCCGTCACGGTCATCGCGCGAGCGATGGCACACGCCACACTTTCCTGGCGGTCGCCGCCACGAGCTCGAGTTTCCGCCGCTGATCGTCGGCGGAGAGCCGGTTGCCTTCGTGCGTGGAGGCGAAGCCGCACTGCGGGCTGAGCGCGAGGCGCTCGAGCGGCACGGACTGCGACGCCTCGGCGATGCGGCGCTCGAGCTCGGCCTGGGACTCGAGGCCTGCACGCTTCGAGCTGACCAGCCCGAGCACCACGACGCGATCGTCCGGCACGTGCTGGAGCGGCTCGAACGTCCCCGATCGCTCGTCGTCGTATTCGAGCAGGAACCGCTGGAAGCGCGCCCGGCCGAAGATCTGGCGCGCGATCCGGTCGTAGCCGCCCGAGGCGTAGAACATGCTCTTGTGGTTCCCGCGGCAGATGTGGATGCCGAAGGTGATGCCAGGCTGCCCCTCGATAATCGCGTTATCGAGATCGATGCACGCGTCCAGCATCCGATCCGGATCCGCGCCGCGCCGGCGATACCCCTCGCGGATTGTCTCGTCGAGCAGAGCCGCATACTGCGGCGCGTCGATTTGCACGTACTCGCAGCCGAGCCGCGCCAGCTCGGCGATCTCGCGCCGCGTGTAGTCGACCAGGTCGGCGAGATACGCGTCGCGTGTCGAGTAGGCGCCGCGCGACTTGTCGGGGTCGTAGTAGGCGGCGGCCTGCTGCGCGCTGACGAGCGTCACCTTCGCCGTGCGCGACGTGCGGCCCCGCAGGTAGGTGAACTCCTCGACGCTCATCTGGCGCCGCAGCCGGAGCTTCTCCACGACGACGGGGCGCTCGAGTGCCGCTGAGTGTCCCTCACCGTCGCGGAAGGTGACCGACCAGCCGCCTTTCCGATCGAAGCCCTCGAACGCGTCGACGAGGTGGCCGAAGAAGGCGTAGCGCCGCATCTCGCCGTCTGTGAGGACGTCGAGGCCGGAGGCTTCCTGCAGCGCAATCGCCTCATCGACGGCGCGGTCCTCGATCCGCTTGAACTCAGCGGCCGTCATGTCGCCGCGCTCGCGCCTGTCGCGCGCGTCCTTCAGGTAGTCGGGTCTGAGGAGGCTGCCGACGACGTCGCTTCTCCAGGCGGGCATGGGGCGCCTGGACTATAGCAGCGCGATCGAGGCCTTGACCAGCTTGACGCGATTCCATCATCGGTTCACCGTGGGTTCATGGCATTCGAAACCATTCACGGCACGCTGCGGCAGACACGGCTGACCAACGAATCGGCTGAGTATCTCGCACGGCGCGAGGAGCTTCGTCTGGCCGAGGAGATCGAGCAACGAGGAATCGATCTGCTGACACCGGTCTACAACCTGCTGGACCTGACGCCCGGCGGCCGCGACGACTGGTACGCACAGCTCACGTATCCGGAACGCGCCCACTGGCCGCTGCGGTGAGCCGCGTCGAAAGGAGGGTGCCTATTTCACGACTTCGAGCAGAAAGTCGTCCAGATCGCGATCGGGGAAGGCCCCGGTGGCGTGGAGCCGCTGCACGAGCAAGGCAATCGCCTTCGCATTCCGGCGCACCTGCAACTCCTTGTCCTGATGAAGGGTATAGAACACGCGGTGCATGACGTCGTGCGTCTCTCCCTTGAACGTTTTTTCTCTCAGGATTCGATCTCGGAGAACATCGTCTCGATTCGACATGATGGTCCTCCCGCTCACACAGATGGTCCGGCCCTTTCACCTATCCCTGCCTTGCCAGTCTCGTGCCTGAAGGTCGTGTCGATACTCGGCCGCTGCGGCCACCCGCTCGTCCCATGCCGTGAACATTTGACTCACCGGATATCGCCATTCACTCGTAGCGCAGCGCCACGCCGATGCCCTTTATTGGGCGCACTTGGGCGTACCCTATCGAAAACACGGCGGCAGCGTTTTTGCGTCAACGCTCCGGAGATCCATGTTGCCCACGGCGCCAGCGACCACACTCCTCTGGGCGTGGAGACTCCGCAGAGCCGCCGACTGCGACGACGAACGATTCCAGATCGCGTTCGTCCATGTGGCAGATTCATCGACCCAGAACTGGAGCTGCGACAGGGTCGCCAGGACCGAAGACGAGGCGCGTGCGTACGCCTTGCAACACGGGGTGTCCCCGGGCAGTTTCACAGATGCGTTGGAGAAGCTCCGGGCGATCTGCGCCGCCGGAAACTCTGACTACGTCCTGTCGATCAGCGGCGTCGGAAGCGCAGACTACATCGTCACGGTCAGCGGCGCCCGGGCGTGCTTCACGACCCGTGACAACTCTTCCAGCAGGCGGATGGAACTGGATTGAGTGAACTGGAATGAGTGAGATCGTGTCGCGCCCGGCTGGTGAACACTAGGGTCGAGCGCTGAGCGTCACATTCGTCATCCGGTCAGACCTTGTTGACGGCGATCTCGATTGCCCACACGCTGATGCCAATGAACCCGTCGGACACTTCGCCAACATCGAGCCGTTACGTCCATGCGCTCCTCCTGCTTGTCTCCGTCGCGCTGATTCTCTCCGCGTTTGTCACCTCATTCTGGTGAGAGGACGCTAGAGATTCACGCGGATGCCGGAACTGCCAACGATCGGGACTGTGTCCACGAAGGATCGCCAGACTTCCTCGGCTCCGGATGGATTGGAGGACAACGCCGCGCCGCACCATATCTTCGAGGGGTCCTTCGACGGAGAGATCGCCCAGCGCCGGCTCGCAATGATCGCCACACCCACGAGCGGAATCCGAACGCCGAAGTAAGGCGGAGGAAGACGCCGGGCGCGAGGCAATTCCAGGCGGAATCCCTCGGCGCTGACGTCGAGGATGGCGGCAGGCTCGCCGTTGACGATGGCATCGAACCGCTGGACCGTCTTTCGCGGAGATCGCCGAACCGGCCGCTCCTCCATCAGGGCCATCGACACGAAGCAGGACAGTACTGCAAGCTCGATCGGTCTCGTCAGATACATCGCTTGCCCGTCCATCGCCCTCGCCCGGCGGTCGTTCGCATCGGCAATGAGAATGTTGGGGGCGGTCGGGTTGCAACCGCGGTCCGGCGTCTGGAACGCGTTGCTTCCAGCCCAGATCGCGTCGGCGATGATCAGACTGAATGGCCGTGTGCGCATTTCGCTCGCGGCCGCTTCCATGGTCGAGCGGTGGACAGGTTCGAACTGGTTTTCGGATAGCCAGTTGGCGACCAGCGACCCTTCGGTCCAATCGGGCAACGCCACAATGACCCGTGGGCGACCAGCCATGGCGCTGGCCAGTGCACTGACTGTGCCAGCGAATTGCACGAGGATTTGGGCCGGTCGGCCGTCGCTGAGATACGGATTGTGGAGCGCCGAGGAGAAAACCGTAATGTGACGCAAGGCACCCGGATTTGGGCACATTCTCCTCTCTAAAGACGCATGTTGCGCTGCGTCAATACCATCTTTCACCGCCTCCGTTAACCTCGGTGCGTATATGGGGCACGACCGGGCCGAACACTGTCAGTGACTCGGCACCGCGGCGGCGGCCCTGATCGACGAACAGGTTACAGGGGGAATTGAGTATGAAGCGCGTGTGGATTGCGGCAGCAGCCTTGCTGATGGTGCTGTCGATGGGGCGTGGCGCATCAGCGGCAACCATCTTCGATCAGACGAAGGTCGTGACGAACCTTGGCACGGTCGAATTGATCATCGATGGTCTCCCGGCGAACCTGTATCAGGCCACCCTGATCTGGACTCCGACCGGGTACACGGGGGGAGCGGCCGACTACATCTCGAACGTCGCGATCAAGGTGACATCCGACACCAGCAGCGAATCGCTACTGCTCGATCCGTTCGGCACCTGGGCGCTGGAGGCGGACGCGTCATCGAATTTCGGCGCTGCGGACGGGTGCGGTGGGAATGACTCCGGTTCGCTCTGTGCAAAGACCACGGACGTGACCAACACGACCGACGCCTCGCGCACGTGGAAGTTCCAGTTCGGCACGAACTCGTTGTTCACCCAGGATCTGTTCCACGTCCAAGTTCAGTTCCACAATCCGGGCGGCAGCCCCGGCGGCCAGATCTCCACGCGGTTTGACAGCGGTGAAAGCGGAGACACGCCGGTACCGGTTCCGGAGCCGGCGACATTGTCCCTCCTTGGCCTCGGCCTCAGCTTCGCCGGCATGAGTGCGCGGCGCTGGCGGCAGCGGAAGGCGTAAGCGCGTCGTTATCGTGGAGTGACCAGGGGCCGCAGCGATGCGGCCCTTGCTCTGTACGCAGCTCGCGAGGCGCGCGTGATCGGCAGGTCGATCACGTGACTCGACTGGTCCGGCTGCCAACGACACCGGCGCGATTGCGGATCGTCGATTTCTTGGGGAGCCGGCGCCGCCATCGCGCGTCATTGCTCAGATCGGCACGTGCGTTCCGCCGGGTGGAGTGGCAAGGGTGGTGAGCCACGAGGCCCGTTCCCTGGGTCGCTAGACAAGTGTCACCTGGCGGCCTACCATGCTGAGTTCTGTACACTCTCGTTTGACCCAGGAGGCTCCCCAGCCATGCGTTTGGTCGCTCTCACCTCGTTTGTCATAGTGGCCCTTATTGGATTCCCGCCGGCTCCAGCCCTGGGCTCGCAACCCTCCATCTCAGTGCCGCGGGTCGTCAAGTTCAGCGGCGTCTTTCAGCCGGCGGACGGTCAGCCGCCGGCCTCGATGGAGGTCGTCACCCTGTCGATCTACGCGGACCAGGAGGGCGGCGTGCCCCTGTGGCAGGAGATCCAGACGGTGGCGGTGGACACGACGGGCCGGTTCACGGTCGTACTGGGCGCGTCACACCCGGACGGACTTCCGCTCGAGGTGTTTGCCTCCGGCGAGGCCCGGTGGATGAGTCTGGCGTTTGCGCGGCCCGGAGAAGTGGAACGACCGCGCGTGCAGTTGACCAGCGTGCCCTATGCGCTGAAAG
>Ga0207701_10002584_pt1 | contig 18740 bp, 11 predicted proteins | sample KBSSwiSSwithPhiX_FD_184294 | JGI IMG/M metagenome (GOLD analysis project Ga0207701, IMG submission 184294) | Switchgrass rhizosphere bulk soil microbial communities from Kellogg Biological Station, Michigan, USA, with PhiX - S5 (SPAdes) (version 2) | ecosystem: Environmental > Terrestrial >... | reverse complement strand
AATAGACAGGCCTACAGCAGCCTACGGTATATCGGTTGCAGGAAGAGCCAGGTTGATCATCACCCGACTATTTGGTAGTATCCGCATCCTGAGGAATTCGCTACGGATCACCTCGCGTCAAATCTCTATTTCAGATATTGCACGATTCTGAATGGAGTTCCCCCGCTTCAACAAGAAATGTTGGACAGTTAGACTCCTCACTCGCAGCTACAACTATTTTGGCGGACTGTGATGAAAGAGGTGGAATCATGAGCAAGAAAATCATCTTGTGTGCCGACGGCACCTGGAATACGCCGCATGGCCCGACGGACCAACCGAATGATACCAACGTCCGCAAACTCTATCTGCTGATCACAGACGATCCGTCGCAGTTGAAATACTACGACAGCGGAGTCGGTACAGACGGCACGCCTTTCGAGCACTTCTTTGGCGGAGCGATGGGTGAGGGTCTCTTCGAGAAAATCCAGGATGGCTATGAGTTCCTTTCTTTTGTCTGGGACCCTGGGGATCAAATTTTCCTTTTCGGTTTTAGCCGTGGCGCATATACCGCGCGCAGCCTTGCCGGAATGATCGCCCTCTTTGGAGTCCCGACGAAGAATCTCGACAACCGAACTGTACGTCGTATTTTTGGCGCCTATCGTCTCACTGATCGTGCTCAACGTGTAAAGGCGAAGGCAGACCTCTCAGCGGAGTACGGCCTCACCGACGTAACTGTTCGCATGGTAGGAGTCTGGGACACGGTGGGGGCGCTCGGAATCCCCGGACATCTCTTCGGCAATTTTGACCAGGCAAAGTATGGATTCCTCGATACAACGTTGAATCCCTGCATTGAGAAGGCCTATCACGCGATTTCGATCGACGAACGACGAGCCTCGTTTTCACCGACACTATGGACCGGGCCAGACGGAAGCCCCCGCGCAAATGATTCCCAGTTGCAGCAGGTGTGGTTTCCTGGCGTCCACTGCGATGTAGGTGGAAGCTATGCGGAATGCCAACTCTCCAACATCACACTCAGGTGGATGATCGACAACGCCAAAGCTTGCGGGCTCACTTTCGACCAAAGCGCAGTGGATGCTTGTCTCGGTCCCAAGCCATTTAATCCGCTGGGTGAACCACACGATGAGTGGAAGCTGATTCCGTGGGGACTGGCAAAACACCGCACGCTACCCCCTGATGCCGTTCTTTCAAATACGGTTAAGCTCCGTCTCGCGGGACTGCCCCAGTATCGACCTGAGAATCTCAACGGGCAGTCAGTAGATAGCTATCAGCAAATCACGGTCATTCCAGACGACGAGGTCTGATAGTAGACGCGACAGACACGGTCAATGGTTCGCAGAGTAAAGGTCAGAAATGGAGATATTGAATGCCCAAACTCAAGGCTGCACCCGCGCACACCATTCAAAAGTATGGTTGGATCCCTGATCTTCCTGACCAGCGTGATTTCGTTTATGCTGCACCCGCGCCATTTCAGCGAAATCTTCCGCCGAAAGTTGATCTTTCCAAAAAGTGTCCTCCCGTATATGACCAGGGCCAGTTGGGAAGCTGCACGGCGAATGCGATCGCTGCAGCCATCGAGTTCGATCAAAAGAAGAAGTTCATTCCATCTCGCTTGTTCATTTATTACAACGAGCGCGCTATGGAAGGCACTATCTCCAGCGATTCTGGAGCGCAGATCCGCGATGGAATCAAGAGCGTCGCAACCCTGGGCGCGCCGCCAGAAAAGGACTGGCCTTACCAGATCGCGAAGTTTAGTGAAAAGCCGCCGGCAAAGGCCTTTGCCGATGCAAAGGCAAACCTGGTGACTCTCTATCAGCGCCTGGTGCAGGATTTCAGCACTATGAGAGGTTGTCTCGCCTCCGGTTATCCCTTTGTGTTTGGCTTCACCGTCTATGAATCGTTTGAAGGAGACAAGGTTGCGAAAACCGGCATTGTGCCTATGCCCCAATCTGACGAGAAAACTGTAGGGGGCCACGCTGTGATGGCAGTGGGCTATGACGATACCGCACGACAGTTTCTCGTTCGCAACTCTTGGGGCCCGAAGTGGGGCCTGAAAGGCTATTTCAAGATCCCATATTCGTATCTCACTTCTCCTAAGCTTGCATCTGATTTCTGGACCATCCGCAGCGTCACGGAGCGTGCAGGCACCAGGAGAGCTCGAAAGAAGATGTAGCTGCAGTCAACCATCCTTTGGCGTGACTTGCTACTCTTGCGCCAGTCTTGCGGCTGCAGCGTCAACTGAGTCCTTCATCGATCCCGGTTGGCTCTTCAGTACTCGTTGCAGCAGACGGAATTTCTGCAGGGATTCTTGTCGCTTCCCGCTAAGCTCCAGCAGGTTGGCGTAGATGAAGTCGTGAACCATGGTCTGAGCTTGCCCGTCTTGCACCTTGTCATCCAGCCAGAGATACGTCTTCCAGGCTTCATCCGGAGGGACTGCAGAAAGGGATTCCTTGAGTCTTTCGTGATCACCTACTGGACTAAAACAGGAGGACAGGATGCGCGACTTGTATCCTTCATCCAGCGCTTCGCCGGTTTTGCGCATGTCGTTTGCTGCTCTGATCATTTCGGCTCTCGCGCCCTTCCTATCAGGATAAATAAGTCCGCCGAATTGCATTCTTCTTACGAGAGGGCGTTCCTTCCCTGTCGAGACTGCAATGTTCAGATGCTGAATTGCTTCATTTAGGCTTCGACCTTTCTGCAGCATCCAGTTACCCAACATTGCGTTGGCATAAACGTTCTGTGGGTCCGCCCCCAGGGCAGCACGTAGATTCTGCTCGGCGACCGAATCAAATTCTCTATTGGCAATTTTCTCGTTGAGCCAATGGGCCCAGCCAATGTGAGCCTGCACGTCTGCGGCCTCGGATCCTTTGGACCGTATGTGACCAGCGTCCAGGATTGCGAAAATCTGATCGAGAGCCGGCGCGGCGAGTTCGGCTGAGTTCTGATCGGCTCGCGTAACAACATGAAAGTCCTCTGTCCATCGCATCGCCGCATTCAACTGCTGATCCAAAGCGGGGCGATAAAGCGGGTCGCCACTGAGGATGTCGGCATAGCTTTTGATTGAGGCTTGATATTCGCCCTGCGTTGCCTGTGCTTCGGCGAGCGCCATCTTTGACTGCCGTTCGGTTTGTTTTTTGTGGCGGGCGACAAACCAGGTGACGCCTCCAGCGATACTGACGAACAGCCCAATGAGCGCGCTCGTGCTGCCCACCCAACTCATAACGGAAGGCCACGCCTTTTTTACGCGGAGTTCTGCGTTTTGTAGCTCTTTTTCCATGAAGGTTTTCCGATATTCCTATCTTTGGTTTCGACCTCGTGTCCAACATGCCCCTCTCAGAATCACGGCAATCCTAACTCCCGAATCGCGAACAACCGAAACTCTTCGGAGTGAACTAGGTCATGCGCGATCCAGACGTCCTGCACGAGACTAACGCGGCACCATCGCCTGAACAGACATATCCACCACTCAGCATGCGGCGACACCCTGTTGTCGGGGAATCCAAGTTGAAGGTTTGTGTAAACCGTAAACATGAAGTTTACGATCGAGACAGAGAACTGCGAAGCATAAAGGTCGCTGCTTGGCGGGTCTAGTGGCGCAGTCCAGATTACCGAGCGGATGCTGTCAGCACCGACAGCTCCTCCGGGTTTCGTTCGCAGCGGCAGTTCACTGGTCATGCGCGGGTCATACAGCCGTTCCTCCAGGCCAAAAAGCTCCCTGCGCTCACGCATTTCTTTAAGAAGCCCTTCATACTGTTTCAGATTGTCGGCAAGATGCTTCTCCATTTCCGGCGTTCGTGGGTACCAGATCGAGTGCATATGCTCAAATAACAATGGAATATCCGCAGTGCCGTGCACGCGCGTTTCGAGCGGTGAAATCGCGGGACGAATGGTGGACATCGCGATATGATGTCCGAGCCTGCGATAAGCTTCAAACAGGGTTTCGGTAAACCATTGGTTCGACGTCGAGTCCTGGGGAAACGCCGCGCACTTTAGCTGGTGCGTTAGCAAGTCGGCCGGCTCATCCCCTACAAGAGACGTTTTCATATATACAATCACGCCTCTGTAGTCATCCTCTTCAGTGTCTCCCAAGCATCGACATGCCGTCGCAACCTGGGGTGTATCCTCTGCTCCCCGCGGCGGAGGATACCGGATCGTTCCGACAACGCAATGTGTCTTGCTATATTCTGTATCGGGTTGCTTTCGCAATGGCCGTAAGTCCAGGTCAATCTCCGCGCCAAAATCCGCCCTGCATTTCGTGATTGCGGCTCCCATGCCCTCAAACTTCATTTCAGGGTCGACTTCTGCATCGCAGACGATGATGTACGTGCATCGCCGCCGAACCAGTTCATAGAGCCCCATGTTCTCAAAATGTCCCCCATCGCTCAGGTTCATATACTTGGCGCCGTCGCCCACCATTCCAAACAGCTCTTTGAAAAGATGAAGAAGCGGGAAACGAGGCGTCGAACGACAGGCGGCCGGCCAGGCATCCATCTTGCGCGTATTCGAAATCCACCAGCCCAGCCGAACGTTAAAGAACGTCATCAGAAATGCAAGAGCAGGATTGCTGTTATATCCCTGATTGGGATTTAATGCCGCTCCCGAGATTGCGACAGCAGAATCGAGAAGAATTCCTCCGTTGCGATAAGCAAAATCGTCGGTTGGAACAAAGCCGTTGAAACTGACATCACTGCCCACCTTTCCATCTGTCCACGACACGCTGTATCCCGAGTGTAGTGGGGTAAAAGCAAAACTTGTCCCTTTCCGTTCCTGCGTGGCAAGATCTGCTCCGGTTGTCAGGTTAAGCGTCGCGCAGAATATCGGGAATGGTCCTTCATACGTTCCTTTTTCTCCACTCGCCTTCCTATAACCCACGGGAAGCAAATCTCGCACGCGCGGCGGATAATCCCTCTTTCGACCATCCGCACCGGATACCTGGCTTCGGTCATCAAATCCAGTAAAGGGATCTGCCCTCCGTCTCCCCGGCACGGTGGCTCCCAGGTAGCACCGCGACAGCCTGTTCTTGTAAAAATCGTGCATCGAGAACTGATTAATATCTGCCCGCCAGCCCAGCACCCACGCCACCGTTAGCACGGAAAAGAGACAGAGGCCATCTGCGATGAGGAACTCCTTTGGCGTTGGGATGTCTGTCGCTGAACGATCAACACTGCACGGAGTGCTCGATACGAGTGTGGCAGGGCAGGATTCAACCTGTTGAATTACGCGAGCAATGCCATCCACCGACACAGAAGCGGCGAATGACAACATCAGCAGCAAGCTTATGATTGCAATTGGAGCTGCGATAAATGCCAACAGATCCATTGCTTTCAAGTTGAATAAACCAGAGTCAGTCGGCTTGCCATCTGATTTGGCGCTCCACCCGGCAAATACTGTGGCTCCGTGCGAAACAAAAAATGCCATCAGCGTCGACCAAACCCAGGTCGGCCCTTTGAAGTGGATGTAGTATCCGACGTACGGACCCAATAGAACCAGGCTGACTATTCCGGCCCAAAGAAGTGCATACAGTAACGACCACGCGCGCAGTCGTGCCAGCCACTCGCGCCGCATACTCCAATAAGAACGCCCTAACAGTCCCACCGTTAATTCGATCGCAACGTAAGGCACACCCAGCAAGAGCCCAGGGAGGATTGCTAGACGTATTCGCCAGGCATTAATTGCTAGTGTGTCCGCGCCGCTCCGTTCCGCTAGTTTGGCATGAGCCCAACCACTGAGCTCCATTGAGCCCAACTCTGTCGCTCTCATCATCGCCCAAGCCAACGCCAGCGCCACCAGGGTCGACACCACTCCGCCCGCGGCAAATCCAACCCACGCTCCAACTCTTCCCCACGGGCCAGCGTCGGGATACAGACTGGAGCGTGCTCGACATGCGCCACCTAAAAAGATCACAGCCTCTGCAATCGCCAAAATCAAAATTGCAAACAAAGCGATTGGCCACAAAAATGGAATTGATTCGTGAGCCAAAGGCATCTGCACCCAATAACTCAACCATATAGAGCATCCCAGCCACGGAAGAATCACCCATCGCACAACTGCTCCATTGGTGAGAAGACCTTCCGCGCGTTCCTCTCCCTTCGCCGCTCTTTGTTCTTGCATATAGAGATTTCTGCTTAATTTGTAGACGGAACCGATCGCGTAAAGCGAAAGCAGCGAGCCCGAAATCCACCATCCTTGAATTCCAAAAACCACATCTTCCTTCAGGCCGGGATGCCAACCCTTAATGGGCTGCGGTATGAGCAGGTGTAGAAAAAAAAAGCCCGCAGCAAATGCCATCAGGATCGGGACCTGGTTGAGGATCGTGTTCCTAAGCCAAATCGCCACCGCCGTCCATGTATCCGTAGAGAGAATTCCCCGCGATGGAGTGAGGTAACTCGAATATTGCTTCAACCACTGGATCGGCTCGGGCGCTCTGGGCAGGCAACCCGGCTCCGCTTGTGGAATCAACTCCTGTATGACCGTCGATTGTTTGCCATTCCGCAGAATCCATCCTGCAAGGAACTCATGTATATATCCTCCGCCTGAAACAGACGAAAGATAGTCAATGCATGGCACTAGGCCCAACTGCGCCAACCCCTGAAGTACGCCGAGATTGAACGTCGCGCTCCGTATCCCGCCCCCGGAAAAACAGACGCCCAAAGATCGCTTCTCGGCGACAATCTTGTAAATGTCTCCACTCTTCGGATCACCATTCCATACTCCTCTGGCCTGCATTTCCTGTTCAACAAGCCACTTGCTCGGAGAGAAATATGTCCTTGCCGCCAACTGTTGCTGCAGCTTCGGGCTTGAAGGAAGTCCCTTCAACAGTTCATCTTTTGAATAGTGGCGATCTCCAATTCCTATCCTTGAGGGAAATACCTTTGCCACTAATTCCTCAAGCCCTGGTAACTCTGGACTGCCGTGGAACCTTCCCGCTACCCGGCACCTGAATTGGTCATCGCGCTTTAGATTTTCGCGCAGTGCATTTTCATTAAAATGTCTGCCTTCAATCTCCACGCGCGCAGGGAATGCGACTTCCATCAGCCGCTTGCAATAGAGTTCCGAAAGCCACTTGCTTCGCGGAAAATTGCACAGTTTCCCAACTTGTTCCTGGAAGTGGCGATCACCTTGCCGCAGAACATACAGCAATTCCACTTGATTTCTGAATTTCTTGGATCCAACTCGGATGTCGTCTTGCTTCTGCCCCTGCGGACTCTGAAAGGCGACTTCAGCCAGACGGTCCAGGTACAGCTCGTTCGAGGCATAATGCAGCTTCTCAGCCAAATGCCGTTGTAGCTCCGAAGAGCTCAGCAGTTCTTCATGCAGCGTTCGCTGATCATAGTTGGCGCCATCGATTTCAATCGCAGACGGGAAAGCTGCCTCCACCAATTGATCAACCGTGGCTTCAGTTGGATCGTAACCGTACTTCCTTGCAGTTCGAGATCTGAGCCTCCAATCGGTGGGCAACGCTGCGCGCAGTTCCTCCTCGCGGTAGGAGGCGCTTCCAATCCACACCTTCGATGGAAAGGCAACTTCAACTAGGCGCTCACAGTAAAGATGGTTCGAGGTTTTCCCCGCTGCAATCTCAGGTCGTCCCTCACTCATCGCAACTCCATTCTCTACCTGATTTCATCGCCTGATCATCTGCGCGTTCGATCGCTTCAGCGGCTTTTCCATGCAGGACTCAACTTGCGCAAAAGCACGATTCTCGCAAGCAACTCGGAGTTGCGAACAGAACACCGCAAACTTCTGCGCATTCGCTATTTCCGATCTAAGCGAGCAGCTCACGGAAATAGCCGTTCAGTAAGCGATCGCTCGGATCGTATCGCTTGCGAGCATCAGCCAAAGTCTTCAGCCGGTCCCTAAAGGCGCCTTGAACGACGGCTGCCGTTAGGCCTGGAGTTTGATTCAGCAGTGGCTTTCCATCGAGATCGACACAAAACCGGTTGTACGCCTCAAGAAAGTCTTCCCAGCCTGGATTCGCTGTTGATACAGGATCGAGTGTCATCACCGCCCCATCGTAGGAATAAGACAACAGCGCTTTTTGATCCTTCGCGATTCGATAGCCTACATAAAGCAAATTCGAGCGGTAACCTTTCTCCTTGTAATAGTCGTTGCAGAATTTGTAAAAACTGGTTAGCGCCGCGGGGAATTCATCTTCAGGAAAGGCAAAGAGGCTAAACGTGTACCGACTGTCATCTGAGACCGGAGGATAGTCAATGATCTGGTCACCTGGGATGGTGTAGTCGCTGGAAACAATGTTTTCCAACTGCAGACGCCACGCTGCATTGAATGCATCGATAATGCCGTAGCGCACTGACGGAATGGGGACGTTCTTCTCGATGTCATGTCCGAACTTGGGACCTGATTTCCCCCAAATATGATTTCTCAGCGCCCATGCTGCGTGGTTTGGCTCTCCCTTCGCGTCCGGGTTGTACTTCCGGAATTCAACAGTGATCTTGTTATCGAAGGGGAACATGTAATACATCAACGAGTAACCGAGGGCCTTCATCTCCGGCAAGGCAGCGATGAATTCCGACGGTGTGTAGGTCTTATGGTGCACGTGCATCGGAGTCAGAGGCCTAATCTTGTAGGTCACTTCATAAATGATTCCAAAGAGTCCGTAACTCGATCGCACCAATTGCATCAGGTCCGGATCGGTCTCTTCGGAAACTTCCAGAAGATCGCCGCTCGGGAGCACCATCTTGACGCCGGTGATATACGATCCAACTTGTCCATACTCGCCGTCGAAGGAGGCATCTTTCGTTCCCGCGCAGGCTGCACTGCCCGCGGAAAGACTGCCGATCTCTGTATTCACGTAGAATTGCATCTTCTTGGCTTCGAGCGACTTGGCCATCTTGAGATGCACCGCACCCGCTTCCACGATCAAGCGGTCTTGGCCGATACTCAAGATCTTGTCCATCTTCATCCGGATCAGCGTGCCACCCTCCGCTACACCGCATGGCGCCGTTGAGTGATTGGACCCAACCGCCCGAACAGGCGCGGGATATTTCGCTGAATCCTTCAAGACTGCAACAATGTCGGCTACCGAGTCCGCGTCTACGATCACACGAGGATGCGACACTATATTTCCAAACCAGTTCGTGACTGTGTTCGTTGCCATGTGTCTTCTCCAAACGAGCTTTCGCTAAATACCTGACGCAACGCCGGCGCATCGAAGATAGGCCAGGGGAAAAATACGTTGCGGACGATCACACAGACACTTCGTTCCGGAGGGTCGCTTATCAGCTGACCTAACTCCAATGGTGCGTGGCAATCGAAAAGCGTTTCATGCAACCGCTAATCATTCTTGTCACTGCGGCTTTGAAAATGAATCATCAGCTTCTGCGCCAGGGCGAGGCTTCCATGCCAGGCTGTAGTATTTGCCTCGGTCGCGGGCCCAGGGATCGAATGCATTTACCACGGTCTTGAGTTCTGGTGATAGCTCCGGGATGTTCCGCATCAACATGCGCTTCATAGGAGACACAGGCTGTTGGTGTCCATTCGGAGTTCCAACTTCCATCTGCGCTGGACCCGGACCATTGTTGTTTACCCAGTTGACACCAAGAGTGGAATAAAACTCTGGACGGAAGCATGACGTGAAAAATCGATCACTGAAGAGTCTGCGTGAAGCATTCAGTATGAAGACAACGAATTGAGTCTCTGAAATGGCGAACCCGTGGGGGCGCTTATACTCCGCCAGGTATCCAACCGCTGTGTCAACGTCTTCAATGTTGTCGACCAGCGTGCCGTTTGGATGACCGAGGCAGTCATTGATCGGCGAGCCATCCTCATTGACTTGCGCATCCGTAATGACTTTGGATGTATCGCACACATGCTGGCCATAAACCTCCCGCATGGTCTGAATCGTGCGCTCTTGCTCCATTCGGGCAGGCGTACCCGGCGCAGCAGATGGGTCCATGAAATCGTCATAACTCGTCAGTTGGCGAAGGCCGTATTGCCTGCGAAATTCATTGAAGCGCGGAACTCCATGTTCTCTGTCGCGAATGATGTCGAGTGCCACCACATCAATTTGCTGCGTCTTGCTATCGAGCCTTGGGATCTTGATGTTTTGCAGGAAGAGTGGAGAGTTGTTTAGCGTCAACAGCCCCAGCCTCTGGCGGCCCAATGTCAGTCCCCAGTTCGCGAGACCCATGGAATGGGTGAAATCTGTGGCCTTTGCCTGAAAAGTTTCAACTACCGAAATGCGCTTAACAATCTTGTTCGGGTCGCCGCTAAGATCCCGGTATTCCAATAAATCAGGAACAAGCGGATGCAAACGGTACACGGATACGAATTCTTCAGGGAAATTGAATGGAGATCCGAAATGATTTACCCCTCCGTTGGTGTATTTCGGATTCGTGATGTCGTATCCATTCACCTTGCTGCCAAGGCCGAAAATCCCCGGTCCCGACGCGAATACTGAATACCATTGCGTTGCTTTAGTGGGGTCTGAGGATTTACCGAAATTCTTAGCCACAACATCGCTCAGCGCCTTCGATAACAACCCGCTATTGGCACCCAGCAATCCATTCCAGTTGCCATTCATCCCCAGGTTGAGTGGCTCGTTATAGAGAAGTTGGGGAGTCCATTCGATGGTATGAATCTTGGCAATCTCGGCAGCGACAACCAGTCGAGCGATTTCGAAAAGTTGGTCAGGTGTTACATCCCGATAGCGTATGACCTGCTTCGGCTGCGCCGGATCACGGAGGCCGCAGTCTGCATCGGGAGTCTTCGCGGCAACTCGCCGGAACTCGGCTACAAAAGAATTGTGTTCGCGCGCAAAAAGGTTATGTAGAAAACTAAGGCCAACTGTCCAGTTGTCTGGGAATCCCGCTGCTTCCTGTCCAGCCCATTCGGGATTGATAGGATCACTGGGGCTAAGGATCGACAGATATCCGGGGCCCGCCTGGCCAGCCACCGGAACGAGAAGAAGCTTTGCCGCATCCGTTGGATCGCGTTTAACCCTCTGCCGAGATCGGTCGTCAAAGCCATATAACTGCGAAGCATCCCACCAGGCGGTGTTGCTATTCCGCATCGTCTTCGGCGCTCGAGCCAAATGTTCTTGCCCGCCAGACGAAAAGGTGTCAGGCGGCGCGTCTTGGGCAACATACCCCTTGTCAATCCTGTCATCGGGTCGGCAGCCTAACTTCGCAATGTCTTCGGGAGTTAGCGGCTGCTCAACGTTATTTACTAACTTCGTTTCACAACCAACTTTCATGTATTCCGCCTGGTTATGCCCTTCTTCGAGATGGGAGAACCAGTCGTGCGTCATGAACTGGATCCAATATGCGGCGAGCACGTTGAAGAAAGGCGCTTTCTCATAATCGCAGTTGGCGTCTTTCGAATCGCCCGGCAGGCCAAACCCATCGAGGCATTTTGCCGGGTCCGATTGGACTCGCGTGAATAGCCGACGGCTGATGACCTGCGGATCGGGTGACATCAGCGACAGCCGATTCCCGTGGCGATTGCGTGTCAGGTCATTCAACCCAAGATCAGGAAACGAAGTCTCGAACTCGACATTCCGTGCGAACAGCATGCCCGACGAACCCATGGCAGGATTCAGAATGTCATTGCAGACGCCTGTCTCAGTTCGCCAGCGAATCAAGTCGCCTTTGCAGACCTGTGCTCCATCGCCACCGACTTCCTTGTACAACGGGCTTGCCGGCTGCAATCGCATCTCAGGCCAAACCTTGAGAGCTGGCCCCGCAACTCCATTTCGCCCCTGCACATAGTCTGAGTATGTTCCCGAGTTCTCGAAGAGATTGAACTTGATCAGCTCGACCCTCTGCAGTTCCAGGTCCACCAGGGCTCCCGCCACACCGCGGTGTGCGGGAAGCTTCGATGAGACAAAACCTGTTGGCAGTGACGTAACGTCGCCGGTGCCCCAATAGCTCGACCAATCGACCCACGGTGTTCCGCGAAACTGAACAGCCTGTTCGCCTCCACGACAAAGAGCAGTAGCCTCCGAAACTTTTCCCTGAAATCGAAGGCTGCGCGCATTTGGAATTTTCAGCACACCAAGCTCATCAGCTACCATCTGCGCGCAGGCCAGCAGGGCTTTCGCTTCCTCTTGCTTCGGCGATGACGCCGATTGAGATGGAGTTTGGCCGGATACGGGGATCGCCGCAAGTAGGAACAGGCATGACACTGACAATAAGGCCGACTTAAGATAGTGCGACTTCATAACTCCTCCCATGTACCCCAGCTATATCCCTGAAGAGTTATCTGGGCACGCCGTATTTCTCAAAAGAAGCAAGTGAAGACAAACGATGTCTACTTCACTCCACCCTGCTCTATCCATCGCGAGTCATGTGAACCGTTTCCAGAATCCGCCAGACCTCGAGGAAAGAGGTGCAAGAGACAGCGCTTCTCCAGGATGTGGCACCGTATCACAGGGGAAAAAATCTTCGGCGATGCCCATCTCGGGCAGAGCCCCAACAACGGCAGAGCAGGTTGACGTTCTTAGAGGTCTCAGGGTACGACACTATCGATCGCAAGGTGCAATTCTGGAATCATGCATCCTTGCCTTACCGTATCCCGAGGCTAGCGTTTCCTTGCGACAGGCGAGGGAATCTTGCTCAGTCGAAAAGGCTCTGGGACGGCATCTAAGAATTTGTCAAGGCCTGTCACAATTGTCAAGACTTATTTGCCCAAATCAAATCAGAAGTATCATGCTACGTAATAGTTCTATGTTCCACTAACTACTGGCGCAAGCACGCCGCCAAATGCCCTCCAGCAATGCGGGTACCCATTGCTCTGCCGGGCATTGACTCCAGGTCTGTCTTAGAAACACCAGGCTCTCGTCGGGTGACTTGGCATTCGCAGCTTGCAGATCGAGAACAACGAGCGTGCTAGGCTCAAGACCGTTATTCGAATTATCTGGACCCACCGGCTGCCGGATCACGCTAGCCGGAGCAAATAGACATCGGCTCCGAACTGATTGAGGAGTCAGTGAGGCGCGAACAGACGGATCCCTGTAAATCTCACGCATCGCATCCACGCCGCTCACGATATTGTGAAGTGCGATGCCGATTGCATGCACGGCCGCCAAATCACCTCCAACCATATCCGAGAGAAGCTTCTTGGCCTTATCAACTTGCTTCGTCACAGCCCACCATGCAAGCAATGCCGGATTCATCGTGCGCGGTGCCTTATCAAGCAGTAATGCGGCGTCCCAACTGGCTGATGTCGCGTTGAAACCAGGAACAAACAAGGAACCCACAACCTGCTGTACCAGCGGACCGCACGTTCCCGTCTCCCCCCCGCCTCGAACATAGGCTGCGAGCCCTTCCAACTGAACCGGGCCGGCCGAAAAATCCTGTGCCAGCGCGCTCAGACGCTTCCAGAGATCAGTTTGCGCCGCAGCGCGTCCCTCCCCACACCGGGGTGTAACCGTCGGAAATGGAACTCCGTTGACTTGAAGAGTCTCTCGCACTTGTTTGAGAATGTGCGTATTCACTGGGAGAGAGCGATCCGAATACTCACGATCCAGATTGAGGTCCTGAGCAAATGACTTGATCTCAGCAGGGTCGTCTGAGCGAACAATATCCACCACCCCGGGAATGCGAATTCTCTTCATGGTCGCTCCTGGAAACTCTTAGCGCTTTCAGCGCTCACCGCGCCGGCTATTTGCGTCCCACCGTGGCCAAATAGCGTAATGCACTGAGACTCGGAAGAAAGAAATAGGCGCCGCCACGCACAGTGACAAACTGAGGCATGTCTGCAATATGCAAGCGAGCACCGAATTCCCGCGGCAAAGAGAATGTGTTGGTAAACCGGCATCCCGCAACCGCTTCACGATTGCCCAGCAGCGGATCACTCTCTTCAGTCAGAGCATCGAATTTCGTGCCCATTACCCATGCATTTTGCACAAACTCAAACTGCCGCAGGATATTCGCCACGATACAAATGAAATGAATTCCGTGTTCTCCCATGTCGGGCCCATCCGCCACTGCCTGCTCCGGAGTGATCCGTGTTCCATATTCACGGCCGCGCCGGAGCATTCGGTGAAATCGTGTCGATGCAATCACATCATCTCGATACTTTGCATTTCCGAAGCCGAGCATATGAAGCAATCGACCGACCAACCCATTCGAAGCCGGAAGGTCGGCGTTGCGCGGGTTTGCACGTCGAACATGCGCGCCAAACGGACAGCGAATGCCATCTTCGTCCAAGTCATATGTGAATTGATTCTTCGATGCTGACTTCGGATCGATCCCTTCAATATGCTGCGATTGCGCTGGAACAAGTGGAGTGCCATCCATCCGACGACCAACCATGGATTCTGCTAGTTGTAGTCGGGCCTGGGGATTGGAATGGGTCTGCTTATCTATAAAACGCCAAAAGCCCCTGACGTCTTGTTGCAACTGCCTGAAGACCAGGTATGTCCCGTTACGCCCGATGTCCCGCTTATCTGGATAATCTTCTGCGCACGGAAGCCCGGCGCTTCCGGGCTCATCAGCCAATAACGGGCGGGACGTGTACTTGCCGTATTCGTTTGGGTAGCCAAGCAGGAACTCACCAAGGGCCAGAATATTCCCATACCTGAGTTGATCTCCGTGAGTCTTACGTTCGCGCGTCCAATCAAGTTCGGGTTGGCTGATGCCGTCATTAAATCCGAAGGGTTCGGTACCCTGAAGATTCGAAGTAGTCAAACAATCCGATATCTCGAATGCCGCGTTCCACCCCGTGCTTCGAATTCTTCGCGTTAGCTGGTCCATCTCACCCGGTTGCGCATACAACATCATCAGCATGTGAGGAACATTCCCCGCGCTTCCCCACTTCCACCATTCCGGCGAATTGGCGCCAACATCTCCCAGTCTCCGCGAACGGCTCGCCTCGCCTGTCATACCCGAAAGGAACTCCGCAGAAAATCCTGCAAGAACGTCCGCGGCAACGCCTAGAGCTTCCAAACCCTCGCGCGTGAAGGCGACTTGTAGAGCTGTAACTGGTGGCGCCCCTAACTTCTCTGCAGTCGTTACGGGAGCCGTTGCCAGCCACGCGCGCGCAGCTGCTGCGTCTCGGATCTTCAGTAACCAGAAGGACGCATCCTTCAAAGGACCAAATCCAAAGCGCACGACCCCTTGAATGTCCTTCATGTCCACCGATGCGGTACTCATATCGCCTCTATCCATAAGATCCCTAAAGAAGCCGAAGCCAATCTCGTACCTCGCCCGTTGTCATTGTTGTCTTTTCCAGTCCCTCACGAATCTGTGCATTCCGCCACTTATCGAGTGCCGTTAATCCTGGGAGAGCGTTGTACCAGACTTGCGTAGGCATCTGGTGCCGGCGCAGATAGTTCTTGAACGTCTGTTCATCTTTGGCTCCATTCAGGACGAGCCAATTCGTCGTGGGATACCCGACCCCGTTGCTGAAGACCACATTCAACCCAAATGCAACCTTGTTGATAAAGTCATCCATGTAGGCTTCAAGGCTCCCATCGTAGTTGCTTGTGAAGATCACCCTCCTCTTGTCATCGAGAAAAACCCACCGTGCAAATTGAATCGACGTGACGCGCGCAAGACGTCCGCGATTGAAAACATGCCTCGCCGTATAGTCGATAGCCGCAAGCACCAAAATCATGGTCAGGCGCCGAAAAAGGCCGGGCTTCAAGCTACCCATGGCACTGAATTGGTTGGTGACATCGTGATCTTCCAGCGATGCGAGCACTTTCGCATGGTCAACATTCACCCGAGGAGCTACCTCAGGATCGGACCGCTCGCTCCTGCGGAGTTGAATCAAAAAGAACGGAAGCGCCACGAGCAACACCGGCGACAAAACAAGCAAAAGAACTGGCATGCCCAGAAGATGAAAAAGATTACGAACTTGCCATCCAAAAGGCGTTGGTGTTGCAGGCGTCAACTTGATGCGTCCTGATTGCACCTCGTCCGCGACAAATCCCTTCAACATCTCACGCACTTGCGTTGGCTGCATTCCCCGCATTGATTCGGCGTTTTTCCGAACGAACTCCTCAATGCACTGACGTAACGCCTCTTCTTCCCTTACCTGCTGAACGGTACGTCCAATCCAATTTATGTAATTGGCAGAGGGCAACAAATTACGAGCCCTCATCCACACCAAAAGATCAGCATCGGACCTGAATCCATCACAGTGAGCAAAAATCTTCCGCAATCCTTCGCCAGCTCGCTTCGCCATTTCAGCGAGCAACTCCTCAGCCGGTCCATCACAGTCTCCAATAAAAGCCAGGTACGTCGGGTAGTCGATTCGTGGCATCCCGTATACCGTGATGTCGTCCAGCGTCTGATCCTCAAGGATCAAGATCCGCGCGAAGTGAATCTGCTCGAATTGCTCGAACTGCACATACGCATTCATGGAATTCAAGCGTCCCGGTTCGCAATTCATTTCGGCGAGCAAACAGCGAAGGTCCGCTTCCCGTGACGGAGTGATCGGTGCCAGGATCATGAAGGTGGACTGAGGCGTCATCGATGGTTACTCAAAGACCTCGTCGCCCGTTGGCTCATAGTGAGGTGTTGCGTTCATGTTGTGTCGTAACGTTGCGAGTGCCCAATACATGCGTCTTCGCGCACGATTTTGATTGCCCAGGGGGCGATGCTCTGCGATGCAGTGCCATGGATTGTACGAAAGCTTCTTGGCGAAATCCAATTGCGCAGCAGAATCGAACTTCTGTCGCGGGATACGTAATGTTGCCGCTGAAATTCGTGGCGAGAGCTTTTCAGGCCATAGCACCGCATTGTTTTCCAACGGCATCAAGTGCGAGTCTCTTTGCAGTTGTAGTCGAATGTCGAGTTCGACGTCCCCTGAATTCAGCGCAGCGACCATCGCGTCACGCAGGTAATCGTCAGGTGGCCTAAAGGGCAATCGGGGAATTCGTGTCCGGCGCTCTATCTTTGGCCAAATCGAATACTGCATAGCCTGTCCCTCCCCAAGCAAGTATGGGACGCAGCTGAAATAGGGTGCCTCAAATGGGCTGCTCTGCGTCTTGATCCAAAGCGATTGCATGATGAGGTCTAAGACGTGATGCTGATGAAGGTTCAGAAAATAGAAAATCTGTGCGTTCTTCAGGCTCTCGATCTGCAACTGTGCGTTTGCCCTTACGTCCGGCGTCACAAATGTCGGCGTGGAGACAGCGAACATGTCCTGGGTGAATTTTTCCTCTTCCATGAGCTTCGGACCCGCCACCCGCATCAGCTTGATGCCGATGCTCATGAACCCCACGTCGTCGATATCTGGAGTGATGTAGGGTCCTGGTCCAGAAAACCGGACCCAGGCCGGATATGTGCGCGGCTGAGCGAAAATGCCGCGCCGCAGTTCCGGAGGAAGGTCGTCGTGAACAATGAACTCAGCGCGCACGATTCCGTGTGTCATCGTGTTTCCGCCTCGCTCAAATCTTCCTGGCTTCCAAAGCAGGGTCATCTGATCGGTGAAGCTCTTGATGATCGAGTCGACCCACTCCTCTTCATCTTGAAGAGCCTTTTCCTCGGCGATCTCCAGACCCTCGTTAGTACGGCGCGAGTTGATCAGGGATGTGGCGAGGCTGGTGAGAGGATCGCGAAGAATCGCATCGAATGCCGGACGGAAAAAAGGATCGAAGCGCCGCTCAAGATGCACGAGAGACGTCGAAGCATCGCTCAACCAATTTCGGATCGTCGAACCCGTATTCGCTTTGAGCAACGGCCGATCAGGGTTGGACTGGATCGTCATGCGGTCGGAAATTCGAGCGCGAAGTGAATTGTTTTGGTCTTATCCCAATACACGAGGCCCAGGTACATCCCAGGGCCAATCTGCCGAATCTCGTCTCGAATGTGCTCAGCGACAAACGAAGTCTTCGAGTAGTCGAGAACAATGCATTCCTTGTTATCAAACCAACTCGGAGTCTTGTAGACCTCAGCCACAATCGCATTCAACCCAAAGGCAAGTATTCGATTGCGCAGGGTTCCGTGTGCGGCGTCAAACGTCTTTCCCTGCCAAACGAAGATGTTGATCAATGACGCGATTTCCGAATTGAATTTTGTACCGGGCGCGATGATTGCGGTACCCTTCGCCTCGCCGTTGGGGATTTCGCCGGATGGACTGCTTGAGAACAGCTTGTCCAAGTCCTCTTGTGACATGGAAAGAAGTTGCGGCGTGTTATACGCCATCGAATCCGCCTCCTCGAGAAGTAGGCTTATGATCCTTGTTTCGGCGCAGACGCAACTGTGGGGGCGCGCCGGTTGGAGTCCTGCCAATATGCCAGCAGATCGAACGATTGTCAATAAAAATGGGGATTGTCGCTTGAACTTGGTTAATCAGCAGAATTCCGGTCAACTAGTTTTCGATCGAATTCCTCTCCTCGTTGGTTCACCTGAACGATTCGGAAAGGCGAGTCGCGGGCTTGCTATGCAGAAGTTTTTCCTTGGCTACGACTTCAAAGCCCCGTTAGACTTCATAGCACAATTTTTTCAGAACCGGAAAGGCGACTCCGGCTATGCCCCTACGGCCCCTTGTATTGATTCATGGTTATTCCGCAGACTGCAAGGCGTTCCATCCGCTGCGTGAAGCACTCCTGGCTAACCCCAAATTGAGAGCGCTGGGAATTGACGTGAACTACATCGACGTTTGCTCATATGTTTCCCTCAACAACGAAATCACGATCAAAGACATAGCCGAAGGCCTCGATCGCGCATTTCGCTTTGATCCGCAACTGAAATCTAAGTACGACTTGCAGAACTGCGAGTTTGATGCAATCGTGCATTCCACTGGCATGCTGGTGCTTCGGTCATGGCTCACCA
>Ga0207701_10002583_pt1 | contig 18746 bp, 16 predicted proteins | sample KBSSwiSSwithPhiX_FD_184294 | JGI IMG/M metagenome (GOLD analysis project Ga0207701, IMG submission 184294) | Switchgrass rhizosphere bulk soil microbial communities from Kellogg Biological Station, Michigan, USA, with PhiX - S5 (SPAdes) (version 2) | ecosystem: Environmental > Terrestrial >... | reverse complement strand
AATATCTGAGTCGGTGGTAGGACAACGGAGTCGGTGGTAGGACAACGGAGTCGGTGGCAGGAGAACGGAGTCGGTTCTAAGGTTCGAATGGTTCGGGGGTTCGACAGGTGCTGGTTCTACGGGTTCCAACGGTTCTCGGTTCGTCGTCAGTCCTGTCCTAACACCCAGGCCAACGCTGACTTGAGGGCGGCGGCGAAGGCGTCGGTGCCGCCGCTGAAGCGGTGGTTCTTTGCGGTCACGCCGAAGAACCGGCGGAGGGCCGTGTCCACCCCGAACAACTGGCGGGCGCGCGCCGCACCGAGATAGGCATCTCCCGTCGACTGAATCACCGCCACGCGCTTCGGGGCGACCTCCGCCAGCAACGGATACAGTTCCACGCTCGATTCGCTGCGGCGCGCCGGCGCCTCGGCGGGATCGTCGTCGCTGCCGCCGGCGATGGCGAGATTCTCGTCTTCCGTCAGGCCGATGGCGATCACCCCGGCCAGGCCGGGCATCGCGTGACGCGACCCGCCGGTCAGAACCGCCAGGCTCGCGCCGCGGGACCAGCCGGTCAGGACCACGCGGCGATCCGCCGGCAGGTGCAGCTCGGTGGCCGCATAGTCGAGGATCGTGCGGTAATCCTCGACGAGGTCGGTGACGGCGAGCGGGCGGCCGCCCGGGAGCGTGCGGTGCATCAGCGTCCGGCTGCTCAGGCCGACGACGCAGAACCCCTCGGCCCCAATCGTCTTGAACATGTCCACGGCGGCCCCGAACCAGCCGCCGTCGCCGCTGGCATAGAGCACGATCACATCCGGTTCGCGCGGCGCCGACGGCTGGGCGAGGTGGAGCTCGAACGGCTCACCGCGAAGCATGACGCTCCCGGTGAATGTCCGTATTGGTGAGGAAGAACCCGATGGATGGTGGGGCGCGGTAGCGCACGCGGAAGCGGCGAGCGCGATTGATACAAGGCAGGCGGCGCGCGCCAGGCGGATCGTCATGCGCCCCGCAGTCTGTCAGCGCAGCGAGTACTCACCCAGTTCGAACCGATCGAGGAGGTACTGCCCAGCGGCGATGACCTGCTCGTCGTCGATCCACACGTCGCAGTCGCGGGTCAGCACGTCGACGTGGGTCTTCGACGACCAGTCGGCATGGGTCTGGCTCCCGTACGGATCCCCGAAAGCGAGGTGCACGCCGGGGACCTTCTCGTCCTGGAGCAGGACGCCGATCATCTCGCGCAACCCCAGGTTGGTGCCGAACGCCAGCTCGCCGACCCGATCACTGTTGCCGTCGGTGTGGCAGTAGGCCCAGAAGTCCTGCTCGAGATCGGTTCGCGCGCAGTGCGCCGAGACCAGCCGACCGCCGCGAATCTCGAGCTCCAGCGGGGTCTGCCCGAGGATGCCGTACTTGCCGTTGAAGTAATCGCCGGCAGTCCCGTCGCACACGAAGCGGCCATCGACCGACGCCGGGGTCGTGAACACTTCTCCGGCCGGCAGGTTGGACCAATAACGAGGGTTGATGAGGCCGCTGGTCTTCACCCAGGCCAGCTCGGGATCGAACGTCGCGGTGAAGTCGGTTCCCGCCGCGGTCCGCACGGTCAACATGCGCGCGCTCTTCATCCGCTCGCACAGCTGCTGGCTGAGGCGGTCGACCTGGCGGTAATCGGCACGCATGCCCTCGTTCATGATCTGCGGGGTGACCCCGATCATGTGGGCGTAGCGGATGCGGCGCCGCTCGACGGTCGAGACGATCGTCATGCGCGCGCCAAGCTCCCCTTCCATCGGCTGGACGCACAGGATCCCGGCATCCGCGATCTCGAGCGCCTCGATCACGGGCGTCGGTGCCACCCGGATCGGTCTCGTGGCCACGGCTTCGATCAGCACCGCGTCGATCTCCGCCCCGCGGTTGCGCAGCGCCTGTTCGAGACTCGCCGCGACCTCCCGGCTCGGCTCGTCCGCGACCAGCGCGACACGCTCGCCGGACTGGATCGCCAGGCAGGTGCCGATCGCGTTCTCCGCGCCGGGCATCAAGTCGGGACGAGCGGGGCCGAACGTCATCGGCCCAATTGTAACAGCCGGGGCCGCCGCGAGCTCGGCCAGGCGGCGCACCAGGACTCTCCCTGCTTTCGTTGGAAGACGAATGGGGCGGTGGGAATACCTGTTAAATCGGGAGCGCATCGACGGACACGACCGGCTCGGGCCGGGACGTGTCGGGAGCACCGGCATCGGCTGTTCACATGGCGCTGCGATCAGCGGAACCGCGAACGATTGGCCGACGTGACCACGGCCGGCAGGGCAGCAACGCGGGGCCCGCGAGCGAGACCCCGCATCGTGCGTGCCGCCGTACTACTTCAGGTGCTTGCCGACCAGCTTCGTCATCTCGAACATGTTCACCGCGGCCTTGCCGCCGAACACGGTCTTGAGCGGAGCGTCAGCCTTGATCATGCGCTTGTTCTTGGCGTCCTGCAGGCCGTTCTTCTTGATGTAGGCCCAGAGCTTCTTGGTGACCTCGGTGCGCGGAATCGGCTTGGCGCCGACGACGACCGCCAGATCCGGGCTCGGCGTGACCGGCTTCATGAACGCCGCGTTCGGCTTGCGCGCGGTCTTCTTCGCGGCTCTCGGCGCAGCCTTCTTGGCGCCCCTGGTCGCGGTCTTCTTCGCGGCAGCCTTCCCGTTGGTCTTGGTCTTCTTCGCGGTCTTGGCCATCTGTTCTCCTTTGGTGGACTGCAGCACGCACGTCAGCTTCGCGGCGCAGAATAACACGGCGCGCGCTCGTCTCCGCAGGAGAAACGCAGGTTTTGTGAGGAGAAATGCGCTGATACGGCACTACGCCGAGGGGTCCGACACGACGAACGCCGGCACCTGCCCGCCCCCCGACGTCACGTTGGCCAGTCCGGTCGCACTGAGCCGCGTGAGGTAGCCGCCCATGCGGCCGCGGAACAGATACGGGGCTACGTCGACCAGCATGTCGCACATCGTGACTCGTCCCTCGCCATCGAACTGCGGCAGGACCTGGCGGCTGACCGCGATCCGCTCCTGCACCACCCACGTGCCCGGCGGATCCGTGAGCGCCCGCTGCAGCGCGTCGTCCCACACTGCCTCAGAGGCTTCCCACCCGAGCAGGACGCCGGTCCCGCCGTACTCGTCGTTCGGCTTGAGGACGAGGCGATCGCGCCGGGCGCGGGCGACCGCCAGCAGGCCGGCGCGATGGCCGTCGTGCTCCGTGTCGACGTCCGCGACCAGGCGGGTCCAGGGAATGTGGGCGCGGATGGCCTCGTTCTCGGCGCGCGAAAAGAGATCGGCATGCCGCGAGTTGGTGAGGACCGCGAAGAACGCCTTCTTGTGCGCCAGCTTGCAGCGGAATGTGTTGGCGACGCAGACTGCCTTGGCGCGATAGGCATCGACCAGCGCGCGGCACTCGTCGGCCCGCGCCAGGATGTCGTTGATCAGCACCCGCCGGTAGACCATGTCGATCTTCTGCCCCTTTGACGTCAGGGTCCGGCCGTCGAACTCGAGATCGCGCGGATCGCTGACGATCGTCGGCACGCCGGCGCGCGAGAACGAGTCCTGCAGAATCTCGAACTCGGTCCAGGTCGGCACCTCCCGCCAGTCGACGATCGCGATGGTCGGCGGGTGGGCCCGGCCGCCCCAGTCGCCATAGCTCGCGAGCAGGGCCGCGAGCATGTTGTCGATGGTGCGGTGGTAGCGGACCTCGTGGTTCTGGCGGAAGCGCCCCATGACCGGAAGCTTCTCGAACAGTTCGGCGAGGCGCTGCGTGTAGCCGAGCCCGGCGGGCGACTCGGCGTTGTACTCAGCGAACTGCAGCGAGTCCGGCAGCAGGAACGCGTCGAGGCGCGAGGCGGTGCTCGACCTGGCGTATCCGGGATCGAGCGCCGCCAGGGAGATCTCCGCGTCGGTCATGCCGAGCTCGCCGAGGAGCGACGGCGAGGCCATCGCCGCTTCCACCACGCGCTCGCCAGCCGCGGCGATCGTCTCGGCCGCGGTGCGCACGCGCTCCTCGTCCTCATGCGTCAGGAGCAGAGGCCGCAGGAACGGGCAGTGCACGCGATCGCCGAACGTGAGCTTGCGCTCGCGCAGCGCGGCAGCGAACCGGAGGCACGCCTCCGAGCTCAGCTCGGCGGGCCCGAGCAGGGCGTGCCATTCAGCTGCGAGATCCCTCACGAACGCCCCGGGGCGCCGACGAAGCCGGACGCGCTGCCGATGCCGAGCATCTCTTCCCAGCGCGGCCACGACTGTGACGGCGTGCCGTGCAAGGCCCGGTCGATCACCAGGGCGGTCATCTTCTCGACGACGTGTGAGAAGTAGAACGGCGTGATCCGGTCACGCTCGAAATCGGGCGCCGGATTCAGGTAATCGATCGCGTACGGCACGTCCCCTTCCACGGCGAACTCGATGGTGTTCATCTCGTAGCCCAGCGCCTGGTTGATGGTCTGGGCGTCGCGGACGACCCGGGCGCCGAGCTCCGGCGAGAGGTAGTGGTGATCGACGATATAGCGGCGTTCGCGCGGATCGTAGGCGACCGGCGTGATGTCGGTCTTGCCGAAGGTGAAGCAGCGGACGTACTTGTCGAAGTTGATGAACTGCTGCAGCGTCATGCAGTACGGCGCGGTGCGGTCGTAAGCCTCGAGCAGCTCCGCCTTGTCGTTCACCTTGTAGACGTGTTTCCAGCCGCCGCCCGAATACGGTTTGAGGATCGCCGGACGGCCGACGTAATCGAGGAGCGCGTCCCAATCGACGGGGAACGACAGGTTGCGGAGAGACTCGGCCGTGAGATCGACGTCCGCGGGATATCCCTTTTGCGGCAGCAGCACCGTCCTGGGAATCGCCACGCCAAGCTTCGCCATCACCGAGTAGTTGAAGTACTTGTCGTCCGCCGTCCACCAGAACGGGTTGTTGATGACGTAGCTGCCCTGCAGCACGGCGTGCTTCAAGGCGCCGCGGTAGTACTCGACCTCGTGCGAGATCCGATCGACGATCACCCGATAGTCGGCCGGGGCATCCATCTTCGTTCCACCCAGCTTGACCATCTCCGCGGTGATGCCGTGCCGCGCGCCAGCCTCGTTGACCCGCGCAATGAACGCCGGTGGAAAGCTGTATTCGCGGCCGCACAGCAGCCCGACCTTCATCGGCGTGCCCGACTCTGATCCGTTCATCCCTGCATCCCTCCGCCAGCACCAGGCTTGGTCTGCTCGACGATGTCCTGTACCACCGCGCGGAGATCGCCGGTGGCGCGGTAGACCGCGAGCTGACGATCGGCGCTCGTGCCTTCACGCAAGACGGTGTGCACGTACTCGACGGCCCAACGGCTGCCGAGATCGTCCACCACATCGTCCACGAACCCGAGCAGCTCGATGGCGAGGTCGCGCATCGGCACTTCCTGCCGGGTGCCGAAGTCGATCAGCTTACCGTCCATGCCCCAGCGCGCCGCGCGCCACTTGTTTTCTTCGATGAGCGCCCGGCGATAGCTGCGGAATCCCAGGTTCCTGGCACGCAGGCGGCACAGCTTCACGATCACCGCCTGGATCAGCGCCCCGATCATGACCGCGACTTCGGGCCGCGTCGGGACGTCACAGACCCGGAACTCGAGCGTGCCGAACGTCGGATGCGGGCGGACGTCCCACCAGATCTTCTTCGCATCGTCGATGCAGTGGAGATCGACCAGCAGCCGCACGTAGTTCTCGTAGTCGCTCCACGAGCCGAAGTGATCGGGCACACCGGTGCGCGGGAACCGCCGGAAGATCGTCGTCCGATACGACTTGAGGCCGGTATCGCGGCCCATCCAGAACGGCGAGCTGGTCGACAGCGCGAGCAGGTGCGGCAGGAAGTAGCGCACCTCGTTCATAAGGTCGATCATCGTCGTGTGATCGGGGACGGCGACGTGCACGTGCAGGCCGAAGATCAGCAGCGACCGGGCCAGCTGCTGCAGCTCCTCGACGATGCTGTCGTAGCGGACCCCGGGTGAGATGACCTGATCCTTCCAGTGCGAGAACGGGTGCGTGCCGGCGGCCGCGACGGCGAGCCCGGCGCGCTCCGCGGCACTGACCAGCTCGTGGCGGATCCGGAAGATCTCGTCGCGCAGCTCGGTGACATCGGCGCAGATGCGGGTGCCGACCTCGACGATCGACTGGTGCATCTCCTGCTTGATCTGATCGCCCAGCGTCGGGGCCGAGGCGGCCAGCAGCTGCATGACATGCGACCGCAGCTCCCAGGTGTGGGGGTCGACGATCTGGAACTCCTCCTCGACACCCAGCGTGAAGCGGTGCATGAGGGGGATGTTACTTCACGAGGTTCATGGGGGTTCATCGCTTCATGCGGTTCATGGGGTTGGGTTCATGGTTCAGAGGTTCGGGTTCAACGTTCGAGGTTCGGTCGGACGTGCCGGTATCGATTACACGTCCGGACGGTCGCGGTTCACCGTCGCCCCGAACCTTGAACCCTAACCTTGAACCCTGAACCCATGAACATTCATGAACCCCATGAACCTCCATGAATCTATTTGTCTTTATGCACGTAAGAGTTCGGGTTCTGATCGAACTTCTGCTTGCAGATGGGCGCGCAGAAGTAGTACGTCGTGCCGTCGAACACGCTCTGGCCGGCAGCAGTCTTCTCGTCGATCATCATGCCGCAGACTGGATCCTTGACCATCGGTCCTCCTGACGCGCGTGAGCATCCCTATGCCCATCGGGTCGATCATACGCGCACTGCTCATCCGCCGATCAGCTTGCGGGTTGTGGCATTCGGCTTGCGAAACGATCGAAATGCGGATCGCACTGATCGCTCCGCCGTTCATCCCTGTGCCGCCGCCGGCGTACGGCGGAACCGAGCTCTACATCGCGCACCTGGCAGAGGCGCTGGTCGCGCGCGGACACGAGGTCACCGTCTTTGCGAATGGCGAATCGACGGTGGCGTGCCGGATCCGGGCCATCTATGGCCAGAAGCAGTGGCCGCTGGCGCCGGGTGAGACCGGGACACTCAAGAACGTCGAGCACTCGGTGTGGGCCATGCACGAGGCGGCAATCGACCCCTACGACCTCGTGCATGTGAACGATGCGCTGGCGGTACCTCTTTCACGGTTCCTGTCCAAGCCGGTCGTCCACACGCTGCACCACCCACATGAAGACGCGCTGTCCGAGCTGTACGGGCGCTACCCGGCCGTGCACTACGTCGCGATCAGCGACGCCCAGCGATCACTCGAGTCGATGCCCCGGTTGACGACGATCCGGCACGGCATTCGGCTGCAGGATTACCAAATGATCGAGCGAAAGCAGCCGTACCTCGCGTTCCTGGGCCGGATGGCCCCGGTCAAGGCGCCACACCTGGCGATCGAGGCAGCCCGGCGCGCGGCGATCCCGCTCAAGATGGCCGGCGAGATTCAGCCGGTGTTTCAGAGCTACTGGGACACGATGGTGGCGCCGCATATCGATGGCCGCAACGTCGAGTTCCTGGGGGAGGCTTCCCACCAGGTGAAGAACGAGCTGCTCGGCAACGCGACAGCCCTCTTGTTCCCCATCCAGTGGCACGAGCCGTTCGGCCTGGTCATGATCGAAGCGATGGCCTGCGGCACGCCGGTGCTCGCGCTGCCCGGGGGAGCGGTGCGCGAGGTCGTTGCCGATGGCGTCAGCGGGTGGATGTGCGCCTCTGTCGCCGAGATGGCAGAGCGGGCGCGCGATCTGCACATTCCCGCTTCGTCGTGCCGGTCTTACGTCGACCAGCAATTCAGCGTCGGCCGCATGGCGGCCTCATACGAATCGCTGTACCAGGCTTGCGCGGGGTCGGCGTCGCAATCGTCGGCGGCAGAGCTCTGGTGCTGACCGGATGGCTCCAGACACTCGCGATGGCATCTGGGTCGGCGACCAGTACTACATTCTCGCCACCGCTGCACGGGCCAGCGGACGCTCGGCGGTGCTCAAGAGCGGCGATACCTTCGCCGTGTTCGATCGTACGGGCGACATCGCCGGTCCGGGCGAGTACGGCTTGTATCATGACGGCACGCGCCACCTCTCGCTCCTCACCCTGGCGATCGAGCATGACGTCCCGCTGCTCCTCAGCTCCCGAACCAGCGTCAGCAACGAGCTGTTCGGCGCTGACCTGACCAACCCCGACCTGGTGGACCGCGGCGTCGTCCGGCTCCAGCGGGATCTCGTTCACATTTTCCGCAGCCGCTTCCTCGACCAGGGACACGCGTACGAGCGGATCCGGTTCGTCAACTACGGCCAGCAGCCGGTACGGCTCGATGCGACGCTCCACTTCGCGGCGGACTTCGTGGATATCTTCGAAGTGCGCGGCACGCGCCGGGAGCGCCGCGGCACGACGCTGCCGGCACGCGCCGGCCGGGCGACGGTCGAACTGTCGTACCGCGGACTCGACGCCGCGACCCGCCGCACCGATCTGCGATTCGATCCGCCGCCAGACGAACTGACTGCGTCGAGTGCCCGCTACGTGGTCAGCCTGACACCACACCAGAGCGCGACCATCGAAATCGTGGTGTCGTGCCTGGGCGCTGCCGAAGGCGAGGCCGCCGGGTTCGACGCGGCGTTCGCGGCCCGCGCGGAGCGCAGCCGGCGATTGGCCGGCGAGTACGCGCAGGTCTCGACCTCCAATGAGCAGTTCAATGGATGGCTGGAACGATCCCTGGCGGACGTGCGGCTGATGACGACCGACACGCCGTACGGGCCGTACCCGTATGCCGGTGTCCCCTGGTTCAGCACGCCCTTCGGCCGGGACGGGATCATCACCGCGCTCGAGACGCTCTGGCTCAATCCCACACTGGCGGCTGGCGTGCTGCGCTACCTGGCCGCCACCCAGGCGGCGACCAGCGATCCGGCGCGTGACGCGGAGCCCGGCAAGATCCTCCACGAAACCCGCGGCGGCGAGATGGCCGCCATTGGCGAGGTGCCGTTCGGCCGCTATTACGGCAGCGTCGATTCGACACCACTGTTCGTCATGCTGGCGGCGGAGTACTACCGGCGGACCGCCGACCTCGCGTTCCTCTCTGAGATCTGGCCCAACGTCGAGCGCGCGCTCGACTGGATGCGCAACCACGGCGATGTGGACGGCGATGGCTTCCTGGAGTATCAGCGCCGGACGCCCAGCGGCCTGGTGCAGCAAGGGTGGAAGGACTCGCAGGACTCGGTGTTCCATGCCGACGGCACCCTCGCCGAGCCGCCGATCGCACTCTGCGAGGTCCAGGGATATGCCTACGCCGCTTTCCGCGGCGCCGCGACGATCGCGCGTGCGCTGGGGCACAGCGCCGCGGTCTCGGAGCTCACGTCGCGCGCGGCTTCGCTTCGTGAGGCCTTCGAGCGCGCGTTCTGGCTCGACGAGCTGGACACCTACGCGCTCGCCCTTGACGGGGCCAAGCAGCCCTGTTGCGTGCGGTCGTCCAACCCGGCCCACTGCCTGTTCGCCGGAATCGCCGCCCCCGATCGCGCGCGCCGGGTCGCGGCCTCGCTGATGGCGTCTGAGATGTTCTCGGGATGGGGTGTGCGGACCATCGGCACCGCGGAGGCGCGTTACAACCCGATGTCGTACCACAACGGCTCGCTCTGGCCGCACGACAATGCGCTGGCCGCGGCAGGCCTCGCGCGTTATGGCGCCGGCGACGCGGTCGCCGCGATCGCCGAAGGGCTGTTCGAGGCCAGCCTGCACGTGGATCTGCAGCGCCTGCCGGAGTTGCTGTGCGGCTTCCGGCGCCGTGTCGGCGAGGGCCCGACCCTCTATCCCGTGGCGTGCGCGCCGCAGGCGTGGTCTGCCGCGGCGGTGTTCCTGGTCCTGCAGTCCTGTCTCGGACTCACCATCGACGCCGTCGAGGGTCGCGTTTACGTGTCACACGCCCGGCTGCCCGAGCTGCTCGACCAGGTGACGGTGCGCGGCTTGACTGTCGGTCGTGATGCGGCGGTCGATCTGCTCTTCAACCGGCACGGGCGCGGTGTCGGCGTCACGGTGCTGGATCGCGCCGGGCAGGTTGCGGTGATCGTGACCGCCTAGCCGTCCCCGGGAGACTACTGGCGCGGCAGGATCTTGACGTCGTGAAGCGTCTTGAAGTCGCTGTCGTAGACCGTAGCCGTGATCTGGTCGCCCGGCGCGAGCTTCTCCAGCAGCTCGGGCGGTTGGATCTCGTACGGCATCGTCATTGCCGCCATCCAGCCTTCGACGTTCTCGCCGGCCACCATGATGGTGCGGTTTGCCTTGTCGATTGTTTCGACCTTGCCGCGGAACGGGTGCGCCTGCGCCGGTTTGGCTGGCGCCTGCGCCGCCTCGCCCGCGGCGTTGGCAGCCGGCGACGAGGCGTTTCGTGGCTGCGACGAGCACGCCGCCACGAGCGCGAGCAGACACGCGATCGACGCCCAGCGGATTAGCATCATCGTCCGGCTCCCGCGGACAGCAGGGCATTGACCGCCTGGAGCTCGTCCTGGTTCACGGTGTGCCCCATACGCGGATAGATGCGCTCGTCGACCGCGGCCCCCATCCGCCGAAAGATATCCGCGGACTCGCGGACTCGCGCGAGCGGAATGTGCGCGTCGACGTCGCTGCAGCCGAGAAACACCGGGGTGCTCTCGAATGTCCCGGCGTAGGCCCGGGGCGTGCCAGGCGGACCGATCAGGCCGCCGCTCAAACCGATAACCGCCGCGTAGCGGCCCGCACGCCGCGCGGCGAACTCGAGGGACAGGCACGCGCCCTGGGAAAACCCGAGCAGCATCACACGCTCCTGCGGCACCCCTTGCGCCGCGACCTCCGCGATCAACCGGGCGATCGTCCGCAGGCCGGACGTGATCCCGGGCTCGTTCTGCGAGATCGGCGACATGAACGACATTGGATACCAGGTCGACCCGGCGGCCTGGGGCGCAAGATAGGCGACGTCGCCGGGGGTGAGCTCCTCGCTGAGCGACAAAATGTCGGCGGCCGAAGCGCCGCGGCCGTGAATCAAAATGGCCACCAGGCGCGCGCGCTCGACCGGCACGCCGCCGCGCAACACCGGCTGCCCCGCATGTGGATCCTGCGCATCGCTCATCGTCACTGCACCTTCAAGAGGAAAATGCCGTAGCCGACACCTGCCGCGTCCGTGTTGCGCGCCGACTGAAAGGCGATCGTCGAGCCATCAGGGCTGACCACCGGGTTCGACGCCTTGTACCCAGGATAATCGCCCCACCGCGTCATCCGCACGAAATTGGGGCTGTTCGGCTCGAGCGTCAGCCGCCAGATGTCAATGAAGTTGGAGTTCTGCTTCGGCTGATCGCGGCTCGATTCCACGAGCGCCGTCTTACCGTCCGGGAAGATGCCTTCGACCTCGTTGTACTCGCCGGCGATCTTCCGGTAGGTGGTGATCGTTCGGCTCTTCAGATCGATGCCGAAGACATCCGCGAAGGGTGACCGGTAGCAGGTGTAGATCAACTCCGTGTCGTCGTTGCGGAAGTCCTGCGCTTCCAGCGTGCACTCGGGGGCCTTCGCCCGCAAAACCTCCGTCTTGTTCGCGAGGTGCGGCTCGCCGCCCTCGGTGACGACGTCGGCGGTGTAGAGGACCGACTCCCCTTCGGCAATTGAGTCTGGATACTGGCCGTGCGTGTTCGACCACGACACCTTCATCGTCTTGCGCGAGATGGCGATGCCCTCCGAGATCTTCTGGCCGAGCGCGACCGGCCGGTCCCGCGTATCGGCTTTCAAGAGCCACAGTTCCTGATCCCGCGCGCGGGTCGTCTGGATGTCGGTGAACGTCCGCGCCCCGATGAGCAGCAGGTCACCGGTGGGCAGATACTGGACGCGGAGGTAGCCGGGGTTCGGGTAGTGCGTGAGCAGCCGGATCATGCGCGTCTTGACGTCGACGACGAAGGCATCGCCGAAGCTCTTGGACATGAACGCGATGCGCTGACCGTCGGGCGACCAGGAGGCGCGCTCGCCGAAGGCGGTGAGCTGCGTGATGTTCGGGGGCAGCGCGTCCTCGGGTGCGCCGCTCTTCTGCTGCGTCGCCCCGACCACGACCAGCGTCGCGAGCACCGCTACCGCGCCTGCCGCCAGAGCCTGACCTGTCCGCATCGTGCCTCCCTCTTCCCCGTGGGCCGGCATTATGTCGCGAATCGGCGCGCCGGGTGCTGGCTTAGAATGCGCTGATGCGGCCCCGGGACGGCTGGCGTGCGACAGCGGTTGTGTCGCTGCTGCTGTGCTTCGCGACGCCGGCCCTGACGGCGCAACGCGCAGGCGCGGCGCCGAGTGCGGCCGCACTGCTGCGACAAACCCGCGCGGATCTCGAGTCCGGCAACCTGGAGCGCGCTCGAACGAGCGCCGAAGCTGCCGCAGCGCAGAATCCGAAGTCGAGCGAGGCGCAGTATCTGCTCGGGCTCGTTTGCGAACGGCAGAACGATCTGACATCCGCGGCAACGGCATACGCGTCGGCGATCCAGGTGGCGCCCTCACTCGCCCAGGCCCACGATCGGCTCGGCTTCGTGCTCGGGAAGCAGGGGCGGACAGCCGAGGCGATCGGCCAGTTCGCTGAAGCCGCGCGTCTCGACCCGCGGCTGTTCGACGCGCAGTATCACCTCGGCGCCACCCGTTGGTGGACGCGCGATCTCGCTGGTGCGCTGCCGGCGCTGACCGCCGCCGTCGCGTTGCAGCCCGGACATGCCGAGGCGCGGTATTACCTCGGGATCACGCTCGAAGGACTGGGGCGCCTGGAGCCGGCGATCGCCGAGCTCCGAACGGCCGTTCGTCTGAATCCCACGCTGGCCATTGCCCGCACCCGGCTGGGCATGGCGCTCCAGACACTCGGCGATCAGGACGGCGCGATCGAGCAGCTCCAGGAAGCTGTCCGCCTGGACGGCAGTTCTGCCGATGCCCGTAACAGCCTCGGGCTGGCGCTCTCGCAAAAGGGACGTGGCGATGAGGCCGTCGAGATGCTGCGGGCGCTGATCGCGGCACGGCCGGACTACCTGCCGGCGCGTCTCAACCTGGGCACCGCACTGATGCAGAAAGGCCAGCTCGCCGACGCCGTGGTGGAGCTCCGCGCGCTGCTGGCACTCGACTCCCATCACGCCGAGGCCGCCTACAACCTGGGGCTCGCGCTGAAGCAGCAGGATGACTTCGCCGCCGCGGAAACGGAATTGCGCAAGGCTGTCGCCCTCGACCCGACGCTGCCGGACGCCCCTTTCACGCTCGGCGTGGTGTTGTGGCAGACCGGGCGGCCGGACGAAGCGCTGCAGCAGTTTCGCGAGGCCCTGGCGCGGAAGCCCGACTACCCCGACGCGCTGTACATGATCGGCACCGTGCTGAAGCAGCAGGGTGCGTTGCCGGACGCCGTCACGCACTTCAAGCAGGCGATCGCGTTGCGGCCGCAATCGGCGGAATCGCATCGCAGCCTCGGCCAGGCGCTGGGTCAGATCGGTGACAAGGCAGCGGCCGCAGCGGAGCTTGCCGAAGCCGATCGCCTCGACCGCCGCACCGCGGACGCGCAGGCCTCGACTTTCGCCGTCAGCGTCGGCGTGCAGAAGCTGAAGGCGAACGACACGGCGGGGGCGATCGCGCAGTTCCGCGACGCCATCCGCCTGGCCGCCGACAATCCCCAGGCGCACTATCAGCTCGCCCTCGCCTTGCGCCGCATCGGCGAGCGGGCCGAGGCGCAGGCCCACTTCGACGAGGCGCGGCGGCTGGCACCGTATCTCACCGTGCCGGACGACGACCGTCGATGACGCCCTGGATGCTGCGGCTGCTGGTCATCGTGGCGGCGCTGGTCACCACCGCGTCCCCGACGACGACCGCGCAACCGGCCCGTGGCGGCTCGCTCACCTTCTCGTTCGCCGAGACCGCGAAGGCGGCAGGGCTGACGGCGATCACCGTCTACGGCGGAACCGAGACCAACAAGTACCTGGTCGAGACCACCGGCTGCGGCGTCGCCGTCCTCGACATCGACGGTGACGGGTGGCTCGATCTCTTCATCGTCAACGGCACGGTGCTCGGCGGATTCCCGGCCGGGCAGGAACCGATGGGGCATCTCTATCGGAACCGCCGCGACGGCACCTACGAAGACGTGACCGCGAAGTCCGGCATCCTGCAGACCGGATGGGGGCAGGGGGCGTGCAGCGGCGACTACGACAACGACGGCCACGACGATCTGTTCGTGACTGCATGGGGACAGAACCACCTGTACCACGGGCGCGGCGATGGCACGTTCGTCGACGTGTCCGAGGCGGCGGGCTTGATCACGAAAAAGGCGCGGTGGGGGGCGGGCTGCGCCTTCATCGACTACGACCGCGATGGCTATCTCGATCTCTTCGCCGCCAACTACATCGACTTCGATCTGGAATCGGCGCCGCTGCCCGAGTCGGGCTTGTGCCGCTACAAGGGCATCCCCGTCGCCTGCGGGCCGCCCGGCCTGACCGGTGGCAAGAACGTCCTCTATCGCAACACCGGCAAGGGCACGTTCGAGGACGTGTCCGATCGGACGGGCATCACCCGGAGCAGCGGGACCTACGGCCTGGGCGTCAGCACGCTCGATTTCAACGACGACGGGTGGGTCGATCTGTATGTCGCGAACGACTCGAACCCGAGCGCGCTCTACATCAATCAACGCGACGGCACGTTCAAGGACGTCGCCGTCGAGGCCGGATGCGCCTACAGCCAGGACGGCAAGCCGCAGGCCGGGATGGGCGTCGCGGTCGGCGATTACGACCGCAATGGCACCATCGATCTCTTCAAGACCAACTTCGCCGGCGACACCTCGACGCTGTACGCGAACGGCGGCAAAGGATTCTGCGACGATCGGACGTTCGCCGCCGGCATCGGGCTGAACACCCGCTGGCTCGGATGGGGCGTCGGCTTCGTCGATCTCGACAACGACGGCTGGCTGGACCTCTTCATCGTCAATGGCCACGTCTATCCGGAGGTCGAACGGGTGAAGACGGAGGCGGGCTACAAACAGCGCAAAGTCGTCTACCGCAACCTCGGCAACGGGCGCTTCGAAGATGTCTCGGAGCGTCTCGGTCCGCCCGTGACGACCCCGGCCGCCGGCCGCGGCGCGGCATTCGCCGATCTCGACAACGATGGCGACATCGACGTCGTCGTGAACAACGTCCATGCGGCCCCCGATCTCTTCACGCTGACGGCTCCGCGCGACGCGCACTGGCTGACGCTCAAGCTGGTAGGCACGACGAGCAACCGCAGCGCGATCGGGTCCCGCGTCAGGCTGGTCTCTGCCGGTGGCACACAGCTCCAGGAGGTGCGCGGCGGCGGCAGCTACTACTCGCAGAACGATCTCCGGCCGCATTTCGGTCTAGGCCGCGATGCCGTCGTCGATCGCGTGGACGTGCGCTGGCCGAACGGGCGCGAGGAGCGCTGGACCGCCCCGAAAGTGGACCAGATCCTGACGCTGACCGAAGGATCCGGCACGGCCATCGGATCGGACAAGCCATGAACCGGGCGGTCAAACACCTCGGTCCCGTCGCGGTGATGATCGCGGCGCTGGCGGCAGCGCCGGAGGCGAGACAGGCCGCACCCGCGAGCGACCGGGCGGCGATCCTCTCTGAAGCGCGTGCGCTGATCAACCAGGACCAGCCGGCGGCGGCCATCGCGAAGCTCGCACCGCTCGATGCGTCCGGAAGAAGCGACGTGGCGCTCCTGCTCGGCGTCGCCTACTACCACGCCAACGATCACCGCCGGGCGATCGAGCACCTGGCACCGATCGCCGATACGCTGCCGCCCGGATCGATCGAGCAGCGGGAAGCGGTGCAGGTGTTGGGCCTCTCGTACTTTCTCGCCGGACGCTTCGCGGACGCCGTGCCCCGCCTCGAGTCCACGCGTGAGTGGGCCGCCGACAACGTGGAGCTCGGCTACGTCCTCGGCCAGGCTTACATCCAGGTTGGCCAGGCCGACCGCGCGCGCCAGGCCTTCGCGCGCGTCTTTGGCGTCGCGGAGAGCTCCGCCGCCGCCCACCTGCTCTGCGCCCAGATGATGATCCGGCTCGAATCGGAGGCGCTCGCCGAAGCGGCGCTGAAACGCGCCCTGGAGCTGGACCCGCGACTGCCGCAGGTCCACGCGCTGCTCGGGCAGATTGCGTTATTCCGCGGCCGCCTGGACGACGCCGTCAGCCTGACTGAGGGGGAGATCGCGATCAGTCCGGGAAACGCGATGGCCTTCTATCAGCTCGGAGACGCCCGCGTCCGGCAAGGCAAGACCGACGAGGGGATCGCGGCGTTGCAGAAATCGATCTGGCTGAACCCGTTCTACAGCGCGCCATACATCGTGCTCGGGAAGGCCTACATGCAGAAGGATCAGCTCGCGACGGCTGAAGGGATGTTGGCGCGCGCGATCGAGTACGACCCGAACAACCGCTCAGCGCACTACGTTCTCGGTCAGCTGCTCCAGCGCATGGGCCGCGTCGATGACGCGAAACGGGAGTTCGGGATCGCGGAACGGCTCCAGGCCCAGCCGGGCCGGTGACCATGCGCGGCAGGCGTGAAGGGCGGCCTCGCCATCTCGCCATCAGCACACTGGCGCTCGCCTTCTCGATCGCGGCCATCACGCTCGCGCAACCCACCCCGTCCGCGTGGCCCGTGACGTTCACCGACATTGCGGTCGCTGCCGGCCTGCGGTCTCCAAGCATCTACGGCAACAGCGACCGCACGCGGTTCATCATCGAGGCGAACGGTGCCGGGGTCGCCTTGATCGACTACGACCGTGACGGCTGGCTCGATGCCTTCGTCCTCTCCGGCACCCGTCTCGACGACGCCGCGCGGCGAGACGCGACCTTCCCGCCGGGTCAGGGTCCGAGCAATCGACTCTACCGCAATCTGCACGACGGTCGCTTCGAGGACGTGACCGACGCCGCCGGACTGCGGCGCACCGCGTGGTCTTCGAGCGTCTGCGTGGGTGACTTCGACAATGACGGCTGGCCCGATCTGTTCGTCACCGCCTACGGAGAGAACGTGCTGTATCGCAACCGATTCGGCCGATTCGAGGATGTGACCGCGACGGCCGGATTGGCCACGGCCGGGACGCGTTGGGGCTCCGGCTGCACGTTCGTGGATTACGACCGGGACGGCCGTCTCGACCTCTTCGTCGCGAACTATCTCCGCTTCGATCTCGCCTCGGCGGCCGAGCCCGGCTCCGGCCCGAACTGCCGCTGGAAAGGGGTGCCGGTCAACTGCGGCCCGAAGGGATTGCCGACGGACACCAACCTGCTCTATCGCAATCGCGGCGACGGCACCTTCGCCGACGTGTCCGACGCATCGGGCATCGCGAAGGTTACCGGCCGCTACTCCATGACGGCCGTAGCCGCGGACCTCGACGGCGACGGCTGGCCGGACATCTATGTCGCCGCCGATTCGACCCCCGCGATCCTCTATCGCAATCAGCACGACGGCACGTTCGCGGACGTCGCGATCGAGAGCGGCGCCGCCTACAGCGAGAACGGCAACCCTCAAGCCGGCATGGGCGTGGCGGTCGGCGACTACAACTCGGACGGCCGGCTCGATCTGCTCAAGACGCATTTCGCCGACGATGTCCCTGCGCTGTATCGGAATCTGGGAAAGGGTCTCTTCGAGGATGTGGCCACGGCCGCCGGGCTCGCGGTCGAGAACCGTTTTATCCAGTGGGGCACCGGGTTCCCCGACCTCGACAACGACCGTCGCGCCGATCTGCTCTACGTGACCGGCAGCGTCTACCCGGAGATCGAGCGCGTGCTGCCCGGCTATCCCGCCAGGAGCCCGCGCCTGGTGTTCCGCAATCAGGGCGGCGGCCGGTTCGAGAACGTCACCGCGTCCAGCGGCGACGCGCAGGTCGCGCATTCCAGCCGCGGCGCGGCCTTCGGGGACATCGACAACGACGGCGATCTCGACGTGCTGGTCATGAACATGAACGAGCCGCCGTCGCTGCTCCGCAACAATCTGCGCTCCAGCAACGGCTGGATCGAGCTCGCGCTGGAGGGCGTCCGCTCGAACCGCTCCGCGATCGGCGCCATCGCAGTCCTCCAGGCTGGAGGTACCACGCAGGCGAGGACGGTGCTGAGTCAGTCGAGCTATTACTCGCACGACGACTTCCGGCTGCACTTCGGCCTGGGCTCATCGCATACGGTTGATCGGATCGAGATCACCTGGCCGGCGGGGGGAACAACCGTGCTTACCGCCGTCGAAGCGGATCGTGTCCTCGCGATCAAAGAGCCCGCTCGTTAGTCGCACGCCCGACCTGAAGGTCGGGCCCACATGGACGTCATCGGCGCCGTATTCCGTCCAAGCCCACACACGCCCGCCCTGAAGGTCGCGCCTACCTTCCACGTCACACGTAGGCCCGACCTTCAGGTCGGGCGCTGACACAGGCGACTCTTCATTAGCAAGTTAGGTCTAACTGCTAGAAATATCCCCAATCTCCGAGCTAACTCAGCCACTAAGATCTATCGCCGTTGCAATTGGATTGGTGCTAGGATGCGCGCGTTTGGTGACGGGGAGACTCGTCACACGCGCTGGAGACTGTGGTTTCGCCCGTCCGGGCGAACTGGGAGGCTCCTCATGACCGGTCGGCCGGATCGTCGGCGCTCACTGCTCGTCCTGCTCCTGTCTTCTCTCGCCCTCTTCTTCATCTCCTCCACATCGGCGACCGGCCAGGCGGTCTACGGGAGCGTGCGCGGCACGATCACGGACGCGTCGGGCGGTGTCCTGCCCGGCGTCAGCGTGACGATCACGAGCCGGGACCGCAACACCTCGGACACCGTGGTCACCGACGCCGAGGGCGTGTACCACAAGGAGCGGCTGCTGCCCGGCGTGTACGAGATCA
>Ga0207701_10002581_pt1 | contig 18747 bp, 16 predicted proteins | sample KBSSwiSSwithPhiX_FD_184294 | JGI IMG/M metagenome (GOLD analysis project Ga0207701, IMG submission 184294) | Switchgrass rhizosphere bulk soil microbial communities from Kellogg Biological Station, Michigan, USA, with PhiX - S5 (SPAdes) (version 2) | ecosystem: Environmental > Terrestrial >... | reverse complement strand
AGCAAGCCACGCACCCAATATCCTGCTCGAGCCGGGAAGCGAATGGGAAGATTTCATGGACCTTCACTACAGTATGGCGCCGAAGGGCTCGTCAAACCGGCCCACGCTCGAGCAGCAACGAAAGCTTCGGCAGGATGCTGAAGACGCTTTCGCCGTCCTGCGCGAGGACTTGCAACGAAGTCAGCCGGACGTCCTGATCGTTGTCGCCAACGATCAGTTCGTCAATTTTTTTTGGAACAATATTCCGACTTTTTTCGTAACCGTCGGCGAGGAAGTCAAAGGCCAGTTCACACGCCACTCCTTCCATTATCGAAATCATAAGGAACTCGGCAAGGCGATTATCCGCGCTGGCATGGAGAAGGGAATCGATTTTTCCTATGGCGAAAATATTGAGCTGCAGCATACGCAAAATGTGCCGCTGTATTTTCTGCTTCGTGAGCCGATCATTCCCATCTTGCCGGTTTACGTGAATACGTGGGTCGATCCCGCACCGTCGCCGCGCCGTTGCTACCAAGTAGGCGAATTGATCCGCGCCGTGGCGGAACAGTCGAAAGAGCGAATTGCAATCCTCGCAACCGGCGGATTATCGCATTTTCCCGGCTCGCCGAGAATTGGCGAAATCGACGAGAAATTCGATCACCAACTGCTGGAGGTTTTGCGCGAAGGAAATGGCAAGACGCTCGCGGACTATCCGGTTCGGGAGCTTTTACAGGCCGGCGATAGCGAATTTCTCAATTGGATGGTCGCGATCGGTGCCGTCGGAGATGCCAAAGCATCATACACTGCGTACATGCCCGACTTTGTCGCTACGGGTTGGGGCTTTGTCAGCTGGAGGTCGCTGTGAGTTGTTACGATTTGAGCCGGTTGCTGTTCGATCTTAAAATGAAGGAGTCCGTCTACCAACAGTCCCTGACAAACTTCGAAGACGTCATGGCGAATTACGAACTTACGGCCGAGGAAAAGACCGCGCTTCGGGACGGCGACCCGCGCAAGCTGCGCCAACTCGGCGTCCACGGCATGCTTTGCCTATACATCAAGCGGCTCCAGCCGGAATTCCGCGACAATATCTACTGGCAGCAAAAATAAATTAAAACTCAGACAAACAGCGATTTCTTTCGAACCGAGCGCCAGTCTTTTGACCGCCCACCAGGCGTTTGCTAGTGTATCGGCGAATCAATCAGGGGGAAAAGCCAGCATGGATTTAGGACTGAAGGGAAAGGTCGCTCTAGTGGCGGGTGCCAGCCAGGGAATGGGACGGGCGAGCGCGCTTGGCTTCGCACGCGAAGGGGCGAAGGTTGCAATCTGCGCGCGCGGCGAGGCGGCGCTCAACGACGCGGCTGCGATGATTCGTAAACAAACCCGCGGCGACGTGCTGGCCCTCGTGGCGGACATGTCAAATCCGGAAGATATAAAAAAATTCGTCAATCAAAGCGCCGAGCATTTCGGGCGTCTCGACATCATTGTCAATAATGCGGGCGGACCGCCGCCCGGTGAGTTCATGAAATTTACGGATGACGATTGGCAGAACGCTTATAACCTGAGCTTCATGAGCACGATGCGTATGACGCGCGAAGCGGTGCCTCACATGCGCAAGGTAGGCGGTGGCAGAGTGATCAACATTACTTCTTATTCCGTCAAAGAGCCGATCACGGGATTAGTGTTGTCCAACGCCGTGCGTAGTGCGGTGATTGGCTTGGCGAAAACGCTCTCGCGAGAACTGGCGCGGGACAACATCCTCATCAATAACGTCTGCCCTGGGCGCATCGATACCGAGCGCGCGCAAAAACTCAACAAAGCGAGAGCGGATCGGGTTAACCGGCCGGTGGAAGAGATCAATAAGGAAATGGCGGCGGAAGTGCCCCTCGGTCGTTACGGCACCGCGGAAGAAACGGCCGACGTCATCGTCTTTCTTGGCTCGGAGCGGGCGAGTTATGTCACCGGAACTACGATTCAAATCGATGGAGGCTTGGTAAGGGGGATACAGTGATGGTCCATTTCGTCATTCAATGGGACCTGCCGGATCAGAAAGCCAACTTGACGATCTATTCGAACAAGGCGAGGAATGATTGGCTGCCGACTACCTTGAATCACAAAGGGGTCATCGAAATCCGCAACTACCGAAATCCCCTCGAGGTCACACCGCACGTCGCGATCACCATCGATTTCGAGACCTTGGATAATTGGCGCGATTTTATCGATTCCCAAGACTACATTCGGATCATGCGCGAGCTGCGCATCCTGGGCTGTAACAACTTCACCGTGAACGTATGGGCACCGTCCAAATATTTCCCTGAATCGATGAAGCCGTAGAGCAGAAATTCTCTTTCAACAATTTTGAGCGCAGCGCCACCGTCATCGCTGGCGCTGCCATTTTGAGTCTCGAAAAGAGCTAAGCGGCATACGGCCAGACTTGTTCGAGACGAAGAATGTGAATCCCGTGATTCTTATCCGATAGATAGATGAAACCGCGGCGATCCACGAGCACATCTTCCGACTGCGCGACCAGGCGACTGGGCTTGAGTCCAATCCGGGTTACCGGGTCGGCGGGCACAAAATAACCGAGCTCTTTAGGTTGGCGCACATCGCGGATGTCGTACACTCTCAGTCCGGCGTTGAAGTAGGTGAGATAAGCGATGTCGTCGCGGTCTTCGAGACAGGCTTGATGATTCGAATGATGGTGGTTGTGAGGACCGAACCTGCCGCCCTTGACATAAAAATTCGTCAGTCCACTCTCCGCCGGCGGCTCCGGCAACGGAAAGAGCGACAGCATGCGCGGGCGACGCTCGTCGCTGATATCGGCGATGCCGGCCAGGTTGAGGTTTTCATCACCGTTTTCCCGGATGGCTTCATCGTTGATCAAGGCGATCTTACGGCGCGGCAGCGGTAAGTAAGTGTGAATTCCCTGGGTCGCGGTGATGCCACGGAACGCGAGCTGACTAATCATCTTCGGCGCCGACATGTCGGAAACGTCGAGAATAACGCCGCCGCCATCGCCGTATGAGACATAGGCGCGATCACCTTCCACATGAGCGGGCCCATGACAAGAAAACTTCAAGCCATTGCCCGGTTCCTGCTGTCGCTGCTCTGGCAATGAAAAACGGCCTACCTCACGGGGCTTGGTAGGATCGGCGATGTCGATAATGCGATAAATCTTTCCGTTCAAACCCGGGGCACCCGCGGCGGCATGGACGAGATGACCGCCGTCGTAAAAATTCCGATGCGTTCCCGTGCTGCCGGTTTCGAAATGGCCGAGTCGTTTCGGCTCAGTCGGTGCGCTTACATCAAAAATGAAGAATCCTTCGGCAAATGCTTGGCCGTCGGCGCCGCCCCAACCGGGCGCAATTCGCTCCAGAGCCGTGATCATTTTGCCGTCCGCCACCTGAACCTGAATTGTCCAGGTATTTTCCGGCCCTGGAATAAAATTACAGAGCTGTGGTTCGGCGGGGTCCGTGACTTCGAGCACGCTCCAACCCCGATCCCAAAGGTGCGCGACGTAAAGATACCAGCGGCGATTCACTACTTGCAGTGCCAGCTTGAAGGCCGGCTTGCCGTTCAAATCATGATAGCCCAACGGTTCGATATTTTTGGCAAAATGTCCAGGCGGAATTTTTTGCACCATGATCATCGCCTCACCGTGACATTTATTTGGGAACAAAACCTTTTCACCGGACACTGGCTACAAAGCGGCGAGATTGGCCGGCAAAGGTGCTGGCCGAAGCTCACGAGCAGATCGTTGTATTCGATCCAGTATGGCTTAGGAAGTTTCGCGCGAAGCGCGATTTCCGTCTGCTCTGGCGTTTTTGTCTTTACGTAGCCCCAGCGATTGGAAATTCGATGGACGTGAGTGTCGACGCAGATTCCCGGTTTGTTGTACCCAAGGGTCACGACGAGATTGGCGGTTTTGCGGCCGACTCCGTTCAGCTTGAGTAGCTCATCGATTTCGTCCGGAACTTTTCCATCGTACTCTTCGAGGAGTGTGCGGCATATATGGCGAATCGCTTTCGCCTTGGTCTTGTAAAAGCCTACCGGATAGATCAGTTTCTCGATTTTTTTTGCGCTCAGTTTCAGCATCGCTTCTGGCGTGTCCGCCAAGGCGAAGAGCCGATGGGACGCCTTTGCGGTGGTGGAATCCTGGGTGCGCAGACTGAGAATACAGGAGATCAGAACACGGAACGGACTCCGGTAGGTTTCCGCCATCAAAGTTACGATGGGAGTTTGCCAAGATGGTGCTTGGCGGCGCAAAATGCGGATTACTGAGTGAATATCACGGTCTTTCATGATGCTAGTGTTTTCCATGATGATTGGCTAGATTTGATTAGAAGTTCATATCACACAACCGAGAAAGTTTTCACGGGACCATGCTGTCCGAGCGAATCGCTAAAGCCCTAAATTCGCGCACACCAAAAACGATCTCCGGGAATGGCCACAAGCCCGCGGCGGTGCTCTTACCAATTCAGGAGCGTTCGGACGGTGAATATCTTGTCCTTACCCGACGCGCCGATCATTTGCCCACTCACAAAGGTCAAATCGCTTTTCCCGGCGGACGAGTCGATCCGCGCGACGCCGACGCGACGGAAACGGCGTTGCGTGAATGCTACGAGGAGATCGGCATCGGGCCGGAGTGCGTGCGAGTGCTCGGGCGGCTGGATGAGTTTACAGCGGGCTATGGCTTGGTGGTCACGCCGATTGTCGGCGTGATTCCAGAGCGCTGTGAATTTCGCCTCGATCCCGCCGAGACGACAGACGTTGCTTCGGTGCCGATCAGCTCATTGATGGCGCAAGCCAATTTTGTTCGCGATGCTCAGCTCTCGCCGGGCGGCCATCCGAGTTATCATTTTTACGTGAACGGCTGGGATGTCTGGGGTGTCACCGCCCGAATCATTGTGCAATTTCTCGAGCTCGCGTACGACTTCGATCCCGACAGTTTCAGTCCCACCGCTTTCCTGCGGTAATTCACAACGAGCCGGCCGGATCTCCTGTGACAATATTTCAGATGCTGCTTGCGTTATTGTCCGCCGGGCTATTGGCAGCGCCGTTTCTCGATCCCAGACTGTTTCTAATTGCCTGGTTCTCTTTTGTGCCGCTTTTCTGGACGGTGAAGCACGCCCGTAGCTGGCGCTGGGCGACATTTTACGGCTGGATCATGGGCACAGCCGCACACCTGATCGGTTTTTATTGGCTGGTTTATACGATTAGCGCTTTCGGCGGATTTCCCTATGGCATAAGCGTCATCGTATTCATTATTTATGCTGCCTTGCAGGGCATTGAAGGGGCGCTCCTCGCCTTATTCATTCGGACCGGCGGATGGGGGCCGGTGTGCCTCTTTCCGCCTATGTTTTGGGTGGCAATCGAGTTTCTGTTTCCGCTGCTCTTTCCGTGGCACGTCGCGAACTCTCAGGTCGGGTTTTCCTGGTTTATTCAGAGCGCCGATCTCGTCGGACCCTACGGCGCAAGCTTCGTCGTCCTATGGTTTAACGCGGCGGTTTACAAGTTTGTATCGACGCGCCGTCTGGCGGAGCCAGGGACGTCGTTACCGCTTGCCTGCTCTACTCTCGCGATCATCCTGTCGCTCGTGTACGGGTTTGAAAGGCTCAGAACTGTCGAACAGGAAATGGCCGGCGCGCCAAAGCTCGCGACGGGAGCCGTACAGGGCAATGTCGATATCGATCTCAAGTGGGATCCGACTTTAGCCCAGAGAAATCTCGACCGGCACCGGAGAATCACCGATTCGTTGGATTCGCCTGCGCTAGTGATTTGGCCGGAATCGGCCATCGAATTTATGGTGCCGGAGAATTTGCCGGTCTTGCCGCCAGAATTTACGCCGTCGTTCAAATCGCCGCAAAGCTATTTTATATTCGGCGCGAAAAGTTTTAGCGGTATCCTCGGCCGTCCCGGCATGAAGGCTTTCAACACCGCATTTTTTACTGACGCTCGGGGAAGGATTCTCGCGCGATATCACAAGCAAGTCTTACTCGCCTTCGGCGAGTATTTGCCGTTCTCAAAGATTTTGTCTCTCGTTCCCGGAATCCCATTCGCCGATGGCTTTACGCCCGGGCAGGGGCCAATTGCTTTTCAGCTTTCTCCAAACATCAGGGTTGCGCCGCTGATCTGTTACGAAGACCTGATGCCGGATCTGGCGCGCAAGTTTGTCAGCGAAACTCACGTCAATCTGTTGGTCAATCTCACCAACGACGCCTGGTATGGTCGATCGATGGGACCCTGGCAACACCTGGCGCTTGCGCGTTCGCGCGCGATCGAAACCCGGCGAACTTTGCTGCGGGTCACCAACACCGGTGTCACTTCGCTAGTGAACGCGAAAGGCGAAGTGGTGAAGACGTTGCCGATGTTTATAACTGCGGCAATGCCCGCTGAAGTAGATATTTTAAACGGCGAGACCTACTATGTGCGCTTTGGCGATTGGTTCGCGTGGGGAATGACGATTGTATCCGCGTTGGTTCTGCTGCTTTCCATGCGATCGAGCACTCGCAGGAGGGCGGAATGAGAAGATTTACCACGGAGTAATGATGTACGACTCGGTACAACACCGCGCATAAAAATGAGCCGCAGTGGGTCGGGACCAACGCCGAAAAATCCCCCAATAGCCCCCTTTTGCAAACGGCCGTAGGACCGGGGGATTTTGCCGCGGATCGGAATTTTCATAAAAGACGCAGAGAACTTAGAGTACTCCGTATCTCTGAGGTGAAGTTCATCCCGCAGACACCGCTAATTCATGCCGGCGTTTGCCCAGCCGTCTGCCGCCGGTTTTGGTGATCACCACGGTATCGCCCCAAGTGCTGATCGTTGAACCGTCGGCAGAAATCGCCGAGGGCTTGCAAATAAATACCATGTTTTCTTGTAGAGCCACGGCAAGCTGGCGCGGATTTTTCGCGTGGGCTGTGATGATTGGACCGTCATCACCAGCGCCACGGCCATGCATGTTCAAATCGCCCCGGGCGCCGGCAGCCGGACCGGATTTGGGCGCTTCGGCGGCCGCAGTTTTTAGTGTCAAATCCGCCAACTCCTTGACCGTCACCCCAGGCTTTAGGTTTTCCAAAACCCGATTGAAAAGCGCGCGCTGCACCTTGATCAATTCTTGATGCACGGGATCAGCCTTTCCGACAAATACTGGTTGGACGCCCTGAGAGCGATAGCCGATCCATGAGGCTTCGATTTCGTTAATGATCAGATCGCCAAGTTCCAGGATGCGCATGCTCGGCCGGGTGAGTGTCCGCCGGACGTTTTTCCCCGAAATCCAGTTGCAGTGAACCGGCATTTCCGAGCCGTTGCGCATGAGGGCGTACTGGGTCGCTGCCCAAACATCCCAGTCGCGCATTCCGGGTTTTGCCGCTTCCGTCTCGGCTTGATAGCCGAGCTCGACGATTTCCATCGACTTTGCGAGGACATCTATTTCTTCCTGGCTTTTGACATAACGTACTTCGGTTAATATCGGCGTGGCATCGACGATCTCCGCGTGCGGAAAGGCGCTGCGGATTCTTTCGTAAGTGCCATGTAAGATCGTCCCTTCCGGCGTCCGGGTACCTTCGACTTCGCCCAGCCCGGTGATGCCGATACGTCCGCGCTCGACGTTGAGTTCGCTCAGACGCTCGACGATGATCTTGCCGTACTCGCGCCGCGCTTCGCGAACGTCGGAGGTCCAGTCCTGCGTTGTCGTCCAGCGCGGGTTCGCGGTCGTCGCGATGGCCGTGACATCGCCGGTGAGTGGAAACACCGCCGCAATGTCAGCGTCGCCGCCGCCGCCGCAGTGGGTGAGGTATCGCGTGTTCGCCTGGAAGTCCATCGAGTGGCCGGTATTTTGCGGCGTCACGATCGCATCGATATTCTGCTCAGCCATTTTTTCGCGCACGGCTTTCCAGCGCCGATCGCGTTCGGCCAAAGAAAACCGCGGATAAGGATAAAGCTCAGGCATATTCGGGGTACCGTTCAAATGGTTCTAGTCGTTGAACTGTCCAAACCGTCAGGCACGGTTCGTGGTATTCTGCTTTTACGGATTAGGTTTGACGCCGCGATCAAAACGGGAAAGGCCTCTGCCGAGTTTTTCTCGGTTTTCGGCGGCGCGCTTCCACTTTTCTTCGTTCGAGATCAAAGACCAATTTTCTTTGCCCAGAGCGGTAATCTGCAGTTTGTTGCTGTCGGGATCGGAAAAATAGATGCTCCGTTCTCCCGGCGCGCGCAAGCCGTCCTCGGCACGAAAATCGCCCTGGCTGGCTCCGCCGCAGGCGGGGATTAGCTCGAGCATACGGTCGAAATCTTCCTGTCTGACGTTGAACGCAACATGAACCGCGCGTCCGTGCCGCTTTGTCCGGTCGGAGAGCGCAGCGACCTGCTTGACCGCCAGAAGCTGGTGATTGGCAAACTCGAAGTAATGCTCGTCGTCAATTTCTCCGACCGATTTCAAGCCGAGCGCTTGATCGTAAAACGTTTTTGCTTTTTCCAGATCCCGGGTCTCGAAGACCACATGGCTCAAGGCGATCTCACCCAGGGATTCACGGGTCATGCAAATCTCGAAATGATTGTTGTCGAAGTCAATGAAGGGAAACGAGAGAAGAATCGGCGCGTCAGCGCCATGCTCGCGAATGTTATCGCATGCGACACCGGATCTTTTGATGCGGTCCGCAGTCGCCTGGAAGTTTTCCCGCGAGTGCAGAGCTACAGCATAGCGCGGCGCCCTGCTCGGGGAGGGCTCGGTTTGAATACCGGGTAAATTCAAGCCGATAATGTTTTCGCCGGCTTTGACATAGGTATGGCGCGGCGAGCCATCAGCGTTGGTGCGCTGAGTCAGAAATGCCAAGCCGACCGTTTCAATATAGAACTTCTCCGCGCGCGCCAGATCGCGCACCGGAAAGGCGACATGATCCAGGGTTTCCGCGCCAAACATTTTTCCTCCAACTAGGCCGTATTGCAACCAACAAACGCCTCTTACGACGTCTTTCGCTTCAGGATAATCTCATCGAGGATTTGAATGCCGTCTTTGAGAAGCCGGTAATTTTGTTCCAGCGTGTTCAGTTGGATCCGCGGCGTGCCGAGCAAATTCTGCAATTCCTTCATACGCGGATAGATTGGCTCGACCTTGGGATGACTGACGACCCGGCCTTCCTTGGCGATCAGTCGCTGGCCCTCTTCCGAAAGCATGAAATCATAGAACAGGGCGGCCGCAAACGGATGGGGCGCATTTCGCGCGACGCTGAGCGGATAGAGCAATGCCGGAATGAGATCTTCTGCAATCCAATCCACGGGCGCATTTTTCGCGCGCAATCCTTCATTGTTATAGGCGTAGGTCGTCACTGCGAGCGGTGCTTCACCCGCCATCATCATCTGGGTCGTGGTATCGCGACCGACACGGATCAAAAGCTGCTGCTGGCTGAGACGGGTCGCGTAGCTTAAGGTTTTTTCTTTGCCCCACGCGCCGAGCAAAGCCATGACTTCTTCCAGGGAAGATTCGTCGAAGAGAATCTCACCTTTCCAGCGCGATTGCAGCAATTCTTCCCAGGTTTTTGGCGCGTCGTTGCGATTGAGCTTGCGCGGGTTAAAACCAAAAACGCGGAACGCATAGTTCATGCTGGTGTAATAGGGAGATTTTGCGTGAGCCGGATAGATCGATCGTACGGGCGTCTCGTACCGGCCGAGCAGACTTTTATCGAGGAGCGGCGGTAGAAGATCGGTGGAAGGCTTGACGACGTCCACCAAATATCTGCCGGCATTCGCCTCCGAGATCACGCGCTGCGTCACCTGCCGCGTCTTAGCGCGCCAGACCTGCGCGTTAACGAACGGAAATTGTTTCTTGAAAGCTTGAATATAGCGAGTCGCGTTGTCGATGCCCGAGTTAGTATACCAGAGCATCTCGCCTTCCTTTTTCGCCCCTTCGATTACTCTCCTGTTGCGTTCATCCGGACTGAGCTTTTCGAGCGAGCGCCAGATCTCTTCGGCGGCTGGAACGACAGCGGAAAAAGTTTTCGTCGCGAAGATGCCTGCGAGCAAAAAAGCGAATAGGAAAATCGGCAGTTTACGCTTGGTGAAATTCATCAGCTGGCAAGACCCAAATCAACTCTCCAGACTCTATGGCACGGCGGAGTTTGCTGTCAAACGTGAGAAGCTGGAGTGGCGCTGCAGCTTAATCGGCGGAAGAATAGTGAATTGGGGTTTTCACGGCCAGGGACGAAGCCGGATAGAAAGAATATTGCGGTGACTCCGAGCGCATAGAATTTCGGTCAAAGCCGCAGACCTCGCAATCATTCTTGGCGCGAGCCTCGCACCGCCGAAAAGAACACCGAAAGAATCGTGAAGAAATTGACGATGTGAACCGTGTGGTTGAAGGAGTGAACAAAAACTTCCGGTACGTTGCCCCAGGTTTGCGGCGATTCGACTTCTGCGCGGGACAGGCCCGCCGCGGCAAGTCCGTACGTGAACAAAGTGGCCGAAAGGGCGACCCCCATTGCGCCGCCGGTCCGGGCGGTGGTCGTGTTCATTCCGGATGCGGTGCCGACCTTGTCGTGGGGCACCGAACCGAGGATCGCGCTCTGATTCGGTGAGTTGAAAAGAGCCCAACCGAGCCCGATCAAAAGCAGCGGAAATAAAATTCGCGGCACGGACGAATCAACGCCGAGCGACGCAATAAAAAATTGACCGATGACGATCACGCTGGAGCCGATGGTGCAGAGCAGGCGGGAACCCATCCGGTCCGAGAGCCAACCCGCAATAGGCGCGACCATGACGATCACGGCAGAGTTAGCGATGATAATCCAGCCCATGTGAGTGGGCGAGAAATGGAGGACATTCTGCAGATAGAACGGCATCAGGAAGCTGATCGCCGACTGTGTAGAGGTGATGAAAAACAAACTGAACATCGATGCCGTGAAGAGGCGAATGCGAAACAATGAAAAGCTCAAGATCGGCATCGGCGCTTTGAGCTCGACAAAAATAAATAGCCCGAGCGCCAGAGCCGCCAAGCCGAGGCATGCGGTCACCTGGGGATGAGTCCAACCTAAATGAGGCATTTGATTCATGGCATAGATGAACAGGCTGCAGGTGAGCATGAGCAGGATCGCTCCGGGAAAATCGACCGAGATTTCCTTAGCCTCTGCCCTGCTTTCCTCCAGCAGTTTCCACGCGAGGTAGGCGCCCCAGAATCCTACCGGCAAATTGAGATAAAAAATCCAGCGCCAGCCGACCGTATCGATCAAAAACCCGCCGAGAGTCGGACCCGTGAGAAAGCCGACGTGAAACGCCATGGACGCAAATCCCATGGCTTGACCCCGCTGTTGCGAGGGAAATGCGATCGAGGCAATGGCCCGGCCGTTGGCGGAGATCATCGCGCCGCCGACCGCCTGCAAGCCGCGACACAGAATAATCTGCCACGCGTTTTGAGAGGCGCCGCACAGCGCGGAGCTCAAGACAAAGATCAAAAAACCGCCCGCATAGAATCGTCTTCGCCCGAAGAGGTCACCCAAGCGGCCGACCGTGATCACGGTGCCGATCAAGAGTAAGTCATAAATCAACAGCACCCACTGAATGGTCGTCAGGCTGGTGTTGAAGGTTTCGGTTAGCGTGGGTAAAGCGACAAGGAGCGCCCGCTGGTCGAGGCCGACGATGAATTGACCGACGCAGACATTCAATAAAATAAGCTTGAGCCGTCTTTGATTCGAGGAAGTTACCTTCGCTGTTTCCATCATGCCAAGGCGCACCGCAGGATATCTCGTGTTGACGATTCAGATCGGGCGAAATGAATCGGATGAAGCCGGACCGTCAGAATACAAAAAAAGAGGGGGCACCGAACTGGACTACCCCCTCTTGCTTAAGACTAACGCCGCTTAGAAAACTTTTCGGGTTGGGCTCACCTGGTCTGCGCCGCGATCAATGCAGCGTCGGTTGCTCGAACCTATAGTCGGACGCTGCGCCATCGCCACGCTCAAACGTAAACTCCTCGCCGTCTGCATCGACATGCACCCGATCGCCCTCTTTGAATTCTCCAGCGAGGATCTTAACCGCCAGTGGGTCCTGAATCAATCGCTGAATCGTGCGCTTCAGAGGACGAGCGCCGTAAACCGGATCGTAGCCTTTGTCGGCCAACAACGCTTTGGCGCGATCGCTGATCTCCAGCGACATTTTTCGAGCTGCGAGATTTTGGCGCAACCGATTGAGCTGAATGTCGACAATCGATTTTATTTGCTCGCGGCCGAGATTGTTGAACACGATGATTTCATCCACACGGTTCAAGAATTCCGGTTTAAAGGCTTCGCGCAGAGCGGCATTGACCCGTTGCTCCATTTCTCGGCGATCGCTGGCACCGAGATCGAGGATGTACTGGCTGCCGAGGTTTGAAGTCATAATGATGACCGTGTTTTTGAAATCGACTGTGCGGCCTTGGCCATCGGTCATGCGGCCATCTTCGAGAATCTGCAACAGCGCGTTGAAAACGTCGGGATGCGCTTTTTCGATTTCGTCGAAGAGCACGACCGAGTAAGGCCGGCGGCGCACCGCTTCTGTCAGATAGCCGCCTTCCTCGTAACCGACGTAACCCGGGGGGGCGCCGATCAAACGCGATACCGAGTGCTTTTCCATGAATTCGGACATATCCAACCGAACCATCGCCTGTTCGTCGTCGAATAAGAACTCCGCCAAGGCCCGGCAGAGCTCGGTTTTTCCGACGCCGGTGGGACCGAGAAAGATAAACGAGCCGATGGGTCGGTTCTGGTCCTGCAACCCAGCGCGCGCCCGCCGCACCGCGTTTGCCACCGCATGGATGGCGCTCTCCTGGCCGATCACGCGGAGCTTCAAGCGATCTTCCATTTTGAGCAGTTTCTGGAGCTCACCCTCGAGCATTTTGGAGACCGGAATTCCCGTCCATTTTGCCACGACTTCCGCCACGTCTTCGGCATCCACCTCTTCCTTCAGCATCTTCTGGTTTTTCTGCAGCTCGGCGAGTTTCTGATTTGCCTCCTCCAGTTCCTTCTGCAGCTGGGTCAGAGTGCCATAGCGGAGCTCCGCTGCGCGGTTTAGATCGCCGCGCCGCTCGGCCTGCTGCTCTTCGACCTTCGTCGACTCGATCTTCTCCTTCAGCGAGCGGATTCGTTGAATCGACTCTTTCTCGTTTTGCCAGTGCGCTTTGAGCGCGCTTGAGGTTTCGCGCAGGTTCTCGATCTCGCGCTCCAGTTGCGCGAGACGGTCGCGCGACGCCTTGTCTTCCTCGCGTTTGAGCGCCTGGCGCTCGATTTCGAATTGGAGAATTTTTCGTTCGACTTCATCGATTTCGATCGGCATGCTGTCGATCTCGATTCGCAAACGCGACGCTGCCTCGTCGATCAAATCGATGGCTTTATCCGGCAGGAAACGATCGCTGATATAGCGATGTGACAACGTCGCGGCGCTGATAATCGCGCCATCCGTAATGCGGACGCCATGATGCACCTCGTAGCGCTCCTTCAAACCGCGCAGGATGGCGATGGTGTCCTCCACCGATGGCTCGCGGACATAAACCTGCTGGAAGCGCCGTTCGAGCGCCGGATCCTTTTCGACGCGCTTACGGTACTCATCCAACGTGGTCGCACCGACGCACCGGAGCTCGCCGCGCGCGAGCGCCGGCTTCAGCATGTTGGAGGCGTCCATGGCGCCCTCCGCGGCGCCGGCGCCGACCAAAGTATGTAGCTCGTCTATGAACAGCACGATCTGGCCGCTGGCCTCGGTGACTTCCTTCAGAACCGCTTTTAACCGATCTTCGAACTCACCGCGGAACTTGGCGCCGGCGACTAGGGCTCCTAAATCGAGAGCGATCAGTCGCTTATCCTTCAAGCCTTCGGGCACGTCGCCATTGACCATGCGCAAAGCCAATCCTTCGACGATGGCGGTTTTGCCGACTCCGGGCTCGCCGATCAGCACCGGGTTGTTCTTAGTGCGGCGGGATAAAACTTGAATGACCCGGCGAATTTCGTCATCGCGGCCGATCACCGGATCGAGTTTGCCCTTACGCGCAAGATCGGTGAGATCGCGGCCGTACTTCTCCAGGGCCTGATATTTTTCCTCCGGGTTGGGATCCGTGATGCGCTGCGCACCGCGAATGCTTACGAGCGCATTCAAGATCTTGTCCCGCGTCGCGCCGTAGTCTTTGAGAATCTTGCCCGCCTCACCGCTATCCTGGATCAGGGCGAGCAGCAGATGCTCCGCCGAGACGTACTCGTCTTTTAGCGATTCGGCTTCGGATTCAGCGGTTTCGATGAGCTTTTTCAGTCTCGGCGTGATGTAGCTCTGGCCAGTACCGCCGGTGACCTGCGGCATGCGATCCAAAGCTTTTTGCAGCCTGTCCGTAAGGCCCCCAACCGGCACGGCTAATTTCTGTAGTAACGACACGGTCACGCCATCTTTTTGGCCGATAAGCGCAAAAAGCAGATGCTCGGCGTCGATTGCCTGGTGATTCCGTTTGTCAGCAAGTCCTTGGGCTTGCTGCAACGCTTCCTGTGATTTGGTAGTGAGTTTGTCTAGTCGCATTTTTTTCCTCGCTACGGAGGAAACTAAGCATCGTTCAAACACCTGTCAAGAAAGCAAAAAACTCGAATTATCGATCGCGCAGCAAGTCCGGTTGCCGACCATGTCGGCATGACAGAGCGGTTATAAGGGGCGGATCGCCGACCCAGGGATGGGCAAAAACAAAGAAGAAAACGCCTCGGTGGCAGCTTTCACTGGCGGTCAGGTGGCGACATGTTACGAAATTAAGATTTGCACGGTGACAGGTTTACCGGGCTAAACCGGGTGATCGGATAACGATTCCCTGTCCTTTGACAATGTCGAATTCAAGCTGAACCGGCCGGATATCGGTGCAGCGCATTTTCTCAACGATCAAACTTCGCGCGAGAGCGCCGTCTCTCCAAACCATTTCCAAGACGATTGCACCGGCGACCAGGTATTCTTCAATGCCATGCAGTGTGCGCTCACCGGTTCGGGGAACGGCGTAGGAAGTGAGAAGATTGGTGGTGCGTGTCGTCGAACGCAAAAGCTTAATCAGCAACCGTGCCTGGTCTTGAATGCGAATGCCGCTGTCACGCAGCAATACAAAAGGTCCGGCGGGATCGAGCGCCAGTCGGCTGGCGCCGAGCTGGTTGACAAACCCGGCGAGGTCGTTGACCGTTTTCTGGACATCAACATGACGCTCCCGATTGGCACCTGGTAAAGCACTGAGATAAGCGCCGGCATTTAGAATTGCGAGCTCTTTGTTTTCGACGTGGCGTTCGAGGTCCCATCCGATGGATGCTGCCTGTTCAATAACATCGCCCGGCTCTTCGTCGGCGGTCACAAATATGCATCTTTCACCGCGTTTGAGACCCTCCACAACAAATTGAAGCGCAAAAATGGATTTCCCGGTGCCGGGCTCGCCAGTGACGAGAAAAGAACGCCCTTTGGGAAACCCGCCTTCAAGGAGCTGGTCAAGGCTGGGAATTCCTGTTGTTGTACGTACCGTCTGCAACATGATTACGCTATTTTGTTTCCGATGCTTTCCAACGCCTTTTCCAGGCAAAATCAGTGTGCCACCGCCGCCGTTGCGCCGAAGCGTCCGGATGGTCATGGATCTGCGCCGCCAGCTCTACGTCGCCGACTGGGCCAAGCCGGATTTCGCCAATGGTGAATTCTTCAGTTGCGCGAACTTTGCGGGCCTTTTCTTCTTCCAGCAGTTGGCGCAATGAATCTGTCTCATGACGGTAGTTTTGCTCGAGTGATTGACTCAGCGCCTCGCGCTCTTGCAAGGCCCAATCTTTCTGACTCAGCTCCGCCTGAAGCAACGCGAGCTGGGCTTGAAATTCTGAGCGCATTCGTTCCAATTCCGCCAGCGCGGCGTTTTCATTTTCGGCCAGCGTAATCTCGGTTTCGTTCAACCGTTCCTGTAAAGCCTCCATGGAAGCCTTAACGGTGACGAGCTCATCATTGCGAGTTTGCAAGATTTGGCCTTTCTCTTCTGCTTCATGGAGCAACCGCTCGAGTTCCTCGCGCAGGCTTTGTTCTATCTCGAATCGGGAGCGGTCCTGATTCTGAGGAGAGGCAAGCAGTCGATTTTGGAGGGGTCTCTTGACGGAAGCACGCTGCGCCAATTGCTGATTCAAAGCGACGAGTTGTTTTTTCAAGTCGCCAATTTCGGCCGTCCGACTCTCGACGATTAGCTGCGCTTCGGCGAGGCGCAGCCGTAGCTGGTCAAGCTTTGCTTCCGTATTGCGTTGCAGCACTTGCGCCGCAGACAAGGCCGTCTGCAAATTTCCGTTGTCTTTTTGTAAGTCAGGCTCGCGCTGGTGATCGCCGCCGGGTTGACGGCGCAGTTCTTCAGCTTGCGCCGTCTTCTCTCTCAAAGATGCGTTCTCCGAACGGAGCCGCGCCAGGTCTTGTTGTAAAACTTGGATTTTGCCGTGGAGCGCGAGCTCGACCGCCGAGACGGCCTCTTGGCGCTCCGTCAATGCGCGTTCTCTGACGGCGACTTCATGCTGAAGACTTTCAATTTGGCTCTGATAGGAAACTCGTGATCGGTTCAACTCATCTTCAATTGTTCGCAGGTTCTCCAGAAGCTTCGCTTCGACCGCCTCGGCTGAGCCGTCGGTCGGCACGCGATGACTTTCCGCGAGTGTATAACGAATGGCTGCCAATTCAGCCTCATGTTTCTGGTGAGCACGCTCTCTCTCATAGTTCACTTTGGCCTGAGCCTGCTGAACAGAAAGCTCCATCAAGCGCATTTGGGCGAGTAAAATGTCAATCTCGTTCAGCAAGAGAACTAACGGATCAGGTGACTTGAATTCATCCATCACAAAGACCGTTCATGTAGTCAGACCGGTAGTGGCCGGACGTAAACAACGCTGTGGCTTAAGCCAGAAACATGCCATGGCGAAATTTCATGTTTCAATATCAGAGACTTAGTCGAAACGAAAACGCCCACAGAATGGGCCGCTCCTAGATCACAAATTGTGGACAGCTTCCGTGGGCTTGGACAAAATTGTCAGCAGTTGGTCACCCGAAATCCGCTTTTAGATCGATTTGAAATGCACGTTTGCTGTCGATAGAATTCGCACCCATGCCGAAGTATTTTCGTCACAACATCGTTGCGATGGCCGGCTATGTACCGGGCGAGCAGCCTGGAGACGATGGAGTCATAAAGCTTAATACCAACGAAAATCCCTATGGCCCCTCACCGAAAGTTTATGCGACGCTGAAACGCGCGGTGAACTCATCATTGCGTCTGTACCCGGAGCCACAGAGCGATACGTTACGCGCTGCAGCCGCACGGGTTTACGGTGTTAAACCCGCTAATATTATTGTCGGGAACGGTTCGGACGAAATTTTGTCCATGCTCCTCCGTTGTTTCGTAGGACCAGGGGATCGCGTGGCGTATCCCGTGCCGACTTATTCTTTGTACGATACGTTGGTGGAGATCCAAGACGGCAGCAAGGCAGCAGTGAATTATCCCGCCGATTTTTCTCTTCCGGCTGCGCTGGCAGAGCAGAACGCGGTGCTTACTTTTGTGTGCAATCCGAACGCGCCGTCCGGTACCCTGATATCCTTGCCGGCCATTGAAAAGCTGGCGCGATCAGTGTCGGGCATCTTAGCTGTGGACGAAGCTTACATCGATTTTGCCGCGACCGAAGGAGCCTCGACAATTCCTTTGATTCATCAACTTCCTAACTTGGTTGTCTTGCGTACTTTCTCCAAATCTTTCTCGCTGGCCGGCATGCGCATCGGGATGGCTTTTGCGGACGAGGAAATGATCGCCGGCATAATGAAAGTGAAAGACTCGTACAATGTGAATCGGCTGAGCCTGCTCGCCGCCACCGCTGCCCTCGAGGATCTGCCATGGATGACGCGCAATGCGCAGCGCATTCAACGCAGCCGCAAAAAGCTCAGTGCCGGTCTTGCGCGCCTGGGATATCACGTCTATCCATCTCAGGCTAACTTTGTCTTGGCCCGAAGAAATGGCGAAAACATCAGGAGCGTTTACGAAGAACTCAAGCGCCGGAAGATTTATGTACGCTATTTCGACCTTCCGGGTCTGCAAGACTGCCTGCGGATTACGGTGGGCACACCGTCGGAGATAAAAATCTTCCTGAAGGAAATGGCTACACTAACGCACTAGGCCAGGTGATTGCGCCAAATGGCGCAGGAGGGGAGCCATGCCGATCAAAATCAGGGATCTCGATCATATCGTTCTCAACGTGAGCGACATCCATCGCTCCCTCGATTTTTATATGAGGGTTTTGGGCTTGAGCGGTGAACGAATCGAACAATTCAAAGCGGGAACCGTCGGATTTCCGTCGGTTCGAATCAATAAACAAACCATCATCGATCTTTTCCCGGTAAAACGGATCGCTCCGGTTAGCGGAGAAAAGAGCAACGGCAATCTGAACCATTTCTGCCTGGTGGTTAGTGCCGCTGATTTTCCCGGCGCCATCGATTGTCTGCGGGAAAATCAGATAGCGATTCGTGAGGGCCCGGTCTCCCGCTGGGGTGCCCAGGGACAAGCGACATCGGTCTATTTTCTTGATCCCGACGGCAACGAGATCGAGATCCGTTGCTATTAAGTCGTGGCTGCTATGCAGCCGCGATTCGCTCCACTTTCACTTTGACAATCCGTCTCCCTTCCATGTCGACAATGGTCAGCTTATAGCCGTTGTCCTCGACCCATTCGCCGCCGCGCGGAATGCGTTTCAGCCGCGCCAGCATAAAACCCGCCAGCGTGTGGTAATCGGGCGATTCTTCAAACGGCAAATCGAA
>Ga0207701_10002580_pt1 | contig 18747 bp, 18 predicted proteins | sample KBSSwiSSwithPhiX_FD_184294 | JGI IMG/M metagenome (GOLD analysis project Ga0207701, IMG submission 184294) | Switchgrass rhizosphere bulk soil microbial communities from Kellogg Biological Station, Michigan, USA, with PhiX - S5 (SPAdes) (version 2) | ecosystem: Environmental > Terrestrial >... | reverse complement strand
TCCCGAGCTTGATACAGGAGACCGTGATGAGCGCGTTGCGCAAGCAGATGGAAGAAGCGATGGCCGTGCGCGGGTTGGCCCACCGCACACACAACGCTTCGGTTGCTTTAGTTCATTCCTTGCACAGGAACACCAACATATCGTGGCCCGCGCCCATCCAGCGAGATGGCATATTGAGCAGCTCAGAGCCAATCTTGGCGACAGCATGGAGAGGTGTGGATACGGCGTGTTTTTCAACAAAGCGAACGTTGCGCGTTTCAATGTCTACCAGTTTAAGCCCGCTACGCTGCGCAGCTATACTCATTGAACACGGATTGAAGAAACTGATGTGGCCACCCATGCGCCAAAGATCAAAGCCATCCCAGCGGGCACCCATGATGCGCGCAGTCCAGCTGGCCGAATTCGGTGTATTGACAACCAAAATACCGCCGACACTTAGAATTCGCGCACACTCCCTGAGCATCACGAGCGGGTTGGTTAGGTGCTCGAGCAGCTCTAACAGCGTAATCACGTCAAATGCGGCGTCGCCGAAACGCAGTTCATTCAAATAACCACTGTATACGTTAAGTCCCTTTGCCCGCGCCGCTTCGGCAGGCCTTTCTGCCGGTTCAACACCTGTCGCGTCAATGCCCATGCTTAGCGCCACAGCGAGCAGGGCACCGGAAGAACAACCGACATCCAAGAGGCGAACTGGGTGCAAAGCTTTGGGAAGCAGACGGAGTCCTTTACTTAAACGCCGCCGCGCAACGATTTCGTGCCGTTTAACCGACTCCACCGAGGGTTCTGTCCCGTTGGCGGTATTCCATTTTTTCAGTGCCGCGCGGTAGTCATCGGGCGAACACTGGCTGATTAGCTGAGTGCATTCGCGGCACCGCAAAAGCTCGCCCTCGGTAGTGACGATCCCTGAGTCGACCAGCCCGCCTTCGCAGCCGAGAGGGCAATTCGTCAGTAATCTATGCTCTGTCATGCGCAAACCGCTGTTAATTGCTCGCGCCATAGAAAGATAGGCTAAGAACACGCGCGGACTTTGTCTACCGCCGTCGCTTCGCGAAGCCGCGAACGGCCCTGCTAGTGCTGACCCGGCACTGCACGAGCGAGCGTATTCAGCCGCGACACCAGCTTCTGTGTTGCCGACGCGTGCACATCGAAATAGTCGTCGAACGAACGAAGCAGATGGTCGCGGAAACTCGCGTCCGATAACAAGCGCCTCAGCGACGGCTCGACGGACTTCGCCGAACTCACGACATCGACGGCTCCCGCCGTGCAGAACGGCGGAACCGCATAGCCCTTCTTCTCGCGCAGACGTGCACCGCCCGCATCCGGCAGCAGCACGCAAAGGCCCGGTATGCCGTAGAAGCCCGCTTCGATGGCGACCGAGGAGAATTGCGTGATGACGAGTCGCGGGCCGGCAGCAAGCGCATCAGTCACACTCAGCGCCGTCATGTCCTCATAAGCGATTGCTGCGTCTTCGAGTAGCTTCTGATAGCTACCCTCCGCATAACCGGGATCGCGGGGATGTGCTTTCAGCATGACGCTCGTGCCGCACGCGCGCAGCGCCGGGAGCAGTGCGTTCAGCGTCCTGAGGCAATCCGCGGTTTCGGGCTGCCCGGCCCACAGCACGCGAGGACTCCGCGCGTTCTGTAGACGCCAGCGTGCTTCCGTCGCTTTTCTTAGCTCGGCGAGCCGCGCGCGATACACGTCGTAGCGCGCCGGACTCAGGACCTCGCACGGCGGTGCCAAACGACCGAGCTTTTGCACGCACAGCTCACGTGCAGGCAGGCTTTCGACGATCGCGAGGCTCGCTTTGCCGCCCCGCACATCGGAGTAGTTACCGGGAAAGTCTTCGATGGCGACGACCGGAAAACCGGCTGCCCGCGCACTGCGTCGCGCTGCGCTCTCGACGCGGCGACCCCGATCGCTGTCGGATGTGCCGACAACCAGCACCGATGCGACCGTGTTCGCAAAGCGCTTCCGCCAATACGCTTCGTCCGCGCACTCGGCTGAAGCGATGTCCTCCAGCGCGACGTCGAGCGCGTCTCCAACCGGCTTCAGCGCATCGCGCGCACCTCCGTCGCACGCGACGAGTACGAAACGCATGAAGTCCGGCGCGTTTGCCGCCACTCAGTCGATGTTACCCAGATTGCGTCCGCCGCTCGCCCATCCGCCGTACGTCGGAAAGAGCATCCGGTGCAGGCGGTAGAAGACATGCGAGAGCAGGCCGCGGCCACGGAAGTGAGGCACACGCGTCGATACGCGCACGTCCGCGCGCAGCCGCCGTTCGATCTCCGCTGCAATGCTCGGCTCAAAGAGACCGGTATTCGGCCGCAGCAACTCCAACGCGTAATCGACGTATCCGTAAAGCAGGCAGACGGACATCGCGCGCAGCAACACACCGCGGCGCACGTGCACTTCCGCCATGTCCGCGAGCCGTTGCTGAAATCGCTCTTCCGTAACGAAATACAACGCATCGCCGAAGACGAGCTGTCCTTTCGGACCGCCGAAGCGGGCGCCGTATAGACGTTTCCAGTAAGCAGGACGAAGATCGATGAGCTGAAGCCCGAGCGCGCGCAGAAACGCATCCAGTTCGCCGAAAGTGGGCTGTCCCACGTAGAGCGGGCCGAAATTCACTTCCAGCTCGACGCCGAATACGTGCTGCGCGAGCGTTCGCCGGGCGCCCTGGAGGATCGCAAGCTCCGCGCCCTGCGTGTCGATCTTGAGGAAATCGACCGCACCCATATCGTTTGCCGCGAGGACGTTGTCGAGCGTGTCCGCACGCAATCGCACCTGCTTGACGACTTCGAAACGCTCGGCTTCCGGAAAGCGGCTCAGAAAAGCGTGATTTGCTTCGAGCAGAGAGGACGTACCGGGGCTGCGCGCGAGTTTCAGCGCGACCTCGCCCGGTGCGCCGTGGAGCGCCACGTTGAAGTAGATGCGCCCACGCTCCTTCTTGCTGGAAAGTCGCGCGAACTCTTCGGGATCGGGCTCGAAGCCGATGACGCGCAGGTGTCGTGTCGCATTCCGCCAGTTCGGTTGCAGCCCGCCCCGCGCTCCGATGTCGACGAGCGTCAGCGGGTGAGCGGTGTATTCGGCTTCCGCGATGTTGCCGAAGTAAATGTCCATCACGCACCGGTCGCGACGTTGAAAATGCGTCGGTAGTGCTCGCCGCTATGCCGCAGCCGCGCCTGGGGGCCGGCCTCCACGACGCAGCCATCCTGGATCACGAGCACTTCGTCCACCAGCGGCAGGAGTGTTTCCTTGTGGGTCACGAAAAGGATGCCGCGCCCGCCGCGCGCACCGACCAGGCTCGACATGATGCGCATCTCGGTCTCTGCGTCGAGCGCGCTGGTCGGCTCGTCCAGGATCAGCACCTCGGCTTCGGAGACGAACGCACGCGCGAGCGCGATGCGCTGGCGCTGGCCGCCCGAAAGCGACTGGCCGCGGTCTGCCAGCACGGTCTCGATGCCGCGCGGCATCTCACGTACGAACTCCGCCGCACCCGCTACTCGCAGCGCTGCTTCGATCGCCGCATCGCTCACGTGCGGATTGCCGAGCCGGATGTTGTCGGCGATGGAAGCGTGAAAGAGAAACGGCTCCTGTCCGAGATAGCCGAAGCGCCGCCGCCACTCGCGCAGCCCCAGCGCCTTCACGTCGATGTCATCCAGCATAAGGCGTCCGCTTTGCGGCTCGATGAAGCGCAGGATGAGATCGATGATCGTCGACTTCCCCTCACCCGACACGCCGACGATCGCGGTGACGCCGCCGAGATGGATCGAGGCGTGGAAGGCATCGAGCACGCGCTTCTCGTCGTATGCGAAGCTCACGTCCTCGAATCGAAGCGAGCGCCGCGCGAGGTCGGGCGGCACCGGCGCGCCGACGTCAGCCGCCGATTCGACGGGCACGTTCGTGCGCAGCTCGCAATACGTGCGCAGATTGGGAAGCGCCTGCATGATCTGCATGCGCGCGTTGCCCAGCGAGGACAGTGTCGGCAGCACGCGCGTAATGCCCAGGAAATAGACGGCGAGCGTCGGCACTTCGGACATGAGACTGTCGCCGCGCCCGATCGCGAGCAGGACGATCCCGAGGAAGAGTACGAGCACCATGTATTCCAGGGCGCGTGCCGGCAGCGATCCCCAGTACATCGACCGCTGCATCGCGAGCTGCGCGTCACGCGCCGCCTGGTCGAAATCGTGCACCCAGTCGGGAATCGCGAAAAGCGCTTTCAGATAGCGCACGCCGGTAATACCCTCGTTCACGATCTGCGTCTGGGCCTTCACCGCGGCGGCCTGCTCTTCCCCCGACCTGTACGAGACCTCGATACTCAGCCGGCGCACGATGATGGTGTAGAACACCGCGATCGCCGCCGCTACCAGAAGGAGCGTCCACGACACCAGCGCGAGTGTGGCGAAGAGCGCTGCCATCATGATCCCCGTCGAGCTGTAGCGCGCGAGATGCAGATAGAACACCGCCGCGAAGGACGGTCCCTCCATGATGTGATAGAGGTGCTCGCCGCCCTTGTGCTGCACGAGGTAGCGCAGGTGCGCCGCCAGGTGCTGTTCGAGCATCTTGCGTTGCATGCTGCGGCGCATGTCAGTCCACAGTGCGCTCATGCGCCATTCGAGCCGTAACGTGAGCGCGAAACGCGCAGTCGCAAGGACGAAGACGACACCCGCTTGTGCCCAGAGGGGCATACCCGAGAGAAAGCCGCTGAGCGACGGGCGGCTCGGGGCGCCGCTCGACGTGTGCTCGCCGATCAGGTCCGCGACGAAGGCAAAGACCGCGATAAGCGTCGCAGATTCGACGACGGCAGCAATCGTTCCGAGCAGCGTGATGCGGGCGATGCTGCCGCGGTAGCCCTCGGCGCCGCGCCACGCGAGCTCGAGCAGCGGACTCATTCGACGCGGGAGAACGTCATGAGCGAGACACGATGCTCCGGCGCCGCTGCGGACGCCGGGCGCCTGAGGTGCGTCAGCTCGAAGCCTTCCCGCGCGAATTCGTACTCCCAGAAGCGCGGGTAGGCGTGGCCCGCTTCGGTGATCACGAGTACGGCGTGGCGCTTCGCGATACGGCAGACATGGTGAATCAGCGGGAACGCCGGATGTACGAGCTCGAACGTGGCGCCGCGCGTATAGACCAGATCCACCGGTTCACGGGCAGCGCCGAGGAAATCCTCGAACGAAGCGCGCGTCAGCATCGCGTTTGCGTGCATGTCCGGATAACGGGCAGCCATGTCTCGCAACGCGCTCTCGCTCCAGTCGACGCCGTGCAGGTTGCGATAACCCTGTCCATGCAGATAGGCGAGATGCCGCCCGACGTTACAACCGAGATCAAGGATCGCCGCGTTGCGTTCGGGCGCGAGCGCCATGATCTCGTCCATCTGCACCTGGCTCGCTGGATCGATACCTTCGAACGCAGCGGCCGTGGGATGCTTCTCCCAATGTTCGCGCGTGCCCGCGCCGCCCTGGCGCCGCACGAGAAACGGCAGGAACGTGCAGGCGAAGCGCCGCGCAAGACGCTGGCGAGAGACTGGCGTCGTCACGTTCTACTTCTCGCGCGTGCGTGCGCGCTGGATTTTCCGCTCATGAGTAAGTCAATGTGAAGAGCACGATCGACGCGAACAGATAGCTCAGCGGATTGTCCCTGAAGCGTTCCTCGAAATCCAATTTGTAGCCGCGGTACTTGTCCGAGGATTCCATGAACTGTGGCGGCATAGGGTGACGGTGCGTAAACGCAATGCGCTGCAGCGCGAGGCCATAGGCCGAGCGGAGATGCGCCGGATACGTCATGGGATTGATGCGGCGTTTCGGCAGCACGTCGCGCTCGGGGGCGTCGTCAGTGATGTATGGAATGATCTGCTCGCGCCAGAATTCGACGGTATAGCGGTTGAAGGTCGCGAGCGAGATCAGGTTTTCGCCCGAGCCGCAGCCGAAGTCGAAAATCCGCAAGCGCTCTCCCGGCGGGAGCAATGCGTTGAACGTGTTGAACCGGTTGCGCTGATATCCCGCCGCGTAGTTCGTCTGATGCAGGTTCATGTAGCGATCAACGATGCTGCGGTAGTACTCGGTGCGGTGCATAGCCCAGAGTCTCTCGTCGGTCAGAGCGGAACGGTGACTCGCGATGGTGTGACTGCCTCCACCCCTCGCGCACAGATCGGCTCGCCCCGTGCAGCCGCCGCAATCACGGCGGCTGCTTCGTCTTCCGTCTGTATGGTGATGTTCCTGTACTGTCGCGCGGACGGCCAGTTGGCGCGCCTGAGCGGATCGAGGTAGAAGGCCGGACGCCCGATCGCATGCGCCGCCAGCACGGGCGAGGTGTAAGGGACGCCGAGCGCGACGTCGCATGCCGCAATGGGCAGATAGGGATCGACGTTCACGTCGATTACGATGATGCGTCCCGCCCGCGCGTGTTCTCCTGAAGGATCGACGAGCTTCTGCAGCAACTCGGGCGCCGAACGGTAGGCATGACGCATGTCGCGCTTGAGCTTGAGCAGCGCGAAGCAGTCCGGAACGCGCAACAGGAGGCGTTCGATCGCGTGCCAGAAGGCTACATAGGAGTCGATGTCGATCATGGGCGGGCCACCGCCGAACGTATCGCGCCAGAGATCGTTCATGGGGGGCATGTCGAAGATTGCGACGCACGTTCCTGCGGCCGGCAATCCCAGGCGGGATCGTGCCTCGCGCGAATCGAGGTCGAGCCATCTTGCGTCACCACACATGAGCGGGCCGACGGTCCGCACCTCACAGCGGGCTTCGCCGTCTTCGACCTGTCTCGCAGCGAGCCAGGCCGCATACGCCTCGTTCCACACCCAGAACTCGCGCGCGACGATCACGGAGCGGGGTACCCCCAGGTCGCGGAAGCTCGCGCTTTCAAGCGCGAAAGTCGGCGAGTTCGCGCTGTACGCCCATATGATCGTCCGGATGCCGCGCGCGCGGGCGACCGCGACCTCCGGCTTCTCCGGCCACGAGTGGCTCGTGGACGTAACGTAAACGGCCGCGTGCAACACGTTGAATGCGGCTTCCCAGTAGCGGGCACGTGGAATGAGGCGCGCAAGCAAAGGCCCAACCGCCGGAGCACGGAATGCAGCCGCCAGGAAACCGCGCAGCATCGCGGCTGCGACGCGCACGCGTTCGCTGCGATCGAGAAGACCGAACGTGTGCTGCGGTTCGACGAGCTGAATGCCGTTGCGCGTGTAATGCGCGCGCTGCGCCGCTGTCGCCCGCGTCGGCGGGAAGAAGATCGCATCGCGCGGCGACACGTGGCCGAAGCGCGCGGCCCAGGCGAAATCGAGACGCCCGTCGCGGTCGGCGATCTCCTGAGGGCTGATGCCCAGCCAGACGAGGCGGCCGCCGATCAACATTCGCGGTGGACTGAACAGGTCGCGCGCGGCGTAACCCAGCTCCCGCGCGAGATGGGCGAGGGAGATGCACCAGTGGTAAAGCGCTTCGAGGAAGCGGTTCACCGCCGAGTGTTGGATGCGAATGCCCGAGAACATCCGGTCGAGCTCTTCGGGCGTGAACGCGCGTGCGATCCACGGCTCCACCACACTCGCTGCTGGCGCGTCCGTACGCTGCGATTTCGCGAGCATGGCGGAGAACAGAAACAGGCTCTCGAATTCAGCGCCGAGGAGTTGCCAGACGTTGCGCGAGAAATCGACGTCGCGATGGCCGATCCGTGCGACGACGCGATGGCGGGACGAAAGAGAAGGAAACGCCTCGCGGCTCCATGCGTCGAACGCGGCATCGTGCGCGAGCAGCCATTCGTCGCGTGTGAATATGCGGTACGGCCGAACACGTTCGAAGCGGCGCGCAAGCCACGGCGGCAACGCGATGCGCCATGCGGCCACCGGCCGGCGCAGGCTCAACCACAGCGCGTAGAGAAAGTTGGCGGGCGAGATTCGAACGAAGTAGTACGGCTCCGCCATGCGGCTAGAGAAAGTTATAGCCGCCGCCTTCCATGATGTGCGGATCGGCAAGCGTATTCTTCGAGTTCATGATGAAGCCGCCGCCACCTTTGAACGGCAGGCGCACGGCATCGACGCCGGGATCGCCCTTGTGGTTGCCGATGTGATCCTTCGGAGCCCATTTGCGCGTCGCGGGATCACGGCCCCAGATACGTTCGTCCCGTAACGGCTCGACCAGTGCCTCGAACTGATCCTCGGTGATCTTCAGAAAGTCGAGCAGCAGGTCGAGATCGCGTGGACGCTGCGGATCATGCTTTACGACGAGATCGATGGCTTCTTCGCGCGTGAGCCGGCCGTGGCGGATCTCGGTGCTGGCATCGTCTGTCGCGCGGCCGTATCCGAATTTGAGGTATTTGAGATAGTCGTGAACGCCGTTGGCGTGCACGTCGTCGAGCTTGTCGTAGATGTTGAAGGTCCGATCACGCTCGCGCGCGGTCTCGAAGTCGTATTCGCGGATCATCTGCTCGCACTGCGCCTTCGCGTTCCAGGAGATGTAGTTGCTGAGATAGATCCCGCGTAAGCCCACCTCTTCGATCTCTTCGTCGCTCGGGTAGAAGAAAGGCGCCAGATCGCGCAGCTCGAACGGCGAATCGGGCTGGTTCAGCAGATCCTCCGGCTCGAAGCCGCGCATGTCGTGTTCCTGCCTCTTCTTCTTGGTGAACTCGACCATGTCGTCCTGATTGAACATGCCGGTGAGCTCGGAAAATCCTTCCTCGCCCCAGATCATGAGTGGAATTTTGAATTTCACGGCGATCTGGATCGGGAACGTCATGATGCCGGCGTGATAGTGCCAGGTGACGTCGCCGATCTTTTCCAGCATGTAGCGCGAGATCCGGCGTGCCGAGTCCGGATTGGTCGAAAAGCGGATCAGGTCGCAACTGAACTTGCGGAACATGTTTTCGAGGTTCCGCAGGCCGACTTTCGTGTTGTACAGGTGGTTGTAGGTGACGAACAGCGGGTTCATGCCGTACTTCACCTTCATGAGGTACGCTTGGTAATGGCTGTCCTTGCCGCCGCTCACCGGAATGATGCAGTCGTATGGATTGCGCGCGGCCTTCGCTTTGCTCTTGTATTCATCGAGAAGCTCGACGAGCCAGCGTTCGCGCTCGGCCCAGTCGATCGAGGGCCTGCTCTCGACCACGCGGCACCCGCTGCAGACGCCCTGTTCGTCGAAGATGATGCTGGGCTGCGCGTTTTCGGGATAGCAGCATCGCTGGCAATATCTCAATTCAAGCTCCTGTCTTCGCCGGCTTCAACGCAATAATCAATAGTGTTTGTAGCGCGGCCGGCGCGGGATCGAGACACGATAGAAGAAGGTGTCTCTGACATCCACGCCCGCGTTGCGCAGATACTCTTTCGCTTTTTTCGTGCTGTGCTCGGTGAAGTGAAAGATGTTGCCCGCCGACACCGCGTCCGCGCCCCCTTCGGTGACGCCCGCAACCATATGCGACCAATGACCGACGCCGCCGAATGCAATCACCGGCACGCTTACGGCCGCCGAGACGCTCTTCATGAGCGGGAGATCGTATCCTTTACGCATGCCGTCGTGATCGATCGAGGTCAGCAGGATCTCTCCGGCGCCTGCATCCACGGCGCGCTTTGCCCATTCGACCGCGGTGACGCCGGTCGACTCTTGTCCACGATCGATCCATACGATCGGCGCGCCATCGGCATCGCGCTTCACATCGATCGAAACGACGACGCATTGCGAGCCGAACACCTTCGCCGCTTCCGTAACGAAGCCGGGGTTGCGGAACGCATGCGTGTTCACCGTGATCTTGTCGGCGCCGTGCTCGAGCAGCGTTTCGATCTCGGGGATCGACGTGATCCAGCCGCCCACGGCGAGCGGCACGAAACAGCGTTCGGAAAGCTCGTCTACGATATCCAGGAACTCTTCGCGGCCGGTGTGCTCGCGCGAGACGTCGAGGATCAGGATCTCGTCGACCGCCCAGCCGTTGAAGAAATCGACCGCGGTGATGACGTTGCCGATGACGTTCGTGTGCCTGAACTGCACACTCTGGACGATGCGGCCGTCACGTACGAGCAGCGACGGGATCAGGCGTTTTTTCAGCATGCGCGCGGGCGTAATCGGCAAAATTCTTGAGGATCGCGAGACCGGCGCCCTGACTTTTCTCCGGGTGGAACTGCACGCCGAAAATATGTCCGCGCTGAACGGCGGCTACAACGGGCATGCCATGCTCGGTCGTCGCGACGACACACGCCGCGGATGGGGTGGCAGGCGAGAAATGGTAGCCGTGCAGGAAATAGACGGCGGTGCCCGGGGTCACGTCGCGAACGAGCGGCGACGCCGCGTCCACGATCTCGAGCTCGTTCCAGCCCATGTGCGGCACCTTGAGGCTCGCGTCGCCGGGTGTGAGGCGCTCGACGTCGCCCGCAATCCAGTCGAAGCCGGCATGCTCGCCGTGCTCGAAGCTGCGGGTTGCGAGGAACTGCATGCCGAGACAGACGCCGAGGTAAGGCGTCCGCCGCTCGACGACCTGCTCGCGCAAGGCATCCACGAGTCCGCGCCGCTCGAGTGCGCGCATGCCGTCCCCGAACGCGCCGACGCCGGGCAGGATGATCGCGGTCGCGCGCGAGACCACCGCCGGATCGCCCGACACTTCGTGCGCGATTCCGAGCGCCTTGAGCGCGTTCGACATGGATTTGAGATTGCCCATGTCGTAATCGATGACGACGAACATTGGCCGCGTCCAGGGCCGCCCTATGCGGCCGCGTGCTCCACGAGATACGCGGCCAGATTGTCCACCTTGAGGAGTCCGCGTGCGTCGATTTCCTCGTCGGCTATTTTGCATCCGAACCGTTCTTCGACCAGCAGCACGAACTTGATGACGTCGAGCGAATCGAGGCCGAGGTCCTGCGTGAGATGCTTGTCACGGATGCTCGAAGCCGACGCGGACTTCAGCTTGTCGTCCACTTCGTGCAGGAGCTGCGCGATTTTTTCGTACGTTGCGGCGGAATCCACGGAGACATGTCTCAGGTTGCACAGAGTTCGAGAACGTTCGTCGCCCACGACAGCCCGACGCCGAACCCGGAAATCAGTATCCGGCGAGGGCGCTCATCCAGCAGCGGCTCGAGCGCAATCGGGATCGTGGAGCCGACGGTATTGCCGCCGTCGGCCACGTCGATCACGACTTTGCCCGGGGGCAGCTTCATGCGGTCGCGCAGCGACTCCAGCATGAAGCGATTCGCCTGGTGGAACACGAAGCGGTCGATGTCATCCAGTTTGAGCCCGTTCAACGCGAGACACTGCTCGACGTGTCGCGGGACCCTGGACATCGCGAACGAATAAATCGCGCGTCCGTCCATGAACAGCTTGCTGTGCTCGGACGGTGCGCGCGAGCCGCCGCATTTTACTATAAGCGCTCCGGCGCCGCCGCCGTCGGTCCCGAAGACGGCTTTACCGGGGCGATACAGCGGCTGCTCGGTGAGGAGTGTCGCCGCCGCCGCGTCGCTGAAGAGCGGCGCGGTCGCGCGGTCTGTCTCGTCCATCACCTTGCTGTAGCAATCGGCCGTGATGAGCAGGGCCCGCGTGTGGCCGTCTTGCCCCAGGAACGGCGCGACGGCGGACAGCCCGTATACGTAGCCCGAGCAGCCGAGGCTCATGTCGAAGCTCGCGACCGAAGCCGGGAGGCCGAGCTTCTTCTGGACCAGCGCCGCCGTGTGCGGAAGCTGGTAATCGGGCGTTTGCGACACCACCACGAGCGCACCGATTTCCTGCGCCGGTACACCCGTCTTCTCCAGCAGCGCACAGGCCGCTTCCGTAGCGAGGTCGGAGGTGGCCTGATCGTCCGCCGCGACATAACGCGTCGCGATGCCGAGTTTTTCGCGCACGAAGGACGCGTCGAAGCCGCGCTGCACGCCGTCGGCCACGTTGTCGATGCGCCTGCGCCCGTAGGCGTGCGCGATGGCCGAGATTCCAATTGTCACGCGTGCTCCTTCACGGCCGGCGCGATCTCGAAGCAGACCATGAGCGAGGTTGGGGCGCCAGCGAGCGCCGTATACGTTAGTCGGTTGATCGTGAGAACGCCGTTGCCCGTCTTGCGCGTGATGAGATTCTTCGCTTCCAGCGTGCCGCTGAATGCCGTGTCCGCCGGCGGGACCGCCCAATTCTCCAGGTATCCAAAGCGTACGACCGCAGGTTCGCTTCCGCCCACGGTGAGCTCGTGGAAGCGCTTGTTTGCCTCGATCGTCGCGCGCACCAGATCCTTGCGGTTCGCCGGTGCGATCCGGCACATTCCGCCGAACGCCTTCGCGCGCGCATCCGAAACCGCATAGCTTACGTGTTCACGCCGACGTACTGGGGAGCCGTCCTCCGCAAAGAATCCATGACAGAGCGCACCGTCCACCGTCGCGACGAATGTGGCATTCGCGGCATCGAGCTCACGGTCGGCGCGCGCTTCGTGTCCCAGCACGAGTCGCCCGTTCGATGTCGCGGTCCGCTGCAGCTTGAGACGTTTGACCATGACAGCCGCGCCCGGAAGTCGCTCTGCCGCGTCCAGGAACGCATCGAGTATCGACGTTCCGTGAATGTAATCGCGCGTGCCGAGAAATGGAAAATCGGTGCGGACTTCGATCATGCGAGCCGCAGGCGCGAGTAATGATCGTCTATGGTTGTCGCAAGCACTTTCTGCAACTTCTGTTCGAGGCTTTCCCCGGGCAGGTCCCGGATGAGCGCCATGATCCGGTCCTGCCCCGGCCAGAGACGTCCGCCGCGCACGCACTTCAACGCGAGATAGTCTTCGAGCAGGCAGCCGGAAACCATCAGATCGTGAGTACGATGGCCTTTGCGGAAGGCTTTGCGCATGATGCCTTCCATTTTGTAGCCGAACAGGATCTGCCAGCGCTGCCAGTCCTTGAGCGCCGTCGACTGGTACGAATTGATGCGCTCGAGGCCGACCGTGTCGAATGCGTGCTCGGTCATGAGGCATTTCGCTTCCATGCCGTAGAAGCTGCTCTTGAATGTCTCCGAGCGCTTCGCGACGATCATCGCGAAATCGGCCTGCCGCGTCACATGAGAAATCCTGGACAGAGAACAGATGCCGACCACACGATCTTCGTTCTTCGGCTTGATCATGAGCGCGATGCGGGACTGTGTGCTGCGCAATTCGGTGAGGAACGCCTCCTGCTGCACGGCAGAGGTCGGGTACATGCCCTGTTCCATGTTGCGCGTGAGCGTCTGGTCGTTGAGCCACGTGTGCCACCGATCGACATGGATCGCGCGCTCGTTGGGCAGCACGAGGTCGACGAGCTCGCCCGCGAGAAACATGTCGTAATGCGGAGCGCTCGAAGGTGCGGTTGCTTCGGTCATCCGTTCGCCTCCCGACGTACGTTGTCGTCGACCAGATCCCACGTCATGGGTGTGCCCCGCTCAACCTTGCGCGTCACGCGCTTCCCGAGCAGCGCGTCCATGTGCTTCGGCGCGAGCCCGAGACCGGGCCGTATCGCGCGCAGGTTACGTTGCGTCAGCGTGTCTCCAGGCTCGAGGTCCTCGACCACGTACAGAGAGCGCCGGAACTGGAGCGATGTGCGCTCCGCTTCCGTGGGGCCATAACGCACATCACCGAGCGCGAGCCACGCCCGCTCGCTCTCCGCCACGAGCGTTTTCAGCTCGTCGGGTTCCAGCGAAAACGCGGAATCCACGCCGCCGTCGGCGCGGCTCAGCGTGAAATGCTTTTCGATCACGCTTGCGCCGAGTGCGACCGCGGCAACGGCCACACCGATGCCGCCGGTGTGGTCCGAAAGGCCTGCCTCGCACGAGAACGCTTCGCGCAGTGCCTCGATCGTCCGCAGGTTCGTATTTTCCGGAGAAGCCGGATACGTACTCGTGCATTTGAGCAGCACGAGGTCGCGGCAGCCGGCCCTGCGCGCTTCGCTCACGCTTTCCTCGAGCTCCGCCCGCGTCGCCATGCCGGTCGAGATGATCATCGGTTTCCCGGTCGCCGCGACTCTGCGGATCAGCGGAATGTCGGTGTTTTCGAAGGAGGCGATCTTGTAGCACGGCACGCCGAGCTGCTCCAGAAAATCGACCGCGCTCGCGTCGAACGGCGCGCTGAAGCCGATCAACCCGCGGGCGCGGCAGCGCTCGAAAATCGGCGCGTGCCATTCCCACGGTGTGTGCGCCTCGTCGTAGAGATCGTGAAGGCTGCGTCCGCGCCACAGGCTGCCGGCGTCGTCGATACGGAACTCACCACGATCGACATCGATCGTCATCGTGTCCGCGGTGTAGGTCTGGATCTTCACCGCATGTGCGCCGGCATCGGCGGCTGCATCCACGATGGCCAGGGCGCGGTCGAGCGAACGGTTGTGGTTGCCCGACATCTCCGCCACGACGAACGGCCTTGCGTCGCGGGCGATGCGCCTGCCGCCGATGGTGACCGCGGTATCGCGCCTATCCATCTCTATAGCTCGAGCGTCCAGATCTCGCGCACCCGTCTGTAACCGGCATTGCTGAACGCACGCAGCGACGCCACGTTCTCGCAGTGAATCTCAGCGTGCACGCGAGACGCAGTCGGGCGGTGCTCCCGCAGCCACTGCGTGCCGGCGCGAAGGAGCGCAGTGCCGAGGCCGCGCCCAGCTTCTTCGGGCACCATGTATACGGAGACCGTCGCCTCATCTCCCGCCATATCATAGCGCAGCACTCCGACCGGCCGGCCCGCAGCCTCACCGACGAGCAGCACGACGTCGGGCTCGCGCAGCACGCGTTCAAACCAGCGCCGGTGCTCGGTGAGCGCGATGGCTTGCGTGCTGTTCGAGTAGCGGCGCGTGCTCTCCGCGTTGCGCCAGGCGTATATTGCCTCGCAGTCGGACGTTTGCGCCGTCCGCAGGGAAATCGGTGCAGGCAGCATGCACGCGGCCGCACGCCGCGCGCCGAGACCATCGGTAAGCGCGGCGGCTCGCGCCGCAAGCGCCGAGAGAAGCGATGGGGTACCCGCCAGGGCGCGCAGATGAGCGCTCAGTGTCTCGGCACGCCAGTCTGTCGCGGCGCCGAGATAGATGCACGCCCGATCCGCTGCAAGATCGACCGCGACGACGTGCTGGTTTTCCGCGACGCTCACGACGATCGCCGGCACGCCGACGGCCGCACGTTCCCAGTTCATCACGCCGCTCGCACCGATCGCAAGGTCCGCCTGTACCATGAGACCGGCCATGCGTGTCACGTCGAAATGTACCTGCCAGCCAGCCTGCCGGCAGCGCTGCTCGATCTCGGTCCGGTCTGGATGGTCGCCCGAGACGACAACGTCCGCCGATAGGCCATCGAGCCCGGCCTGTTCGAGCGCCCGCAGCGCGCGCAGTGTCTGCCGCATGCCGTCGAAACCGCCGAAACACAAGAACACTCGCCGCAAGCGCCCGTCGCGCGCCGCGCTTCTTCCGCGCGCCTGCGCGAACTCCTCGCGCAGCAGCGCGAACCGCGGCCCGAGAAGGCGCTCGGCGTGCGCCGGCATACGCGCGTGGTATCGCGTTTGCGCGTCGAGAAAAAAGTTCTGGTCCAGCAGCGCATCGCACACGTGATCGCGGTCGGCCAGATCGTCGATGACGAGAATGCGCCCGACGTGCGGCTGAACGATGCGTTCCCAGCGCGCATCCAGCGCGTAGTGATCGACGATCAGCCAGTCGGGACGGTCGCCTGCACGCAGCACCGCGGCTGTCTGGGCCGCGTCCAGTTGCTGCGGCACCGGCAGCCACGCGGCGTGTGCGAGCGGCGGGCTCCCGTCCGGCTCGAAATCGGCGGCGGGCGTGGGAACGGTTTCGAGGGCGTGCACGGGTACGCGCAGGGGCGTGACGAGAAGCTCGCGAACCCGCTCCGGAAGTCCGCGCGAGGCAAGCTCGATGCGCGCGCCGCGTTCCTTCAGTGCATGCGCAAGCGCCATGCAGCGCGCAAGGTGTCCGCCGCCCATGGCGGCGGACGCATCACAGCGAATCACCACACGCGTCATTCAGCGGACCCGGAAGACCGGCTGTATCGGCGGTCCGAGAAGCCGTTTTCCGATGTCGCCGGCGTCGAGCGCTTCACGCACCGCGGTACACGCTTCCCGCTGGGCGCGGTCGAGCTGAGCAAGGTCGCTTTCGCCGTGCGCATAGCACATGTTGTACGAGCCTGCCGTCAGGATGCCGCGTCCGATCAGTTCCTGGAGAAAGAGCGACTTCACCTGCGCTGCCGTCGCTCCGGCGGCATCCCTGAACTGCATCAGGCTCCAGCTCGGTTTGCCGCAGATCGCGATCGCCGCGGAAAGCCCATTCCGCTCCACATTGGCGCGCGTCAATGCGATCACGCGCTCTCCCATCGCGTTCAGCTTCTCGTGCACCGGTTCGCGCTGCATCTTGCGTACGGTCGCGAGCGAGGCGGCAAGGCTCACCGTTTCACCCCCGAACGTGCTCGAAAAGAAAATTTCCTCCATCTCGGCCATGTAACGCGCGCGCCCCACCACGGCGGAAATGGGAAAGCCGTTGCCCATGCTCTTGCCGAACGTTGCAAGGTCGGGAACGACATCGAACAGCGTCTGCGCGCCGCCGAGGTGATAGCGGAAGCCGGTGATGATCTCGTCGAGTATGAAGAGGGCGCCGTGCTCGTGCGCGAGATTGCGAACAGCCTGCAGGTAGCCCTCCCGCGGCTCTTCCGCGTTCATCGCCTCCATCATCACCGCGGCGAACTCGCCCTTGCGGCTTTCGAGCGTGTTGCGCAGCGCGTCGAGATCGTTGTATGGAAATTTGTGCGTCAGAGCGCCGACGACCGCCGGCACCCCTTTGTTGCGCGTGGTGGCGCCGATGTACCAGTCCTGCCAGCCGTGGTAGCCGCATACGGCGACGCGATCGCGACCGGTGTAGGCGCGTGCGATGCGGATCGCCCCACTCGTCGCGTCGCTGCCGTTCTTGCCGAAGCGAACCATTTCCGCGCACGGAATGAGCTCGCATAGCAACTCGGCCAGCTCGATTTCCAGCTCGGTCGCGAGGCTGAACGTGACGCCACGCTTGAGCTGAGCGGTGACGGCTTCGGTGACGTCGGGGTCATCGTAGCCGAGGATCACCGGCAGCAGGCCGTTCACGAAGTCGACGTATTCGTTGCCGTCCACGTCCCATACATGGCTGCCGCGTCCGTGGCTCAGAAAGAGCGGCGCGGCGTTCGCCGGATACACGATGCGGCTCTTGCTGAAGGTCTGGCTGCCGAGCGGAATGACGCGCTCCGCGCGTTCCAGCAGCGCTCGGCTTTTCTGGTATCGATCGGGCTTCACGCGTTTGCGCTCACGTAGGTTGGCCGCTTTGCCGTCCCGCCCGCGCGCGCAGATTCGAGTGCGGCGAGCGCGACGCTGAGAACGTCGGCTGCGTCGGCGGCGGATAGCAGTGGGGTCGTGCCCGGTTCCTCGATTTCGCGCAGGAACGCACGCATGAGGTCCTGATAGGGCTTCGCCGTATCGACCTTCGTCACCTCGTCAATTGTCTTCCACGTCCCGCCGTCCAGCGGAAAAAAACGTACGGAGCAATGCTCCGGGTCCTTGCCGTCGCTGTGCCACGCGAGCACCCCATGCGTGCCGATGATCTCGCAGCCGCGGCTCTTGCGCGGCCTCAGATAGTCGAGCTCGGCGGACGCCCGCGTGCCTGCGGCATGTTCGATCGAGAGCAGCGCGTAGTCCTCGACATCGATATCGAGGGCCGAGAGCTTCTCCGCGCGGCAGGTCACGTTCGCGACTTTACCGAAGAGCCAGGTGAGATAGTCGATCTCGTGCACGGCGTCGAGCACGACGCCGCCACCTTCGGCACGGCGTGCGGCGTAAAGCGCGCGGTAATCGCGTCCGGGTCGCATCGACGGAAGGAAATTGCCCACGTGTGCGCGCGCGAAAAGGGGCGTGCCGACGCGGGGGAGCGATCGTTTCAACGCCGCGGGGCCGGGATGGAAACGCATGTTGCAGACGACGTAGGCCCGACGACCACGCGCATTCGCAGCATCGAGAAACTCGCGCACGCCGTCGAGATCGTGCGACAGCGGCTTTTCGACGAGAACATCCGCGCCGGCCTCGATGGCGCGCTTTGCGAGCGCCACATGCGAGCGATGAGGGGTCGCGACGACGACGGCCCGCGGTCCCCACGCCAGCGCCTCCTCGAGGGTCGCGAAGGCGATCGCTCCGGCAGCAGCTGCGCAGGTCCGTGCGTTCTCGGCAATGCTGTCCGTGACAGCAACCGTGGCGAGCGAAGAAGCATTCTGCGCATGCCGCGTGCCGATAGAGCCGCAGCCCACGACCAGCACCTTCATGCCGCGCGCCTCTGTGCGAGTGCGCGTGCAAGCTCCAGATCGGCCGGCTCGTCGATGTCGATCGAGCGCTCGCGCGGCATCACGTGACCGCGCAGGCGTGAGCCGTAGAACGTGCGCTCGGCGCGAAATCCGCTCACGGTCGCGAAATACGTACTCCCGTTGTCGACCAGAAGCTGCGGCGTTTCTTGCGAACGCAGGTTGATGAACTCGGGCCACATCGGCGCAAGGAATCCATCCTCACGGGCGCGCAGCGCCTGCAGCGGCGGCAGCGGATACGTCGTCACCGCCATTGCGAAATCGCAGACGTCGGGTTCGAGCAGCGCGCGCGTCCGGCGGACGTCCTCGGCGTTGCGCATGGGGGCGGTCGCGAGGAGACACCCCAGCACGTCCCACTGCTGGCCCGCCGACTCTTGGTCAGCGAGAAAACCGAGGCAGACATCAGTGAGACGCGCCGTGTCGCTGGCGAGCGTGGAGGCGCGCACGTGCACTTCAGCGCCAGCGTGGCGAGCGATCTCCGCGATCTCTT
>Ga0207701_10002577_pt1 | contig 18763 bp, 14 predicted proteins | sample KBSSwiSSwithPhiX_FD_184294 | JGI IMG/M metagenome (GOLD analysis project Ga0207701, IMG submission 184294) | Switchgrass rhizosphere bulk soil microbial communities from Kellogg Biological Station, Michigan, USA, with PhiX - S5 (SPAdes) (version 2) | ecosystem: Environmental > Terrestrial >... | reverse complement strand
ATAATGGTCATCACTGGATATAATATCTCCTGTTGACTTGCTTGAATCACTCCCTACTATGCTACCCGCACCCGGAGAGGTAATTCTCATCCTTACTCCGGCGGGTAATAGTTTCGTATACCCAATGATGGCCTCAAAACTCAATATTCCCTGGCAAAAAATAATCTCCCTCACCGGGATATCGCGGAAAAACAATGGCAGGTTATCAATGGTAGTTAAACAGTGCTCATCTGAATTATCAAAACCCACACGTCCAAGTATCCTTTCTTCTTTATGGGCCATCTCCATCATCGTAACAGCGCGCTGATATTCATCAGGATTGCCGGCTATTATGGTTCCCATTTTCTCTTCTTCCTCCGTTTCCATCCAACTGAGTTTTCTCAACACCCATCGATCTATACTCATCAGTATAAAAGACAACAATGATCCCAATAATAGGATGGCCCTGGAAAATCTCCATGTTTCCGGCAACAAAGAATAAATCGCTAAAAGTGTGATCATCGCAATCAGGGTAGACCTGATCAGTCTTCCACGTCTTTGTTGTTTATCGTAAAGCCCTGCATAATAAGAAGCGGTCAAAAAAATCAATGTATATGCAGGGAGGGCGATGGTCAGCAATCCCTTGTCATAAATAATTTCAGGTTTAAAGAATTGGTTCCAGGTAAGTTTAGCGATAATGAAAGAAAACAAGATCAATCCCGCATCTATAATGGGAAGACCATTTTTTCTGATCATTCCGGCTATAGCGGAAATTCCCGCCCTCAGCCAAATGGCAATGCCGATAAAAAAACGGAAAAGTCCGGCAGTCACCTGATGATAATGTTTTTGCACAAAAATCATCATCGCCTTATAGAACAGTCTCACATAATTGAGGGTTCCTTTCTTCGTGCTCTCCCCTTTGAAATGTATTATGCTGGTGTCTGCGCAGTAGTAATTTTTAAATCCCTGTTTTTGGATTCGATAACTCAGGTCAATGTCTTCTCCATACATGAAAAAATCTTCATCGAATCCACCTGTCTTTTCCAGGACTTCTTTTCTTGTCATAAAGAAAGCACCTGCGAGAACATCCACTTCATGATTTTTGTGCAGGTCAAGATGTCCGAGGTGATATCTGCCAAATAACCTGGAATTGGGGAATAGGGAAGAAAGTCCGGTCATTTTAAAAAAAGAGGTCCATAAAGAAGGGTATGCCCTTTTGCTTTCTTTCAAAAATTTTCCACCACCATCGACCATCATAACACCTACGGCTCCAGCATCTGGTTTGGCCTCCATGAATTTTATACAGTTGGAAATGGTGTTTTCAGCAACAATAGTATCCGGATTTAAAAAAAGAATAAATCTTCCTCGCGCGTTTTTAATTGCCTGGTTATTGGCTACAGCAAATCCACCGTTCTGGCTATTCCACGTAAACCTAACACAGGGAAATCTGGTTTCCAGGTATTCCCTGCTGCCATCCTGGGATGCATTGTCGACGACCAATATTTCACCCTCTATCCCCTCTAATGCTTTCATAACCGAGAACAGGCATTGTTCCAGGAAATACTTCACATTATAGTTGACGATGATGACAGAAATTAATGGGTCTTTATGCTCCAGATATATAGTTTAATGATTCAAATATCTTACTATCTCCTAAACTAACGATCAAATGTAAATTATGATTACCACTATCTTCGTGGTATGTTACAACAGACGCTGATTCGCGCAGCCACGGAGGCAGGAAAGCTAATTAAAGAATTCTCTACGAAAGAATTTTCCATCAGTAATAAAGAGGGTATTAACAACCTTGTAACCGAGGTTGATCACGCTTCAGAAAAATTGATCATCGGCATCATCCGCGAAGAATTTCCTGACCATTATATACTCACTGAAGAGTCTGGCGATCTGAAAAAAAATTCCTCCTATAAATGGATCATCGATCCCATTGACGGCACCGTCAATTATGCCAATGGTATTCCCTTGTGTTGTGTAAGTATTGCTGTAGAAAAAGACGGGCAAATGATATTGGGTGCTATCTACAATCCTTTTATCGAAGAGTTTTTCCTGGTAGAAAAAAACAATGGTGTTACATTAAATAATAAGCCCGTTAACGTAAGCAAAAAAGAGAATGTTCTGTCTTCTTGCCTGGTCACCGGTTTTCCATATACTTATTTGGATGAGCCGAATGGTCCGCTTGAAGTCTTCAGCCGATTTATAAAAAAAGGGGTGCCCGTACGCAGGTTGGGTTCTGCGGCAATGGATCTGGCCTGGGTTGCCTGTGGCAGGTTTGATGGATTTTTTGAACATTCTTTAAATGCATGGGACAGTGCCGCTGGTTATCTCATGGTAGAAGAAGCGGGGGGCAGGGTAACTGATTTTGATGGCCGTGATTATTCCCCATACCAGCCAAAAATTATTGCTACTAACGGAAGGATCCACGATGAAATCCTTCTTTGGGTTAACGACAAAGTCTAAGCTGCATAACAAGGGATTTGCAGTGAAAAATTAAACGAATTGAAATGGAACAGAGAACGGAAATTGCACAGTTTGGAGAATTTGGGTTGATAACCCACCTGACAAGAAATATCGACATTCAGAATGCTTCTACCATACTTGGAGTAGGTGATGACGCAGCAGTAATTGATCATTTTGGTAAACAAACTGTAATCACTACGGACCTGCTGATCGAGGGTGTCCATTTTGACCTGACCTATACTCCGCTTAAGCACCTGGGATATAAAAGTGTGGTGGTAAATCTTAGTGATATCTATGCGATGAACGCCACTCCAACGCAAATTACCATGAGCATTGGTCTGAGTAACAGGTTCAGCGTTGAAGCCATCGAAGAATTTTACGAAGGCGTTTATGCCGCCTGTGAAAAATATGGGGTCGACCTGGTAGGGGGCGATACAGCATCTTCCCAAAAAGGATTTATTGTTTCTGTTACAGCTCTGGGTGAAATTGAACCCAATAAACTGGTAAAAAGAGATGGGGCAAAAGTTGGCGACCTGCTCTGTTGCAGTGGAGATCTTGGAGCAGCATATATAGGATTGCTTTTCCTGGAAAGAGAAAAGAAAATATTCATTGAATCGCCGCAGATCCAACCCGACCTTGAGGGCGAGGACTTTGTGATCCGCAGGTTATTAAAACCCGAGACTCGAAAAGACATTATTGAATTTTTCGAAGAACAGGGAATACAACCCACTTCAATGATGGATATCAGTGATGGATTGAGCTCTGAAATTTTGCATATCTGTGAAAAAAGTGGTGTTGGCGCGCTTATTTATGAAGAAAAGCTGCCCATCCACGAAGAAACCAGGCGGGCAGCATATAAATTCCAGATTGATCCAACAGCTTGTGCCTTAAGCGGTGGCGAAGACTATGAATTACTGTTTACCCTAAAGCAGGAAGACTACGATAAGGTTTTGCTCAATGAGCAGATCAGCATTATCGGATATATTGCCGAAGCGGAAAAAGGTGCAACGATCATTACTAAAGGCGGAACTACACATAATATTACCGCCCAGGGATGGAATGCTTTCAAAAAATAATAATTACCATCCTTCGTTTAAACAGGAACCGTGGAGTGCAATGCAGATGAAGAATAAATCAACGTTATTATTTTACTTTACCGCGCTGGTGTTGATGTTCTGCACTTCCTGCTCGAACAAGTTATATACACCGTTAAAAAAATATTCTGCGGATCAGCTGCGTGAGGATTTTGATCAGATGAGAAAGGTCATGGAGGATTATCATCCTTCGCTCTATTGGTATACTCCAAAAGATAGTATGGACATGGTCTTTGATAAATATCGCAGTGCGATCAAAGACTCCATGACGGAACAACAATTTGGATTCAGTATACTCGCTCCAGTTACAACCAGTATACGATGTGGACATACATCGTTCAATTATTCCAAAAACTATAACAAGTTCATGCGGGGCATTCGCCTGCCTTCATTCCCGCTTTTTCTTAAGATATGGGGCGATACCATGTTGGTAACGGCCAACCTTAACCGAAAAGACACGATTTTAAAAAGAGGCACACAAATTTATAGTATCGATGGAAGAACTGCCTCAGACCTTACTTCTGTAATGTTTCGATACCTGCCTACAGATGGCTACTCTTATAATCTGAATTATCTGCGTCTCAGTAGTGCTTTCCCATATTATCACCGGAACATTTTTGGCCTGAATAAAAACTATCTCATCGGATATACCGACAGTAGTGGAAACGGCTACACTACGGTTCCCTTGTTCGATCCATATGGTGATACGGCGATTCGCAAAAAAACGGATCAACGTCCGCCACTTCCGAAACCCAAAAAGCCATCTAAAAAAGAAAGAAGGGAAGATGGCCGTTCATTCCAATATGATACGCTGAATAACGCCGGTATCATGATCATCAGCACATTTGAAGATGGGTATAAGCTAAATAAGTTTTACCGACAGTCTTTTAAAACGATGCGGAAAAACAATGTCGGAAATCTCGTCATTGATATCCGGAGTAATGGTGGTGGTAAAGTCAATCACTATACCAAATTGGCAAAATATCTCCGTAAAACTCCTTTCAAAGTAGCGGATACGGCTTTCGCACTACACAAGGGATTCGGACATTACAAAAAATCATTTGAGGGAAATTTTATTAATGGAATTGCCCTGACCATTTTTACATCAAAGAAAAAAGATGGCAATTACCATTTCAACTATTGGGAAAATCACGTGTTCAAACCAAAAAAGAAAAATTTTTATTCCGGCAGGGTTTATGTTTTGATCAATGGCCCAACATTCTCCGCAGCAACTCTTTTTGCACACACAATGAAAGGCCAGGATAATGTTCAGTTACTCGGTGAGGAAGCAGGCGGTGGCAATTACGGAAATAATGGATTGATGATTCCCAATATTGCACTTCCTAATACAAGGATGCGGGTTAGAATTCCGTTATTCAGATTGGTGCAATCTAATCCCGGACCGAAAGACGGTCGCGGTGTAATGCCCGATGTTTATATTCCTCCAACATCTAAAGCTGTGCGCGATTTTGTGGACCGTAAAATGCAGGTGGCTTTTGAACTGATGCAGAAACAGGCATCCACGATACCTTCACACTAAGTCCATTAATTCTTTGCTGCATTACAAGATGAGGAACTTGTCTCCGTCTTTAAGGAAAGGCAATTTTGCCCTGACTTCATCCAGTTTTTCTCTTTCCAACCTGATAGTCTGACAGGAAACTCCATTATCAAGATGGACCAATGCTTCTCCCAAAGGATCAATGATCATGCTATCGCCACGATGTTGAATATTGTTACCATCAAATCCCACACGATTTACACCAATTACGTAACACTGATTTTCTATTGCCCTTGCCTGTAATAAAGTGCGCCATGCATGTGCTCGTCTTTCCGGCCAGTTCGCGACATAGATCAATACATCATACTCCGGTGCTGCGTTTTCATCTTCATTAGACGGATGATTTGTTTGTCGTGACCATATCGGAAAGCGCAGGTCATAACAAACCAGGAGATTAATTTTCCAACCCTTAACCGAAGCAATTAACCTTTTGCTTCCCGGCGTATAGTGATTATTTTCCTGTGCATAACCGAATAAATGTCTTTTGTCGTAGTAGCCCGACTGTCCGGTAGGAAGCATCCAGATCAATCTATTAAAATATGAACCGCCGTCCTCAATGATTATGCTGCCGGTAAGAATGATCTTTTTTTCTGTTGCAACGCGCTTCATCCACTGGACCGTATCTCCATCCATGGTTTCAGCAAGAATCTCGGGACTCATGCTAAAACCGGTGCTGAACATTTCGGGTAATACCACCAGTTCTGTAAATGGTAATGACTTGATCTTTTCTTCCAGCATTTGAAGATTAGCTTCTTTATTTTCCCAGGAAAGATCTGCCTGGATAATACTTACGGTAAGTGAAGTCATAAGGCAAATTACAAACTTGTGGTTGTAAAGGTTCAATAAGACAATAGCTTTAAATAATCAAGCAATAAAACTCACTCCGTTGAATAAGGAGTTATTCTTTTTCTTCCTTAATAGAATTGATCGCGGATGCAATCAGGTTTCGTTCAAAACCGCGCTGAAGGAGAAAGCTGGTTGTTTTGGAAGATTTTACATAATCAGTCGCGCCGGGGCCTTTTAAGTCTGACCATTTTTTGCGGGCTAGTTTTAACAAGGTCTTGCGATAGTCTGAATCATCAATTTCATTCATTGCTATTCGAATGCAGTAAGGACTTACTTTTTTTTGTTTCAATTCATATTCAATTTTCACCTTGCCCCAATGCTTGCTCCTGAATTTCCCCCCGGCAAAAGCAATAGCAAATCTTTCTTCGTTAAGATAATTTTCTTCGATAAGTTTTGAAATGGTCTCTTCAACATCCTGACGATACAAGCCAAAACCGTAAAGCTTTTGTTTCACTTCATCATGCGACCTCTCCTGGTAACCACAGTACTGCCTGAGTTTTTGAAAAGCCTGCTCCTTATTTAATCTTTTTCCCAGCATCGATTTGTTGATGGTTCTTAGTTGTTCGTTGTTGGTAAATACAACTGAAGGTACTCTCTCGTCTCCAACAACTAACAACCAATAACTAACAACCAACTCCTATTCTTCTAACATAGGAATGCATCCGAACTCCTGTTTGAGAAATTCGTCATACTGATCTGCTTTTTGGAAAAGTCGGCGGAAAGTTTCTGTTCCGTTGTCTTTGTTCAGATCGAGGTCATAGATCAGGCTCGACAAAACAATGTTCTGTTGAATACAACTCAGCACGAGCCCGGTGATCTGGTAATTTTCTGTGAGCAGGTATTGATAAAGCGGTTTTATTTTTCCTACGTCCTGGGGTAGCTGACATAAAAAAGCATCTGCCGAAACAAAAAAGTTTTCATTGTTATAGCTGATCCTGATTTTCGCACTGCCTTCTTTTACTTCCCAGCTATTGTTACCGTTTCGGGCAAGCTTGATGTCTTTTCCCAGTTCAGTTAAAATGTCTTCTATTGTTTTGGCAACTCCAATCGACTGAACTTCCTTTTCTGCCTGTAGCGGCAGGTTTACTTCGGTACCACAACTCGGACAATATTTTTCCGAATCTATATTGGCTGCTAACACAAGGAAGTCGCACGAAGGACAGCGGGTAGACGAATTTCCATAATGCGGCAAATACAATGCAAGTGCAACATTCAGATAGCTGGATGGTAATGCAAAACCAAGATTATCACCACCTCTTATGATAAAGGAATTAACACCGATCACTTCTCCGTTGGTGTTAACCAGTGGTCCGCCACTATTGCCGGGGTTAATGGCCGCATCAATTTGTATAAATTTTAATCCATCCCGAATTCTGTCAACCCTGCTCACCACTCCTTTAGTTGCCGAATAATTCAGTCCATAGGGATGACCAATTGCAATCACTTCATCACCATCTTTTATCTTGGAATAATCCCCGATATTCACTTCCGGCAAATCCAGTCCTGCAGGTGGTTCTATAAAAGCAAGATCATGTTTCGGATCAGTATACCAAACCTTCGACAATCGCTTCTCAAAATTTTTGCCTGCAATGGTCAATTCCGATGAATCTTTTACCACGTGGTTATTAGTAACAATCAGGTTAAATTTTTTCAAATAGAATCCTGTTCCTGATCCCGACTGTGTGGAGATCTGGATCACTACAAATTGAAACTGCTCAATTATTGAGGGTGACGTGTTGCTATCCATTCGCTCTTTTATTTTCCTCCTTCGAAATTCAAGATCTGAATTTCATTCAGGAAACTCTGGTTAAAACTAAGAATATGATCATACCTGATATGCTGTGGACTCCACACCAGGTTTGGATATTTTTCTTTCCATTCCGTGATGATTTCACTAATCTTTTCTTCAATCTCTTCCCTTTCAAACTGGTTGGAAGCCGGATCATATAGTTGACCGTGGAAACCCAGGGCAAGAAAATATACCGGATAATTGATCTCCATAAAAAGCCTGAAGAGTTGCGTTAACGGTTTTGGCATGCTGAAAGAATACTGGCAATATGAAATTCCATATTCAAGTATCTGCCTGGCGATCTCCGGATATTTATTATCGCGATACCATAACATATTCTGAATTGCCGTATTTATTGCATCAGCAATTGCTTTATGCGGCTGGGGCGCAACTATTGAAAATGTTGCCGTCGAATGAAACAGGTAGGGCAGTATCTCATCGTCCTTTTTTCCCAATATCTTTTTATAGCCCTCGATCATCAATTGATTTTTTTCCTGGGCCGTCCTTTCTTCTTTTGCGAAATAGGCACTTATGGTTTTTTCAAGCTCAAACAACAATTTTCCCTCAGGAGCCACCAGGTAGTCGAGCCGGTAACCCAGGCTAAGAAGCATATAAGCAATGCCTCCGGCCAGCTTGTCCTTATCGAGTGTTTCGATATAATCAATACTTTCTTTTATGAATTGACGGAAATATTCAAGCTTGACTTTTCTTTCGGGTTCTGGCAAAGCTTCAACATGATCAGTATCTACCTGTTCAAGGTGACTGAAGTCCTGAACAAGGATATCATCCTGTTTATCAGCTTTGGTCGCCAGCTCTTTCAGGCCATAATAGAGTTTATTAGGGCTGGAAGTAGTGATTTCACTGTCAAATCGCATACAAATCCTGTCATTCTGCAGGGTATATCGACTATAATAAAGGAGATAGTTCTGTTCGAGCAGCCTCCTCATAACGGGTATACTGGGTTGTGGCATCCTCGCCAGGCTGACTTCAGCATAAAGACGGCTATTGTCGCAGTTACCCCTTACCACCTTAGTTCCCTGGTAAATGGTAAAATTCAACACTTCGCCTTTTCTTTCAGTGACTACATTGCCTATTGAATCATCCCGGAGATACTCGAAAAAAGCATCAATGCTTTTTACATAGTTTTTTTCCTTAAAAAGCGCATCGGCGTCGTTCCAGCGGTTGGTTTTTTCAACAGATTTATTGTTGTCTGAATACCTTCCTAAAACGACATCTGGCTGCGGTTCTTCTTTCTTTCTGGTCCAGCTGAAAAGCTTGTCAAACATGTATTATAATCAAAAGTTGGGATACGCAAATTAACACAGTTAATCTGGTAAAATGTTAGAAATTCAGGGTGTTTAATACTGTCAGCCCCCTTATATTTGCTGAAACGCAAACCCAAACTTCATGAAGTTCATCGTTTCCGCTTCTGCTCTTCTGAAACAACTACAACAGATCAATGGTGTTATTAACGCAAATACTGTTCTTCCTATTTTAGAAGACTTCCTATTTCATATAGAAAAGAATAGACTAACGGTGGTGGCTACCGATTTGGAGACGGTTATGAAGATCCACATGGATATTGAGGCAAAAGACAGCGGAAAGGTTTGCATTCCGGCCAAGATCCTGATGGATTCACTTAAAAACCTTCCGGAACAACCGCTTACATTCAATATCGACAAGAATTTCGGAATTGAAATTACCAGCGATAATGGTAAGTACAAGGTAATGGGAGAGAACCCCGATAATTTTCCTAAAGAGCCTTCAGCCGATGAGACCACCGCTTTTACGATGACCTCTTCTGCCCTGCTCACTTCGATTAATAAGACCCTGTTTGCAGTTAGTAACGATGATTTGCGTCCGGCTATGACGGGCGTTTATTTTGAACTTGATAAAAAAGGACTCACCGCGGTGGCTACTGATGCACACCGCCTGGTAAAATATAAGCGCAAGGAAGTCAGCTGTCCGAAAGCTGATAATTTCATTGTACCGCGCAAACCATTGAACCTCTTAAAAAGTGCACTTCCCGATAACGACGACGAATTGAAGATCTCTTATAATGGAAATCATCTTTTTGTAGATCATGGGACCACGCAAATGGTCTGCCGCCTCATTGATGCCCGCTTCCCCGACTATAAGGTGGTGATCCCGGCTGATAATCCATATAAAATGGTGGTTGCCCGTCCTGATTTCCAAAGTGCCCTCCGCAGGGTTAGCATTTTCAGTAATAAAAGCACAAACCAGGTGGCCCTGAGCATTACCGGCTCAGAACTACAGCTCACTGCACAGGATGTGGACTTCAGCTTTGAGGGTAACGAGCGTATGAAATGCCAGTATGATGGCGAGGATATGCAGATTGCTTTCAATGCACGATTCCTGATTGAGATGTTGTCGGCTACCGATAGCGACGAAGTGCGCATGGAACTTTCCACCCCCACCAAAGCGGGTATAATCAAGCCTACAGATCAGGAAGAAAATGAGGAATTGCTCATGCTCGTAATGCCCCTCATGTTAAATCAATAGTCCCGGTTTTTTTGGCTGTGATTGTGTCTGATTGGTAGCTGCTCTAACCAGCGAAATATTCCTAATTTAGATCATGACCTTCAACGCATTTATTGATTTTTTCAACGGACTTGAAAACAGGCCCGGACAACGATTTGCATTTTATGTGGGTGGAATGGTGTTGTTGTGGGCTATTGAGGGAGCGATCCCTTTGATTTCCATGCAGTATAAGAAAAGCAAAGCCAGGCATGCAATGGTGAATATTGGTTTTACGGCTATCCATTTTGTTATACATACCCTACTCGCGATCGTTATATTATTAATTGCAGATTGGACCAGGGCACACCAGTTCGGACTCGTTTATTGGTTCAATACCGGCATTCTTGCCACGATCATTATCTCAGCACTTACGCTTGATTTTTTTGGAGGATGGCTGGTTCACATTACTGAACATAAGATCCCCCTTTTCTGGCGCTTTCATATTATTCATCATGCTGATAATAATGTAGACGTCACTACCGGACTCAGGCACCATCCGCTTGAATCTGTTTTTCGGGGATTGTTTTTTTTCATGGGAATAATCGTTGCAGGTGCGCCGATGTATGCTGTTATGATCTATCAAACCTTCCTCGTGTTTTTTACCACATTCGAACATGCCAATATCAAACTTCCACCCGTTCTCGATAAATGGATGAGTTATATCCTGGTATCCCCCAATATGCATAAGGTTCACCATCACTGGAAACAACCATATACAGATTCAAATTATGGTGCTGTTTTTTCTATCTGGGATCGGTTTCTGGGAACATATGCATCATTGAAACCGGAGGATATTAAATATGGGCTCGACAGATATTATCCGAATGAAAAAGATGAAGATTTTGTGGCACTGATGAAAAAGCCTTTTGAAAAATTATAAAACAGTTGCTGGTGATATCAGTAACGCGTAACTATCCTCCATACGAATGAATATTATTGCCGTTATTCCCGCCCGCTATGCTGCCACCAGGTTTCCGGCAAAACTTATGCAAATGCTTGGTGATAAAACGGTAATCCGCCACACATACGATAATACAGTTGCTACAGGTTTGTTTAGTAATGTTTTAGTAGCGACAGACAGCGATATCATTTATAACGAAATAATTTCTCACGGCGGAAAAGCTGTGATGAGCGGGAAAGAACACGAAAGCGGAAGCGACAGAATTGCAGAGGCTGTTGCAGATCTTGATGTTGATGTGATCGTGAATGTTCAGGGCGATGAACCATTTATGAAAAAACAAGCTTTGGCCAATCTCGCGTCTGCATTCAATGACAAAAATGTTGCTGTGGCATCATTGATGCATAAAATCAGCGACGATAAACAACTTCAAAATCCAAACATTGTAAAGCTGGTTACGGATAAAAACGGGTTTGCGCTCCTTTTCTCACGGTCATGTATACCCTATAATAGGAATGGTGAAACTAATGTGAACTACTGGAGACATATTGGTGTATATGCTTATCGCAAAACTGCTCTTCTTCAATTTATTCAGTGGCCCATGAGTGCGCTTGAAAACATTGAAAAACTCGAGCAGCTCCGCTACCTGGAAAATGGTGTTCGTATTAAGATGATAGAAACAGATTCTTCCGGCATCGGGATAGATACACCCGAAGACCTGGAAAATGCCCGAGTATTTCTAAGGAGCTGAATTCAAAGGACTTTTTTTGGCGAATTTTGATTTTAAACATCATGCGTATAACGGTAAAAAAATGCCCCCTTTTACACGCTATAACGTATAAAAAGGGGCAATAATTTACGTACCCGAAAATCAAAAACTGCGTTTGGCTCGCCGAAATTATTTCTTGGTCCCCTGATCCTGCCAGCTGTTGTTGCTTTTGTCGGCATCCATATAAATACCGCCTTCGAGTTTCAATGAACTTATCTTCTTTGATGTTTTAACGGCTATTGAAGCCTGTTTAATATTTTTCTGCCATACTTCAGGCGTCTGGTGAACTGTGTCGGAGGTATTATCATCATAGCTGATCAAAATATCAAAAGGCGCAGGCATTCCTCCTTTGTTGTCAACAGTAACAGTATAGCCTGTTTTTGTTTTTGTCGCATTTGCTACCGACACATCTATATAGTTATTAGAAAAAAACCAGCTACTCCAAAACCAGTTCAGGTTTTTCTCAGATACATCGTTAAAAGTGTAAAAGAAATCCCATGGGGTTGGATGTTTTCCATGCCAACGGTCCATATAAGAATGCAGGCAAAGCCTGAAATCATCGTCTCCCAACAATTCTTTCATAGCCAGATATCCTAATGCCGCTTTGCCATATTCATTATTGCCGAGTGCAGCACCATTCAGATCACTTGATGGCGTTATTATGGCAACGTCCTGGCTCTGTGAAGCATCCGTAACCCAGCCGTTGACGCGAAACATTTTGAAAAACTCTGTTGCCCTTTCATTTCCCAATTCCTCCTGTCCGATCAGGTACTCGAATGCAGTTGCCCAGCCTTCGTCCATAAATCCATAGCGTGTTTCATTAGTGCCCATATAAAATGGCATATAGGTATGGACGATTTCATGATCATCGACAAATTTTGTAAACGTGGTGTCGCGTTGCGATGAGTTATTGGCCATCATAGGGTATTCCATATCTGCGAAGCCCTGAAAAATCGTCATTTTTTCATAAGGATAAGCTACGCCTGGCCAGTTTTCAGAAAACCATTTCAATGAATGTTTGATGAAGCCCGCTACAAAAGGAAAGTCGGTTGCTTTTTGATCGTAAGCCGACTGTGCAGATGCTCTTCTGCCGGTAATTTTATCAACAACAACACTGGATCCATCCCAGTTATAATGATCGCTGATCCCGAAGGCCATATCAGGAATATTTTTGGCGATAAATGTCCAACTGTTCGAGGCATTTTGTGCCGTTACCTGTTTTTTTGCCAGATCTTCTTTTGTTACGATCCTGATTATCTGATCAGTATTGAATGATTCCCTGAAGCGTTTTAGATATTCTGGTTGTAAAATTTTTTCCGGTTGTTGCAGCGTTCCGGTTCCCCATACAATATAGTTTTTAGGAACATTCAGGGTAACCGTATAATCATTGAAATCGGAATAGAATTCTTTTGTGTCCGCAAACTGCCCCCTGTCCCATCCCGCATAATCATCAAATACTGCAACACGCGGATAGAAATAAGCAAGGAACCAGCTGGTAGAATCAACCATACCTTCGCGTCCGCTTTCCAGGGAAATTTCAAATTGCCAATCGAACTCGATTTTTATCGAATCGTGTGGGGCTAAGGGTTTTGGTAACCTAAGCGTAGTTACGGTTGTTGCATATTGTGATTCCTGATATTTATAATCAGCATTATCAATTTTTACAGAATTGATCTTCATCCCGGAGGTGATATAATCTGCTGTGGCAGGCTGATCGCGTGCTGCGCCGGGCTTATGTATGTTCAGAAAAAGTTTTATGGTCGAGGTTCGCAACGTGTCTGTGCTATTATTGAAATACATAATGGTTTCCGTACCCTTCACTATGCGGTCGGGAGGCATAACCGTTAGGTTGATGTTGTAGCGGGCGGTATTCTGCCAATAGTTTTTTCCGGGTTTGCCGTCTTTTGACCGGGTTTCTTTTGCGTAAGCTTTTTGGAGATCCCTTGGAACATATAAGTCCTGGGCAGATAGAGAAACTATCAGTGAAGTAAATACGATGGTAAACAATGCTTGTCTGATCATAAATCTCGGTATGGTTATGACGGAAAGATACGTCAACCTCAAAAATTGCAGCCGCAAATTGATAATCGGTATTTGTATTATTTATTTTCTTGATTTTGAACTCAAAAAAAATCGGCTGGTCATGTGAATAATCTTAGCTTAGGATAAACTCAACGAAATGCTTTTCAAAAGCCCCTATCCCGACGTGTCTATTCCAGAAATTGACCTCACGAGTCTTTTTCTCTCCCGAATCAAAGAGTATGGAAACAAAACTGCGGTGATAAATGGAATAACGCATCAGACATATAGTTTCGCTGAGTTAGCGGGTTCTATAAAAAAAGCAGCTTTTGGTCTTTCTAAAAGGGGTTTTAAAAAAGGGGATGTTTTTGCAATTTATAGCCCGAACTGTCCTGATTATATCATTGCATTTCATGCTATTTCCCTTGCAGGTGGAACCGTTACTACAATAAATCCTCTCTATACACCTGAAGAAATCCACCTCCAGTTAAAAGATTGCGGTGCCCGTTTTATGGTTACCATTTCCAATTTCCTGGAGCAAGCCCTCGCCGCTGTTCAGGACACCGCCGTGGAAGAAATTTTTACGTTTGACAGTGCCAGCGGCTCAACTCCATTTTCCGAACTTTTGAAAGAAGATGGTGCTCCGCCTAAAATTGTATTTAATCCGGAGGAAGATATTTTGGCCCTACCTTATTCCAGCGGAACAACGGGGTTGCCCAAAGGAGTTATGCTTACTCACCGCAATATCGTCGCCAATATTTTTCAGGTCGACGGAATAGTCAATTACAATTTGGTAAATATTGAAGACCGTGTTATAGCGGTACTTCCGTTTTTTCATATCTATGGAATGGTGGTTGTAATGAATATGAGTCTCATGTCGGGTGCAACTATCGTTACTATGCCGCGCTTCGATCTTGTGCAATTCCTGGAGTTGATACAGAAATACAGGATTACCAAAACCAATCTTGTCCCGCCAATCCTCGTTGCCCTCGCTAAGCATCCTATCGTTGAACAATATGATTTGAGTTCTGTGGTAGAATTATTTTCCGGTGCTGCACCCCTTAGTAATGAACTTGCAATTGAAGTCAGTAAAAGGCTACACGGATGTTCCGTTGTTCAGGGCTATGGTCTCACCGAAACAAGTCCGGTCACACATGTTTATAGCAGGCACCTTATGAAGGCCGCTAATTACGGGTCTGTCGGACCATCCGTGCCCAATACAGAAAACATGGTTGTCGATGTCGATACCGGCATTCCCCTGGGTATAAATCTGCGGGGGGAAATCTGGACCCGCGGACCACAGGTAATGAAAGGCTATCTGAATAATCCAACGTCAACAATGAATACAATAGATAGCAATGGATGGCTGCATACGGGTGATATTGGTTACGCGGATGAAAACGGCAATTTTTTTATTGTTGACCGATTGAAAGAATTAATTAAATACAAAGCATACCAGGTAGCGCCTGCCGAGCTCGAAGCATTATTATTAACGCATAAAGATGTTGCCGACGCAGCAGTAATTCCCGTGCCCGACGAAGAAGCGGGAGAAATTCCAAAAGCATTTGTGGTTAAAAAAGCCGGAGCGGGGATTACTGAATCTGAATTAATGTTATGGGTATCCGAGCATGTATCACCGCAGAAAAAAATTCGCCAGCTTGAATTCACCGATGTAATCCCGAAATCACTTTCGGGAAAAATATTAAGAAGGGTGTTAGTAGAAAAAGAACGCGCAAAACTAGTTTAAGCGTTAGGTTGAAATGTAGTTTTCTATTTTGCGATCCCCAGATCGTGTTGAATTTCTTCCAATGTCCGGCCCTTTGTTTCCGGCAGGAATTTCAATACAAAAACCAGCTGAACAGCCATCATGATCGTATAGAAAAGAAATGAGTAAAATCCACCCATCGCATTTTCTTCAACGATAATTGGAAAGGTCCAGGAAATTATCGCAGCCATGATCCAGTGTGTGAAGCTTCCCAGTGATCCACCCTGCGACCTCACCGAATTAGGGAAGATCTCTGAAATAAAAACCCAGATTACGGCTCCCTGTGAAAAGGCAAAAAATGCAATAAAGCCAATCAGGTACCAAATCACGTTTCCGTTGGCAACACCCGGATCTTTAAATGCCATAGCTGTTAGTCCGAGGAATAAAATCATTCCCACAGATCCGATCAACAATAATGTTTTCCTTCCGAAACGATCGATCATCGTCATAGCCAATAGTGTGAAAAACAGATTAGCTGCGCCTATATAGACCGGTTGCAGATAAGCATCTGCTTTGTCGAATCCTGCCATTTCAAAAATCCTGGGTGCATAATAAATGATGGCATTAATCCCCGAAAGCTGGTTAAACATTGCCAGCAATACAGCAAAAAATATTGGTTTACCATATCGCCCCTGGAAAAGCTTCTCACGTGTATCCGTAACCGAAGATTTAATTTCTTCGATGGCTTTTGCGGCATTTGATTCACCGAGCCTTGCCAAGATGGGAATTGCTTTTTCGGAATCGTGATGAAGGATCAGCCAGCGGGGGCTTTCAGGAATGGTTCTCACCAAAATTGCAAATAGTCCTGCCGGCACAACCATTACTCCCAGCATCCACCTCCATGAAGTTTCGCCTATTCCTGCAAAAACAAAATTCGTGATATACGCAACGAAAATCCCCAATACGATATTCAACTGAAATGAGCCAGCAAGTCTTCCCCGCAAATGGGCCGGCGCAATCTCCGAAATATACATTGGCCCAACCACCGAGCTTGCACCAACAGCTACTCCACCTATAAATCTAAACGTTACAAATAATAACCAGCTTTGTGAAAGCGAACATCCAATGGCAGAAAGCAGGTAAAAAAGGGCAATGGCAACCAATACTTTTTTTCTTCCAAAACGCTGGGCTGGTATACCCGCTATCAACGACCCCAGGACGGTCCCAATTAAACTTGAGGCAACTGTAAATCCTTGCCAGAACGAACTGAGCGACCATAGTGATTGTATGGTTTTTTCGGCACCGGAGATAACGGCCGTTTCAAAGCCAAACAAAAAACCTCCAAGCGCAGCAATCAGGGCAATTCTTACGGGATAACTCATAACAGCAGTTGAATTAGGTAAATAATCAGGCTTAAGATAGACATTTTGAATTTTACTTATTTGGTTTCTCTTTAAATCTTCTTCCTAAATTGTTGAATCTAACACCTCGGACATGAATACCTTTTTTACCTGCATACTCGTTTTACTGTTTTCTGTTTCATCACGTGCCCAGGACTTATACAGTGAAAAATATCGTCCTTCATTTCATTTTAGCCCGGCACAACACTGGATCAATGATCCGAACGGACTTGTTTATTATGCGGGAGAATACCATATGTTTTATCAATACAATCCTTTTGGTGATGTATGGGGGCATATGCACTGGGGCCACGCCATTAGTAAAGATCTTGTTCATTGGCAGGAACTTCCTATTGCCATCCCGGAAGACGGCAACCTCATGATTTTTTCCGGCTCGGTGGTAATCGATGATAAAAACACTTCAGGATTTGGATCAAATAAAAATGAAATTCCGATGGTGGCAATTTATACAGGCCATATTGAAAAGGTGAGCCAGTCGCAACATCTGGCTTACAGCCTCGATAAAGGACGAACCTGGAAAAAATATTCCGGTAATCCGGTTTTGGATATTGGCTCCAAAGATTTTCGCGACCCAAAGGTTTTCTGGTATGCTCCGGAGAACAAATGGGTAATGTCTGTAGCTCTTGCGCTTGAAAAAAAGATCCAATTCTATCAATCTAAAAACCTGAAAGAATGGTCGCTTCTCAGCAGTTTTGGACCCGTGGGCGACACTTCGGGAATATGGGAGTGTCCTGATTTATTTCAGGTACCCGTTGCCGGTAGTTCAGGGCAGAAAAAATGGGTATTGATGCATTCACCTGCGCCATATATGCAGTATTTTATCGGAGAATTTGATGGAACGAATTTCAAAAGTGAAAACCCGGCATCGGTAATTTATCGGCCTGACTATGGCCCTGATTACTATGCCGCTATCATGTTTAATGGTTTGCCGCCTTCAATGCTGCCCGTCGGAATAGGTTGGGTAAACAACTGGACTTATGCTAATGAAATCCCCACTAAGCCCTGGAGGGGTGCTATGTCTCTTTCAAGAACCATGCAGGTCAAAAAAATAGGCGAGGAATGGATCTTGTATCAATTACCGATGCAGCGTTATAATGAACTGCAGTATGATGGCAAGTCGTGGAAAAATATTTCCGTTAACGAAAAATGGTCCGTTCCGGGAACGGAAACGGCAGCTTATGCATCCGAAATTATCATTGACCCAAATCAGCGCAAGGATATTACTATAGATATTGCAGGTGGGGCATTATTATTGACCTATGATGATTCGGCATCGGTCTTTATTCTAAAGCGGGGAGGAAATAATGCATTTCAAAATGCTGAATTTGATAAGCGCTCTGAATATTCCGCAAAAATAAGGAGGACAAACAATCCACTAAGGATCAAACTATATTTTGATCATAGCATCGCAGAGGCTTATGTTAATGATGGCGAGGTTGTTATGACGGCCCAGATTTTTCCACAGAAAGAAAACCTTCCTATGGTTATAAAATCAACAAAAGGCGCAACTATTCCTTCGATAAAATGTTGGAAAATGCATTCTATCTGGAAAAACAAAAACTGAGTGGCGCGGTCCTGGTTCAATGGAGAAATAAATTACAATTGACATGAGCAGTGACCCCGTTATTGCATATAATTACTTAATTTTTGGCCGATGAATGGCAAGAGT
>Ga0207701_10002572_pt1 | contig 18787 bp, 19 predicted proteins | sample KBSSwiSSwithPhiX_FD_184294 | JGI IMG/M metagenome (GOLD analysis project Ga0207701, IMG submission 184294) | Switchgrass rhizosphere bulk soil microbial communities from Kellogg Biological Station, Michigan, USA, with PhiX - S5 (SPAdes) (version 2) | ecosystem: Environmental > Terrestrial >... | reverse complement strand
GGTTCATCGAGGTCCACCGGCTTGGGACTTTCCCCGACCGCAGCCTCGACATCGACGTGGTGTTCGATTTGATGATCCACGACCTCGATGTGATCCTGTCGATCGTCGGATCAGCCGTCGCGGCCATCGACGCCGTCGGAGTGCCGGTGCTGACGCCGAAGATCGACATCGCGAACGTGCGCTTGCGCTTCGAGAACGGGTGCATCGCCAACCTCACCGCGAGCCGCATCAGCCGCGATCGCACGCGCAAGATCCGCTTTTTTCAGCCAGACTCTTACGTCTCGGTGGATTACGCGGCGCAGGAGCTCGAGGTGTGGCGACTGGTCCGCCCGCCGGCGGGCCTGCCAGGAATCGAAGGCGGCCTCGTGCCTGTGCAGCAGGAGGAACCGCTGAAGCGCGAGCTCGAGGACTTCGTCGACGCCGTGCGCACGCAACGCCCGCCCTTCGTCCCGGGCGAGGACGGCCGCCGCGCGCTGGCGCTTGCCGAAGATGTCACGAGCCGAATGACCACGGTGCGATAGATGACGGCCATAGATGCTCTCCTTGAAAAGGCGGCTGCCGGCGCAGCACTGACCGACGGCGAGCGTTCCGCGCTCCTCGGCACGCCGGACCTGCTTGGCCTCGGCATGGCGGCCGACGAGGCACGCCGCCGTCGCCACGGCCGCCGGATGACGTTCGTCCGGGTCGCCACGCTCGACATCAACACGGTCGACGCCATGACGACGTGGCCCGAGACGGCGGGCGAGGTTCGCCTTGCCGGCACGCCAACGGACTGGACCGCCGCGATCGCCTCCGTGCGGATGCTCACGGAGCGGGCGGCAGGACGTGTCCCGATCACCGGCTTCTCACTGGTGGATCTCGAGACCGCTGGCGCGCCCATGCTCGCGCAACTGAAGAGCGCGGGGCTTGCGGCGGTTGGCGACGCGCCGATCGACCGCCTGGCCGATCCGGACGCGGCGCTGTCCATGGCGAACGACGCCGGCCTGGCGGTCCTGCGCCTGACCGTGGAGCGTGCGCCGGCCTCCTCACGTCAGTCGATGCTGGATCTGGCCGCGGCGCTTACGGCCCGGTGGCGGTCGATCCAGGCGTTTGCCCCGCTGCCAAGGCTGATGGCCGGCGATGCGCCGTCAACGGGCTACGAGGACGTGCGGATCGTTGCGCTGGCGCGGCTGCTCGTGGACGTGCGACACGTGCAGGTGGACTGGTCGCTCTACGGTCCGAAGCTCGCACAGGTGGCGCTGACCTTCGGCGGAGACGATGTGGACGGCGTGTCGGCAGTCGATGACATGAGTCTGGGGCGCCGTCGCGCGCCGCTCGAAGAGATCCGCCGGAACATCGTCGCGGCCTCGGGCGACCCCGCCGAGCGCGATGGCCTGTTCGGGCTGCGCGGCTGATGGCGCCGATTCGAATTGGGGCCGTCTCGTATCTCAACGCGCGCCCATTGGTCGACGGACTGGATCGTTGGCCCGATCGCTTCGACGTGCGCTACGACCTGCCCAGCACGTGCGCGAAGCTCCTGCATCACGGTGACATCGACCTCGGGCTGATCCCGTCGATCGAGTACCTGCGCGGCGACGGCTACGCGATCGTTCCCGACTGCGCCATCGCGTCGGACGGCCCCGTCCGATCGGTCGCGATCTTCACGTCGGTGCCCATCGAGCGCGTGCGCACCATCGCGCTCGACACGAGCTCTCGGACGTCCGTGGCGCTGACGCGCGTGATGGCCGCGCGTCATTTCGGCATCACGCCCGTGTTCGTGGATCATCGGCCGGATCTCGCGGGGATGCTTACCCGCGCGGACGCCGCGCTCCTGATCGGCGACCCGGCACTCTTTGCCGACTACGAGGCGCTTGGGCTGCAGAAGATCGATCTCGGCGCCGAGTGGCGCACGTTTACGGGCCTGCCGTTCGTCTACGCATGCTGGACCGGTCGGCCCGGCGCGGTGGACGCCGCCACGGTGGAAGCGCTGCAGTCCGCCCGCGCGCTCGGCGAGACCGATGCGGATGGGGTGGCATCGCGGTTCTTTCCGGACGACCCTGCCAAGGCTGCCGAGGGCGCCGGGTACCTCCGCGAGAACATCCGGTTCCGGCTCGGCGACCGCGAGCGTGCCGGCCTCGAGCGATTCTTCACGCTGGCCGTCGACGTCGGCGTCGTCGAGCGGATGCAGCCTCTGCGCTGGTTCGAAGGGCGCTGACGCGTGCGCTACACTAGCGGCGGGAAATTCGCGGGGTTGAGATGACTGCACTGCAGCATGCGCTGGACAAAGCGACGGCAGGGGAGCGGCTGAACCGCGAGGACGCACTCGCGCTCTACACCGACGCGCCTACGCACGTCCTCGGCCGGCTTGCCGACGCCGTCCGCGCCCGCAAGCATCCCGAGCGCACCGTCACCTACATCATCGACCGGAACGTCAACTACACGAACGTGTGCGTCGCGCGGTGCAACTTCTGCGCGTTCTACCGTCCGGTGGGATCGGGCGAGGGGTACGTCCTCGGCTTCGAGGAGATCTTCCGCAAGATCGACGAGACCATCGCCGTCGGCGGCATCCAGCTGCTGCTCCAGGGCGGGCACAATCCGGACCTGCCGCTGACGTGGTACGAAGACCTGTTCCGCGCGGTGAAGCAGCGGTATCCCGAGTTCAAGCTGCACGCGCTCTCGCCGCCAGAAGTCATCCACCTGTCGCGCCTCTCGCAGCTGCCAGTGCCGGCGGTGATCGACCGTCTCGTGGCGGCCGGTCTCGACAGCATTCCCGGCGGCGGCGCCGAGATCCTCGTCGACCGTGTCCGCACGCTGCTGCACTGCGTGGGCAAGGCGACCGCCGACGAGTGGCTCGGCGTCATGCGCCACGCGCATCGTGCCGGTCTTCGCACGACGGCGACCATGATGTACGGCACGATCGAGACACTCGAGGAGCGGCTCGAGCACCTGTGCAGGCTGCGCGAGCTGCAAGACGAGACGGGCGGCTTCACGGCCTTCATCACGTGGAGTTTCCAGCCGGACCACACCGAGCTGGGCGAGCGGCACGGCGTGACGTCGGAGGCCACCGGCGTCGAATACCTGCGCACCCTCGCCATTGCGCGGCTGGTGCTCGACAACTTCGACAACCTGCAATCGTCGTGGGTTACCCAGGGCGGCAAAGTAGGCCAGCTCAGTCTCGCGTTCGGCGCCAACGACATGGGCTCGGTGATGATCGAGGAGAACGTCGTCCGCGCGGCCGGGGCCGCCTACTGCATGGACGAAGTGGAAATCGTGCGCAACATCGAGGACGCCGGGTTCATCCCGAAGCGCAGGACGATGCATTACGACGTGCTGGGGGATCCGATCTTCCGCGAGCGCCAGCTGCCGCGCATGATGGAGCTGGCCACGGCGAGAGCCGACGGCGACATGTCCATGCCCCCGGAACTTGCGAACTACGCGGCGCGATCACGAGAGGGGAAGGCGGCACGCCGCCGATGACGCACTCAGCGCACCTCACGCACCCTACGCACCCTACGCACCCTACGCACCTGTGTTAGTCCTCCGCTCCCGCTGGATCCTCCCGATTGCCGACCGTCCGCTGTTGAACGGGTGGGTCGCGCTGGACCGCGGGCGCGTCGCCGCGGTGGGCCGCGCCGGCGCGGCGCTGCCGTTCCGCGGAGACGCCCCGCTGGTCGATCTCGGCGAGATGGCGATCCTCCCGGCGCTCACCAATGCGCACACGCACCTCGAACTGTCGTGGCTGCACGGGCGCATTCCGCGTGCCGAGCGGTTCACCGAGTGGCTCCGCGCGCAGTTGGGCATTCGACGAACGGCGCCCCCCTCGGCCGAGGATGTCACGGCCTCCATCCGCTCCGCCATCGCGCAGGTGCATGCCACGGGAACCGGATTCGTCGGCGACGTCAGCAACACGTTGGGGACTGTCGACCTGCTGCGCGGCAGCCTGCTGAAGGGCGTCGTCTTTCACGAGCTCGTGCGGTTCCGGGCCGCCGATGCCGATGCGGTCCTCGAACAGGGGTTGAAGGCGCTCGACGGGTTCGGGCCGTCGAGCCGCGTCTCGCTCAGCCTGGCGCCGCACGCGCCATATTCCGTATCGCCGCTCCTGTTCCAGGGGATCAGGTCCGCCGTGGCGCGGCTGCCGATGGTGCCCTCGACGGTGCATCTGGCTGAATCGGTGGAAGAAGTGGAGTTTCTCCGTTCGGGCGACGGTCCGTGCCGCGAGCTGCTCCAGGATCTCGGCGCGTGGGATCCCTCGTGGAAGGCGCCAAACTGCGGGCCCGTGGAGTACCTCGCACGCATGAAGATCCTCGGGCCGCGCCTTCTCGTGGTGCATGGCACGCAGTTCACCGATGACGATTTGCTGCGGCTGAAGCAGTCGGGCGCGATCCTGGTGACCTGCGCGCGCAGCAACCAATACGTCGGCGCGGGCGACCCGCCCGTGGGCCGGTTCTACGACGCCGGGGTGACCGTGGCCATTGGCACCGACAGCCTGGCCAGCAACGACGACCTGAACATGTTCTCGGAGCTGGCGGCCCTGCGGCGACTGGCGCCGGAGGTCCGGGCCTCGTCGCTGCTGTGGAGCGCGACGCGCGGCGGCGCCCGGGCGCTCGGCTTCGACGCAGAGGCCGGCACAATCGAGCCGGGCCGTGGTACCGGGCTGATCGCCGTCGATCTGCCCCCGGAGGTCGTCGATGTGGAAGAATATCTGGTGAGCGGCGTTCCCGCGGACCGCGTGCACTGGGTCGACACCATGCTCGGCCCGCACCTCAGGTACGCGTAAGGCCCGATCGCATCCGTGCGCACCTATCTTTCGTTCATCCGCTTTTCGCACTCCGTGTTCGCGCTGCCATTTGCGCTGACCGGTGCGCTGCTGGCCGCGCGCCACGCGCCAGTATCCTGGGCACAGGTCGGCTGGATCATCCTGGCGATGGTGGCCGCGCGCAGTGCCGCGATGGGATTCAACCGCCTGGTGGACGCCGGCTACGACGCGAAGAATCCGCGCACGGCGATGCGCGAGATCCCTCGCGGCCTCATCACGCCTCGCGCCGCGGCGGCGTTTGTCGCGGTGGCCTCGGTCGTGTTCATCGCGGCGGCCGCCGCGATCTCGCCGCTGTGCCTGGCGCTCTCGCCGCTCGCGCTCGCCATCGTCTTCTGGTACTCGATCGCGAAGCGCTACACGACCTACACGCAGGCGTTCCTTGGTCTGGCGATGGCGGTGGCGCCCGTTGGCGGCTGGCTGGCGGCCGGCGGACGCGGCGGCGCCGAGCCGTGGCTGCTCGGCCTGGCCATCGGGCTGTGGGTGGGCGGCTTCGACGTCCTGTACGCGTGCCAGGATCTCGAGTTCGATCGCACTCACGGCCTGCACTCGATCCCGGTGCGCTTCGGTGTCGCCCGCTCGCTCCGGATCTCGAGAGCCATGCACGTCGGCACGATCGCGGCGATGGTCGCGCTCGGCGTCGTCGCCAATCTCGGGCAGATCTACGTCGGCGGCGTGGCGGCCGTCGCCGCCCTGCTCGCGTACGAGCAGTCGCTCCTCCGCGTCGATGATCTGTCGCAGGTGAAGCGCGCCTTCGATCTCAACGGCTACGTCGGGATCCTGTATCTCGTCACCACGACGGCGGCCATTTACGTTCGTTAACCAGCATCGGCGCGTCCATTTCCGATGGCGGCGCGTCTGAACCAACAGTGATCCCCGAGCCCCGCCCCATCCCCGACCACCAGGCCGTTGATTCCGGTCTGCGCGCGAAGGAGCCCAACCGCATCGCGGGGATGTTCGACGCCATCGCGCGCCGTTACGACCTGTTGAATCGCGTGTTGAGCGGTGGCCTGGATCAGCGATGGCGGGCCCGGGCCGTGCGCGAGCTCGGGCTGCAGGGCAGCGAGACGCTGCTCGACCTGTGCACCGGGACCGCCGATGTCGCCATTGCCGCCGTCCGTCCCCGGGCCGGCGCCGCTCGTGTCGTCGGTGTGGACTTTTCGCCGGAGATGCTGCGGATTGGGCTGCAGAAGTGCCGTCAGCGGGGCGTTTGGCCCCGCGTGGGGCTGGTCTGCGCCGATGCCACCAGCATCCCGTTGTCGGACTCGTCGGTGGACGCAGCTACCGTGGCCTTTGGCATTCGCAACGTTCAGGACACGGAGGCCGCATGCCGCGAACTGGCACGCGTCGTGCGTACAGGAGGCCGTTTGGCGGTGCTCGAGTTCGGCCTTCCGCGCCAGCGGACCCTTCGCGCGTTCTACCTCTGGTACTCGCATCGGCTGCTTCCGGCCGTCGGGCGTCTCGTGTCGAAGCACGCCAGCGCGTACGAGTACTTGCCAGAGTCCGTGGCGCGATTTCCGCCGCCCGAAGAGTTCGGGCGGATGCTGCAGCAGAGCGGGTTTCCGCACGTGCGGGTCGTCCCCCTCACGTTCGGCATCGTCTACCTCTACGTGGCCGAACGGTAACCGGCATCCCGGGGCGCAAATGCCCAGGGTGTTATACTTGCTAAATCACTGATGTACTTCGATTTCGAGGATGGACACCCGGATATCGAGGGGGTGCCAAGCGCACTGACCCCTCGCGAAGGCGTGCTGCTGACGGTCGTCGTCCATCTGCTCGTCATCATCCTGATTCTCGTCCTTCCGCAGCTCCCGTATTTCAAGAGGCTCAGGGCCGCCGAGGCAGCCGAGGCCCAGCGTCTGGCGATGCTTCAGAAACAGCAGCGCGACCAGACCCGATTCGTGTTCATGCAGCCCCGCGTCGAGCTGACGCCTAACAAGCCGCCAGACCGGGCGCCGATGTCGGACCGCGATCGGCGGGCGCTGTCGCAGTTGCAGGCCCCGCACCCGAGAAACAACCAGCCGTTCGCCAGGGGCAACACGCCGGAGTACGTCGAGAAGTCGCCGCCGCCGCGGCCGCAGCAGCAGGCGAGGCAGCCCGGCCCGCCGCAGCCGCCAACTCCCGATCCGGCGCAGAACGCGGCCTCGAACGCTCAGGCCTCCAATACCGCGGACGCGTTCCGGCTGCCGGAGCAGGCGAATCACCAGCCAGCCTCGCGGGAGACGACGCCGGCGGGGGGACGCCCGAACACGGGTCCGCTGAGCGAGGCGATTCGGCACCTGTCTCGCTACACCGAGCAGGCGGCGTTCGACAACCCGAACGGCGGCAACAACAGCGCCTTCGGACCCTTCATCCAGTTCGACTCGAAGGGCGTGGAGTTCGGGCCGTGGATTCGGCGGTTCATCGCGCAGGTGAAGCGCAACTGGTTCGTGCCATACGCGGCGATGTCGCTGCGCGGCCACGTAATCATCACGTTCAACGTCCACAAGACCGGCGCGCTGACCGAGGTCACGGTCATCGGCCCGTCCGGGGTCGAGTCGTTCAACTCCGCGGCGTTCAACGCGCTCGTCGCCTCGAACCCGACCGAGCCGCTTCCGGCCGAGTATCCGACCGAGAAGGCGTTCTTCACCGTCACCTTCTTCTATAACGAGCGTCCGCCCGACGGACAGTGACGTGCCGACGCGGTCCCAGCAGCGTGGACTCGTGATCCTGCTGGCCGTGCTGACGGCGTACGTCACCTGGCGGCTGCTCGTCTCGCCCTGATCCGTTGACCCGCGCCGATCTCCCGCGCGTCCTGGCGATTCTCGGGCCGACCGCGTCCGGCAAGAGCGCCCTGGCCCTGGCGCTTGCCGAGCAGTACGACGGCGAGATCGTCAGTTGCGATTCCACGGCCGTCTATCGCGGCTTCGACATTGGCACAGACAAAGTGCCCACCGAGGACCAGCGCGGCGTTCCACATCACCTGGTGGACGTGGCGGATCCGACCGAGGCGTACAGCGCGGCCCGGTACGCGCGCGATGCGGCGGAGATCGTGCGGGACATCCTCGCCCGACGGAAGCGGCCGATCATCGCGGGGGGCACGGGCTTCTATTACCGCGCACTCACGCGCGGCCTGTTTCCGGCGCCCGGCCGCGACGACGATCTGCGCGCGCGCCTCAACGACATTGCGGCGCGCCGCGGCGTCGAGTTCCTGTGGCGCATGGTCCGGCGAGTCGATCCGGAATCGGCGCAGCGGATTCAGCCGCGGGATCGCGTCCGCCTCGTGCGCGCGCTCGAAGTGTACTTCCTCACCGGGCGTCCGCTGACGTCGCATTTCGCCGAGACAATCGCGCCGCTCGACTTCTGTCGCGTGGTCGCTGTCGGGCTGCGCATTCCCGCGGCGCTGACCGCCGAGCGGGTGGCACGCCGCGTCGATCAACAGTTCGAGCGGGGCCTCATGGACGAGATCCGGGGGCTGCTCGCCCGCGGAATTCCGGAGTCGGCGCACCCCTTCGGCGGTCTGGTTTACCGCCAGGCGCTCGACCTGTTGCACGGCGTCCGCGACGAGCCGGCGACGCGAGCACTCATCGTCCAGGAGAACCGGCGGTACGCCCGGCGCCAGTTGATCTGGTTCCGCAAAGAGCCTAATCTGGAATGGTTCGACGGACCGGGCGAGTCCGCTGAGGTGCAGGCTCGCGTGGTCGCTGCGCTGTCTGCACAACAGGAGCCCCGGGCCTGATGCCGCACCCTCCCGAGACCAAAGTCAGCACCGGCCAGCCGAACATCCAGGACGTGTTCCTGAACTACGCGCGGCGCGAGCGCCTCGTAGTGGCCATACAGCTCATGTCGGGTGAATCGCTCGAAGGACGCATCAAGAACTTCGATCGCTTCGCGGTGATCGTCGAAGTCGCCGGTGCCGATCACATGCTGTTCAAGCACGCGATCGCGTCGATTCGCACGCCGCGCGCGGTCGCCAACTACTTCACGCACGGCTAGCCGGCGGCCCCGTCCCCGTGCCGGTCTTCGCGCGTGTCTTCCTGATCGTGCTCGACAGTGTCGGCGTAGGCGAGTTGCCCGACGCCGCGTCGTACGGGGACCAGGGCAGCAACACGCTCGGCAACATCAGCCGCCATCGTTCGCTGCACCTGCCGTCGCTTCAGGTCCTCGGTCTCGGCAACATCATTCCGATCAACGGCGTGCCGCCCGCGCAGCATCCCGGCGCCGCGTTCGGCCGCATGGCGGAGGCCTCGCCCGGCAAGGACTCGGTGACGGGACACTGGGAGATCGCAGGTCTCGTCCTCGATCGCCCGTTCCCCACGTTCCCGCACGCGTTCCCGGGGGAGCTCATCGCCGAGTTCGAAGCGCGCATCGGGCGGCGCACGCTTGGGAATGAGGTCGCCTCGGGCACCGAGATCGTCACCCGGCTCGGGGACGAGCACGTGCGCACCGGCCGGCCCATCGTCTACACCTCGGCCGACAGCGTGTTTCAGATCGCGGCGCATGAAGACGTCGTGCCCGTGCCCGACCTGTACCGGTTCTGTGAAATCGCCTACGAGATGGTCGTCGATGGCCTGGGGTTGGGACGAGTCATCGCGCGGCCGTTCGTCGGCACATCCGGGCACTACACGCGGACTGCTCATCGGCACGACTACGCGATGCCCCCGCGCAGCGAGACGCTGCTCGACCGGCTGACGGCGAGCGGCGTTCCGGTGGTCGCGATTGGCAAGATCAGGGATCTGTTCGCCGGCCGTGGCATCCTGCATGCCGTCACGACGCCGAGTGATGAGGCCGGCATGGACGCCGTCGACCAGGCGCTGTTCGACGTCGAGCGGGGCCTGGTGTTCGTCAATCTCGTGGACTTCGACACGCAGTTCGGCCACCGGAACGACGTCGCCGGCTATGCCGCCAACCTGGAGCGGTTCGATCACCGTCTCGCGTCCGTCCTGCCGCGTCTGCGCGCCGACGATCTCCTCTTCATCACCGCCGATCACGGCAACGATCCGACGACGCCCAGCACGGACCACTCCCGGGAGCACGTGCCGCTGCTGGTCACCGGACCCGAGGTCGCCGTTGGCACGGCGCTGGGCACGCGGGAGACGTTTGCCGACCTCGGCCAGACAGTGGCGGATAATTTCGGGGTGGGGGCGCTGGGCCATGGCACGAGCTTCCTGCCGGCCCTCTGTGGAGTGCGACGTCGATGACCTTGATTCGCCAGCAGCTCGAGGCGCGTGAACGCGAGATTCTCGCGCCGCAGGCGGCCAGGGCCGCCGAGAGCCGTGGCCGTGCCCGGCCGGAGCCCGAGGACGACATTCGCCCGGCGTTCCAGCGGGATCGCGATCGTGTCATCCACTCCAAGGCGTTCCGCCGGCTGAAGCACAAAACGCAGGTCTTCTTCTCGCCGACGGGCGATCACTACCGCACGCGGCTCACGCATACCCTCGAGGTCTCCCAGATCGCCCGCACGATCGCGAAGGTGCTGCACCTCCACGAGGAGCTGACCGAGGCCATCGCGCTCGGCCACGATCTCGGCCACACGCCCTTCGGCCACGCCGGCGAGCGTGTCCTCAACGAGTTGGCTCCCGGCGGCTTCAATCACTACGAGCAGAGCCTGCGCGTCGTGGATGTCCTGGAGAACGATGGCCGCGGGCTGAATCTCACGTGGGAAGTCCGCGACGGAATCGCCAAGCATTCCAAGGGCAAGCGCGGCGCGCCCGTCGGCGCCGATCCTTCCAGGCGCGCATCAACGCTCGAAGGCCAGATCGCGCGCGTCGCGGATCTCATCGCCTACGTCAATCACGACATCGACGATGCCATTCGCGCGGGGCTGCTGAGCGAGTCCGGCCTGCCCCCCGCGCCCGTGCGCGTCCTGGGGCACTCGTCGTCCGAGCGAATCGGCCGCATGGTGGCCGACGTGGTGCACGAGACGCTGCGCGTCGAGCTCGCCGAAATTTCCATGGGCGCGGACGTGCTCGAAGCGACGCTGGCCCTCCGGGAGTTCCTCTTCGAAGCCCTGTACGAGAACGAGGTCTCGACAGGTGAGTTCAAGAAGGCCAGGGGAATCCTCGGCGGCCTGTGGGAGAAGGTCGGCGAGCAGCCCGAGACCTACCTCGATCCCCGCACGATCGAGACCGACGGCAGGGATGCCGCCCTTCGCGATTTCATCGCCGGCATGACCGACCGCTACGCCGTGTCCCTGTTCGAGCGCCTGTTCATCCCTCGGCCCTGGGTGGGCCTGGACATGCCCTAGCGGACCCGACGGCGTCAGTTTCCCGAGGACCCGACAGCGAAGCCTCCCAAGGCCCCGACATCGTCAGTTCCCTGAGAACCAGACATCATCAGAACCCGAAGTCCGTGTTATAGTTGTGGGTCGACCGGCACGCGAGAAGGCCGGCTGTGCGGACATGCTTGCTCTCGACGTCGCCCGGTTGCGCGAGCGGGCCGAATCACTCGATCGGACCGTTCAACCGTCGGCTCTGCCGGCTGAAGATGACTACCGGGTTATCGCCCCGGTCGTCCTCGAGGCGCGCGCGAGCAAGGACAAGGCGAAGGTCCGCATCGTTGGGCAGGCGACGACGACGCTGGAGCTGACGTGCAGCCGGTGCCTGGAAGGGTATCCGGCGCCGGTGGACGCGGAGTTCGACCTGATGTTCCTGCCCGCGGTCGAGGCCCCGGGCATCGAGGGCGAGACGGAGCTCGCCGAAGAGGACATCAACACCGCGTTTTATCGCGACGGCGTGATCGACCTGGGTGAGCTGCTCCACGAGCAGTTCTACCTCACGCTTCCGATGAAGCCGCTGTGCCGCGAAGACTGCAAGGGCCTCTGCCCGGTCTGCGGCGCGAACTGGAACCAGACGACGTGCGCCTGCGAGCGCCGGTGGGAGGATCCCCGGCTGGCGGGCTTGAAAGCGCTCCTGAAAGACAACGACGATGCCTAATCCAAAGCGACGCCATTCGAAGACTCGTACCGCCAAGCGCCGGACTCACGACGCGCTCGCGCCCGTGCAGACCGGCGAGTGCCCGCAGTGCCACGAGCCCAAGCGTGCGCACCAGGTGTGCCCCAACTGCGGCTACTACCGCGGTCGACAGGTCCGTCCCGTCGACGAGGCCTAGCTCGCGTCAGCTGACCGGGGCCGCGGGCGGCCGCTCCTGGGAGCGCGCCGGCCGCTCACGCGTCTACAGCTTTCGTGTCCGATCAGCATTCCGCTCCAACGTCGGCCATCGTCGTCGACGCGATGGGAGGCGACCATGCGCCTGGTCCCATCGTCGACGGCGCTGTCGCCGCGGCGCGTCACGTGCCGCGCGGCGTGCGTCTCGTCGGACGCCATGACGAGGTTGCGCGCGAGTTGGCACGTCATGCGGACGCGGGCATGCTGCCCTTGAGCATCGTCGACGCGCCGGACGTCGTGGCGATGGCCGAATCGCCGGCCGTGGCGTTGCGGCGCAAGCCCGGCGCTTCGATCCGCGTCGCGGTGCAGGAACTGGCGGAGAAGCGCGGAAGCGGCCTGGTGTCGGCAGGGAGCACCGGCGCAACCGTCATGGCCGCGTATTCCGGCCTTGGCCTGCTGCACGGCGTCGACCGGCCCGCACTGGCGACGACGATCCCGACGAGGCAGCAGCCGGCGGTGTTGCTCGATGCTGGAGCCAACGCGGAGTGCCGGCCCGGCCACCTGCTGCAGTTCGCGGTGATGGGCGCGGTGTACGCGCAGGTCGCGCTCGGCGTGCAGGACCCGCGCGTCGGCCTGCTGTCGATCGGCGAGGAAGAGACGAAGGGCAACGAGTTGACGCGCGAGGCGCATCGCCTGCTGAAGGCGGCGCCGGTGCGGTTCCTCGGCAACGTCGAAGCGCGCGACGTGTACTCGGGAGTGGCCGACGTAATCGTGTGCGACGGGTTCACGGGCAACGTCGCGCTGAAGATCAGCGAGAGCCTGGTGGAGATGGTGGAGGCGCTGCTCGGCGACGAGCTGTCGGGGACGTTCTCGGCGAGCGTCGGCTACCTGCTCTCACAGCGAGCGTTCCGGCGATTCCGCCGGCGCGTGGACTACTCGGAGTATGGCGGCGCGCCGCTGCTCGGCGTCGGCGGCGTCGTCATCGTCGGCCACGGCCGGTCCTCGGCCAAGGCGATTCGCAATGCCATACTGCTGGCGGACCGGTTCTCGAGAGAGCGGCTCGTGGAGCGCCTCGAGAAGGGCCTGGCGGGCATCACGGTGACAGAGTCGTGATCGCGTTCGTCTTTCCCGGACAGGGTTCACAGAAGGTCGGCATGGGTCGCGCGCTCGCCGAGTCGTTCCCCGAGTGCCGCGCCGTGTTCGACGAGGCGGACGCCGCGCTGGGCGAGTCGCTGAGCGGCCTGTGCTTCGACGGGCCCGAAGATCGGCTCGTGCTGACCGAGAACACGCAGCCGGCCATCCTTACCGTGAGCATCGCGGCGGCGCGGCTGCTCGAGTCGCGCGGCATCCGTCCCTCCATCACCGCCGGTCACAGCCTGGGCGAGTACTCGGCGCACGTGGCTGCCGGCACGGTGTCGTTTGCCGACGCCGTGCGCATCGTGCGGCGACGGGGCCGCTACATGCAGGAAGCGGTGCCCGTCGGTCGCGGCGCAATGGCGGCGATCCTCGGACTCGATGCCGACAGGGTCACGCAGGCATGTGACGAAGCCGCGGAGGGAGACGTCGTCGCGCCGGCCAACCTCAACGCGCCGGGCCAGGTCGTGATCGCGGGGAGCACGGAGGCCGTGGCGCGCGCGGGCGAGCGAGCGAAGGCGCTCGGTGCGAAACGCGTCATCATGCTGTTCGTAAGCGCGCCGTTCCATTGCGCGCTGATGAAGCCGGCGGAGGATCGCCTGGCGCCGGAGCTGCGGGCGCTGCCGTGGAGCATCCCGCGCGTGCCCGTCATCGCGAACGTGGACGCCGAGGCGAAGACCGACGGGCCGTCGAGCATCGAGGCGCTGGTTCGCCAGGTGTCGTCGCCCGTACGCTGGGAGGACGTGGTGCGGCGGCTTGCGTCCTCAGGCGTCCGCGCGTATGTTGAAGTGGGTCCCGGCACGGTGCTGAGCGGTCTGGTGCGAAAGATCGACCGCTCGGCGCGAGTGGCCAACCTTGAAAGCCCCGCAGACCTCGAGGCGGTGGAGCGCCTCGTCGCGGAGGTCACGGCCTGAGGCCGTGACGACCGGCTCGCCGACAGTCCCAGACACATGCTGCAGTTGACCAACAGGATCGCGCTCGTCACGGGCGCGTCACGCGGCATCGGTCGCGCGATTGCCGAGACGCTGGCCCGCCAGGGCGCGGTGGTAATTGCCGCCTCGCGCGGCGAGAACGCGAAAGAGACGGTCGATGCCATCGTGGCGGCCGGCGGCCGCGCCGAGTTGCTGCCGCTCGACGTCACCGATGCTGCTGCTGTCGAGGCGGCGGTGGCGGGCATCGTCGCCCGGCACGGCCGGATCGACATCGTGGTGAGCAACGCCGGCATCACGCGCGACACGCTGTTGCTGCGGATGAAGCGCGAGGACTGGGATGCCGTGCTGGCGACCAACCTCACGGCAACCTTCACGCTGTGCCAGGCGTCCTTGAAGCCGATGCTGAAGCAGCGGGGCGGGCGGATTGTCGCCATCAGCTCGGTCGTCGGCCAGATGGGCAACGCCGGCCAGGCCAACTACGCGGCGTCGAAGGCGGGCCTCATCGGCTTCTGCAAGTCGATGGCGCGTGAGGTGGCCTCGCGCGGCATCACAGTCAATGTGGTGGCACCCGGGCTCATCGAGACCGACATGACCAAGGTCATCAGGGAGGACTCGCGCGGGGACTGGGCGGCGAAGATCCCCCTCGGGCGGCTGGGCAGTCCGGCCGACGTGGCGCACGCCGTATGTTTTCTTGCCTCAGACGAGGCAGCGTATATTACAGGACACGTTCTGGCCGTGAATGGCGGGATGTACACCTAGGAGGAAGGGAATGGCCGTTGCGGAAAAGGTGAAAGCCATCATTGTCGAGCAACTCGGAGTGGACGAGGAGGAAGTGACTGCTGATGCCTCGTTTGTCGACGACCTCGGCGCCGACTCGCTGGACACGGTGGAGCTGGTGATGGCCTTCGAGGAGGAGTTCGGGATCGAGATCCCGGACGAGGACGCCGAGAAGATCACCCGCGTCAAGGAAGCGGTCGAGTACATCGAGGGGCACTCGAAGGGCAAGAAGTAGGGCGCCGCGGCCGTGGCCGCAGCGCCCCGCACGCGGGCGGTGGAGGCAGAGTGAGCAGGCGAGTCGTCGTAACAGGCATCGGGCTGGTGTCGTCCCTGGGCATCGGCACCGAGGCGAACTGGATTGCCCTTCTCGAGGGCCGCAGCGGAATCGCTCCCATCACGCACTTCGACGTGTCGCAGTTCACGACACAGATCGCGGGTGAAGTGAAGGGGTTCGATCCGCTGGCGTTCGTCGAGAAGAAGGACGTCAAGAAGATGGACGTCTTCATCCAGTACGCGTTGGCGGCCTCGCAGTTCGCGATGGACGACTCGGGCCTCACCGTCACGCCGGCCAACGCGAACCGGATCGGCGTGTTCATCGCGTCGGGCATCGGCGGGTTCGGCACGATCGAGCGAGAGCACAAGGCGTTCCTCGACGGCGGCCCGCGGCGCATCTCCCCGTTCTTCATCCCCTCGGCCATCATCAACCTGGCGTCCGGCCAGGTGTCCATTCGATTCGGCGCAAAGGGTCCCAACTCGGCGACTTGCACGGCCTGCTCAGCCTCCGCGCACGCGATCGGCGACGCGTACGAGATCATCAGGCGCAGCGCCGCCGACGTGATGATCGCGGGCGGCTCGGAGGCCGCGATCACGCCTATGGGGGTCGGCGGGTTCGGTGCGATGCGCGCGCTGTCCACCCGCAACGACGCGCCGCAGAAAGCCAGCCGGCCGTTCGACAAGGACCGTGACGGCTTCGTCATCGGCGAAGGATCCGGCGTCGTCGTGATCGAAGAGCTCGAGCATGCGAAGGCGCGCGGCGCGAGGATCTACGCGGAAATCGTGGGCTACGGCATGTCGAGCGACGCGTACCACATGACCGGTCAGCCCGAGACCGGCGACGGCGCCATCCGGTCGATGCAGGGCGCGCTCGAGTCGGCCGGCGTGCTGCCTGACGTCGTGCAGTACATCAACGCGCATGGCACGTCCACGCCCATCAACGATCCCAACGAGACCTTCGCGATCAAGCAATGCTTCGGCGAACACGCCCACAAGCTGGCGGTGTCGTCGACCAAGTCGATGACAGGCCACCTGCTGGGCGCCGCCGGCGGCCTCGAGGCCGGCATCACGGCGCTCGCCATTCACCACCAGGTGCTGCCGCCCACGATCAACCTCGACGAGCCGGACCCCCGGTGCGATCTCGACTACGTGCCGAACCGGTGCCGGAAGGCCGCGGTGACGTACGCGCTGTCCAACTCGTTCGGCTTCGGCGGCACGAACGCATCGCTCCTGTTCCGCCGCTTCGAGTAAGCGGGACTGAAGTCCCGCCACCACGATCGGATAAGCTTCAATAACACTGTGGTGCCGGACCTTCAGGTCCGCGCAGGAACTCCGTACGCAACACCATGAAAATCGCTGTCTGCATCAAGCAGGTTCCGACCCGCGAGTGGCAGCCCCGCCTGAACGCGGAGGGCACGTACATTCGCGAACAAGACGCAAGCTGGGAGCTCAACGAGCCGGACGCCTACGCGCTCGAGGAAGCCCTGCGACTGAAGGAGAAACACGGCGGCGACGTCGTCGTCTGCGCCGCCGGGCCCGCGCGCGTCACGCAGGTGCTGCGGGAAGCGCTGGCGCGTGGCGCGGACCGCGCCATCCACGTCGAGGATGAGTCGCTCGGATCGGCCGACGCCGCCGCGATCGCGGATGTGCTCGCCGACGCCGTGCGGGAGGAGGCCTTCGATCTGATTTTGACCGGCCTGCAGTCCGACGATCAGGGCCACGCGCAGACTGGTGTCATCCTCGCCTCGCGGCTCGGATGGCCGCACGCCACGATCATCATGGAAGTGGCGGCGGAAGGCGGCCGGCTGCGCGTGAAGCGCGAGCTCGAAGGCGGCTGGTTCCAATGGGTGGCCATGCCGCTCCCAGCCGCGTTGACCATCCAGAGCGGGATCAATCAGCTCCGCTACGCGACGCTCAAGGGCATCATGGCGGCGAAAAGGAAGGAGATCCGGCGCGTCGCGCCCGCCGCTCCCGTGCGGCGACGCCAGGAGATCGTTTCTCTCTACGTGCCGCAGAAGACGAAGCAGACGGAGATCATCACGGGATCGCCCGGTGAGGCCGCCTCGACGCTCGTCCGCAAGCTCCGCGAGGACGCGAGGGCCATCGCATGATCCTCGTCATCGCCGAGCAGCGGGACGGCGCGCTCAACCGCGCCTCGTGGGAAGCCGTCGCGGCTGCGCAGCACCTCGCGGCTGGCCAGCCGGTCGCAGTCGCCATCGCCGGCGGCGACGTGGCACGCGCGGCGGGCGAGATCGCGGCGGCCGACGTTGCCGAGGTCATCACGATCACTGCGTCGGCTCTTGCCGGCTACACCGCCGACGGCTGGGTCGCCGCGCATCGTGCCCTCGTCGACGCCGTGAAGCCGTCGTTCGTGCTGCTGACGCACACGTATCAGACGCGTGATTTCGCACCGGCGCTCGCCTCCGCGCTCGACCGCGCGCTCATCACCGATTGCACCGCGATCAAGGCCGGGGCGTCAGGCCCGCTGTTCACGCGGCCCATGTTCCAGGGCAAGCTGGCCGCCGACGTCCGGCCGCTGGGCGACGCGCCCTGCCTGGTAACCATGCAGATTGGCGCTTACCGCGCCGACGCGGCCAGGCGTGGTGCTTCGCCGGCGCCCCTGCGCGCCCTTGACGTCGCGATCGACGCCGCCACGATTCGCCAGGTCCCCGAGGCACCGTTCCGCGAAGCGCGGCAGGCTGTCGACCTCTCGCAGGCCGAGCGCATCGTCGCCGTCGGCCGCGGCATCAAGGGGCCCGAGCACCTGCCGCTCGCGCAGGCGCTGGCCGACGCGCTCGGCGCCCAGGTCGCCGCGTCGCGGCCGATCTGCGACGCGGGCTGGTTGCCCATGGAGCGCCAGATTGGCAGCTCCGGCCAGACCGTCGCGCCGAAGCTCTACGTAGCGGTCGGCATCTCCGGCGCCATCCAGCACGTCGTCGGCATGAAAGGCGCGCGCACGATTGTTGCCATCAACAAGGACGCCGAGGCGCCGATCTTCGAGGTGGCCGACTACGGCTACGTGGGGGATCTGTTCGAGTTCCTGCCCGCCTTGACGGCCGAGCTTGGGTCAGACGCTGTTAAGGGTGGTTGACTGCCGAGCTTGCGGTCAGACGCTGTTAAGGTTGTAAGGCTACTTAACAGCGTCTGACCCCTGCACACATGGAACGTGAGACCCTGGACGTTGACGTCCTGATCGTCGGTGGTGGCCCGGCCGGCCTCTCGGCCGCGCTCCGTCTCGCCGACTTGCAGAACGCCCACGGCGGCGAACCACTGTCGATTGCCCTGCTGGAGAAGGCGCGCGAGCCCGGCGCGCACATGCTCTCGGGCGCCGTGCTCGACCCGCGTGCGCTGGCCGAGCTCATTCCCGATTTCCGCACCGCAGGCGCGCCAATCGAGGCCGACGTCACGGAGGATCGCGTCTACGCGCTCAGCGCGGGCGGCAGGATCGCGCTGCCGATCATCCCGCCCCCGCTTCGCAATCACGGGAACCTCATCATCTCGCTGAATCGCTTCGCGAAGTGGCTGTCCAGGCGCGTCGAGGAGGCCGGGATCGATGTGTTCACGGGCTTCCCGGGAGTGGAGGTCCTCCTCGACGGCGAACGCGTCCTCGGCGTCCGTACCGGTGATCGCGGGATTGGACGCGACGGCGCGCCCAAGGCAACGTTCGAGCCTGGCGTGGATATCCACGCGAAGGTGACCATCTTCTGCGACGGCGTCCGCGGCAACCTGACGAAGCAACTGCTCGCACGGCTGCCCCTGGCAGCCGGCCGCGAGCCCGAGCAATACGCCATCGG